>Ga0224525_1000921_pt1 | contig 11749 bp, 9 predicted proteins | sample CFST100metaG_FD_179874 | JGI IMG/M metagenome (GOLD analysis project Ga0224525, IMG submission 179874) | Peat soil microbial communities from Stordalen Mire, Sweden - C.F.S.T100 | ecosystem: Environmental > Terrestrial > Soil > Wetlands > Peat | place: Sweden: Norrbotten County, Stordalen Mire...
TGAATCTGATAATAAAAGAAGAGTAATTCTTATAAATTTATTAATAAATACAACGTTATGAAAAAACATTTATTTACGCTTTGTTTGCTGTGTTGCTTAGCCGTAACGACATCATTTGCTCAAGATTCTTTAAAGGCGGGTGTACAATTTAAGGAACAAGTTCCGCTGTCTGAGATTGTAGCTTCTGCGCAGGCTAAGGGTATGAATGTATTTATAGACTGTTTTACTACATGGTGCGGTCCGTGTCGCAACATGTCGACCAAAATATTTCCTCAAAAGATGATGGGCGATTATTTTAACGCTAACTTCTTGAATTATAAAGAGGATATGGAGAAGACAACAGGACTCGAAATTGCCAAGAAGTTCAATGTACGTGCTTATCCGACCTTTTTAATACTTGATAAGACAGGCAAAGAAATTAGTCGTATCGTCGGTTCGATGAGTGCCGAAGAGTTTCTTCAAAAGGTAAAGACGATTATGAGTAGCGGTGGCTTGTCTGCTCTTCAGGCCCGTTATGACAAGGGTGACCGCAGTGAAGCTTTTCTTTTTGAATATGTCGGCGCATTGGGCGACGCCTATTTGTCGGATAAGTGTACTGAGGTTACACACGAAATCATGAAAGGACGGTTGGATAAGATGCTGACGGACGAAAAATATCGGAAGCTTTTTATGGATTATATTGACTCTCCCGAAGATGAAATCTTTCAGTATGCATTGAACCACCAAATCGAATTGGAAAAGGTTATGAAGAAGGATGAACTACAAGGTAAATTTGACCAATGTTGGTTGCAGCATGCTCAGTCGTTTATTACCAAGACAGATACTACCAAAGTCCATTTTGATGCTTGTATGAAGGATTATGAGAAATTGATGGATAAATTGAAGGTGGCTAATAAAGATGAAATTGTGAATGCCTCATATCTTACTTTTTCTATATCTTCTAAAGATTGGAAGGATTGTATTACACGCATCAATAAAGTGTGCCAAACCAAGGATCCGAATGATGAATTGATTTATGGCGGCATCTATAGATTAGAAAAAAACTGCCAAGATAAAACACTTCGGAAAGAGGCTTCGGAAATATTGTTGAAACGTGTCGCTTATTATAAACAGAAGGAAGAAGTAGAAAAAGAAGCAAATGAAAAGGTATTTTATCAACAGATACAAAAAGCTTTTACAGGGTTAGCAAATAAATTAACCTTAGAGACAACTCCTGCAAAATAATGCTGCGATGATGCTTGATGAAAAAGAAACTGATCGGATTATTGCTCTTATAAAACGTCAAGTGGTACCGGCGATAGGCTGTACCGAACCTATTGCTGTGGCACTTTGTGTGGCTAAGGCTACTGAAATTTTGGAAGGTGTTCCCGAAAAGATTGATGTGCTATTAAGTGCAAACATTTTAAAGAATGCGATGGGAGTAGGTATTCCTGGTACGGGTATGATCGGTTTGCCTATCGCCATTGCGCTAGGCGCTTTAATCGGCAAATCGGAATATCAACTGGAGGTGTTGCGCGATTGCACTCCCGAATCGGTGGAACTTGGTAAAGCATATATAGCCCAGAAACGTATTCATATATCTTTAAAGGAGAACATAGAAGAAAAGTTGTATGTTGAGGTAAATTGTTCGAAAGACGGTGATCGAACTCTGGCAATTATTGCAAATGCGCATACGAACTTTGTCTATGTGTCGAGAAATGATAGGGTGTTACTCGATAAAAGGGGACAATCTACTGACAATAAAGAGGAGAGTGAACCCGAATTGTCGATGCGTAAGGTTTACGATTTCTCTATGGATACTCCTATAGATAAAATTTCTTTTATACTAGAGTCTAAACGACTCAATGAGTCGGCTGCCAAACAAGCGTTGAAAGGCAAATACGGTCATGAATTGGGAAAAACAATGAGCCGTCCTTTAGGACGTGGCATTATGGGGGAAAGTATCTTTTCGCATATCCTTTCGACGACGAGTTGTGCATGCGATGCACGTATGGCCGGTGCCATGATTCCGGTGATGAGTAATTCGGGTAGTGGTAATCAAGGCATTTGTGCGACATTACCGGTAGTCGTGTTTGCGGAGGAAAATCATAATACGGAAGAAGAATTAATTAGAGGGTTGACTTTGAGTCACCTTACAGCTATCTATATCAAACAGAGTTTGGGTGCATTATCGGCTTTGTGCGGGTGTGTGGTTGCATCGACAGGATCGAGTTGCGGTATTACTTATTTGATGGGCGGCACTTATACACAAGTGGTCTATTCGGTGAAGAATATGATTGCCAACCTTACCGGTATGATTTGTGATGGAGCAAAACCAAGTTGTGCACTCAAGTTGACTAGCGGTGTATCAACGGCGATACTCTCGGCTATGCTGGCTGTGCAGCAAGAATGTGTTTCCTCTGTAGAGGGAATTATCGACGAAGATGTGGATCGTAGTATTCATAACCTTACTGCTATCGGTTCAAAAGGAATGGACGCAACCGATCGTATGGTACTTGATATTATGATCCATAAATAAAAATATTTGCAACTTAAAAGATGAATTTAATTGTCGATATAGGAAATACGGTTGCAAAGATTGCTGTTTTCGATGGTCAGAATATGTTAGGGCAAGTATACGATTCGAATTTGACACTTTCGCGTCTGCAAGAATTGTATGAGCTTTATTTGCCCGATCATGTGGCGGTTGTTACAGTAATCGATATGACTGATAAAGTCCGGCATATTCTCAATCGCTTACCTATACCTGTATTATTTGTGGATTACCGAACACCTCTTCCTATTGAAAACCTATACGAAACGCCTCAAACGTTGGGTTACGACAGAGTAGCTGCAGTGGTAGGAGCCCATGATAAGTTTCCGAAAAGAAATATATTGGTAATAGATTCCGGCACGTGCATTACGTATGAATTTATAGATTTTAAAGGTCGGTATCGAGGTGGGAATATCTCATTGGGCGTATCCATGCGCTTTAAGGCACTGCATTCTTTTACAGGACATTTACCGCTGGTCAATACTGACGGACGTAATACTGATTTCGGCATTGATACAGATACAGCTATAAGGGAAGGAGTTTTAAAAGGACTCGAATACGAAATAAAGGGTTATATTACCGCACTTAAACAGAAATATCCTAAACTTTTGGTTTTTTTAACTGGTGGTAACCATTTTTCTTTTGAAACGAACTTAAAAAACAGCATCTTTGTAGATAAGTTTTTAGTTTTAAAAGGATTGAATTGTATTTTGAATTATAATATTGCATTGGAGAAATAAGATGGAAAAGTTTCGACATGTTATAAAGATTAAGCTCTTAGCCTTTTTGCTGCTGCTTTGCAATATTGATGTATTATCTGCACAGACGGACTATCTTACTAATTCTCGTAAGTTGAATGTGGATTCTACGTACACGGCGTTGTCTAAATCTATCCGGGAGTTTGGGATAAAATCCGAACCTATACAAATGTATTATTTTATTCTGACGTCGAGAAATAAATTTAAAGTGCAGTCTGCGCATAAGGCACAATTTGTGTGTGACTATTTTTCGATTTCCCAGTTAGTCGATTCGGCTATTGTGATGAATTGTCGAAAAAATGAGAAGAGGACGAATGCTTATAAACAGGTAAAAGAAAATATAGACGAAATATTTGTTCATAGTGGCTTGGTAGACGGTGTTTCTTTGCAACGTATATATAGCTCTAAAATTGAAGCCAATAAGCGGGATAAATGTTTTTTAATGCAAGCTATTGATGTATTGAAGAAAATGAATGCGGCCGATAGTAATGTTTACTATCAGGCAATCGATTATCTGAACGATATTGATCCTTCGCCTTATGTATCTTCCGAATGTGCGCTGTTGGCTTATAAGAAAGGAAAATTCGATGAGGCTGTTCGTCTATACGAAGAATCCATCCGGTTAGAGAAGAATAATATTAATAAGGCCGAAAGAGCATATGACATAGCTACTGTTTTTTATAAGGACAAGAAATGGTCACAAGCTCGATATTACTGTCAGAAAGCGACTTTTTTCAATAAACATTATGGTGCACCCTATATTCTGATTGCTAACATGTATGCTGCCAATCCTGATTGGAATGTAGAACGAGGCTTGAATGAGTGTACCTATTTTGTCGCTATTGACAAACTGAAATTAGCCAAATCTGTTGATCCTAGTTGTACGGCTTTGGCAAATCGTCTGATTTCCCTTTATTTGTTAAATTGCGCAAAAGCAAAAGACCTTTCCATGTTGGGTTATAAGGTAGGTGACCGTATTACAATTGGGGGTTGGATTGGCGAGACAACTACTATTAGATAAATTTATGCTGTATTATATAAATAGATATATTTCTTTTTCTAGCGTGAGCAAAATGGTTTTGTGGGGGATGATTTTGGCGTTCGTCTTGTTAAGTTCTTGCGATAACCGAAAGACGACGTTTGCGTCGGCCATAAAAGAACGCGATTCATTACCTGTGCTGGCCACTTATGATGTCAATACGCTAATATCTGATTCTGGTATTATACGCTTTAGAATGAAGACACCCGAATGGCTCATCTACGATCGTCGCCGTCCTTCTTATTGGGCATTTAAGAAAGGAATCCATGTGGAGCAGTTTGATACATTGCTTCATATTACTGCAAGTATCAAAGCTGATACTGCTTATTTCTACGATCAAGAAAAATTGTGGAAATTGAGAGGACATGTGGCTATCAAGAACAGAAAGGGGGAGAAATTCAATACTCAGGAGCTTTATTGGAATCAATCTACACAAAAGGTTTATTCAGATAAGTTTATCCGCATTGAATTGCTTGACCGTATTATTACCGGTCGTGGCTTCCAATCTAATCAAGAAATGACTACCTGGAAGATCCATGATATGGCAGGTGTCTTTTATGTGAATGCTCATCCGGCAGATACAACAAAGGCTGAACCGGTAAAATAGAGACAATGAATGCAATAATATTTATATATCTTCTAATTACAATTTTGTTTTCCGCTTTTTTTTCGGGAATGGAAATTGCTTTCATCTCCGTCGATAAACTCCGGCTGAAGATGGACGAAAAAGGACGCTTTACCTCTTGGATGCTTAGTGTCTTTTTCCGCTATCCAAACAACTTTATATCGACTATGCTGGTGGGAAACAATATCGTACTAGTTATATATGGTATTTTGATGGCTAAAGTTATAGGATATTATATCTTTGGTGGAATGGCTGATAATTTTGGTACGGTAACAGCCGAAACGATTATTTCGACGCTCATTATTTTGCTCACAGGTGAATTTCTTCCTAAATCTGTTTTTAAGATTAATCCTAGCGGTGTATTGTGCTTTTTTGCATTCCCTCTTTTTATTAGTTATATTATTCTTTATCCTATTTCGAAAATTGCAACGGGGCTCTCTTATCTTTTTTTACGAATTTTCGGGATGAAAATCAACAAAGAGATACAAACGAAAGCTTTTGGGAAAGTGGATTTGGATTACTTCATACAATCAAGTATTGATAATGCTCAAGATGTACAGGATTTGGATACAGAAGTGAAAATCTTTCAGAATGCGTTAGATTTTTCTGACGTGAAAGTGCGCGATTGTATCGTTCCACGTACTGAAATTGTGGGCGTGGATAAGAACACGATTACACTTGAAGAATTGAAGACTATCTTTGTGGAATCAGGTATTTCGAAAGTCATTGTGTATGATGGGAATATTGACAATGTGGTGGGATATATCCATTCGTCGGAAATGTTTCGAAATCCTGTTGATTGGAAAAGCTGCGTGAAGACTTTACCGATTATCCCCGAAACGATGGCGGCGCATAAATTAATGAAGCTCTTTATGCAACAAAAAAAATTCATAGCGGTTGTTGTTGATGAATTTGGCGGTACATCGGGCATTGTTACTCTTGAGGATTTGGTGGAAGAAATTTTTGGCGAAATTGAAGATGAGCACGATAGTTCATCTTATATTTGCAAACAGATTGGCGAGCATGAATATGTTTTATCGGCGCGTTTAGAAATCGAAAAGGTAAATGAAGCATTTGGATTGGAATTGCCGGAATCGGACGACTATATGACTCTCGGCGGATTGATTCTGAATAAATATCAAGGTTTTCCGAAGTTGCATGAAATTGTTTCTATTGATAACTTTCAGTTTAAAATTATTAAGATTTCGCCTACTAGAATAGAGCTTGTACGTCTAAATGTGGAAGAATAATGTAAAGATTCACCGTTAAAATAAATTTTTTTTTGCTTTTGATAGAAGTACATATGCATTTTTTGTATCTTCGTGCTCTAAAAGTAAAGTAGAAATAAAGAAAAACAAATAAATAGTATTAATTAAAATGGCAACATTACAAAAAATCAGATCAAAAGGTTCTCTTTTGGTGATTGTAATTGGTTTGGGTTTGTTTGCTTTCATCGCTGGAGATGCATGGCAGGTGCTTTCTCCCCATCAGTCGCAGGACGCGGGTGCAGTGAATGGTAAAACAATTTCGGCCAAAGAATTTCAAGACATGGTAGAAGAATATACGGATGTTATTAAGTTTACTACCGGTAATAGTTCTTTGAGCGAAGAGCAAAACGATCAAGTAAAAGATGAAGTATGGCAGACCTATGTAAATAACCAACTCATCAGCAAAGAGGCAAAAAAATTAGGCATTACTGTTACCGATGCGGAAGTCCAATCAATTATCAATGCCGGTACCGATCCGTTGTTGCAGCAAACTCCTTTCCGTAATCCTCAAACCGGATTGTTTGATAAGGATATGCTTAAGAAGTTCCTTGTCGATTATTCCAAAATGGACATTAAGACAATGCCACAACAATATGTAGAGTATTATCAATCACTACATAAATTCTGGACATTTGTAGAGAAAACTTTAATCACAACACGTTTAGCTCAAAAATATCAGGCCATCATAGCAAAAGCTCTTATTTCGAATCCGATTGAGGCTAAAAATTCTTATAATGGCAGAGTAAACGAAGCTGAGGCTTTATTAGCGGCAATACCTTATTCATCTATTCCAGATGCATCCATAAAAGTGTCGGGTTCTGAATTAAAAGATCTATATGACAAAAAGAAAGAGCAATTCCGTCAATATGTAGAATCGCGTGATATTAAGTACCTCGATGTGCAGGTAACGGCTAGTCCGTCAGATAAGGCTGCTATCACAAAAGAAGTGAAGGAATATACTCAACAACTTGGTAATCCTCAAACAGATATGAACGCTTTTATTCGTTCTACGGGATCTACTGTAAATTATAAGGATTTATTTTTGCCGAAGAGTGCATATCCTACCGATATTGTAGCTCATTTGGATTCTGCTTCTATGGGTTCTGTGTTTGGCCCTTATTACAATGCTCCTGATAATACATTGAATTCCTTTAAAGTTTTGGCTAAGACAGTAGCTGCCGATTCTATTCAATTCCGCCAGATTCAATTTGCTAAAAGTAATGGAGGAAATGCTACTGCTCAGGCTGATAGTGCTTATAAAGCGATTAAGGGTGGAGCCGATTTTGCTACGGTTGCCAAAAAATATGGTCAAAAAGGAGAATCTACGTGGCTCTCGTCGTCTAGTTATGCTCAGACTCAAATAGACGGTGATAATCTTAAATATTTGCAGGCTATTCTTTCTACCGAAACAAACGAAGTGAAAAATGTGGCACTCGCTCAGGCAAATGTAATTATTCAGGTAATGGCTAAACAAGCAGAGAAGCCTCAATATAAAGTAGCTGTTATTAAACGTGCGATGGATTTTAGTAAGGATACTTATAATAATGCCTATAATAAGTTTAGCTCGTTTGTGGCAGCTAATCCGACAATTGATAAGTTAAAATCTAATGCAGAAACGGCTGGATATAAGGTGTTGGATCACAACGACCTATATAGCTCGGAACATAATATCGGCGGCGTATCAGGTACACATGAGGCCATTCGTTGGATATTTTCTGCTAAAAAGGATAATGTCTCTCCGATTTATGAATGTGGTGAAAATAATCATATTATGGTGATTGCATTGGTAGGTATAAACAAAGAAGGTTATCGTCCCCTTGAGAAAGTAAAAGATCAGTTAAAAGCTGAAATTATAAAAGATAAGAAAGCGCAAATCATTATGAATAAAATGAAAAACTGTAATGCTTTCGCTCAATATCGTGCCTTACCTTCTGCCGTAAGTGATATGATTAAACATATTACTTTCGAAGCTCCTGCTTACGTTCCGTCATTGAATAGCAGTGAACCTAAAGTCGGTGCTTTTACTTCCATCTCTGCTGTTAATCAGTTAAGCAAACCGATCAAGGGTAATGCCGGTGTCTTTGTTCTCCAAATTGTAAGTAAGGACAGATTAAACGAGAAATACAATGAGAAAGACGAAGAGGCTAAGTTGGTGAGTACGCATCAGCAAATGTCTAGTCGTTTAATCAACGATTTATACTTAAAGGCTAAGGTGAAAGATACACGTTATCTTTTCTTCTAACCGAGAAAGAATAGTTTAAGTTATAAAAGGACTGCATTACTTGAAGATTTTTCAAGCGGTGCAGCCCTTTTTCGATAATGTAGGCATAGGATATATTAATAAGAATATTGCGGATATTCATATTAAATTTCTTACATTTGCAAGAATGAATGTTGATAATGTGCATATGTCGAAGCAGATACTTTTGGGAATGACCTTGGTGGAGTTAGAGAAAGTGGCTCATAACTTGGATATGCCTCGTTTCGCAGCGAAACAGATGGCCCAGTGGCTTTATGTGAAGCGTGTTTCTTCTATTGATGAAATGACGAATCTTTCCATTAAACAACGAGAAAATTTAAAAGAAGATTATGAAATAGGAGCGGAATCTTCGGTTGATGCTCAACATTCGGTAGACGGTACGATAAAGTATCTTTTTCCTGCCGGAGATGGATCTTTTATTGAATCGGTTTTTATTCCCGAAGGTGACCGTGCCACATTGTGTGTGTCTTCACAGGTGGGATGTAAAATGAATTGTAAGTTTTGTATGACTGGCAAGATGGGCTTTCAAGCGAATTTGTCGGCTGGGCAGATATTGAATCAAATACTCTCATTGCCCGAATACGATAAGCTTACTAATGTGGTAATGATGGGAATGGGCGAACCGTTGGATAATTTGGATGAAGTGCTAAAGGCTCTTGCTATTATGACGGCTTCGTATGGCCTTTCTTGGAGCCCGAAGCGTATTACACTTTCGTCAGTCGGATTACGCAAGGGGTTGAAACGTTTTATTGAAGAGAGCGACTGCCACTTGGCTATTAGTTTACATTCTCCTATACCGGCTCAACGTTCTGAACTGATGCCCGCTGAACGGTCTTTTTCGATAACCGAAATAGTGGATTTGTTAAAAGGTTATGATTTCAGCAAACAACGCCGACTCTCTTTCGAATATATTCTTTTTAAGGGGATTAATGATTCGGAATTATATGCCAAGGCATTATTGAAACTATTGCGGGGAGTGAATTGCCGTGTAAATTTAATTCGTTTCCATGCTATTCCCGATGTTCAATTAGAGGGAAGTGAAAAGGATACGATGGAGCAGTTCAGAGATTATCTTACATCGCATGGTTTGTTTTCTTCGATTAGGGTCTCGCGTGGTGAAGATATATTTGCTGCTTGCGGGATGCTGTCGACGATGAAGGAAAAGGTTAAAGAGTAATGAGAACGATTGCTTAATTTAGAAATATGCGAAAAAGTCTGTTGTTTTTAGGGTTGCTTTCTTTTGCCGGATTGATATTTTCTTGCAAAGGGAAAATGCCTTTTATGCCTTCTTCCAGCGGTCGGCCTTACGAACTGTTGGTTGTGGCTGATCAGACTTTTTGGAATACTCCTTCGAATAAGGCTTTGTCTGATGTCCTTTGTTCGGATGTTCCCGGTCTACCTCAGTCTGAAAGTCCTTTTAGGGTAATGAAAGCATCTTCTGCTCATTCTGATCACATCTTGAAACTTGTTCGTAGTGTTATTATCGTTGATATTGGGAAAAATTATACGAAGCCGAAATTGAAATATGAAAGCAATGTGTTTGCTGCGCCACAGCAGATATTAACAATACAAGCACCGGATGATGCTTCTTTTGTTGATTTCGTTAAGAAAAATGCACAGACTATTGTGGGGGCTTTTACCCATTTCGAAATGAAATGTAAAATAGATGTGCTAAAGTTGTGTCATAGTCAGCAGATATCTCATTATGTTGACAGCTTATTCGGTTGTGATATCTGGCTTCCTGTAGAGTTGCATTTTTTGAAGACGCAAACGAATTTTTTATGGGCTTCGACGAATACAGCGTCGGCCAATCAGAATTTTGTGATGTATTCGTATCCTTATTCCGATAGTCGTACGTTTTCGAAAAAACATTTTATAACAAAGCGTGATTCGGTAATGCGAAAAAATATTCCGGGTGAGTGGAAATATATATATATGTCAACTGATACGGTTGGGCTGTTGTCCGATACTTGTAGGGTTAACGGTAATTTAGTGTTTGAAGTACGTGGTTTATGGCGTATGAAAGGCGATTTTATGGGAGGTCCTTTTGTATCTCATGTTTTTGTTGACAAATCACGTCACCGTGTTTATACAACCGAAATATTTGTTTATTCGCCTGATAAATTAAAAAGTAATCTTGTTCGCGGATTAGAAGCGTCGCTTTATACACTTAGGTTTCTGAGTAAAAAGAATTAGAGTTGAAATCCGATTGTTGCAGTGGAGGGGAAAATATAAAAAACAATAGAATGGAAGATAATAAAATAAGAGTAGGTATTACACAAGGTGATATTAATGGTGTGGGTTATGAGGTTATATTAAAGACTTTTTCTAATCCTGTGATGTTTGAATTGTGTACACCGATAGTTTACGGTTCGCCGAAAGTAGCTACTTACCATAGAAAAGCCATGGATTTAACTACCAATTTCACTATTATAAATTCGGCTGCAGATGCTTCATCGGATAAATTAAATATAGTGAATTGCAATGGTGATGATGTGAAGGTAGAATTTTCTAAGTCCGATTCTGATGCAGGTATGGCAGCTTACGATGCTCTTGAAAGGGCTGTTGACGAATATAAATCGGGACTTATTGATGTGATTGTAACAGCTCCTATTAATAAACATTCTATTCAGTCTGACAAATTTAATTTTCCGGGACATACTGAATATTTTGAAAAGGAATTAGGTAATGGTGAAAAAGCTTTGATGATACTTATGAAAGATGATTTACGTGTGGCATTAGTTACGAACCATTTGCCGGTAAGCGAGATTGCATCTTCTATTACCAAGGAGCTCGTCCAAAGTAAAATTCATATTTTCAACAACTCGCTGAAACAAGATTTTTGTATTGATGCTCCGCGCATAGCAGTGTTGTCGCTTAATCCTCATGCCGGCGATGACGGTACATTGGGTAAGGAAGAAATCGAAATTATTTCGCCGGCCATTAAAGAGTTAGCTGATAAGGGGATTCTTTGTTACGGTCCATATCCGGTAGATGGATTTATGGGCTCTGGTAATTATATGCATTTTGATGGCATCTTAGCTATGTATCATGATCAGGGTTTAGGTCCGTTTAAAGCTTTGGCAAGAGGTGAGGGTGTGAATTATACTGCCGGATTGCCTATAGTAAGGACTTCTCCAGCACATGGTACGGCATATGATATTGCCGGTAAGGGAGAGGCTAACGAAGATTCGTTTCGTGAAGCAGTATACGAAGCTATCGATATCTTTCGTAATCGAAAACGTGAGAAGATTTATCATGCTCAT
>Ga0224525_1000924_pt1 | contig 11740 bp, 9 predicted proteins | sample CFST100metaG_FD_179874 | JGI IMG/M metagenome (GOLD analysis project Ga0224525, IMG submission 179874) | Peat soil microbial communities from Stordalen Mire, Sweden - C.F.S.T100 | ecosystem: Environmental > Terrestrial > Soil > Wetlands > Peat | place: Sweden: Norrbotten County, Stordalen Mire...
GCTTGAGCATTACAAGCGTTAACCGTAGTATCGGGAGTTATGGTCAAACTCGTTACCGCGCCTGTTACGACAAGCTGGTTGGCAGAAGTTGAACATGACGCAACGATGCCCGTGGCATTCAAAGTATATCCGTCAGGAGAAATAAGAGTAAAGGTGTCTCCACTAGCTACCGTGACGACGATATTTGAATCATTTACCACCAGAGAATCAGCTTTCGAACCGCCAGCGATGGTATAATTATGGCTGCCGATAGTGACAACGCCATTCTGTCCTGCGGTCCAAGTAAGATTTGTCGCATTTGCGGAACCTACTCCAGCCACCAGACCAATCGCAAGAATAAAAGCTGAAATTATTTTAGTGTATTTCATTAGTTTTAATTTTTACTTTACGATTTATATTTTAACCGTCTCAAACCTGAAATTCGTTTCTTGATAGAAAGCAAATTTCTCAGGCTATGAGTACAGCCTAAACCGCAAGACTCGACCTATTTATGGAATTTTATAACCATACAATCTTTTATAAAAGATTGAGGGACTCGCAGTGTTAGGATTGAGAAATATAGATTATAAACAGATCCAGTTAATATGATCAGTGGTAGTACCTGTAATTGTCAGTGTTGTTCCACTAAGACTTACCTGAACTGCATTTGCGGCAGTTGTATCGGTAGCTACACAGATTGTACTCGCTATTACATTAGTAACAGTAGCAGAACCACCGGATAAAATAGCAGTACCTTTATTACCCGCACTCGTTACTTTCAATCCACCAGTTCCAGGATTAATTGCTATTCCACCACCAGTTGCATTAGTTTGCAAAGTGATAGCAGTAGCACCATTACCACCTTGAATAGTGGTTGTGTGTGCTGCAGCGCCGGAGCTGCCGATAGTAACACCGACTGTTCCGGTGGTTGTGCCTGCTGTACCAATGGCAACAGCATTTGTCGTACCCGCTCCTGGAATGCCATTTCCAATATTAACAGCTACTCCACCTGATGTTGCTGCAGCTCCGTTACCGATATTAATAGTCTGTGTTGCAGCAGATGGATTACCAGATCCGATGTTTATAGTGTTCGCAGCAGTGGATTTTCCTAAAGTAATAATGCCCGTACCGGTTGTTGTACCGATAGTATAGGTTGATGCTACAGCACCTCCGAGGGCTACAGCGGTGGTAGCAGTGCCTCCAATAGTTACAGAAGTGGCATTAGTTGTACCCAAACTTAGAGTTGCTGATGCTGCTGAATCAACAATCGGAGTAGTAATACTGGTTGCCGCAGTAACAGCACCATTTGAAGCGATTTTGAATATGTCTCCAGCGGTAGCATTTGTAACATCGAGATAATCTCCTGATTGAGTGCCGTTTACTCCGACTATAGATAGCGGAATAGTAGCATTTGCATTTGCAGTTAAAGTAGTCGCACCTGTTGAACCCAAAGCTCCAGTGTTAGTAATGCCGTGAGTGGTTGAGGCTTGAGTAACAACCAAAGCTCCTGGATCAGTAGTAGTTATACCTGTTTTACCAATAACTATTGAAGTAGCATTAGTCGTACCCAAATTCAAAGCCGCTCCAGAATCAATAGTCAAAGCTCCAGCAGAAGTTGACCAAGTCGAAGCTGCTGCTCCGGTCAAAGTAAGAACACCATCACTTCCGACACTGGTAGTGCCGAGTGTCAATGCAGCCTGAGCCGCACCGATTCCTGAGCCTAGCGCAATGGCCAAAGCCAGAACCGCAACTAAACCGATTTTTTTCGTTTTGTTCATTTTTTTAGTCCTTAAACTTATCAAAATTATCCGCTCGCCAGACGTATTATGCATCAATATGCCTGTGTTCGAATAAATAATAAATTTTTTAATTATTTAAGCTTTTTTCATTTTAAGAAACCTTAAATTATATATTAATGGACTTTGCAGCAGACAGTCGACCTTTACCGAGATCCGTTAGAATTTAAATTCTTGCGAAATCAGTAAATTCTACCTACTACCCTCCTTTGTTTTCCTCCTTTTTTTGTTTTTCTTATTATTCCTATTGCCCTACCCTCTCCCGATGGAGAGGAAAAATACAAAATTCATATAATCCCGAGACTTACATGTTTGATTAGTATCTACTAAACTATCCTATTTAAAATCACACCGTCAATTTGTCATTCCGTAGTGAAACGGAGGAATCCCTCTCATGCTATAGAACTATGCTATATGATAAAGACTTGATGTAATGAAGAGATTCTTCGGATTACCTCAGAATGACAAAAGGAAGGAATTATTGCGGGAAAGTAATTATTGAAAATTGAGAAAGTTTGAAACGCATAAATTCTAAATTCGTTAAAATGCATTTAATCACTATATTATATTCTTTACTTTTTCCCTGCATTCCTAAGCGCCTCGGCAGCTTTGCTATCGTCTTTTACCGGACCGTAGAAAATAACCTGACTTGGATTTAAAAAAAGCTCCTTCGGAGACCATAAGCCCTCCGACAAAGGAGCCAGTTGAATATTGGATTGTGAAGGATTCGTCTGATCTTTTACAGTCTGCAAAAGATAAGCGTCGTCCAGCCTCATTTTAGGAGAAAAAGAAAGTTTTCCGATATAAATTTCGCCTGTCGAAAGATAGACTGCGGAATACGAATTTTCAGCCATATAAGATTTTTCAAAAGAGCCGTGGAGATTCCCCAGATTCAGTTTTGCCAGCAGACTATCGCCCAGAACCACACCCGCCGCAAAAGCAATTACGATTCCTCCGATTACAAGCACTTTCTTTCTTTCAATTTTATACATCTTTTTTGTCCTAAAAAATAATTAAAAAAATTATAAAAGTTCTTTCTTACTCTCTAATGAAAATTATATCACAAAATTTATCATGTCACAAATATTATATCACAGATTTGAAAAATGTGAAAAGAGATGAGGAGAATAAATAGATGGAAGGCGTCTGACATTTTGGAAGAGGTCTGACCTTTCAGATGTCTTAAAGTCAGTCCTCGGGATCTATGCAACGAATCTTCCTCACAACAAGCTGATGTGGAATTAAAAGGTTAGATATTACTTTAGAACTTACACGTTTGAATGGATTTTATTATTGTTCCCCTCACTCTTCCCTCTCCCAGCGCAGAGAGGGAAAATACAAAATTCATATAATTTATTCAAACGCGATAGGTCCTAATTTAGCACTCACGAGGTCCGACCTTAAAATATCTGAAAGGTCGCACCTCTATATTTGTTACGAAATATTATGTTTTTGTTTGACAAAAAGGATAAGGTTTTGTAGGATATTAAGCGAGAATAAAGGAGAGCGATATAATAACAAAAAAAAGACAAACTAAGCAAAACATCAGAAATAACAAAAGAACAGAAAGACAGGAATTTAAAAAAGCAGGCTCAGGCAGATCACCTGACATAGATGATAAGACAAAGTTTTCAAAAAAAGAACAGTCTAAATCTTGCCCCGATCTCCCCATTCCAAAAATCAGGGAAACTTTTCCGCCAAAAACAGGCCAGGAAAAATACAAAGTTTCGGCACAGGAAGCCTTTTCTTTAAATGAAAGAATAAAAAAATATCTTAAAAATAAGGGCATGAAGAAAGAGAATGCTGTGAAAACAGCAGATCTGGTGTCATGCGGCAATCGGTTAAGATGGATTGGGATATTAAGGCTAAGGGGACGAAAAGATGAGGATGGGATATTCTATCTTATTCTGGAGTTCTTGATTAAAAACAAGATAATTCATCTTAATGAATATGATGGATTATACGGGATCCTTGATCCTTCGCTGAGAAGTACCGTATATTTCTTGGAAGAGCTGAAAGATGATGATGAAGTACCCTGTATTTTTCTGAGAAAAAAAGATGCGTTGGCCTATATTTGGGCCTTGGGGCGCATATGTGGAAAATCCACTTGTTTGGGAAAATACGGAGTAAACGGATGGGAAAGAGAGATTCAGGAATTGCAAAACGATGATTTTGGATATGTTTGGAAACAGGAAGAAAATATGAATCGAAGAATAATATCAAGCATACCAGAAGAAGCTTTCGCTTCCCAGTGATAAAACAAATTTTAAACCAAAGAAAAACGATTAATAAAAAGTCTTTTTTCTTTTTTATTTGCCTCAAAATCCGAAAGGAGGTAGAATAAAATATATAAGTAGAAAATCCGTTCTTTGTCGTAGTGCCATATATTTTTACTATCCTAAAGCTTATGAAAGAATCATATTCTTACGAGCAGTTAGAAGATAAAAGGGTACATTGCTCCACCTGCGCCCAGCGGTGTTTTATTTTGCCTGAAAAGTTCGGATTTTGCTCCGTGCGGAAGAATATCGATGGCAAGCTCTATGCTCTCAATTATGGGAAAGTTATCTCGAAAAGCATTGATCCGATCGAAAAAAAACCGCTTTTTCACTTTCTGCCGGGAACGACTTCCCTATCTTTCGCCTCTGTCGGTTGCAATTTGCGATGCGGCAATTGTCAGAACTGGCAGATTTCACAGACCGTGAAAAGCGACAGGACAATGCTGGAAGCGGGAGACGAGATGATGCCGGAGGAAATCGTGAATTCAGCGCTCAAAAACAGCTGTCCGAGTATTTCTTACACTTATACGGAGCCTACGATTTTTTTGGAATTCGCACTTGATGTGATGAAGATCTCCCACAGGCGGAATATCAAGAATGTCTGGGTTTCCAACGGTTTTATGACGGATGAAACTTTAGACTTGATTATCCCCTATCTTGATGCCATCAATGTCGATATAAAATCTTTCGATGATAATTTCTATGGCAAATATTGCGGCGCGAAAGTCGGACCGGTTCTGGAAAATTGCAAGAGACTCAAAAAATCCGGTGCGTGGATCGAAATTACCACGCTTATCATTCCGGAGTTAAGCGACAATGAAGAAATGCTCGAGAAAATCGCCAAATTCATTTTTGAAGAACTCGGGAGTGACACGCCTTGGCACCTAAGTGCTTTTTCAGGCGCGGCTTCTTGGAAAATGCGGGGGATTCCGGATACTACCGCAGATAAAATCCATAGAGCTTATGACATAGGCAAAAAGGCCGGGCTCAAATATGTTTATGCCGGAAATATGCCTGGAGACATGCGGGAAAACACCTATTGTCCACACTGTGGAGAGTTGAATATAGAAAGATCAGGGTATAACATTAAGCGGCTTGATAAGAAGGGAAAATGCAGGAATTGCGGGGAAGATTTAGGGTTGATTATCAGATAAGAAAGAGGTTTGACCTTTTAGATATTTCAAGGTCAGTCCTCGGTTCGGAGGTAGATTAACAGGCAGTCAGTTCAAGGGATTGAATATGGCTAACGAGGTCCGACCTTTTTGAACATCTGAAAGGTCGCACCTCTAGAACGTCGAGAGGTCTGACCTTTTAGATATTTCAAGGTCAGTCCTCGAAACTCACAATTAAAATATAGCCAATAAGGGTTAATTAAATATACGAACATAGTTAACGAGGTCCGACCTTAAGACATCTGAAAGGTCGCACCTCATAATTCATAACTATTAAAACAAAACCATGCTATCTTTTGCCGCAATTTGTCCTCATCCTCCACTTCTCATCCCGTCGATCGGCGGCGAGGAGGTTTTGAAGGTGCAAAAAACCAGCGAGGCGATGAGTCTTCTTGCAGGAGAAATAAGAGAAAAAAAGATCGATACGATTCTTGTCATTTCTCCTCACGGCGCCATTTTTATGGATTCCATGTCAATCAATCTGGCGGAAAAAATTTCCGGGGATTTTTCCGAGTTCAGAAGCGATGTGAAAATGGAATTTGAGAACGACGATGAACTTGCCATCCATATCAAAAATCTGGCCGATTCCAACAGTTTCCCTGTGCATACGGTCAGCGAATCCTTGGATCATGGCGTTATGGTGCCACTGTATTTTTTGGCAAATGGAAATCGGAATGTGAGAATCTGCCATTTGTCTTTTTCATATCTGGACTACAGCAAGCATTTTATTTTTGGCGAGATCATATATGAAGCTATTCAGAGCGTGGACAGGAAAGTTGCCATCGTCGCAAGCGGAGACCTCTCACATCGACTCACTCCTGATGCGCCCGCCGGTTATTCTCCGCGCGGAAAATTCTTTGATGAGTTTCTTATCGAAAGCCTTGAAAAAAATGACATAGAGGGTATTTTGAATATGGATTCCAGCCTGATTGAAGATGCCGGAGAATGCGGCCTGCGCTCGATCATAATCCTCCTTGGCGCGCTTTCGAATGTTGATTATGAGTTTGAAAAATTGAGCTACGAAGGCCCGTTCGGAGTCGGATATCTGGTGGGGAGATTTGAGTTTTGAGATAATTTGTATATATAATTCAAACGCTTTACTTTTGTTCAATTTTGTATTACGATGATGAAAATTAAACAAAAACAAGTTTTTCAAAAAGAAAAAGGTGAGGACTGATAAAAAATGTTTTATAGGGAAGGATTCGGATTTTTTATTGAACCATCGGATGAAAAGGCGGATGTTTCTGAATCGCTCAAAAAAGCTATCCTATCAACGAGAGAATGCAGAGAAAAGATTGAAGCCAGACACCCCAAGCCTAACTCAGGATGGCGTGAGCAGATGCTTATTCCAAGCCATAGAGAGTACATGGTCATTATTCCCCCCGAAACGGATAGTCTATCATTCGACTATATAAAAAAATTCGCCATCGTGAAAAATGTGAGTCTGGTTCATTTTAAAAATGAGATGAACAAGGTTACTTTCAAGAACGATAAAGGAAAAAGAGAGTTCTATCTAGTAATGACAAAAAAAGGAGGTATTGTATATTTCGTTCCCCGATTCACGGATGAGCTTCTTGTAGCACTAGAAGGGCTTACTACAGTAAAACCCGCGGTTGAGCCCGTAAAGAAAAAAAGGAAATATACCAGAAAAAATAAAGATATGCCGAAAGAAGAGATACTTCTGCCAGCAGTCTGAATTTGATTTAAAGATGGCGCCATTAAAAGCGATACACCTTCTTACGAGAAGTACGTATCGCCTTATTTTTTTGTGCTTTGTCAACTATTTCACTTTTTATGATTTGGCGTTATAATAGATACGCTTAAAATAAAAAATATATAAGATCCAGAAAAGGAACGATTATAAAATGCAAACAGAAATAAATGAAACAGAAAATCCCATTGTCTTAGAAGGAAAAGAATTTTTCGTCGATTTGCCTAATAACGTACTTGTGAGTGTGAAAATGCACATCGAGGGATTGATAAAAAAATGTCCTAGCGTAAAATGTTTTGCAGCGCGGACAAAGGGGAAAGAATATAAACTTATTCTCTCGTAAGAGATAAAGAAAAAAGAAACGGAAAAACCGTATTTGCACCCGCGCAGCAATCTGTTTAAAACAAGGATAACGCAAAAAACAACAGTCATCTTTCCGAAGATGACTGTCTATTTTTATAATCAAAACCTGAACCGCGTGCTATATCAATCCTTATGCCTTCCCCATCCTCCCCAATAAAAAATCCTTCTCCCCTCTCAAGACTGCGAACGCCCAGTCTCTTTTTTTCGGAAAGAACATGATTTTTATGATCTGTTTGAAAAATAGCAGGATAGCAAAAATATATATTGCAATTTTCACAAAGATATCGCCATTGCGGCGGGCATTTACGAGGCCGTTGCGGACATGATAATAGACATATGACGCCGAGCCGGGCTTGGTCGATCGAGAGACTTTGTGATAGATTTTCGACTTTGGAACATAGACGACTTTATAGCCAGTATTTTTGATGCGCAGCGAGTAGTCTACGTCCTCATAATAGAGGAAATAATCGTCTTCCAAAACGCCGACTTTCTCGACCACTTCCCTCTTCACCAGAAGCGCGCAGCCGGTCAGATATCCGACCTCTTTGATTTGGTCGTATTGCCCTTTGTCGATTTCATCAAGTCCGATATGCTCGCCCTTGTTTTTTAGCCAATTTATTTTCCCGCCGGCAAACCAGATGCGCTCAGGCTCGCCATGGTAATAAATTTTCGAACCTGTCATTCCGATTTTCAGATCAGATTCCGCCACCTCGACCAATTCCTTGAGATAATCAGGATGAACGGTCGTGTCATTGTTTACGAGAAAGACATAATCAGCACCCTCCTTGATCGCATATTCGATTCCGACATTGTTTCCGCCCGCAAATCCCAAGTTTTTCCCCGTTTCCACAACATCAACCTCAGGAAAATTCTTTTTGACCGCCTCGACAGAGTCATCTTCCGAGCCGTTATCGACCAGAACTATCTTATAATTATCATAATTGGTCGAGCGAAGAGATTCTAGACAATCCAAAGTATCTTCTTTTCCGTTCCAATTCAGGACAATAACATAAACTTTTTTTTGCATATTTTTAATTATTTTACAAAGATGTTTTGGATAACCACGATTATGGAATATGACATAAAGATAACAACAAGCCCCCAAATTGTCCAAGTCACTATTTTCTTTCCCTGATCCGCTTTCTGCTGGTCCCCCGCGGAAGTAATATAAGTGATTCCGCCGAAGATAAGCATAAGCAAGGCGATTCCTCCCGATATGCCCAGGAGCCATTTCAGGATATTTTCAACCAGCGTCGTGAAATCACTGGTCGCGATCGGGTTGGTTATATTGACTGAAATGTCGGTTGCGGCTGCTGCAGGGCCAGCGGCGGCGGCACTTCCTACCGTAGTAGATATCTTGCAATCCCCTGCAGTGGCAAGATCCGTGCTGCAAGAAGTTCCTACGCTGATTACCCCCGACCAAGAACCATTCACTGTTGCACTCGTTGACACGCTAACTCCACCTTTCATTCCTGCTGTGGCAGGATTTCCACTGGGATCATAAATACAAAGAAACCCGTTGCCAGATATATCCGAGCCATCAAGTTCTATTGTGTCTCCTATATTATATGAAGTACTACTCGCTGGATACTTAAAAGAAATATTGGCATTAGGGCAGCTTCCTACTGCGGCATCGGCATTCCTGACTCCGCTTACGGAAAAACCGATAACTGCAATCAAAACAATAAAACTTTTTAGAAAAAACTTTTCTTTTAAAAACGTTTTGCTGTTTGTCATTTTTTTTATTTATTAATAATATTTATCAACAACTACTCCCGGATAATAAGTCGTAATGATTGTCTTCCAGTCGCTTCCGTCAACCGCCATCTGGTACGCGCCCGCGGCGCTCATGCCTGCGCCATGACTTGCAGCAACGGAAGCCGGATTGTGCACGGTATCATCTGGATCTTTGACGCCGCCTCGCAGATATGCGTAATCATCAGTACAATAGTTCTTGCTGAGCACCGAGCAGCCGTCTTTAGTCACGCCGCCCGAATCGGAAGAATACGCCGCCACGATCGGCTTGCCTTTATAATCTATCACCTGTCCCGTGGTCTGGCCATAAGAATTCGCGGTTGTCGGCGATCTCATCTCAAGAGCATAGCCTTTGTATTGCTGGTCATTGCCGTTTCCATTGCGGCTATTCTTGAGATAGAACGGCTCGCCCGCATATTTGCCGCCTTTGACTATATAATTCATGGCATATGTCCTGGTTATGATCGAAAACGCTTTCAAATATTCGGGATTGCTGCGAGAGGTCGCTTCTGAAATGCCTCTGAGATATCCTTCCAGCGGGACATCTTCGATAACCCATAGCTTGCTTGAGACTGTGGAATATCTGAGCTCTATGTTTCCTCTGAATTTATTATCATTGGTCACCTTGTCAGCAGCAACATCGCTATAAGAAAGCACTTGCAGGATCACGCTGTCCGATTCCGGAACGAAGCGGATGTAATTATCCCAAGTGAAGAATGCCGTATCCGTGACTTCCCCGCTCTTTTTCTGCACGGTTTTATAGATATCTCCATTTGCTCTTCGATATTCGATCTTGTAATTTCCATTCGCAGTTACACTGACAGTGCTGGCAGCGTCAGTGACGCCCATAATCGCCACTCGCATATTAGGCTCGGTTCCCGTAGGCACAGTCGGTGTTGTTGGATTAGTAGGAGTGGTTGGAGTAGTGGGTGTAGTCGGCGCGGTAGGAGTGGTTGGCACAACTGGAGTCGAAACAACATATAACTTCATTTCCTGAGGATCGATAGTCATGACATTTGCCCATTTGTATCCCGCTTTCGTAAATTCCTCTCCTGTTTTTATCCAAATAGCCTGGCCATTTTTAATGACATAAATCTTTTGGTCGTCGGAAGCCTTGATAAGAGATCCATCCGGATATTTTACCGTGCCAACTGTTGCGTATAAATTCATTTCGTCCTGGCTTATCTCGACCACATTTGCCCATTTGGCACCGCTTGCATTGAAGACATTCAACGATGTGAATTCTTCTTTTCCGCCGGTTGACACTCTATAGACCGCAGAGCCTCCTTTAATTTTTATCAAAGTTCCATTGGGGTATACCGCTTTCGGTCCATTCGGATAATCAAGAAGGCTTATCACTGGAATATCTATTATATTACCGAAGCTGTAGCCCAATTTGCCAAGAAGCGTTGCGGAAGTGATTTCCCGTTTCTGTCCGTTATCAACCAAATATACAGTCGATGTACCCGTGCCTCGAATCAAAGTTCCGTTAGGATAGACAACATTTGCGCCGAGCGGATATGAATTTATTTCGCTTGCGGCGATCGTAAGAATGCTGTTCCATTTGTATCCGAGCTTCTCAAAGAGCGCTCCGGAAGTGAAAGTTCTCTTTTGACCGTCTTGCATCAGATATACGCTCGGAGAATCTTTGCTTTTTATAAGTGTTCCATTAAGATATGTCATGATATCACCGGTCAAATAATAATCCGCCGCCGGATCGGATTTCACTTTCGTCCAGCTGTATTTCAGATACTCAAAAAGCTGAGCGGAAGTGAAAGACCTTTTCTTTCCGTTTTGTATGAGATAAACATTATTATTCGCATCTTTTATAAGACTTCCTTCCGGCCCGAATTTTATAATGTCTCCCGTTCCATAAAAATCCAAATCGCTTGAATCGACAGTCACGATATCATCCGTTTTGAAGCCGAGTCTCAAGAATTCCGCAGCGCTTATGCTCATCGCCCTTTTCTTGCCTGACTCGAGATAATAAACTGTGCTCTCTCCTTTCACCTGCAACAAAGTTCCATCCGGGAAAACTTTTGCATCTTTGTATTTATAAGCGTCCAATTGGCTCTTGGAAACATATTGGATAGTTTTGCTCTGATAGGCAGCCGGCAAAGCGGACTTGGAAGCGAATTTGGTCTTATATCCTCCACTTATGACATAAACAGCACTATCTCCTTGGATCTGGTAGACATCTTTCTGATATTCTTTGGCATACAAGGCCGCCTGTTGTTGCACGTCATTCAGCTGATCATAAATCACATTGCCGGGACATTGCGTTGCTCCCAAATCTTTATGTCCGACTACGCCGTCTATGCTTTTGCCTAAAAAATTACTTGTCTTGTTGACATCTATGCCATTATTCGCCGCAATCCACCCTATCAATTTTTCCAGCGATACTTTCACATTGTTGCTGAGAGTCGTATTAGTCTGTCCGACTGCGCCATCTTGATAGTTTCCGATGATTGAAATTCCCACACTTCCGGTATTGAAACCTGTCACATGCCCCCCGATCACTCCGTTTCCGCCCGCGCGCCCTTCATAGATATTTCCATTGGGATCGATGACATAATTATAGCCGATGTCTCCGAACCCGGTATAGTTGACGCCATTTTCATCCGTCCAGGTCTTGCTGCTGGTATGATACTTATAGATCGCATTTACCATGCTTTTATACTGGCTGCT
>Ga0224525_1000927_pt1 | contig 11711 bp, 3 predicted proteins | sample CFST100metaG_FD_179874 | JGI IMG/M metagenome (GOLD analysis project Ga0224525, IMG submission 179874) | Peat soil microbial communities from Stordalen Mire, Sweden - C.F.S.T100 | ecosystem: Environmental > Terrestrial > Soil > Wetlands > Peat | place: Sweden: Norrbotten County, Stordalen Mire...
GTCAAAGAGATGTTCCGGGGAGGCATAGTAACGTTGGTATCAGCCAAATTTATATTGTCCACAAAACTTGTGTCTCCTGTCCATTTGTCAAAAACCATACCTGCAAGAGGAGCGCTGGCGCTTATGTTTTGCGTCGTGCCTTCCGAATAAGAACCGGCGCCCGTGCCGCTGTTTATTGTGAGAACACGAAGAGGCATCGTGAGTGTCAGAATATAGTTTGTAATCTGAGAACGGACAGTGTTCAAGTCTTGATTGGCAAGGTTAGAAGTTTTGAGATTGGCAAGATAGTTTTCAGCCTCCGCAGTGTCTTTGCTCTGACCCTTGGCAACCGTGATCGCGTTTTGCAGAGTTGCCAGATATCGCATATCATTCACTCCTTCCCGAAAGCCTTCCCACTCTACGGTGTCTATGACTCCATCGACAGTCGGATATGCGAATACATGGTCACGCATTCCATAATCAAAATCATTCCAAATATCTCCCGCAGAATGTTGGTAGGCATAATCCATGGCGCCGTCGTAGTTTGCCTGCCAAAGCAGAAGCCCGAAGTTTTTCCTGAATGTGTTGGAAAATTCGGGAACTACTTGCGGGTTAGCGTAAGAATAGATCTTATGTCCATAGCTGTGATATTTGTCAGCCAACGTTGCTGACGGACTGCCAGAAACTACAGCCAGATCCAATATATCGGCCATAGAATCTGCATACGATAACGATTGCGCATCCATAACCTTTCCTCCGGCATTATGAATGGCGTCTATCTGTGCTCTCGTATCTATCGTATTCAGATCCTGTTCGTCCGGAGCGTATACATAAAGATCGGTCACTCCGTAGGGAGCGGCAATGTTCTTGTAACCCGGAACGCTGTTCGGACTTCCTATGCCCATTCCCAAGAAATACAAGCCCGTTCCATTCATACCGGCTTGGTTGCGTATTGATAGTGTGTTTTGTAAATTGGTGCCTGAATATACGGTAGGATTGGTTACTCCATGATCCATCATATCTTTCATTTCGGCAGTGAACTGTTGCATGGTCTTGTTTTCCGAACTTATTGTTCCGTTAGAAGAAATGTATCCTCTATAATAAACACTGTATTCGATATTCGGCTCCAAGAGCGTAATCGACAAGACTTGCAGCTTGAGCTGGAGCTGTTTGATCGTTTGCGATCCGGAACGCAAAGTGATGGTGCCGGTGTAAATTCCGGCAGCTGAACCGTCGGGAACTTTCAGCGTGATCCAAAACTGCTTATTATATCCCGCAGAAATATTTACCGGCTGGAGAGTGCTCGCATCGGCGATGGGACGATCCGCATTCGGGGTCAATACGGCGTGCGATTGTTGCGTATCGCTGGAAATATCGATGTAGGAACCGTTAACTTTCAAATAGTTCTTACCATCAGGATTGGTAACGTTCCACTGATTCCAATCGTTTCCATCTACGCTAACAAGAGAATCATCTTTCAAGAGAAGCTCCGGGGTTAAGAATCTGCCCGCAATACCCACGCTTGAGCTTGAAGAATTACCCTGATACCAACACTTCACTGCTTTGATATCTATATTGCTGCTTGGTATGGTATTGCCATTGTCAGTAAGACTTGAAACTTCCACGGTCAAAGAATCAATGTTCTGATCCGCATGTACCGCAAAACTTGCCGCTTTGGATTCGCCTGGCGATGCTTTGATGGAAACCGTGTCGGATATATACGACGGAGAGATTGCCGAGGTGGGCAATATTTTCGTATCGGTTATGGCGGGAACGACATAGACAGTGGCACTGCCGGCTGCTATGGCTCCTTCTGTTTTCAAAATCATCGACAACAATAGGATTAATAATGTTGTTATTTTTATAATCTTTGCACACCCCCCTGTTTCTCTCTGTCTCATTTTCATATGTCATAAGTGTTAATATGATAAATTATACCATTTTCATCGACACGAGCAATGCTAACACTGTAACTTTATAAAGTATTTTAGCCGATAGAATAAAAAGAGATCCGTCCTTTCAGATGTTCAAAAGGTCGAACCTCGTTGGTGTAAATGTTGCTTCCTTCAGAAATCTCGAGGACTGACCTTTTGAACATCTGAAAGATCAGACCTCTTATTTGAGTTCTCCCCCACTCTGATAAAAGTTAAACTCTTGTTGGTTCACACTCATCACTTGATTTAGGTTGAGTTTGTATTTGGTTGCTATCTTAACAGAGGGTACATGCTTTTTAATGTTGCCTTGGATAAGATAGACATCATTACTGTTATTGAGTCTAATGAGGTTAGACACTGGATAGGATTCCATTTCTAGTTTGGATACTATCTGCACATCTTGTATCTTATCTCCATAGCTATTGAATATGTCAGTATTTGGTATAAGCTTTCTTACTCCTTGTTGGTTGATGTAGTATATACCCTCTTTACCTGATTCTTTGATGAGGTAAGTATCTTTATACTTGTCTATTACTGATTGGTCAGTGTCTACTACATCAGTCCAGAGGAAGCCATAGTCAAGGAAGATAGGAGGATTAGGTATGTGTCTTTTTACTCCGTTTACTACCAGGTATACTTTGTAGTCATTCCTTTGTCTTATGAGGTTGTCTTCATAGTCTGGGTATTGTTTAAGGGTAGTGTCTGAGATGGTTTGGATACTGGTCCATTGGTATCCTAGTTGGGTGAATACTTCGGGGGTAGAGATCCATTTCTTTTTGTTTTGTATTACTACATATACCCTGGGAGAGGTTGAGAGTTTTAGGAGGGTGCCAGTGGAGTAGAGGGAGGGAGGGGTGGTAGTGTTTGTGTTAGAGTTGTTGTTGGTATTATTGTTAGTATTGGTGGGAATAGATAGGGTTACAGTTTGAGAGGTTATACCAGTTGTTGATTTGAATTTAAGATAGAGAGTGGATTGATCGTCTTTTTTGATATAGGCAGGAGCAGCGGCATAGGCCACCCAATCAGCGCCGGTGAAGATTGCATTGTCACTGAGCATCATTGAAGCAGCGTTGGTAACGGAAAGATTCAGGATTAGATTATTGCCAGTGATACTCTTTATTTCGGTTTTGAGGATAGAGGGAGAGATAGAGACAGAACCTCCTCCCCCGCCGGAACTGGAGCCGCCTCCGGAAGGAAGATTCTTGTATGTTGCCGTAAGAGCTATAGGCTTGTTAGGCATAGTAACGGTGGTAGTGGCAGAGACAGGATCGGAAAGATACTGCGTGTCTCCTGTCCATGCGTCAAAAGTCTTGCCCGAGGCGGGAGGATTGGCAGTAATGGAAACAGTGGCTCCTTGGGCGTATGAGCCGGAACCGGTTCCGGAATTTACGGTAAGATAATAAAAATTTGAATGAGAATTTTCGAATGCCCCGATATCAGGATTATTAATAATCGGGTTTCCCGAATAGTCTGAAGTCAGGCCCGAAATAAGAATCCCGGCATCAATGGCAGGCGAATCGGATTGTAAAGCAAAATCTGTCGCCGTCGAATATGTTCCTGAACCATTCACAAAATTCGGATTACCGGGAGCTAACGAATGGGCATCATATCCGTAAGATTTCCATTGGGACCAAGTATCGTAACTGCCTTTCCCGAATTTATTCGGTCCGGTGGAATTGTATAAATTATGATCTATGACCAAATTTGCACTGGGATCATCATTTGAAAGATATATATAAGAATCGGATGAATAAAAAATATTATTTTCTATGGTCATACGAAAGACGGGATCTTTATAAAAATAAACCTCATAAGCGCCTGCTCCATCATAGAATATGTTATTGACTATATAATTTCTTTGAGTGGTTGAATTTCCTTCCGTAATGAGAGTAGATGTGTTATTGCTCACATCGGCCGGACTGCTGCAACCGGAGAAGACATTATAGGCAAGTATATTATTGTCTGAAGTGGTGCTAGGCGCATTATATCCATACAATATATAACCTCGCCGTCCGTTGTTTACTATAAAATTTCCTGTAACAATATTATTCGATTGTACTCCATAAGGATCCGCATAAAAATAAATGCCTATCGCATAACCTCCATGAATATAGTTGTTCTTTACAATAGAATCAGACGTGTTCTGCATTCCGATATTTTCCATATCAATATGGCTTTGCAATGCGACAGCCCAAGTGACAGTTCCATCGATCGTGCCCATATCCTGCAATTCATTATTTTGAATGGTAATATCGGTCGTAGAAGCCGGGGATGTCCATTTACTGCCCCATTCAAGTCCCGTTGCGCCGCGATAAAAATGATTATTCCGAACCAGCCAATCCTTATTGCATCCGGTCTTACCATTGTCGAACCCGCAAAAAGCCGACGTTCCTCCATAGTTATAATTGAATGAGCAATTTTGGACTGTTATACCGGCAGATACCGTAGAATCAAAAAAAATAGCCCAGTTGGAAGCAGTATCTGAACCGGTTCTCCGGGAATCCGAATCCACCGTGACTGTCAGCGTTGTTCCGGAATAGTTCGCCGTTCCCGTAACAGATTGCTCGTTTGAAGTTGCTGCGGTATTGAGTGCGGTTACCATTTGACCGTTTGCGATATTCAATCCGGATGGTACCGTAAAACTCAGCGTTGCGGGAAAAGATGTCGGGATAGCCACATTACTGCCGGAACTGATGTTAGGTTGATAATCCATAACACCGATATAACTATTAACGAAATTTAATCCGTCTATGGTGATATATGATTTTCCGGATACCACGATACCGTTAGTGTTCGAAGTGCGGATATAGGACACTGCGTGAGACGAAGCAGGCTGACCGTCCGTAGGTTTATAATACAACGTTGCGCCGCTAAGATACCAGTAGCCGTCCGTTAAGGCGCTGCTTGTCGCAGTTTGCAAAGGAAGCCCATCCTGAAATAAAAAAAATACATAGGCCGGCATATTTCCATACGTATATATGCTCGCCCCTCCCGACCAGCCGGAGCTTGGAATGACTTTGGAAGGATTAATAACCGGCAAAGCTCCCGTTCCATAATTCGAAAAGACTATCGGATTCAAAGCCGTTCCCGAAGATGATACATCTATCTCCCCTTTCCAAACTCCTCCTCTCTTAAACAGTATATGATCTCCCGGATTCAAAGCGACAGAATTGACCTTATCGATTGTTGCCCACGGGCCAGTATCGCCCATAGTATGGGCCTGTTCGATTCCATCATAAGAATCGTTGCCGGATATATTGTCTACATAATATGTATTTCCAGCTGCTCTTGCCGAATTGCCGATGAGTGTGAAAAATACGATAAACAGAAGAGGCTTGATTTTATTCATAGGAATGATCGCTAAAAAAGTAAAATTAAACTACCACCGACCTTGTCGGTGGAATTCTGGGTTAACGGACTTCGTCCTCCCCGTCATTCCATTTATTTGAATATTCCTGTTTTTCTTCCTGTTTGTTCTTTTCGATATATTGTTTGATTATCTCATCGCTTATACCTACAGTGGAGACGAAATATCCTCTTGCCCACAGGTGTCTGCCCCAATATCTCTGGCTTAGTTTGGGAAATGTTTTAAGGAGCTCTTCCGAGCTTTTTCCTTTGATCCACTTCATGACATCAGAGATGGAATATTTAGGCGGGATTTGCAGATACAGATGGATATGGTTTTCTCCCACCGAGCCACTGATTATCTCTACTCCTTTCCAATCGCAGACATGCTTTATGCTCCATTTGAGTTTCAGCTTGATATCTTCATCTATTACCTTAAAGCGATATTTCGTTATCCAGACTACATGATAGCGACAGTCAAAGGTTACATGGGATAATTTGTGATAATTGCTCAGTTTATCGTTTGACATATAGCGAGGTAAAATTGTTAGTTTATACCTTATATACTATTCCAAACTGACTTCGTCCGCAATCGGAAACCGTGGACGACCGACTTCGTCGGTGGTTTTCTTTAACTAATAAAGCGATAACTTTGACGATCTTTTTTATTTTCTTCATTTTCGCTTGACTAACATTTAAGGTTATAAATCATCCAATCGCCTATCTTATTATATAGTTTTTGGTTGCAAACAACAATGGATAAGGCGAATTATATCTTCTTGTTATCTTTAAAATAAAAATAGCAGCCTCTTGAAAGGCTGCCATTTTATTTTGAATCCGAAAATTATTCTTCCGTTTCCGCTACCGTTTCAGTTCCTCCAAATCCTCTTGCGTATCCGGTTCCGGCTGGGATGAGTCGTCCGATGATGACGTTTTCCTTGAGTCCTCGAAGCTTGTCAACTTTTCCGGAAGTCGCGGCACCGATCAGGACGCGTGCCGTTTCCTGGAAAGATGCAGCGGAGAGGAAACTCTCGGTCGCCAGAGACGCTTTGGTAATTCCAAGGAGAAGCTGTTCGGAAACGGCCGGATTTTTCTTCTTGTCAGTCACGCCGGTGTGCTCTGCGTTCCAGTTCTCCACTTCTTCATTGGCATCGGCAAGCTGCGCTTTCTCGATCAGATCGCCGATCAGAAGATTGGTGTCTCCCGGATCACTGACGCGCACGCGCGATAGCATCTGCTTGATGATGATTTCGATGTGTTTGTCATCGATGCCTTCACCCTGTGAAGTATATACTTGCTGAACTTCTTTGATGATATATCTTTTGACTTCTTCGATTCCCTTGAGCTCGAAAAGTTCATGGATGTCCACGTGTCCTTCGACAAGCTGCTGTCCGGCAATCACGAGATCGCCTTTGTTCACGAGAAGCGCGATGTCGCTATCAAAAGTATAACTCTTGATCGGCTCGCCTTCTTCGCCGGCCTTCACTTCCTTCGGCGCATATTCGATCTTGATAGTCCGCTTGTCGCCTTCCTTGATGATGTCGACAATTTTTCCATCCACTTCGGAGATGATCGCTTTTCCTTTCGGCAGCCGTGCTTCGAAAATTTCTTCCACGCGAGGGAGACCCTGCGTGATGTCTTTTCCGGCCACACCTCCACTATGGAAAGTTCTCATCGTGAGCTGCGTTCCCGGCTCGCCGATCGCCTGTGCGGTGACGATTCCCACAGCCTCTCCGATTTCCACGAGTTTATTCTTTCCGAGATCGTGTCCGTAGCACTGTTGGCAACATCCGCGACGCGTCTTGCAGCTCACGAGACTTCTGACTTTCACTTCCTGAACTCCTGCCGCTTCTACCGCTTTGGCATCATCCTTGGTGATCTGCGCGCCTTTTTCAACCAAAAGTTTTCCGGTTTCCGGATCTTTTATGTCCTCAAGCGAAGTTCTTCCCGAGATTCTGTCTTTCAGGCTTCGACCCAAATGCTTGTGTTCATCGGCATAAACCATCGTTCCTTCATCGTCGCCGCAATCCCCTTCTCTCACGATCACATCCTGCGCCACATCCACCAATCTTCGAGTGAGATATCCCGCAGTCGAAGTTCGAAGCGCGGTGTCCGCCATACCTTTTCGAGTTCCGTGAGTCGAGATAAAATATTCAAGTACGTTGAATCCTTCCTTGAAAGAACTCTTGATCGGCAATTCGATAGTCTCACCGGACGGATTCACAACCATTCCTTTCATTCCCGCCATCTGCGTTATGACCGCCCAGTTGCTTCGAGCTCCGGAGCTGATCATATAGGACACTGGACTGTCGGCGCCGATCGTTTCCGGAATCGCTTTTGCGATCTTGCCTTTGACTTCATTCCAAATCTCAATCGTTTTGAGTTTTCTTTCTTTATTGGTCAGGAGTCCTTCCTCATATTGCTCGCGAATCTCATCAACTCTCTTGTCGGCTTCCTTAATAAGTTCATATTTGATAGGCGGAATCTTGAGGTCATCCATTCCCCAGCTGAGGCCGGAAACGGTTGCATATTTGAATCCCAAAGTTTTTATACTGTCGGCAAGTTCCACGGTCTTTTCTCTTCCGACTTTGATGACCGCCTGCGCCATCAATGCCTTGAGAGCGCTAGAGTCCATAACCTTATTCACGAACATAAGTTCCGTTGGAAGCACTTTATTGAAAATAATCCTTCCCACTGACGTTTCAAAAAGCTTGCCTTCATTAGTATCGCTGTTTTCGCTCCAAGCGTTCTCGCGCAGTCTGATCTGTGCCTGAATATCGATGACTCCCAATTGATATGCCAAAATCGCCTCATCGAAAGAGTTGAAAGCTTTCCCCTCGCCTTTCGCGCCGGGAGTGATTCGAGTGATATAGTAACACCCTAAAACGATATCCAATCCAGGAAACACGATTGGATCTCCGGTCGCCGGCTTAAGAAGATTTTTGGAAGAAAGCATGATTTCATTGGATTCTTTCTGCGCTTCCGCAGTGAGCGGCAAGTGGACCGCCATCTGGTCTCCATCGAAATCCGCGTTAAAAGCTTTACACACCATCGGGTGGAGCTGGATTGCTTTTCCTTCGATAAGCACCGGATGGAAAGCCTGGATACTAAGACGGTGAAGGGTCGGAGCGCGATTAAGAAGCACCGCCTTGCCCTGGATCACTTCTTCCAAAATATCCCAGACCTCATTGTCGGCGGATTCAATAAGCCGGTTGGCGCTTCGAATGTTATATGCCGAACCGCGCTGGATAAGTTCCTTCATCACGAACGGCTTAAAAAGTTCGAGTGCCATCGTCTTCGGAAGTCCACACTGGTCGAGACGGAGCGTCGGACCGATCACGATCACTGAACGAGCGGAATAATCAACTCGCTTTCCCAAGAGGTTCTGTCGGAAGCGTCCTTGCTTTCCTTTTAACATATCCGCAAGTGATTTGAGCTGCCTCTTCTTTCCGGTTGCCGCCATCGTCATCTGGCCTTTTCGAGCACTATTGTCGATGAGAGCATCCACCGCCTCCTGAAGCATTCTCTTTTCGTTGCGAGCAATGACTTCCGGCGCACCGAGAGCGATAAGTTTTTTCAAACGATTATTCCTGTTGATAACGCGACGATACAAATCATTCAGATCTGAAGTCGCGAAACGACCACCATCAAGCTGCACCATCGGACGCAAATCCGGCGGGATGACGGGCAGAGCTGAAAGACACATCCATTCCGGTCGGAGGTTTGCTTTGACAAGTCCTTGCGCAAGGCGCAATCTCTTCATCGCTTTCTTTTTCTGGACTGAACCGTCCGGCATAGTCTTTACTTCTTTCTCCAATCTGCTTTCCATCTTTCGAAGATCAATGCTCTCAAGAGCGTGACGAATCGCCTCGGTCCCGATTTCAGCTTTGAAAACTGAGGCGTATTTCAAAGACAAGTTGCGATATTCAATCTCGGAAATGACAGTATTATTCTTTATATTTTTCACTTCCTCTTTTGCTTTGTCGCGCGCAGCTTTCAAATTCTCGACATCTTTGGTAGAAGTTTTTTCCTTGCCGTTTTTCAATTTGGATTTATACTCACCGTCAATCTGCTCGATAATCGCTTTCTTTTCCTCTTCGTTCACCTCGGTGATAAGATAGCTGGCAAAATACACAACCTTTTCCAAATCCTGCACCGACATGTTGAGCATAAGACCGACGCTGGAAGGAATGCCGCGCAAAAACCAGATGTGTGCAATCGGCACTGCCAATTTAATATGCCCCATCCTTTCTCTTCGGACAATCGATTTGGTGACTTCGACTCCACATTTGTCACAGACTACGCCTTTGTATCGAATGCGCTTATATTTACCACAATAACATTCCCAATCTTTTGTCGGACCGAAGATCTTCTCGCAGAAGAGCCCTTCCTTTTCCGGACGCTGAGTTCTATAGTTGATAGTCTCAGGCTTCAAAACCTCTCCATGCGACCAAGCCAAAATTTCTTCCGGACTGGCAAGCTTCAGTCTCACTGCTTCGAAATCTTCAACTTTTGTATTAATAGACATATGCTTAAAATTTAGGTTATTTATTCTATCTATCTATATGGCTTGGTCATCTGACTCGTCAACTTCCTCGTCTGCAATATCTCCTGGGAAATCTTCAAGGTCTTCTTCATCTTCGATGGTTTCTTCTATCACACCGACTTCTCCATCTTCGACTTCTTCTTTCATATTCTGAGCCTCCAAAGTTTCCTTGAGGTGTCCGGCCATCTCTTCCTCTTCGTCATCCTCAGCTTTCTTCTCGCCGAGGAGCTCGACATTGAGCGCCAGAGCTTTGAGTTCGTTCACGAGTACATGGAAAGATGCCGGCACGTGCGGGCTTCGGATCGGCTCACCTTTGATGATCGATTCATAAGCCTTCGATCTTCCGAGCACGTCATCCGATTTGATAGTCAAAACTTCCTGAAGCGTATGAGCAGCTCCATAACCTTCGAGCGCCCATACCTCCATTTCTCCGAATCGCTGCCCACCGAACTGCGCTTTTCCTCCGAGCGGCTGCTGGGTGATAAGTGAGTACGGACCGATAGATCGCATGTGAATCTTGTCGTCCACCAAGTGGTTGAGTTTCAAAATATAATTGATTCCAACTGTTGCCTTATGATCAAACTTCTCTCCGGTTCTGCCGTCATAAACATCCACTTTTCCATCCTCCGGAATTCCCGCTTTCTTGAGTTCGGCTTTGATTTCCGTTTCAGTAACTCCCGCAAGTGAAGGACAAGCGACTTTATATCCCAATTTTTGTCCGGCCCATCCCAAGTGCGTTTCCAAAATCTGTCCAATGTTCATACGACTGGCGACTCCGAGCGGGTTCAAGATAATGTCCACCGGAGTTCCGTCTTCCAAATAAGGCATATCTTCCGCCGGGCAAATAGTTGAAATAACACCTTTGTTTCCGTGGCGTCCGGCAAGTTTGTCACCCACTGAGATTTTTCTAAGTTGCGCCACGCTCACCTGGATGGTTTTTATGACTCCCGTTGAAAGTTTATCTCCCTGTTCCCTTGAGAATATTTTTATGTCGATAACTTTTCCCTGCTCGCCATGTTGGAGATAGAGAGAAGTGTCTTTCACATCGCGCGCCTTTTCTCCGAAGATTGATCGGAGTAGTCTTTCTTCCGCCGTTAGATCACTCTCACCTTTGGGAGTGATTTTTCCCACCAAAATATCGCCGGAACGGACTTCCGCACCGATACGAATAATTCCATCTTCATCCAGATTCTTGAGTTTGTCTTCTCCGATATTCGGAATGTCGCGCGTCACCACTTCCGGACCAAGTTTCGTATCACGGATGTCTATCGAGAAATCCTCAATGTGAATGGAACTGAATTTGTCATCCTCCACCACGCGATTTGAAATAATGATGGCGTCTTCAAAGTTGCATCCGCCCCAAGCGAGATACGCAACCAAAAGATTCTGTCCGAGTGCCAATTCTCCGTGATCAGTTCCGGCACCGTCCGCCAAAAAGTCTCCGCGCTTCACTTTCTTGCCTTTTTCAGTACGCACTTTCTGCGTGATACAAGTTGCGGCGTTAGAACGGATAAAGTTATATAAATTATAATCCTGAATTTCCCCATTTTTCTGTTTGACTGAGATATGTGAACCGTCCACTTCCACCACTTCTCCATCTTCCTTCGCAACAATCACATGTCCCGAGTCTATAGCCGCTTTCCTCTCCATGCCGGTTCCGACATAAGGAGAGTCCGGCTTGATGCAGCACACAGCCTGTCTCTGCATGTTCGATCCCATGAGCGCTCGATGAGCATCATCATGTTCGAGAAAAGGAATGAATGCAGTCGCCACACTGATAGCCTGTCTCGGTGAAATATCCATATAATCTATATGTTCCGGTTCAGTAAGTCCCGGCTCGCCTTTGATGCGCGCCTGAACTTCTTTTTCCGTAAATTTTCCTTTCTCATCAACAGGCACACTCGCAT
>Ga0224525_1000928_pt1 | contig 11704 bp, 11 predicted proteins | sample CFST100metaG_FD_179874 | JGI IMG/M metagenome (GOLD analysis project Ga0224525, IMG submission 179874) | Peat soil microbial communities from Stordalen Mire, Sweden - C.F.S.T100 | ecosystem: Environmental > Terrestrial > Soil > Wetlands > Peat | place: Sweden: Norrbotten County, Stordalen Mire...
GATTCAGATCGTCGGCGCGGAAACTCTTACCCATATATCTCATTATAAACAAGATATATCAACAAATGCTACTCGCCTTCCACCCTCCAAAATCTATCCGCGACAGACTCCTAGAGCGACTGCACCGGCACGAGCGTCAGATCGTCCACCAGCCCCACTTCCTTCTGGACAAAAGGCTCGCCATAGCGCACGCCGCCAAGTTCGCCATAGTGGCGCGCCTCAGCAAAAACGCGCTCACGAATCTCCTCTTCGGGGACAAAGAGTCCGCCGCCAGTTGGCTGGTTGGCGTACTGCGAACGGTAAGCCATCAAAGCGGCATGGCGCTGCGCAATAAAGGGTGTAACGTCCACGATAAAACTGGGGCGCACGTCCGCGTAGAGGCTGGCGTAGACGATTTTGAAGGGACGAAAAGGCAGGGATTTCTCGACTGATGGTTGATCCGCAGGCGCGGTTGGCCCCACCGCGGGCGCCTTGGCCAGGCCAGAGAGGAAGCAGGACTCGTAGCCCAGCCTAGCCACGGCCGCATGGTCCGGGTGACGCGCCTTCCAGTATGGCAAAATCACCACGCGGGGACGCAGCAAGCGCAGAACGCGCACAATCTTGAGGCGGTTTTCCAGGGTGTTTTCAATGGCGCCATCGGGCAGATCGAGCGCCTGCCGCCAGCCGACACCCAGCAGACGAGCGGCTTCAGCGGCTTCCCGCGCTCGTTCTTCCGCGCTGCCGCGGGTTCCGGCCTCGCCCTGCGTCAAATCCAGAATGGCGGTGCGCAGACCGCGGGAGGCCATGCGCAGCAGGGTTCCTCCGCAGGTCTGTTCCACATCGTCGCGATGCGCCGCGATGGCCAGCACATCGGCGGCGAAGGAGTCTGGAGCGGTATCGGCTGACATGAGATTAGTAAGCGGTGTTGTTGCTGTCGGTAACCGCATCCATGTAGGCCACATCATAGGCCGTGCCGGTTACAGTCACGTACTGGTTGTCAATCGCCGTGCCATCCACGGTCGAGTAGATATAAATCTGCCCACCCTCCGCGGTGTAAATCTTGTGCAAGTCGGTGATCGCGGCAATGCCGGTAGCGTTGCCGTTATAGGGCATCAGCGTCACAGCATTCGTGGAAGTATTGAACATGGTAAGGCAGGCGGGTTTGAGGTTGTTGTTGACGCGCACACCGCTGGTGCAATTGCTCATTCCGATCCAAAGAGTGTCATCGTCCGCCATAATCATGCGGCTAGTCGCGCCGGGCGCGCCGTCGCCGATGGAAACCGCCGGGAGCGCGATCTTGCTGGTGGAGAGATTCACCTTCGTCAGATTTCCGCCCCAATAGCCGCCGGTATACTCCTGGCCGACGACATACAGGGTGGAACTATCAACCAGGGCATTGCTGGCGCCGCCGGGAATGGCAATCGTGTTGCTGTCGAGCAACTCCTGAGTGGGCAACGTTCCAGAGTGCTGCCCGGTAGGAAAGAGCATCGGCGCCACCGAAAGCTTCGACACGGAAGCCGTGGAGCCATAGCACTCCGGCCCGCAATTAAGCACATAGGCCGTGCCGCCATCGGCGGAAAAGACAGCCTTGACCGGACGGTCGAAGGTCAGCGGCTTTCCCGTTGACGGATCCAGCGCCTGGAAGAGGCACCAGACAGGTCCACTCTGCGTCTGCGGTTCGCAGTCGACCGCTCCCTTGGGCCAGTTGGTGGGTCCCCCGGTGTAGGAGAGACTTTCCGTGGCCGTTAGCTCCCGCGGATAGTAGACGTAATCCGAGTTCTGGACAAAGGCCAGCGCCACGGAGCCGCCGGGATTCACACTGACGCGGTAGACATCGGGCAGACTGAGAGCATAGCTGCCGCCGGTCGTCCGGTCAACCACCGTTAGCACGCTAGAAGCCTGACTGGCGGCAAAGGCATAATGCTGATTACGCGTCAGGAAAACGCTGGAAGAGAATCCATTCAGGCCGCCGATTGCAGCACTGGTGGCTTCCTGTGCATAGTTGACAGGCGTCAGAACGCCGCTACCGGAGTTGTAGACCAAACCTATCTGCTCTTCCGGCATGTTCTGGATGGTGGTCGGAAGGTTGCCCGTGTACCCGGAAATAAAATATTGCGCGTTGGTGTTCGTGCTTTTATACATGTACCGGATGTCGTAATACGCATCCACGAACTCCAGGGCGCCGGTCGAAGAGGCACTGGGATTCTGGATAGAAACCAGGACACGATTGGTCAGCTTGCTGGGCGGCAACGACCTTCCTGCAAAATAGGTGGTGGATCCACAACCTGACAACGCGGCCGCAAGCGCCATCGTTGCCGCCATGCTCATCCATAAACTTCTCTTGTCCAAAATCCGTTACCTCAATGCAAGGCGCGGACATGCCGCGCAGAATGCCTGCGGCCAAGCCGCGGCGTTAATAAACTTGACGGCGATTGCCGGCACATCGGGCGAATTGCAAGAAGACCGGCCCGCAGCCGGTTCAACCCATGCTGTAACTATCGAAGTATAACAAAGCCCCCTACCTGCTGGCGCACATGGCCCGCATGGCTTAGCATGACAACAGAATGACCCAATTCGCCGACATCTTCGCCGACCGCCCCGTCCTTGCCGACGGCGCCATGGGAACCGTTCTCTACGCCCGCGGCATCTTCATCAACCGCTGCTACGACGAACTGAACCTCTCTGATCCCAACCTGATCCTGTCGGTTCACGAGGAGTATCTGCAGGCCGGCGCCGAGATTCTGGAGACAAACACCTTCGGCGCCAACCGTTTCCGGCTGGCGCGTCATGGGATGGCCGGTAAGGTGGCGGAAATCAACGCCGCCGGGGTCAACATCGCCCGTCAGGCCATCGAGAGTTTCAAGGACAAACAGGCGGGAAAAATCTGGGTCTCCGGTTCGGTGGGTCCGCTCGGCGTGCGGCTGGAACCGCTGGGCAAGACGGGCCTGGACGAGGCCCGCGCAGCCTTTGCCGAGCAGATTCGCGTTCTGGCCGAGGCCGGCGTTGACATGCTGAGCATCGAGACCATGTCCGCGCTGAATGAGGCACGGGAAGCGCTGGCGGCGGCCCGCGAGGTCGCCCCCGATTTGCCCGTGCTGGTGATGGTAACGGTAGACGATGAGAGCACATGCCTGGACGGCGCTTCGCCCGCGCAGGCCGCGGCGCTGCTGACCGAATGGGGCGCCGGAGCCGTCGGCGTGAATTGCTCGACCGGCCCCACCTCGGTGCTGACGGCCATTGAGGCCATGCGCCCGGTCACCTCGTTGCCGCTGGCGGCCATGCCCAATGCCGGGATGCCGCGGGCCATCGAGGGACGCAACATCTATCTCTGCTCGCCGGAATACATGGCCAGCTTTGCCCGCAAGGCCATCCACGCCGGAGTGCAGATTGTGGGTGGCTGCTGCGGCACCACCCCCAACCATATTCGCGCCATGCGGTCGGCCATGCGCGCCATCGACGCACAGGCCCGCATCGAAGTGACCGGCGCGGTTCCGGTTCCGAATGCCGAGACGCCGCAGGCTCCACTGGGCGCGCGCTCCCGCATCGGCGCTCTTCTCGAACAGGACAAATTCATCACCCTGGTTGAGATTGTGCCGCCCAAGGGCATCGATTGCATCAACGAGATCGAAGGCGCGCAATTGCTTTCGCAACTGGGCGTTCAAGCCATCAACGTGCCGGACTCGCCGCGCGCTTCGGCGCGCATGAGCGCGCAGAGCCTCTGCCTGCAAATTCAGCAGCATACCGCAATTGAGACGATTCTTCATTACACCTGCCGCGACCGGAATCTTCTCTCCATCCAGTCGGACCTGCTGGGGGCTTCGTCGCTCGGCCTGCACAACATTCTCTGCGTCACCGGCGACCCGGCCAAGCTAGGCAACTATCCCGACGCCACTGCTGTCTTTGACGTGGACTCCATCGGCTTGGTCAACATCGTGCGCCGTCTGAATCACGGACTGGACATCGGCTCAAACGCCATTGGCGTCAGCACCAACTTCACCATCGGCGTAGCCGCCAACCCCGGCGCGCCCGACATCGAGCATGAACTGCGACGCTTTTTCTTCAAAGTCGAGGCGGGCGCCGAGTATGCCATTACCCAGCCGGTCTTCGACCTGCGCCTGCTGGAAAGCTACATCGAGCGCATCCGGGACCACCACATCCCCATCATCGCCGGTATCTGGCCACTCACCAGCCTGCGCAACGCCGAGTTCATGAAGAACGACCTGCGCACCTCCATCCCCGAGGAAATCATGCTGCGCATGGCCCAGGCGGGCACCGCCGCCGCCGCCCGCCGGGAGGGCATTCTCATCGCGCAGGAGATGGTGGAGGCAGTGCGTCCCTTCGTGCAGGGCGTGCAGGTGGCCGCCCCCTTCGGCGACTACGGCATCGCCGCCGAAGTCATCAATAACGTGCTGCCGAAAACCGCTACGGAGTAACCGCCATGCCGTCGTTTGAAGATTCGCTGAAAAAGCTGGAATCCATCGTCGATCAACTGGAAAAGGGCGACATGGCTCTCGAAGACTCGCTCAAGCTCTTCGAGGAGGGCGTGGGTCTTTCTGCCACCTGCAAGGCTGAGCTGGACGCCGCCGAGGGCAAGGTTCAGATGCTGGTTCGCCAGCGCGACGGCGCCCTCAAGCCCGAGCCATTTTTGACCGAAAAGTAATCCTGAAAACAAGCTGACAACCTTCGGTTGACAGTGTCCTGATGCTATACACCGCAATCCACCCGCATCGCGAAAATCCATCAAAGCGCTTTCACTTCCCCTTCGCGCGCCTCGGCAAGCAGGCCGCGCACGAGGGCGCGAATGCCAAAATCGAAACCGCATTCAGACAGCTCACCCGCGTGCGGCATGGCCTCACGCAGATAAGGGAATTCGCTCATCGGCACGCGGCGCGCCATGGCTTCGATCTGTTCGCGGGCTGGCGGCTCACTGCCGCCGGAGGCATACATACCGGCTGTTCCTCGAACGGCGGCCGCAATTGCATTCATGCCCGCCAAAGCCTGAGCTGGCGGCAAACCGGCATCACGCAGAATCCCTGTGAGCAGTTCGACCGGCCGCAGGGCCGCTTCCGTGCTCGGGCCATGGGAAAGCAGGATCGGCAGGGCGTTGACGTGCGCCAGCATGGCGTCCCGGTAGGCGCGCGCCGCGCACAGAACGCGCTCTTCAGGTGATTCCGACGCATGATCGGCCGTAAGATCGATCCCCGCCATGACCGCCTCAACAATGGCGTGAAGCAGCGCATGTTTGTTGGGAATGTGATAGTAAACAGCCATCGGGTCAACGCCGAGTTCCGCCCCCAGCCTGCGCATTGAAAGCGCCTTGAGTCCTTCGCGGTCCACCAGCGCGAGCGCCGTGCGCACGATCCGCTCACGTTCGAGCGGAGCGGTAAGACCCGCGCGGCGCTTGCGGCGCGAGGCGACCGCATTGGTTTTTTTCTTCCCGGGCATGGCTCCATCGCCTCTGAACTTCTTGAAATTTTTATTCTACGCCGTAGTTATTCTATCTTTCATCGGATGCAAGTAACTATTGAGCAAAGAGATAAATCTGACGCCACGGTAGAATGCGAGAAAATTCAAAAAATAATTGACATAGTTACTCTACTGTGTAGAATAAATTTCATGCAGTCGTTTCTACGCTGTAGAACTAACCATGGAAAGGAAAATCACCCATGAAAATCACCATCCTGAATGGAGAACCGGATCCAGCCTCGAACTTTCAGAATTATCTCCATGCGCTCACCCGACGGCTCACGGCCTCGGGCCACGCCGTCACACAGTTCGATCTGGCCGCACTCGATCTGAAGGGATGCTCCGGCTGCTTCGGCTGTTTTGTCAAAACTCCCGGCGAATGCGTCAAACGCGACGACAGCGCGCAAATTTGCCGCTCCGCCATCGCTTCCGATCTGCTGCTGCTGGCCTCGCCAATGACGATGGGTTTCACCACCGCGCTGCTCAAGCGCGCCGCCGACCAGATGATTCCACTGATCCATCCCTACTGTGAAATCCAAGGCGGCGAGGTGCACCATCGCGCTCGTTATGCGCACTATCCGAAAATCGCACTGCTCGTGGACGCCGGAAACTCCGACACCGAAGACATTGAAATTACAACAACAATGTGGTCGCGCATGGCGCGCGATCTGAAATCCCGCATGGTATTCACCGCGGTCACCAGCCGCGCCCCAGAGGAGGTTGCCGATGAAATCGCTCTTGTTGCTTAACGGCTCACCGCGCGGCGAGCGTTCCAACTCCATGAAAATGCTTGCACAAGTCGCACAGGGCTGGGAACGAGCAGGTGGACGGAAGCCGCAGCCTCTCCATCTGGCGCAGCGCGAGGACTTTAACCGTGCCGTCGCGGCTTTTGCCGAATCCGATGTGCTACTGCTGGGAATGCCGCTTTATACCGACGCGATGCCGGCGCTGGTGATGAGCTACATTGAAGCCCTGGCGCCGCGCGTGGACGCCGCGCAATCCGGAGGCAAAAACCCCGCGCTGGCATTCCTGGTGCAGTCCGGCTTTCCGGAGGCGCGCCACATGCGGCCGCTGGAGCACTACTTGGAGAAACTGGCGCTGCGGCTGTGCTCGCCCTATGCAGGCACAATTGTGCGCGGGAACGGCGAGTCGCTTCAGTCAATGCCGGACAAGGCAAACCGGAAACTCTGGTCTCAACTGCAAGCTCTCGGCGAACAACTGGCGTACAAAGGCTGCTTCGGCGCGGTAGAACTGAAGGCCATCGCCGGCACGGAGCGCTTTTCTCCACTCGCCCAGGCGCTGCTCTCCGTGGCCATCCATCTGCCCATCACGCAGTTCTACTGGAACAGCCAATTGAAGAAGAATGGCGCATGGGAGCGCCGTTTTGCCGCGCCCTACGGACCGGCTCTCTGACGCACATTCCTCTTCCCTGCCCTACGCTTTACGGGAGCCTTTTGCCAGCCGCGCCACGACAGCCAATTCGCGCAGAACCTGCATCAGCGGACGCGCGGGCGTGCCCCACAGAACGGTTCCGGGTTTGAGACCATCGTTGGTGACCGTCTTGCCACTCAAAACCCCGGCCTGGCCGCCCAAAATCACGCCGGAGCCAATGTGCGCGTGGTCGCCGATACCGACCTGCCCGGCAATCACCGCGCCGTTGCCCACGGTCGAAGAGCCGCTGATGCCGGTCAGGGCCACCAGAATCACGTCCTCGCCAATCTCGCAGTTGTGGCCAACGTGGACCAGGTTGTCGAACTTGGTTCCCCGGCCGATTTTCGTCTGCCGCAGCGCGCCGCGATCAATCGTCGTGTTGGCGCCGATCTCCACGTCGTCCTCGATCAGCAGCGTGCCCTGCTGCGGAAACTGGGTGTAAGCGCCGGTCGCGGCGTCGCGCACGTAACCAAATCCGTCCGCGCCAAGAACCGCCCCGGCGTGAACGACGACGCGGTTACCGAGCGTCGTTCCGGGATACAAAACCGCACGAGGATAGATGCGGCAGTCGTCGCCGGTGCGCACGCCCTCGCCAATGACCGCGCCCGCCTCAATGCGCGTGCCCGCGCCGATGCTGGCGTTATCCGCAATCACCGCGCAGGGGCCGATGGTGACATTCCGGCCGAGCCGCACATTCACGCCAACCACCGCCTTGGGATGCACCCCACCGGCGGGCAGCGCGGGGGCAAGCAGCTTGGCCGCGCGGGCAAACCACAGGCGCGGCTGCTCCGCCTCCACAATGCACTTGCCTTGCGGGTACGTTTTTACGAGTCCAGCGCGCAACGCCACCACCCCGGCCTGGCTGGCGAGGGCTTTGGCAGCCGAAGCCGCGTTCTCGGCAAAGACTACCTGCGACGGACCGGCCAATGCGGAATCGCTGACGCCGTCAACCGCCCGTTGCAGACTTCCCTGCGCCAGCTTGCCGCCCAGTGTTTCAATCAGTTCGCCCAGCGTCATCGATTTCTCCTCATTGATCCGGCCCTTATGAATAGCAACCCTGATTGGGTGCCCCACCCTCGCGACGCCTTTGTCGCCAGGGTGGAAGAGCACGCTGCAAATCTTTTGGGCCGGGTCATTCGTAAAGCCCCGGCTCGCCCGCCGGGCGGGTCTTCCAGCGGCGGTGAATCCAGAGCCATTGGTCAGGATAGCGTCGAATCCAGTCTTCTGTCGTGCTGGCGCACTGCTGGGTGGCGGCCAGAATGTCTCGCTCGGCGTCGCCGGTGGGCGAAAAAATCAGTTCCGGGCCAAAGTGCAGCACGTACTTGCCCTCAGCCGGCTCCCACAGCATAAAGCCCGGCAGGACGGCCGCGCCGGTTTTCAAGGCCACGCGAGCCACACCCGAGGCAGTACAGGCCTGCATTCCAAAGAACTGCACGAAAACGCCCTGCGGCGGAGTCATATTCGTATCCATCAGAATGCCGACGGTCTGGCCCGCGCGCATGGCCCGCAGCAGGCCGCGGGCGAATTGGTCCTTGGGCAGCACACGGTTGCCGTGCATACAGCGAATGCCGGTGACGAACCGGTCCAGAAGGCGGTTGTCGAGCGGACGGGCGACCATCCCCATGGTGTAGCCCATCAACGAGTGATAGAAGCTGGAAAGCTCCCATGCGCCCAGGTGGCCGGTAACGACCAGCACGCCCTTGCCGCGCGCCTTGGCCGCCTGGTAGTGCTCCAGGCCTTCGGTGCGAATCCAGTTGCGGGTGTTTTCCGGGGTGTAGCGGGTCATGCGGCAAAACTCGACCAGTTGCCGCCCAAGAGAACGGAAGACGCCGCGCAGGATGCGGTCGCGCTCTGGCGCGGAGAGCGCGGGCAGAGCCAGTTCCAGGTTGCGCCGTCCCACGCGGCACAGGCGGGCATCGAATCGATAGACGCTCCAGGCAAGTCCGCTGGCCACAAGACGCGCCAATCCGCGCGGCATCCACCCGAGGGCGCGCGCCACGATCAGTACAAGCCAGAATTCGAGTTTCTCTCGCATCGCAAAAGGTTAAGTTTCAGTCTAGAGCATTGCGGGATGGATTCCGTTTATGGTTATCTTCTATAGCAACAGGAGAAACACTCCATGGATTTTTGCAAGCAGCTCTTATAGATAAAATATCCGCCATTGAGTTTGTGCTTTCCCACATCTCAAAATCGAGATGTGGGGCACCCAGCGATGGTACTAAATCAAGCTGTCAGAGACCTAGAGCGGTTCTCCTGATGGTGTAGAGGAATCCCACCCTAGCCGCAAAAACAAATACGCGGCGAGGGTGGGGCACCCATTGCGAATGCAACATCAAGAGGTCAGAGAGTTAAACCTTTGCTTCCAGGTCCGCAATCACGTCGAAGAAGCGCTGATCGAGGCGGCGGTTGGTGGCAATGGCTTCCTTGATGGTGATGTCGGTGATGTCGAGGCCTCTGAGCACGGCGATGCGGCCCCACTTCTTATCGTGGACCATATCGATGGCGTGCAGACCATAACGCTGGCCGAGCAGGCGATCATAGGCCGTGGGAACGCCGCCGCGCTGGGTGTGGCCCAGATTCACGGAACGGGTCTCATAGCCGGTCTTCTTCTCGATCAGGCTGGCCAAAGCCTCGCCGATGCCGGACAGGCGCGCATGGCCGAAGGAGTCCAGTTTGGCATTGGCATTAACCACCTGGCCAACTTCAGGCAGGCGAGCGCCTTCGGAAGCCACCACGATGCCATAGTGCTTGCCATGATCGTAGTTGTACTTGAGCAGCGCGCAGACATGATCGATGTTGATTTCCTTCTCGGGAACCAAGATGGCATCCGCGCCGCCAGCCACGCCCGAAGCATAGGCAATCCAGCCGGCATCGCGCCCCATTACCTCGACCACAATCACGCGATTGTGCGAGTCGGCGGTGGTGCGAACGCGATCCACGGCTTCGGTGGCGATGGAAACGGCGGTATCGAAGCCAAAGGTGGTGTCAGTGCCGTTCAGATCGTTGTCAATCGTCTTGGGAACGCCCACGCTGGGCAAGCCGTTTTCGCTCAGGTACAAGGTCACCGACTGGGTGTCGTCGCCGCCCAGGGCGATCAACGCGTCAATCTTGTTGGTCTTGAAAACCTCTTGAACCTTGTCGAGGCCGCCGGGAACCTTCTTCACATTGGTGCGCGAAGAGTGCAGGATGGTGCCGCCCGTCAACTGAATGCCGTCAACCTTCTCCAGGGTAAGGGGAATGAAATCGTTGTCCAGCACGCCGCGCCAGCCATTGAGAAAGCCGATAAACTCATCGCCATAGTGGTTGATGCCCTTCTTCACAGCCGCGTAGATCACAGCATTCAATCCGGGGCAATCGCCGCCGCCGGTCAACAGAGCTACTCGCATCGTATAAATCTCCTCATCGAATTTGCGCGGCCGTGGCGGCCGAGCCGGGAACTTGTCTTTGGCACTTTACATTCAGAACGGCTGAACTGCCTTTGGACTGTCCATTATTTTACGCCACCGCTGAAAGGGCAATTCGTGACCGTGCTCACTTCCATCCGAAGTGCAATCCCTTGTTTCAAAAGGCGTGGAATGTTTCAATAGGGTCATGCTTGGAACGGGCGCCTTATTGCTGCTGGCCTTCGCCGGCCTGGTTGTTGCTGTATTGCTGGTCCTGCTGCAGTTGACCCGGCTGGGTTTTCTGGTTCGCTCCACCATCCCCGACCGCCCACGGCGGCGTATCTTTCTGGCCTCGGTGGCCTTCCTGTTTACGTTTGTCGGGGTCCGTGTGCTGGTCTGGCTCATCATGCACAATGTGGGGCCGTTCGAGTGGGTGGTGGTCCGCGGACGGCACATTCACCATCTGGTCTGGGGAATTCTGATTCTGCTGCTGGTCGGCTACGGCTGGTTGATGGACTTGGGACGCTCCCACTCATCGCTGTCTATTTTTTTCAGCCGCCTGATGGCGGTCGGCTACGGGGTGGGCGCGGCGCTGACCCTGGATGAGTTCTCGATTTGGCTCGATCTGGAACCGGACGCTTACTGGTCGGCAACCGGGCGGCTCAGCATCGATGCCGTGATTCTGTTCGGCAGCATGCTGGCCGTGGGCGCGGGGGGCGCGCCGTTTTTCAGCGCCCTCGGCCGGCTTTGGAACAAGCGCGCCATCTATCGCAAGGAATTGGGACGAGGCCTTACTTACCCGATCCGCCGTGTGCGCTTGCTTCGTCCACATAAAGCGCGTCGATCAAGGCCGCATAGCGGGTCGTAATCACGCGCCGCTTGAGCTTCAGCGAAGTGGTCAACTCGCCTGAATCGCTTGACCACTCGTCGCTGACCACGCGGAAGCGCTTCAGGGTCTCAAAGTTGGCCAGGCTGCTGTTCACCTTCCTGACGATTTCAGCGTAGAGGGCAATCACGCGGCTGTCGGCCACCAGTTCGGCGCGGGAAGCGGCCTCGATTCCCTGCTGCCGTGCCCACTCCTCCAGCGCGGTAAAGTTGGGCGAAAGCAGCACGGAGATGAACTTGTGCTTGTCGCCGACCAGCGCGGCCTGGGCCACGAAAGCGCTGACCATGAGCTTGCTTTCAATGGGTTGGGGCGCCACCAGCTTGCCGCCCGAGGTCTTCAGAAGTTCCTTTTTCCGGTCGGTGATAAAGAGAAAACCGTCCGCATCAAAATGCCCGATGTCGCCGGTATGGAACCAGCCATCCTCATCGAAGGCCTCGGCGGTGACGGCGGGTTTCTTCCAGTAACCGCCAAAAACCGACGGGCCGCGAACCAGCAACTCACCGTCAGAGGCCAGTTTGCACTCCAGATTCCGTAGCCGCTGTCCAACGGAACCCAGACG
>Ga0224525_1000929_pt1 | contig 11693 bp, 8 predicted proteins | sample CFST100metaG_FD_179874 | JGI IMG/M metagenome (GOLD analysis project Ga0224525, IMG submission 179874) | Peat soil microbial communities from Stordalen Mire, Sweden - C.F.S.T100 | ecosystem: Environmental > Terrestrial > Soil > Wetlands > Peat | place: Sweden: Norrbotten County, Stordalen Mire...
CTGAAATGTGGCGGAGAAGCCTGTTGGCTTCCCCGCGCTTGTGCAACGGGGCCAACTTGGCGAACAAAATCCAGAAAATCAGCAGACCACAAACCACAACGAAAGATCATGCCGTACACCACAAATCGCTATCCCCGACAGACTCCTAGAGCATTTTCACAGTTAGTGTGATGTCATGGGTGCCCCACCCTCGCCACGTTTTTGTTCTTGTGGCTAGGGTGGGGTAGCACGATCCCTGCATTACAGAAACTGTGAAAATGCTCTAGGTCTCTGACCGCTTGATTTTGTACCTGTGCTGGGTGCCCCACATCTCGATTTTGAGATGTGGGAAACCACGAACTCAAAGAAACTTCTTCATCCGGTCAGAGACCTAGATGTGATTTAAGTAATAAGCCATGCGGTCCCTGCCTGCCGCTGTGCCGGCAAGGGGTTCCATAATCCGGGATGCGGCGCCCCGGATTATGGATTATCGAACCTTACCCGCGGACAGAGACGCCGGAGAAGGAAAGCACCGCCAAACCGGGAACCGGTTGGCCGAAGCGGCGCGCCGGCTCAAAGCGGCTCCACAGCAGCAGGTTCTCCACCTGCTGACGGGTGGCATCGTCGGTGGGACCGGAAACGATGCGATAGTCGTAAACCTGCCCCGAACCGTTGACATAGGCTTCGATCACCACCGGGCCGGAGACGACGCCCATTTGGTTTTCGTCCGCGACGCTGGAAAGATAAAGAAAACGCGGAGCAGTGGCCATTCCCAAGGGTTCATCCGCTGAGGCCTGCGCGTTTTCCGGCTGAGCAAACATGCCGACCAGCACAATGACCGTTCCCAGCAGCAGCACCGCGGAGGCAAAACCAGCCGCCGCTTGCAGCAGGAAGGGACCGACCGTGTTTTTCCAGGCCAGCTTCAAGGCATGGAAGGAACCCTGGCTGCGACGCGCCCGCTCCTGGCTGATGGCCACGCGAATGCGCAGCGACAGGTCTTCCGGCTCAGGCGCCGGTCCCAGCACGGCCAGCGACGACTGCACATATTCAAGAGACTTCCATTCGCTGGCACACTCCTCGCAGCATTCCAGATGAGCGGCGACAGCCTGCATCTCGCGTCCGCTCAAGCGGCCGTCCAGATACTCCGTAAACATTGCCCGTATTGCCGTGCAATCGTTCATCGCGCCTCCTCTCTCAGGGGCATCTCGAATCCCGCATTCTGCGTAGAACAGGCGTTCTTTGCCGGAGCCGTCAAAATTGCCTTCAAGGCCGCGCGTCCACGCACCAGCCTCGACTTGACCGTTCCCAGATTCACGCCTTGGATCTCCGCTACTTCCTCATAGATAAATCCCTCTATGTCGCGCAGGATAAGGGTGGTACGGAAGGGCTCCGGCACCTGGCTCAAGGCCGCCTCAACCCGCGCCCTGTTCTCATCGTGCGCCGCCATCTCGTATGGCGATTCCGACGGGTCCACCAGCATATCCTTCAGCCGTGCCGGTTGGCCGGATTCGCTTTCGTTCATCTCCTGCTCAATGGGAATCTCCGCCTGCTTGTGCCGCATCCACCAGCGCCGCTGGTTGGAGGCCTCGCGCAGTGCGATGCGATACATCCATGTCCGCAGCGACGACTCGCCGTGGAAGCTGCCAACTCCCCGGAAGACCTTCACGAAGACTTCCTGAGTCAGATCAGCCGCATCGCCGCTATCCTGCACGGTGCGCGCCAGCAGCGAGTAAATAGGTTGGTGATAGCGCGTAATCAGCCACGCGAAAGCCTCTTCGGAACCGGCTTGAAGGTCCGCGATCAGAGCCGCCTCTTCGGATTGAAACGTCAACGCGCTGGCAAGATTGCCCATGGTGAGATCCGCCTGCATATCAGAGTCCTCCCACCTTGCTGCAACAGAAGCCTCGTGGACGCCCGGCAAATTTGCGCCGGGAAAAATCTGGCTTTCTGCGGCAACCACTCACCCCCAATAGCAAAAAGGAGCCATTGGAAAATCCATACTGCCCTGGAGTGCGCGGGAGACGGACACTGGTTCCCAACCAAATGTCCCACGCTCGCTATTATCTTAGACACCGGAAGCCACTGCAAGTGTTCCCGGTCACGAAAGTTTTTCTTTAGAATCCAGAGCCGCTTGCAAAATTCAAAGTGGAGTGCGAGTGGCGTTAAGGCATTTCTCCTTTAGGTATAGAGTTCGGGTGCCCCACCCTCGCCGCGTATTTGTTTTTGCGGCTAGGGTGGGATTCCTCTACGCCATCAGGAGAAATGCTCTATTGATCCGGCAACTCAATATTGTCAGGGTGCCCCATCCATTTCCGCGTTTTTTGCGGAAATGGGTGGGATACAATGTCACTGTTTTCTTGCCGGATCAATAGGGTTTGCAACAGGCTCAGTTGTTTACAGATCATTTTGCCGCGTCGTCGCACAATAATACTTAAAGCATTTCTCCTTTAGGTATAGAGTTTGGGTGCCCCATCCATTTCCGCGTTTTTTGCGGAAATGGGTGGGAAACGACGTCACTGTTTTCTTGCCGGATCAATAGGGTTTGCAACAGGCTCAGTTGTTTGCGGATCATTTTGCCGCGTCGTCGCACAATAATACTTAAAGCATTTCTCCTTTAGGTATAGAGTTTGGGTGCCCCACCCTCGCCGCGTATTTGTTTTTGCGGCTAGGGTGGGCTTCCTCTACACCATCAGGAGAAATGCTCTAACTCCTTATCCTGGACGATTTTGCAGGCAACTCCTTTGTTTTGACGATTTTACAGCGGAGCACTGTCTGTAAGCTAATGAAAACAAGTATTTTATGCCAGAAAATACGGGTGGGGGTAGGTCGTATAGAACGTCGCTACGCCCTCGGAGCAAGCCATGGCGCCGAAGGGGCAGCGGAACCCGTAATGCCTGGTTCCAGGTAATTTTGCAAGCGGCTCGACGGGCTGTGTTTTTCGGGTCTGGTCCATGGCGAGGCTCGAGGCTGACTGCGGCCGGTTTGACGAATTCTGCCCGAGCGGAGACAATAGGAAGGTCGCATACATCCGCGTGTGGGCCTGTGGCGCAGTTTGGGAGCGCGCTTCCATGGCATGGAAGAGGTCGTCGGTTCGATCCCGACCAGGTCCACCAATTAAATCAATCATTTAGCAGCTCCTCCCTTCCGCGACTTTGTCGCATTTTTGTCGCAAATTCCAAAACCACTCCACGAACCGGCTTTTGAGTGCCCGCCGTTTCCCTCGCGGGAGCGATTTTTGCGGTGCTCAGCTCTTTGCCTGCTTGGTTGGGCCGGTCCGTCGCGGATGGTTTTGATCCCCCGTGCCGGTGCTGCTCAACTCGTCGTAAATCGAGTTCACCGTCGAACGAACCCCGTCTTCAAGGGACTGCATGTAGACATCGGTCGTGGTGGCCACCCGCGAGTGGTGCAGCATCCCCTGAATGTCCTTGACATGCCCCTTTGTCCTTGGCCAGCGTCGCAATGGTGCGCCGGATGGATAAGTGCCACCGGCAACACGCATCAACGACCAACTGGCTGAATGCCGAAGGAAGCTGGCCAGCGAATCAACAAACACACCGTTGAGAGTGATCGATCTGCTGTCGGCGAATCCATTCATTACCACCACTGGTGTTGCTGATCGCTTGGGGCTTGCCTTCACTACGGCGCAGCGTGCGATTGAACGGCTGGAACGAAACGATGTTGTACAACAAACGACGGACGCAAAACGCAACCGCGTCTAGAGCATTTCTCCTGTAAGTGTGGAGTCTTTGAAGTCGTGCAAGGTGGCTTTTTCTTGAGAAAAAAGCCACCTCGGAATCCGTGGTTTCTCTCTATAGCAACAGGAGAAATGTTCTACTGTGCGCGAGCGCTGCTGGAGATCCTTGAAGAACCGGTTCACCTTACGCCGGATGGTTCGGAGTGAAAGCTCGCGGCTTTTCAACTCTCTCGTTCTGGCCCGGCATTGTTCTTTGAGTTTTGCTTGATTAAGCTGATAGCTTCTATATATGGATCCCGCGCAACTTGTTCCTGTTCTGACTCCGCACGGTCATCTCTTATTGGCTGAGGAGGAGGACGCGACTGTATTGGACGCGGAGGTTGCGCAACGGCTGCGAGAGTCTTTCACGCACGGCGCCGGCCATGGACTTCTGCAACTGGGCGCCGGTGAGATCGGAACGGTGCTACCCGCCGTGTTTTCCTATTGGCGGGAGTTCGCCGCTCGTTACGTGACTGCGCTTTGCACGCATCGAGATGCGTACTCCGACACCATTGCGGACTCTCGCCTCGCGCAGCCGGTAGCGCCTCCAGCAGATGCGGAGTTGGAGTGGCTGGCAATGGCCGCACCGCTGATGACCGGGGCCGAGTATCTGACTGCGGCTGTTTTGCGCGCGCTGTGGCTGGAGACGGACAAGGCCTTGCGAGCTGAGTTGTCCGCGGCGCACTGCGGGGTACAGGAGTTTCTCAAGCAGCGCAACCCGGCTTGGAACCTGTTGGGCCGCGTGTGCTTCAACCTTGCCGAAAATCGCGGCGATGATGAGTCGCCTTTCGCCTTTCTCGCTACTTACACCGTACGGCTCTCGGCGCACGCCAAGGCGCAGCACCTGCCACTGGGTCAGGCTCTGCGTGAGTATGAAGGTCCTGCCAACCGGGGTCGGCTTTTGTCGCTGCTGCTGCCGGTGCAGCGAGCCGCGGAAAGCTGCGCGTGGCTGAAGGAGATGGTCGATACAGGCGAGATCTTTCATCCATTGCGCTGGACGCCCGCAGAAGCTTCGCAGTTTTTACGCGACTGCCCGCAACTGGAGCAGGCGGGCATCGTGGTTCGTATGCCGGCGACGTGGTCAGCTCATCGCCCGCCGCACCCGAAAGTCTCGGCCAAAGTGGGCAGCGCGGCGCCGTCGCTGCTTGGCCAGGATGCGCTGCTCGATTTTCGGATGGAAGTTACGCTTGACGGCGAATCGTTGACTGCCGCCGAGATTCGCAAGTTGCTTGCCGGAACCGAGGGGCTGGCGCTGGTGCGCGGGCGCTGGGTCGAGGTGGATCGCGAACAGCTCAGCCGCATGATCGACCGCTTCAGCGCGGTGGAACGCGCAGCGGCTCGCGATGGCCTCAACTTTGGCGAAGCCATGCGCCTGGTGGCCGGCACGCAGATTGAAGCCGGTGACGCTGCTGGCGAGGTGGAAGCCGATTGGGCGCAGGTGACTGCCGGCGACTGGCTTGCCGAGACCCTGAAGGCGCTGCGCAATCAGGAGGGGCTGGAGGCGATCGATCCCGGCAAAGCGCTGAAGGGAACGCTGCGGCCATACCAGCAGGTAGGAATGCGCTGGCTTTATCTGCTGGCGAAACTGGGACTGGGCGCCTGCCTGGCCGATGATATGGGGCTGGGCAAAACGATTCAGGTGCTTTCGCTGCTGCTGGTGCTGAAGAAGCAGTCCAGCGGCAAGCCAAGTTTGCTGGTGGCTCCGGCTTCGCTGCTGGCCAACTGGGCCTCGGAACTGGAGCGGTTTGCGCCCAGCTTGAAGGTGATGATCGCGCATTCCTCGGCAGCCTCCGGCGAAGAGTTGAAGAATATGCCGACGGAAGCTCTAACCGATATGGATGTGGTCGTCACAAGTTATGGCTCACTGCTGCGCCTTCCCTGGCTCACGGAAACCAACTGGCTGCTGGCAGTGCTGGACGAAGCGCAGGCCATCAAGAATCCCAACGCCAAGCAGACCCACGCCGTCAAAAAGCTGAAAGCTGGTTCGCGCTTTGCGCTGACCGGCACGCCGGTTGAAAACCGGCTGGGCGATCTATGGTCCATCTTTGACTTCATCAATCCCGGCCTGCTGGGATCGTCCAAGGAGTTCACCCGGTACACCAAGCGCCTTGCCGAGCGGACGCACAATCCCTATGGACCGCTGCGCGAGCTGGTGCACCCGTACATTCTGCGGCGGCTGAAGACCGACAGAGCGGTGATTGCCGACCTGCCGGACAAGACCGAAGTGAAGGCCTTTTGCCAGCTTAGCCGCAAACAGGCAGCACTCTATGAGCAGGCGGTGCAAGCTCTGTCCGAGCAGCTTCACTCCGCCGAGGGGATTCGCCGCAAGGGGTTGGTGCTGTCGTTCCTGATGCGCTTCAAGCAGATTTGCAACCACCCCTCGCAATGGCTGGGCGACGGCGCTTGGAACGAGGCCGACAGTGGCAAATGGACACGGCTGCGCGACCTTGCCGAAGTAATTGCGGCCCGCCAGGAGAAAGTGCTGGTCTTCACGCAATTCCGCGAAGTGACGGCCCCGCTTGCATCATTCCTGGGCTCCATTTTCGGGCGACCGGGGCTGGTGCTTCATGGAGAAACTCCTGTGAAGAACCGCAAAGAACTCGTGCGGCGTTTTCAAGAAGATGAGTCGGTGGGGTTCTTTGTGCTTTCGCTCAAGGCGGGAGGCACGGGGCTCAATCTTACCGCTGCGTCACACGTGATTCACTTCGACCGCTGGTGGAATCCGGCGGTCGAGAACCAAGCCACCGACCGCGCCTTCCGCATTGGCCAGAAGAAGAACGTGCTGGTGCATAAGTTCGTCTGCAAGGGAACGGTCGAGGAGAAGATCGACCAGATGATCGAGTCCAAGCGGAAAGTCGCGCAGAATATTCTGGAAGGCGATGCCGGCCTGCTGCTGACCGAAATGAAGGACGACGAATTGCTCAAGATGGTGGCGCTCGACCTGAATACCGCACTCAAGGAGACATAGAGAATGTTCGATGACTTCGGATGGCCGCCATATGTGCCGGTGGCGGAGCGGCGGCGCAAGGCGCTGAAAAAGATGGAAAGCCTGCGCAAGAAAGGCCGGGCAATTTCCCCGGTAACCATCGAGGGGCGCACCATCGTGAAGACCTTTTGGGGAAAGGCCTGGTGCGACAATCTGGAGTCTTACAGCGATTACGAGAACCGCCTGCCGCGCGGACGAACTTATGTGCGCAACGGGTCGGTTCTCGATCTTCAAGTTGCGCCTGGGCGGATCAAGGCGCTGGTGAACGGATCAAGCATCTACACGGTCGAAGTCAAAGTCCATCCGGTTGCACAGCCGCGCTGGCATTCGATCTGCGCAGACTGCGCGGGCTCCATCGATTCGCTGGTCGAACTGCTTCAAGGACGGCTCTCCAAGGGCGTAATGGAGCGCATCTGCCAACAGCAGGCCGGCCTGTTCCCGTCACCCTCGGAGATCGAACTCTCCTGTAGCTGCCCGGATTGGGCAGGGATGTGCAAGCACGTCGCGGCCGTTCTGTATGGCATTGGCGCCCGTCTGGACCAGCAGCCCGAGTTGCTCTTCCGGCTTCGCGCTGTGGACGAAAAGGAACTGATCGCCAGCGCGGGCAAATCGCTGCCGCGCGCGAGGAAAAACCCGGCTGCCGCAAAGATTCTTGATGGAGAAGACCTGTCCAAACTCTTCGGGCTGGACATGGCCGAGCCCGAATCCGCATCGCGGACCAAAGCCGTTCGCGCCAAAGGTGCGACCGCTGCAAAATCGAAACTGGCAGGCGCAAAAACAAAGCCGCCGCAAAAAGCCGCAAAATCTAAGGGAACGAAACAATCCGCTGCGCGAAAGAAGACAACCGCGAAAAAGAAACCGGTTGCCGCATCCACGAAAACCAAATCGAACAAGACGGTTGCGCTTGAGAAGACTGTCGGAAAGTCCACGGCAAAACACGCAAGCGCTGCCAAACAGAGCGCCGTTGCCATAACGAAGAAAAAGATTGCGGTCGTCGCCGAGAAAGGGCGGATTCAAGGTCCAAGTGCAACAGTGCATCATCAAGACTGGCCATGAGATAGCACAATAAAGCCATGGAAAAGATGGAAAACAAAGGACGTTTTCCACTTTTCCACGGCATGACTACGGCTATTTATATGGATTAATTCAAAAAAGTTATTGCACTTGGAATTTGAGCGCAGCGGGCAACTCCACCACACTCCCGATGGTCCGCTTCTTGTATACGCGCGTTCCTGTGGTATTTTCATACCAGCGGAAACCCCATACATCCGGGCAGCCTTTGCGCTTCATCTTCAAGAGACTTCCTTGCTGAAATCTGCTCATGCAATCCCTTCCGCATGAGCATCGATGGCTATCTTCAGGGTGCTCTCCGGCGGCTTTCGGGCACAGCCATTTCATGGCTTTCCACCCATTCCAGCAACTCGCTCTCAAAGAATCTCCAGATGCGGCGCTTCCCTTCGCCGAGAGGATGCGCCGGTACGTAGGGGCAGATGTAATCTCTCCCCTCCAACATTTACTTGTTCATGTTGCTCTTGTCTTTGGCCGCTGGCGTGAATTTGCGCAGGATGAATTCCTGTGCAAAGCCGCTGGCCATGCGTTCGGCAGTACCAATCGCAAAGTTTCCGAACACCAAGCTCGCCCCACGGTTCGATTGCGGATAATAGGCATTTGAGATCGCGCTCGACGCCAGATCTCCTCCCATACTTGAGTAGTTTGGCTGCCATCGGCCGTTGTCTCCCTTGCAGATGAAGGGACTAAAAAGGGCGTGGCGAAGACGCGATTTCGCCGTGCCTGTGCCTTGGTAAAAATAACGCGGATCCTGATGCAAAAGTGATGGAAGGATGGCGCCGCCAATCAGGATGTCGCTAAAGCTATCCGCGCCGACTACGCCTATACGCTGGCCGTATCCCTTGGCTCCTTGAGAAAAATCGGGCGTATTCGCCGCCTGCTTGATAGCAGCCATGGACGCCACTGCTGCTATGGAGATTGGATCGATGGAGACCCGCATGGCAAGTTTGAATTTCAGCTTTGTCGTAAGTGGCACCGCATTCTTGGAATCGTAAACAACATAGAAGTTGGGGATGAAGCCGAGAACACGCTGTTGCTCTTCAATATGAACCTGCTCGAGAGCGATTTGCTCTGTAGAACCATAAACCGTAACCGATGTTTGTTCGCCTTCAATCTTGAGTTCAACCGTTTTTAGCCCCATGTATTGACCAGGCGCAAGAATAATCTCGGCGGAGGTCCACGTCACAAAGCCCGTAGCGCTGATAGTGATCCGGTACGACGCATTCCCGCGAAGGCCGTTGAATGCGAACCCGCCTGTATCATTTGCCACCGCTTGACGATGATCCGCTGGAAGTGATCCGTCAAGGTTGACAACGGCGCCGGAAACTACATCTCCGTAAGCATCAGTTACTGTACCGCTAATGCTTCCTTTTTCCTGCTGCGAGACAATCGAAGAAGACAGTTGAGAGTTCTGGTTTTGTTGACCGGTAGTCTGTTGTTCAATAGATGCTGCCTGAGCAAACTGCGGCTGGGGAGCTTCGGGGATCGGGGTTGCAACTGTGAGCGCACTCGATTGCTGAGCAGGCAACTTAGCTGAAACCGAAGACAAAACAAATATAGCGGCTAAAGGCACAGCAAGGTAGTTCAAATTCAATTGCATCCATTCACCTGTGGCCGGACCAGTTATACTGGTCGGCAGATTGCAATACTTCCTCACGATGGACAAACCAAGACCAGCGAGAAACAGCATGGCCATTAACTCCGTAATGAGGAAAAGTAGTTTGTGTTACGTTGAAACCAGCATCTCGAAGATATGCGCGGCACGACCAGAATGCTCAGACAAAAAATAAACATGGTGCTCAATGCGAAAATTAGAGCAGTTTGCGAATCGATGTAGACCGAAACCAATACGGTCGAGTGGTTTTTTCCTCAAGAAAAAGCCACATTGCACATCGCTAAAAAGTTTACGCAATTTCGCAAACTGCTCTAGAGTCCAGATACCGACAAGGCGGTACTTGCACCATGCAAGTGCTGACATTCCGGAGATGTAGATTCCAAACATGACCGCCCAATAGGTAGGAAGAAAGTGGTAAAGAGGAAAAAGAAGCACGGAAGAGCTGGCGACAAGGACGCACTTAAGGAAGACGATGGGCCACCTCTTAAGCAACTTGCCGGTTAGATGGCCAAACACTATCCAAGCTCCTGCACCAATCGCGACCCCGCCAATGGCGACGTAAACAGATTTGAGGATTTTTAGGATCACTATTCCTTTTTCACCGTTGGTGTCTATCGCTGCCACAGAATCAGTGGTTCTTCCAACGGAACCGCCAACGTATCGAGAGCCGCGACAATGCGAACCGTGTAATCACTTGCCGGCCGGGTGGCGGGCGCCTTTGCCTCAAAGACAAAGCCGCCCTGCACGCCGACCAGTTCGCCCGCTCGGCACATTTCAGAAATGAACGGCGTCTCATCATGGTTATCCGCGAAAAGTTCGACGCGAACATGCTCTGGGCGAACAGTTCCTAAATAAATGCGCGCCCGAATGAGGTATTCGTTTTCGTCTTGACTAACCTCAAGATCGCGAAAATGAATTTCAGACCAATGCGCTTGCAGTTCCGTTTGTGAGTTCCTAATCTGGATCGCGAGATTGCCATGGTTCTCTGATCGCTTTGCGTATGCTTCCGCGGCAGGAAGATAAAACCGCTCCGTGTATTCGCGCACGCTACGATTTGCGGAGTATTGCCCCGTGAGCCGAGCCATGCTTTCGCGCATCATGGCAACCCATTCGGAAGGAATGCCGGAAGACTCGCGCCGGTAGAAAAGAGGAATCACCTCGTTTTCCAAAACAGCGTACAACTGTTCGGCTTCCTCGGCATCCTGTGCTGCTTCATTGGGATAGTTTTGATGGCCTCCGACCTGCCAGCCGAGAGAGGGATCGTAGGCTTCCGCCCACCAACCATCCAGCGATGAAAGATTGAGCCCGCCGTTCACAAGAACCTTCATTCCGCTCGTTCCACAGGCCTCCCAGGGACGACGCGGAGTGTTGATCCATACATCCACCCCCTGCACCAGTTGTTCGGCCAAGCTCATGTCGTAGTCGTCCAGAAAAACCACATGGCCTCGAACCTCCTGCCAGCGGGAGAACTGAACCCATTCCTGGATCATTTTCTGGCCCTCGTGATCGTCTGGATGAGCTTTGCCGGCAACCACCAGTTGTACGGGATGCTCTGGGTTCGTCAGGATGCGAATCAGGCGCTCGGGATTGCGGAGCAGGAGATTGGGACGCTTGTACGTCGCAAAGCGCCGGGCGAAGCCAAGGGTCAATACGTTCGGATCGAAGATGCTCGTTTCCTTATGACCTGTCGCGGACCAGGCGCCAATGGAACGCTCCTGCCTCCTGTTCCTGATCCTGACCGCATCGACCATGTGAACGCGATTCGCGCAGCGCATCTTCCAGAGTTCTTCATCCGGCACGGCGCGAATCTTCTCGTCAAGCTCATCCAGATCGGTTCTCCAGCGGTCGGAGCCGCAGGCCTGATGCCACAAGGCATCCGCCTCACTCGAATCCCAGCTTGGAACATGCACGCCATTGGTGACACACGCGATGGGAACTTCCGCGACCGGCCAGCGCGGAAACAGGTTGCTGAACATCTTTCTGCTTACCTGTGCGTGCAACTGGCTGACGCCATTCACGGCGCCACATCCGTGAATGCCGAGATAGGCCATGTTGAACGGTTCATTCGGATCGTCGGGGTTTGCTCTGCCCATGGCCAACAGATCGTTGACTTCCACATGCAGGCCGGCAGAATACCCGCGGAAATAAGGCTCAATCATGTATGCCGGAAAGCGATCAATGCCAGCGGCCACCGGCGTGTGCGTAGTGAAGAGATTCCCCGCGCGCGTCGCAAGGAGAGCCACCTCGAACGGCTGCCCGGTTTCCTCCATGAAGATGCGCGCCCGCTCCCATATAGCAAACCCGGCGTGCCC
>Ga0224525_1000938_pt1 | contig 11618 bp, 12 predicted proteins | sample CFST100metaG_FD_179874 | JGI IMG/M metagenome (GOLD analysis project Ga0224525, IMG submission 179874) | Peat soil microbial communities from Stordalen Mire, Sweden - C.F.S.T100 | ecosystem: Environmental > Terrestrial > Soil > Wetlands > Peat | place: Sweden: Norrbotten County, Stordalen Mire...
AGCCTGTGCCGCGACATGTGGCCGGAGGTAAGGTACATGGGGCTTAATGTGGACTCTGACAACATTGCGGCCGTTAAAATGTTCACAAATATGGGATTTGTGTTCCATTCAAACTATGAGGAAATAGAAATTAAAAAAAAGTAATAAAAAAATGACGGATGTTCACACATCCGTCATTTTTTATAATAAACTACCCAACAGCAGAGCTGACGGTATATTTAATAATGCACGGGTAAAATTCCCCGCAGCTTGCTGCGGGGATGCTTTATTTACTTTGCCGCGGCCGGTGTTAGCACTTGTTTTGGGTCATTTACCGGAGAGGGGATATCCAGCCTCCACTGTTTGATCATTTTCATCCTGTTTACAGGCCAGTATACCAGCACTGCCTGCCCGCGCAGTTTGTTCTCGGGTAAAAAGCCCCAGAACCTGCTGTCGTAGGATTGGTCCCTGTTATCCCCCATGGCAAATACGGTGCCTTCGGGTACGGTTACAGGCGCAAAGTTATCGCGCGTCGTATATGTTGCCGGATAAGTCTTCGGGTCCTTGTGAACAATGTATGGCTCATCAAGTTTTTTCCCGTTCAGGTAGAGGTCTTTGTCCTTCATTTCTATTGTATCGCCGGGTATGCCTATGCAGCGTTTGATCCACATGGCGTTCGTCTTGCCGGTAGGATCGCGGAATATGATGACGTCGCCGCGGTGAGGTTTTTTGAATTTTAATATCATTTTTTGGTCCATGGGATTATATATGCCGTATGAAAATTTAATAGCCATGGGGTGCTCGCCGACCAGGAGCGTGTTCTCCATGGAAGGGGTGGGTATGGCGAAAGCCTGTATGACGAAAGTCCTGAGTATGGTGGCGATGATTATTGCCTCAAAAGCCGGCTCCACCCAGTCGCGTATCACGTTTTTTTTGTCAAGTTTGTAAACAAATGCCACAAGTATCTCACCCACGGTCAAAAGGATGAACAGCCCCCAGTAAATTATTTCCGACCAGTCGATATAGTTCATTTTTTTGCCTCCAGTTTTTTGGATATAAAAATATCCTCAATAGTTGAATTGAAAAATTTTGATATTTTAAAAGCAAGCTCAAGTGAAGGGTCGTATTTCCCGTTCTCTATGGCTATTATGGTCTGTCTTGTGACCTTCAGTTTTTTTGCAAGGTCGTCCTGTGTTATATCAATGCCGGCGCGCAGTACGCGCAGTTTATTTTCCATTCATCCCACCCTATTTAACCAGAAATAAGCGATGACGTCAATAACCAGCATAAAGCAAACCGAAAAAACAAGGGTATAGCCGACGATAGCGTAAGAAACCGGTCCGTTTTTGCTGAATATTATAAGCGCGTTGCCTGCGATCGCCGCGGCTATGTTAAAAATGACATAGGATATCTTTGATGAACGCATGCTTAAAAGCTCCACGCGTTCATCCTCGGTTATGACTTCCTTGAACTGCTTTTTTAAAATGTAAGCCGAAAGGAAGGCCGTGATAACGGCAAGGGCAGGCAGTATGTAGTTGTTGCTTATGACAGAAAAAAACACAACAACGGCGGAAAGCAGTGTTATTGCGATAACCAGGATCTTATATGTTTTTTCGTTCATAAATTTGCTCCTCTGTATTTCTCGCTTGCGGGCGAATGGTATTCGCCCCCACGGTTTTGTTTAGCGGTGAAATCGCACAATAAAAGCGAATCCCTGCGGCAAGCCGCAGAAAATTATTAAGTTAAATCAAGTGTAAAGTAAACTATACATTTTGTCAAGTATTATGTACATAGAATAAAATTGCATCAGGGGGCTGAATATGCGATTTTATTCTATATTAAGGACAAAAAATTCAGTTATGCTTTATTTTAGTGACGCTATGAACGACTCTATAGCCTTCACGGATTCACCGACGCCGTCCTCTTTTTTAAGTTCCATCCCGCATTTTACGGCGGCATCCTTCATAGAAACGGATAGCGCCGCGGCACGGATATTTACCGCGAGCTCCTCAGGGGTAAAGCGCATGTAATCAAGGGGTTTTGAAGAGATGCCTGCGCCGTATATTTTGTCAGCCCAGGATCTTTGTTCCTTTGTAAAATAAAGCGGTACCGAAGGCACTCCGCTCATTGCAACGGTCTGCACTGTTCCGGCGCCGCAGTGATGCACTACCGCGGAGCAAAAGTGTATGATATCCCTGTGCGGCATTTTTTCGGAAAAATAAATATTCTGAAGGAAGGAATCGGCGGGATATTTCTTGGAGGCGGTCTGTATGATGACACGGTGTTTGTAAGCCCTGGCCGCTTCTATGAGCATGAACATCCCGCGGTCCGGGTCTATGAGCATGGACGAACCAAGCGTCATGAAAACGGGATCATCGCCGCGGCGCGTCAAAAATTCCTTTAAGTTAGGCGGGAACTGGTAATGTTCCGCGTGGTCGGGCATGTTCAGGAAACCGGTTATTTTGATCTTTCCGGACGCGGTCCAGTCCTTCGGCTCCTGAAAAAATATCTTTGAACATGCCACCAGGTTAAATTCGTCCGAAAGCCATCCTTCGGTAATGACGTGTTTCACCGGAGGCATGCCTTCGGCCGTGAACAGTTCATTGACCCTGTCCTTATGCTGATTATTAAACGCGGATAAATAAAGCGGCCAGCTCATTTTTACGGCCGCCGGCCCGAGGTTCAAGATACCTGGGGGCGGCTCGGTATCGGAGGGTATAAAGCCCGGCCAGAAGGAAATATTTATGTACGGGATGCCCTTTTTTTTCGCGGCTATTTTAAGGTAGTAGCTGGAAAAATGGCCTATGACAATATCATTCCTTTCGCACAGGTATTTTGAACCGTCGTAAAGTTCATTGACATAGGGGTAGAGGCCTTCATCAAGCATTTTGAAAAGTATATCAGAGGACTTCGGGAGCCTGCCCTTATTTGATGCCAGCCCTGAAGCGGAAACTTCGATCCTGTCGGGTTTTTTCAGCATTGTGATGCCGGTTTTGGCGCATAGCCCGGCGTATGATTTATTATCAACGCTGGCTATCATGATAGTGACATGATGGCCGGACTGTTTCAGACCTGAGGCAAGGGCTATCATGGGCCTTATGTCGCCGTCAGAACCCCAAACCTGTATTCCTACACGCATATCAACTCCGGCAGATGTTATTTAAAATCCAGTTCCATAATGTTATTAATTATACTACAAAAAGGATAAATTATATATTACGGAATATGTTAAAATATTTTTAATAAAATCCGTCATGGAGGTACATAATGCACATATGTGTGTTCTGCTCGTCATCGGACGCGCTGCCTGAAAAATATTTTAAAGCCGCCCGAAGGCTTGGCAATGAAATGGCAAACAGCGGATACAGCCTGGTCTACGGGGGAGGCAACCGCGGATTGATGGGCGCGATAGCCAGAGAGGTAAAAGACAGAGGCGGCACGGTAACAGGGGTCATAGCGAAAATGTTGAAGGAATACGGCCTGGCAAAGGACGGCCTTGACGAGCTTATCGTTACGGATGATATGAGGCAGAGAAAAAGCGTCATGGAGTCAAGGTCGGAAGCGTTCATATTCCTTCCGGGAGGCACGGGCACGCTGGAGGAAGCCATGGAAATACTCACATTGAAGCAGCTGCACTGCCACAACAAACCGCTTATTTTTTTGAACACAGCAGGGTTCTATAACAGGTTGATATCGTTTTTTAAATTTATGGAAAAAAAATTCATCAAAAAAGATCTTTATAAAATGTTCCATATCGCGAAGGATAAAAAAGAAGCATTGAAGTCCAATTAAATCCCAGCTAATTCATAAGCTTCAGACGGCGGTGGAGCGTGGGGGCGAACCTGACCCTACACCTTGCAGGCCGTCAACAAAGTTGGCGGGAGTAGTTATGCTGGCTCCTTTTTTGCCATGTCAGATCAAACGTGTATGCAATACGGATGAGAATGAAGTGCAGCATGGAAGCAGAACCCACCGACAAAGTCGGTGGTAATTAAAAGTTATTTTTATTTAAGGGGAAGGTTAAGCTGGCCTTGCTTTTCGGCAGGTTGTTTATCCTCAAAACCGTGCATGGAAACGCCAAGCAGGCGTATTTTCTTTTTTCCGGCCAGGGTATTTTCCAGCAGTTCCTTTATATGGCTGTAAATGGTGGCGCCGGATTGCACGCGTTTATTTATGGTAACGCTCCGGGTTATTTGTTTGAAATCAAAATATTTTATCTTCAGCGTTATGGTCATGCCTCGTTTATTCGCTTCCTTCATGTCCTTTTCCACGTCAAAACATAGTTCCTCAAGTATCTCATTTATCCGGGCCATATCCGTGATATCCTCGGGCAGGGTCACCTCCCTGCCGATAGATTTTCTTTCCCAGCGGGGTTCCACGGGAGAGTCGTCTATGCCGCGGGATAGGTCATAGAACCAGGGGCCGGATTTGCCAAAGTGCTGCGTAAGGAATTCCACGGTTTTTTGCCTTAAGTCGGCTCCTGTTTTTATCCCGATGGAGTGCATATATTTCTCGGTCACTTTTCCGACGCCGTAAAAAGAGCCTATTGGAAGGGCGTCAATGAATTTTTGCGCTTTTTCCGGGGTGACCACGGTCAGGCCGTCCGGCTTTTTGAACCCGGAAGCTATTTTTGCAAGAAATTTGCAGTAGGAAACTCCGGCGGACGCACTAAGGCCGGTTGTTTCAAATATCCTTTGTTTTATTTCTTTTGCCGTTGCTGTGGCCGAAGGTATGCACATAAAATTACCGGTTACGTCAAGATAAGCCTCGTCAAGCGAGAGCGGTTCTACAAGGTTGGTGTATTCATGGAATATTTCATTTATCTGGCCGGACGCGGCCGTGTATTTGTTGAAATCCGGTCTTACAAGTATGCATGAAGGACACAGTTTTAAAGCCGTGGCAGTAGCCATGGCTGAGTGAACGCCGAACTTGCGCGCCTCATACGAGCAGGTGGCAACGACGCCGCGTTCTTTCGGCGTTCCCCCGACTATAACCGGTTTGCCGCGCAGCTCCGGGTTATCCCGCTGTTCAACTGAAGCGTAAAAAGCGTCCATGTCTATGTGGATGATTTTTCTTATCATACCGGAAGTATAAAGGAAAGGGGTCAAACTGTAAACGATAAATTTGAGAAGATAAAAATTTGTAATCTAAAGGCTGTTAAGGCGTTTTTGTATGTAGGGGACGGTCTAAGACCGTCCCCTACAGAGTTCTGAACCTTCAATCCTGTAGAGACACAGCTTGCTGTGTCTCGCCTTTAATGCCTCTACGATAAGGCTCTGCCTTTAGACGCAGCAAGCTGCGTCTCTACAAGAGCATTGTTGTCTTCAACGTCTTAGATCATGTAGGGGACGGTCTAAGACCGTCCCCTACAGAGTCTTTAGTTTATAAGAACAATTTTGTATAATTCCGGCCTTATAGTGAATTAAAAGAATAATTGTGGTAAAATAACGTGCAACAAATTTGAAAAGGAGCAATATGAAAAGAGCGCTTCTGGTTGATCCGTGGGTTTATGATTTTAAATGCCATGATTTCTGGATAAAACCTTTTGGACTTTTAAGACTGGCCCGGCTGCTTAAGGAGAACGGATTTGAAGTCGACCTCATAGACTGCATGGACAGGCTTGATGACGACGCGCCGGCGGAATTCAAAAGATCCGACAGCACGGGCAGGGGAGCTTTTTATTCCGAAGAGGTGACAAAACCTGAGGCCTACGCCGATATACCCCGTAAATACAAGCGTTACGGGCTTCCGGTGGATATTTTCAGGGAAAAAATCGAGAGGCTGCGCCGGCCTGATATAATATTTACCGGATCATCCATGACATATAATTATGAAGGCGTTGTTCTGGCAAACAGCCTGCTGAAGGAAAAATACAGCTCTCCAATAATCCTTGGAGGAATATACCCCACCCTGTGCAGGGAACACGCCAAAAAGTACGGCAAAGCGGATATTGTGTGGCCGGGTGAGATCAATAACGACTTTATTATGATGCTGGATAAGATATGTTCCGTACGGATCGATATGAAACACGGCAGTTACTATGACGAGCTCACACCGGACTATTCCATGTATAAACAATTGGAATCCGCAGCCGTAAAATTCACAAAAGGCTGTCCTTTTTCGTGCTCGTACTGCGCGATAAAAAACTTTACGCCGGATTATTACCAGCGAAACCCAGAAAATATAATCAGGGAGCTTGACGGCTATAAAAGCCGCGGGATAAAACATATAGCTTTTTATGACGATGCTCTTTTATACAAAAACTATTTCATCAAGGGCGTATTAAAAGAAATAATAAAAAAGGGTTACAACTTTGAACTTCACACGCCGAACGGCCTGCATGCCGCATATATAGATGAAGAAACTGCGGAACTTATGAAAAAGTCCGGGTTTAAAAATATAAGAATATCAATAGAATCTACGGACTATAATATACAGAAGACAACCGGCAACAAGGTGGACAATTCAATTTTTAAGGAAGCTCTCGGCAGGCTTAAAAAAGCGGGCTTTGAGAATGACGATATAGGCGTATACACGCTCGCCGGCCTGCCCGGACAGACGTATGAAAGCGTCATGAAGGATGTGGAATACATAAAAAACATGGGCCTTAAAGTCAAGATGTCGAATTATTCTCCCATACCCGGCACGCTGGATTTTATGAAACTGCGCCCGGATATAAAAGCCGCGTTAACGCTGGAACCGCTGAAACAAAACGAGTTCTATTTCCTCATGATAAACCACGATTACGACTGGGAAGCGAATAATAAAGTAAAAAAGGCTATAAGTGAAGAGAGCGAAGAAAAGGATAATGGGTAGAAAGTTAGGCAAAGCGTTGCCTGAAAAAGGTATGTATATAAATGTGTTTTTAAAAAAATACGTCAATCGCAACACACTAAAAAAATGGAAAAACGTCCGAACGATGTGTTTGACAAAAAGTACAGGTAGTGTATAATATAAAAAATGTTTTATGGGGGATTAATGAATGAAATAAGGGATCCTATATACGGTTTTATAAATTTGGATGATTCATTTTTAAAAGTTGTAAATACTGGAATCTTTCAAAGAATGCGTAGAATACGGCAACTTGCAATGGCTTATCTTGTTTATCCTGGTGCAAATCATACCCGTTTTGATCATTCGTTAGGTGTCTATCACGTAGCTACAATAATGACAAATAAGTTATTAAAAAGCAGTGATGAGGATGAACGCCGGTATATTAGATTGGCAGCGCTTTTACATGATATTGGGCACGGACCTTTTTCGCATGTATCGGAGGATATCCTTGATAAATATTCTGATGAGAATAATGGAAATAAAGATAAAATACATGAAAAAATTACAAGAAATTTAATTTTAAAAAATAAAGAATTATCAGATATAATTAGTAAAGATGATAGGTATAAAATATCTGGCCTTTTAAACGGTGATGAAAAAAATTGTTCACTTAATAAGGAAATGATATCAGGACCGCTTGATGCTGATAAAATAGATTATTTGCTTAGAGATAGTTATTTTTGTGGGGTAAAATATGGAGTGTTTGATTTGGAAAGGTTTTTAAATACATTAACCGCGTTTGAAGATCAAGATGATAAAATGCTTGCAGTAAATATAGACGGTATTAATACTCTTGAACAATATGTTATGGCAAAATATTATATGATTGAACAGGTATATACACATAAGGTGAGAAAAATATCAGATGCTATGATTAAACGTGGTATTGAACTCGGAATAGAAAAGGACAATATTGAGTTTCTTTCAAAAATTTATAAATATAAAGAAGATGAAAAATATCTTGAAAATTATTTAGAATATTGGGACGAAAAGATTGTTGATAAAATTGTATTTGAGGAGTGCTATAAAAAAACAAAAGCTCACAGAATATTTGAAAAGTTATATAGCCGAAGACTCTTTAAAAGAATATATACTGTTGCGCTTAGCGACGAAAACATAAAAATATCTGCGGGTTTAAAAGATAAGCTGATAAATATAAACTCAAAAGAAAATGCAGAATTAAAGTTAAATATTGAAAAAAATGTTGCAAAAATAGTAAAATGTGACAGCGATGACGTAATAGTAAATGTTTATGAAACAAAATCGGTAAAGGAAATGTCGAGGAATAGAAGCATGCCAATTACTATTATTGATGGAAATGGTAAAAAAAGGAATTTTGAAGAAATGTCATTTATTTTTAGTTCGATAGAAAAAGGACTAAAAAAGATACAGCTTGAAATTTATGCCGAATGTGTTTATGATACTTCAAAAGAAAAAAACAAGAAAAAAATCGGGTTTAAGGGAGAAATAGAAGAAATGCTAAAGCAGGAGGCAAAAGATGAAGATTAGACATTATATTCTGATGCTAATGGAAAAGTCGGATAAAAAAATCGTTGGGAAGACAAAGCTCCAAAAAGAGATGTATTTTATTTCGTTACTTCTTAAAATGAATTTTGGGTATAAATCACATTACTATGGGCCTTATTCTCCAGATGTTGAAGACGCACTTGATGAATTAATAGGCGCCGGTTTTATTAGAACTGAAGAAAATATTTTTGGTATAGATGAAAACGGATACGAGGTAAAGCGATTTGATTATATGCTTGATAAAGATGGAGAAAAAATAGCCAATGTTTTGAAAAGTAAAAATAACAAAGATTATAAAGTTATTGCAAATTTTGTTGATAAACTTAAAGCAATGAACAATCCAGATTACAATGCATTATCTTTAGCTGCTAAATCTTATTATATACTTAATGATGAAGGTGGAAAAATTAAAACAAGCCATATAAAAAGAAAGGCAAAAAATTTTGGTTGGAATATTAAAGATGAAGATGTGAATATGGCTATTGAAATATTAGAAAAAATGGATTTTGTTAAAATAAATTAACTGATAATTTTGAAAAACATTCACAAACGAAGGCGGCGGTGAGTTAGTAAAATTTTATGATTGGAAAGTGGAAAGAGTTTATAGATGATCATGAACATGATTCTGTATAGCAACATGTTTAATATTAGCTGACGTCAGACTGAAACCTTATTATTAATAAAAAAAGCGTAAAAAATTAAAATAGAAAAGAGACTTTACCTTATGAACTTTTTTAATAGAGCTAATTCAAAGAAATTTGTTCTTTTTGATACAAATGTAATAATTAGTTGCAGTGATTTTTTTGCACAAAATATTCATAAGATAAAAGATAAAGTTCAAGTTTGTATTTGTGATGTTTTAATCGCAGAATTGATAAAGGATAAAGAAAAACTGAAAATTTTGAAGGACCTTGGATCTTGATTATGCTGTATTTTTTCCATCAATTGACATGTTTTTGACCCATGACTCAAATTTTATTGGAAGTATTAATAAAATTAATTTTACTAATTATAACGGGAAAAATGTCGAAATATTTAAAATTGATGGTAAACACTCATTGCCATATTTAAAAAAGTATTTGGGTGTTTGATATAGTTTGAATAAGCAACTCCATGTGCACTGGAGTGTATGGTAATTTTTTTGAGACACTCTATCAGTGCAAATTTTAAATTTACTCCAAAATATTCACGGGGGGGGTATTCTATATAAATCTATCATATTCTGCCATAGAACTGCTATAAATTTAATGGCAATTTAACGGAAGTTTAATGGAAATTTCGATAACGGCAAGAGTTTTTCGCACATTTGATGTCTATATAAGCCGTTATGTGGTTACTCCCAAAAACTTGTAAGCAGATTCATGTTCATATAGCGTTTTAAACCACCCTTAGACCCAGCGACGTACCTGAGCCTTGCTCAGAACAGACAAGCATAAAAATCCAAGTTCCAGTCAGGAAATACGTCTACAACCTTAGTCCGGCGTTTTATTTCCTGCATAATCCGTTTCAACGGGCTATTTGGGGCAATCGCAGAATTTGAAAAAACTAGTACGCTAAGGCTTAAAAGTCATAAATCAAAGAAATCCAGGGCATATAGTTTAACGGCAATTTATCGGCAGTTTGTCGGTAACAAGGAATAGAACCCGGTTTTTTTAGTAAAAGCAAAAACAAAGAAAACGCTGTGATTATCGTGAACAATTATTTATTGTATTTAAGCCGGGAATCTTATATACTTTAACATAATACGTTTTAAATCCAGCAAATAATTATGGTTAATAGTGAGGAGATGCGGATATATGTCCAATTACAACCAGTATTTCATAAGGATGCAGGACGGGACTATCAAGCAGATCAATCCTTTTACCGGGACGGAAGTTTGGACCGTACCGGGCAGGGCTAGCAAACCGCTGGTGAACGCGATACCGGCCACAGCGAAAAAACTTGAACCGAAAAAGAAAGAGGATTACTGTAATTTCTGCTCCACAAAATACCAGAACACGCCGCCTGAAAAAGAAAGGCTTGTGAAAGTCGCTGGAAAATATGTTTCCATGAAGGACTTAAAGCCGGGGCTGCTCAGCCAGACTACTGCGGAGTTCCGCAGGGTGCCGAACCTTTTTGAGATAGTCACCATGGATTACTGGAAAAAGAATTTCGGATATCAGTTCCCGGAAGAGATACGCTTAAGAAAAGAAGAATACCTTGCCGACAAGGCGGGATACGAGCACGTAATGCATATCGTGGACATGAAGCTCAAGCTGCTGGGCAGGGACGCGACAAAAGTGTCGGAACAGGAAAAGATAGAGATATCCGACGCGTTCTTCGCGGGCGGGCACGAACTTATAGTGGGAGGCCGCCATTTTATCGACGGCGCGGAATACGACACGCAGCTTTGCAACTCAGGGGAACTTTCTGTGGACGAGCATTACCACTTTTTGAAATTTACCATAAAGGGCATGAAAGAAATATATGATTCCAACAAGCACGCCCGCTATATATCGGTATTCCAGAACTGGCTGAAAGCGGCCGGCGCGTCATTTGACCACCTGCACAAACAGCTCGTGGCCATAGACGAATGGGGAGTTTCAATAGAAAAAGAGATAAATCTGATAAGAAGAAATCCAAATATATACAATGAAATGGGAGCGAATATGGCCATGTACTTCAACCTTGTGGTGGCTGAAAATGATTACGCCATAGCGTTCTCAGATATAGGACACAGATACCCGACCATAGCGATATTTTCAAAAAGCGAGGCTGTGTTCCCCTACGAAATGAGCGAAAAGGAAGTTCGCGGTTTTTCGGATATAGTGCACGCGGTACACCACGCGCTCACACCGCAGATAGCAACGAATGAAGAATGGTATTACACACCGAAGGACGCAATAGACGTTATCCCTCTGCATATAATGATAAAAATGCGCGTGAACACACCCGCCGGATTTGAAGGCGGCACTAAGATATATATAAATCCGATGAACCCGTACGATCTGCGCGACAAATTGATAGACAGGCTGCATGAGGCGGCAAAAGAAGAAAAGATAGCGAAGATAAAGATCGGCGACGAGTGCGGCACGCAGCTGAATTCGCTTATGTATTATAAAAAATACTACAGGGCATAAAAGGCTAAACAGGAGAATCAGATGAAAAAAATGACAGTAATAGCGGCCGGAATTTTTGCGGCCGTGATGTTAACGTCCACGGGATGCTCTACGACCGACGCGTACTTAAAAAGCGAACCGGGCGCGGATAATTCGGCGGTAACCGCTAAAGATATAGTA
>Ga0224525_1000943_pt1 | contig 11563 bp, 14 predicted proteins | sample CFST100metaG_FD_179874 | JGI IMG/M metagenome (GOLD analysis project Ga0224525, IMG submission 179874) | Peat soil microbial communities from Stordalen Mire, Sweden - C.F.S.T100 | ecosystem: Environmental > Terrestrial > Soil > Wetlands > Peat | place: Sweden: Norrbotten County, Stordalen Mire...
ATGTGCAATGAATAGTGAACGCGGAAATAAAGAATCATCTGAAATTTACCACGGTAATTCCGGTGCCGCCACGCTCAAGTTGTTCATCGCTGAATTTTTTAACTTCACTTACCCCTGCAAGATAATCACGGGTGATCTGGCGGAGGACGCCATTTCCCTTGCCATGAAGGATCCTTACCTCAGGAATATTCAGGAGGATCGCATCATCAATGTAATGCTGCAGGAGTGAAAAGGTTTCATCGGCCCGCTTTCCGCGGAGATCAAGCGTAAGCTGAAACTGGAGAAGCTTTTTCTGCAGGTCGTCATAAAACGACGAGTAGGGACCACGGGAAGGTGTTACTTTTACCTGTTGTTGGTATAAGGGAATAAGCTTCTTTTCCTTCGGACTTTTATTATCTTCCTCTTTGGTATCCTGTTCAATCTTTTTTTTCAATTCCTGGATTTCCTGCCGCGCTTCCTTAGTCCTTGTTTTTTCTGCCTGGCTTTCCCGGATCTCTTTGATGGTCTTTTCAATGAGACGGTTGGATTCGGTTAATATGTGCAGGGCTTCTTCCTTTGCTTTCCGCAGGATCTCTTTTTGCGATGCTTCCAGCTCTTCATTCAGTTTCCGGTATTTGATGATCATTTCATTCAGGAAATCATCTGCTACTTTTATTTCTGTCGATTTCTGTGCCAATTCGGTCTTTTCAGCCTCCAGGTTCTGGAGTTCCTGATCAAAATCAAGTTGGCTGGTCCCGGTTTTATTGGCGGCAGAATTCAGCACATCTGCCGGAAACCCTATCTGGCGGGCAATTTCAAAAGCAAAAGAACTCCCGGGCTTTCCGATCTTTAAAAGATAAAGAGGTTTCATTTTTTTTGCATCATACAGCATGGCGCCGTTAACGATTCCGGGAACCCTCCCGGCAAGAAGTTTCAGGTTGGAATAGTGCGTGGTGACTACCCCGAACGCTTTTTTCCGGTTGATCTCCTCAAGACTGGCTTCGGCGATAGGGCCGCCCAGGGCAGGATCAGTACCCGTTCCGAACTCATCGATCAGGAAAATTGAATGATTGTCAATGTTTTCAAGGAAAAATTTCAGGTTCAGCAATTTTGAAGTATAAGTGCTGAGGTCATTTTCGAGGGATTGTTCATCTCCTATATCGATGTAGATATTCCTGAAAATGCCAAAGGTGGAATTTTCTTTTGCGGAAGGCAGGATGCCGCACTGGAACATATACTGCAACAATCCGACGGTTTTCAGGCATACTGATTTTCCGCCGGCATTCGGCCCGGAAATGATAAGGATCCGGTTCTCAGGTTCCAGTTCGATGGAAAGCGGAACGACACTTTTTTTCTGCCTCGAATGAGCGAGGTAGAGCAGGGGATGAACCGCTTCGTTCCAGTGCATGCAGGGCTCCCCTGAAATCGTTGCAGGCAATATTCCGTTGATCCGGATAGCCAGGTTTGCCTTGGCCCTGATGAAGTCAATGGTTCCCAGAAAGGTGTAAGCCCGGATCAAATCCTCACAGGAAGGCCTTAAGGTATCGGTAAAAGTAATCATGATGCGAATGATCTCCCTGCGTTCCGCATAATCGAGTTCCCGGATCTCGTTGTTGGTTTCAAGAACATCCGCAGGTTCAAGGTAAACAGTATGACCGGTTGCCGATTCATCGTGAACTAATCCCTGAATTTTTCTTTTATGCGCACTTAATAATGGGATGACCAACCTGCCATCACGCAAAGTAAGTTCGGCATTTTCCGGAGTCCAACCTGACTGACGGGCCATTTTAAGGCTTTGTATGATTTTCTTTTCAACAGCAGCCAGTTTCGATTTTTTTTCTTTCCGGATCTTCTTCAGTGCCGAAGAAGCATCATCCCTTACTTGAAATTTATCATCGATGATCCGTTCGATGCCGGTGATCAGTTCCGGATCGATCCTGATCTCGCTGGAGAGCGACGAGAGAAAAGGAAACTTTTCAACGGGATGTTTCCGAAAGAAATCTAAAATAAGGGAAATAGAAGAGAGGGAAAGTTTCAGCAGCGACAAATTTTCCGGCTCTATAAATGTTCCTTCAATCCGGATCCGGTGCAGTTCATCCGTCAGGTCATAATAATCCTGAGAGGGAAAAATTTCTTCCGATAATAGAATACGGCGTAGTTCTTCCGTCTGCCCCAGAAGCGGACGGATCTCAGAAAGTTCGTTGGAAAAAGTCATTTCTCCCGTGCGTGGCTCGCCGGGACCGAGGCAGTATTCTTTAAGAAGCGCACGAATGCCATCAAAACCAATTTTTGACTCGAAGTTGGGAGGGAAAACCACGACTGTAAATTTCCGTAAAATTACAACAATCTGAGGATTTACCCAGAGGTCATATGTCGGCAGCTCATTCCCCACCCCTACTCTATTCCTTCAACTATAATAATGTGATCTCTACTGGGTCCGGTAATTAATCCCCCACATCCAGAATCCAGCATCTAGCATCCAGCATCCAGTATCACTTTTAAACTGGTATTCAATCTGATAAACGTCAATTTGCGAATTCAGTTTTTTGATAGTACCTTTGCACGTTTTCGAAAAAAACCATCATGAGTTTACGCCAAAAGAGAAATGATTTGAAAAAAAGAATGCAGGAAGCATTCAAGGGCGGAGGCGAGCAGGCCACGGAGAAACAAAAAGCATCCGGGAAAATGACTGCCCGGGAGCGGATCCTTGAATTGCTCGACGCCGATACTTTCCATGAATATGATCTTTTTGTCAAGCATGCCGGGGTTGATTTCGACATGGACAAAAAGTACCTCCCTGGCGATGGCGTTATCACCGGTACCGGATCTATCAATTCATATCCGGTTTGTGTCTTCGCCCAGGACTTCACAGTTGCAGGCGGATCTTTAGGCTATATGCATGCCAAGAAGATCGCCAAAATCATGGATCAAGCCATGAAAATGAAAGTGCCGCTGATCGGGATCAACGATTCCGGTGGCGCCCGCATCCAGGAAGGGGTAAATTCACTGGCCGGATATGGCGAGATATTTTACCGGAATACCCAGGCCTCCGGCGTCATCCCGCAGATCTCCGTGATCCTCGGCCCCTGTGCCGGCGGTGCAGTCTATTCACCTGCATTGACCGACTTTGTCTTTGTGGTCGACAAGATCTCCAAAATGTTCATCACAGGGCCGGAGGTGATCAAGACCGTTCTCGGGGAAGAGATCTCCATGGAAGACCTTGGCGGCGCCCGCGTTCATGCTGAAATCACCGGGAATGCTCATTTCTTTGCGGAAAGTGAAAAGGAATGTTTCGAGCAGATCAAGAGACTGGTGAGTTTCATCCCCTGGAACAATGAAAAAACTGCTGAAACCTTCCCGAAGAAAGCTCCGAAATCAAGACAATACAAGATCGACCATATCTTCCCGGTTAACCAGATGGAACCGTATGATGTAAGGGAGATCATCAAATCCATCTGCGATGATTCCGATTTCTTTGAAGTACATGAACTCTGGGCCGCGAATATCGTAGTGGGCTTTGCACGGCTCGACGGACAAACCGTAGGGTTTGTGGCGAACCAGCCCATGGTGCTCGCCGGCGTATTAGATGTCGATTCATCCGATAAAGCCGCCCGCTTTATCCGTTTTTGCGATGCTTTTAACATTCCCCTCGTAACCCTGGTTGATCTTCCCGGTTACCTTCCCGGTGTTGACCAGGAATATGCCGGAGTTATCCGTCACGGGGCAAAAGTACTTTATGCCTATTCCGAAGCCACTGTTCCGAAGCTGACTGTGATCCTTCGCAAGGCTTATGGAGGAGGATATATTGCCATGTGTTCGCACCACCTCAGGGCTGATTTTGTCTTCGCCTGGCCCACTGCCGAAATTGCAGTTATGGGACCTGAAGGAGCCGCCAACATCATCTTCAGAAATGAAATAAAAGCTTCTGAAAATCCCGAAGAGACCCGTAAAAAACTGATCGAAGATTACCGACAGAAATTTGCAAATCCATACGTTGCCGCAGCTTTCGGCTATATCGATGCCGTGATCGAACCGACGGAAACCCGCGATTACCTCATCCATTCCCTCAGCATCGCTGCCAACAAACGGGAAGCAAGGCCGACAAAGAAGCACGGGATACCTCCATTTTAAGTGATGAAGTTTTAAATGTTAAGTTTTAAGTGTTAAGTTTTAAGTGTTAAATTTGAGCCCACTCAGAAAACTCATTTTAAAATTTTACCGTAACGCCAAGGCGCTAAAGAAAGCGCTAAGTTCCTTTTTCGCGACCTTAGCGCCTTCGCGACTTAGCGGTGAAAGAGGCTTTTCAGAGTGGACTCAAGTTTTAAGTGTTAAGTGATTAAGTGAGTGGTAAATTATTTTGTAACTCTGTGACTTTGTGACTTTTTCTAAATCAGCAACCATGGACATTGAGAACCCGGAACGTGAATATCATATTTTTAATTTTGAAGAAGGAAACTTCAAGACAACTTTCACTAAAAAGTTCATGAATAGGAAGTCTTACGCGGTACCGGATCCTAAAAAAGTTTTCGCTTTCATCCCGGGAACCATTATCAAGATCTTCGTTAAGGAAAAACACAAGGTAAAGAAGGGAGAACCCCTGCTGACCTTCCAGGCCATGAAGATGAATAACATCCTTTCCTCACCCATGACTGGCCACATTAAGAAGATCAATGTCAAAGCAGGGGAAACATTCACAAAAGCGCAGATCCTGGTGGAATTCAACTGATTTGTATTTTCCTGAAAAAATGTATCTTTGCAGCAATTCATAGCAAAATGCAGGAATGCAGGAATGCAGGAATTAAATAATTTACTTAACACTTAAAACTTAAAACTTAAAACCCAATAAAGAAGACCATGGCAAATCACAAGAGTTCAGAAAAACGAATCCGTTCAACCGAAACAAAAAAAACACAGAACCATTACCAGGCCAAGACCGTCAGGAATGCTGTTAAGAAAATGAGAAGCACGACCGAAAAGGAAGAAGTTGAAAAAAGCCTTCCTGAAGTTATATCTCACTTGGATAAGCTGGCAAAGAAAAGTGTGATCCATAAGAACAAGGCAGCCAACCTGAAGTCGAAGATGATGAAAAAAGCAAATACGCTGACTAAAACAAAAGCAGAATAGGCCTTTTCAGAAAGCAGTTGCTTTATAATATACACTGGAATGCCACTGGTTTTGCATGAATTAACATCTTATGCAATACCGGTGGTTTTCTTTTTTAATTTTGTGAGACTAGTAAGATACCATCTGAAAACATTAAAATCACCGCTAAGTCGCGAAGGCGCTAAGGTCGCGAAAAAGTAACTTTGCGTTTTTCTTAGCATCTTAGCGGTAAAAAACCATTTGTACAATTGTTTCATGATTGAACCTGTTGAAATAACTCCGAATTTCATTGATGTAAAGTCGCTCTTTGCAGCCAAAAACCCACGTTTGTTAAAGATCATTCCGGGTTTTATTTTTTCTATTATCAAGAAGATCGTTCACCAGGATACAATCAATGGATTCATCTACAAGCACCGCGAAAAATTTGGGCTCGCCTTCGTCAGCGCAATGCTCCGGGAGTTCGGGGTGAAGGTGGAAGTCATGAAAAGCCCTGGATCAACGATCGACGTTAACAATCTGCCAGAAAAAATCCCACTTCACGGACGATTCATCATCGCATCCAACCACCCGCTCGGAGGATTAGACGGACTTGCGTTGATGCACATTGCAGGACAATCCCGTCCGGATGTCGTTTTCCCGGTAAATGACCTCTTGATGTTCGTCCCCGGGTTGAAACCGCTTTTCATCCCGATCAACAAGCATGGGAAAAATACCGAAAATGTTGAGATCATCCACCAGACCTTTGCATCCGATAAAACCATCCTGTATTTCCCGGCAGGACTTGTGTCGAGAAAACAAAAAGGCGGAAAGATACTGGACCTCGACTGGAAAAAAACCTTTGTAACGCAGGCCCGGCGGTATCAGCGTGACATCATCCCCGTGTATATCTCGGGACGGAACACTAATTTTTTCTACAACCTTGCAAAATTGCGGAAAAAACTGGGGATCAAGGCAAATATAGAAATGATGCTCCTCCCAGATGAAATGATCCGCCAGAATGACAAAACCATCAGGCTGATCTTTGGAGATCCCATCTCCTGGTCCTCGCTCGATCGTTCGCATACCGATTTCGAATGGGCACAAATCATAAAGGATAAAGTGTACCATCTAAGTGAACTCATAACTTGATAAATTTGTATGATGAAGTTTTAAGTGTTAAGTTTTAAGTGTTAAGTTATATTTTTAATTCTTCATTTTTAATTTTTAATTGGAATGGAAACCATCATACTACCAGTGGACAAGGCATTGCTGGAAGAAGAACTTACCGACGCGCATTTTGTCCGCAATACAAACAATGGCCACAATAAGATTTTTATATTCACGGCGCACAGTTCACCGAATCTGATGCGGGAAGTCGGCCGTCTAAGGGAAGATACATTCCGTGATGCAGGCGGAGGAACGGGTAAAGCAATCGATATTGATGAATACGATACCGCCGATAAACCTTTTATCCAGCTGATCGTCTGGAACCCGGTTGAAAAGGATATCGTTGGAGGTTATCGTTTCATCCATGGAAAAAACATTCCCTATAATAAGGAAGGCGCACTGAACAGTGCCACAGCAGAGCTCTTTGATTTTTCCGACCATTTTGTGCGCGATTATCTCCCGGTTTCCATCGAGTTGGGACGGTCGTTTGTTCAAACCGAATATCAGCCCACAATCAACTTTAAAAAAGGAATGTATTCATTGGATAACCTCTGGGATGGGCTTGGCGCCATGATCATCGATAATCCCGATGTTAACTATTTTTTTGGGAAGATGACTATGTACCCCGATTATAACCGGACTGCAAGGGATATCATCCTCTATTTTCTTAATACCTATTTCCCCGACCATGAAAAGTTGATGACCCCCAAAAAGCCGGTTCAACTGGAGACCGATGAAGAGTACCTTAAAAGTTTTTTTAATGGTGCAGATTACCACGACAATTACAAGATCCTGATCCATGAGATCCGCAACCACAATGAGCACATCCCGCCTTTAGTCAATGCGTATATGAACCTTTCACCAACCATGAATACCTTTGGTACGGCCATCAATCATGAATTCGGAGAGGTGGAAGAAACCGGGATCATGATCAAAATCCCCGACATTTATCCACGTAAAAAAGAAAGACATCTGACTACTTATATGCGCAGGTTTTCATCCTGGAAGAACATTAAGATCAGGAGAAAAAAGTAGCGTGACGCATGAATGCTGAGTGTTAAGTGTTAAGTTTTAAGTATTAAGGAATATGGCGTACAGATCGTTTGAAGAGTTGGAGGTTTGGAAACGGTCGTGTAAACTGGCTGTTAATACGTATATTGTGTTGAAAGAACCAAAGAAATATCATCGATGATACAAGGCCTTATAAAAACTCAAAAACCAAAAGCAAAAAACACTTAACACTTAACACTTAACACTTAACACTTAAAACTTAACACTTAAAACTTAACAACTTTTTATGCAGATTTCCTCAGCAACATTTATCGCGAGCAGTCCTTCTTTGAAACTCTGCCCTGAAACTGATCTTCCGGAATTTGCATTCATCGGCCGATCCAATGTCGGAAAATCTTCACTGATCAATATGATTACCGGGACTAAAGCCCTGGCAAAAGTATCGGGCACTCCCGGGAAGACGCGCCTGATCAATCATTTTTTAATCAATGAGTCCTGGTTTCTTGTTGACCTTCCGGGAATCGGGTTTTCAAAAACTTCCAAAGAGGAGAGCCGAAAGATCGAAACCATGATTGAAGGTTACCTGCTACGCCGTGATAACCTGCACCTGACGTTTTTACTCATCGATTCAAGGCACCTGCCACAAAAGATCGACCTGGAATTTATGTCCTGGCTTAACCATAACCAAATCCCCTTCATCATCCTTTTCACAAAAGCCGACAAGATTTCCAAGGCCCGGCATACCGCTAATCCTTCCCTTTACCGTAAATCACTTCTGGAAACACTAAACATCGACCCGGTTTTCATCCTGACCTCATCGGAAAAAAAAACAGGGCGGGAAGAGATCCTGAATTGTATCGAAGAAGAACTGAACTCGCCTGACGCGTGACGCGTGACGCGTGACGAGATACATCTTAATTCAATTTTGTTAAAAAAATATCAATTTTTTTTCAAAAATTGTTGGATTTTTAATTTTTTGAGTAAATTTGTTACTCGTTTTACCAAAAAGAAATTCTGCTTATGGAGTATCAGCCGCATTGGTATGCTGTTTATACAAAACCCAGGAGTGAAAAAAAGTTAGCTGACCGTTTGAACAACAAAGGGATTGAGGCATATCTACCCATGCGCAGAACTTTGAAACAATGGTCGGACCGGAAGAAAATGGTGGATGAGCCGTTAATTACTTCCTATGTCTTCGTAAATATTTTCCAGCAAAATTATTTTGAGGTATTGAATACACCGGGAGCCGTGAAATATATCTGGTTTTGCGGTAAACCGGCCGTCATTCCTGCAAACCAGATCCAGGCATTGAAACTCATCATGAGCCAGGACCTGGAGATAGATTGTGTTTCAGCCGATCTTCCACAGGGTACGCATGTAAAAGTTATTTCCGGCCCGATGAAGGAACTTACCGGTGAGCTCCTTAACTATGCCGGAAAACATAAGGTCCTGATACGCCTTGATCATCTCGACAAAGCATTGCTTTTAACGATATCGCCACATTTCCTCGAACCCATTATAATCAATTAGGGTTCTCTTTTATAATAACCTCATTTCCCGCTAAGTCGCACTCCCACCTGTGACTGACTGGGCGAAGCCATAAAAAGTGGTTAAGTTTTAAGTTTTAAGAATTATGGCGTATAGATCGTTTGAAGAGTTGGATGTGTGGAAACGGGCATGTAAATTGGAATTCTTGCTTCGATTATTATCCGACCTTTAATACAAGATACCAAAGAAATATCCTCCATGCTTCAAGGCCTCATCAATTCTAAAAAACCAAAACTAAAAATCACTTAACACTTAATCACTTAACACTTAATCACTTCATCGCTTGCTCGATACCTTAATCACCAGCAAAACCCGTATTAAGCTGTTGCTCCGGTTCTTCCTGAACAGCAATGCAAAATCCTATTTGCGCAACCTGGAAACGGAATTCGACGAATCCACGAATTCCATCAGGGTTGAGCTGAACCGCTTTGAAAAAGCAGGACTGTTGGTTTCCGGGAAAGAACAGAACCGGAAAGTCTTTAAAGCCAATACCAGCCATCCCCTATTCCCCGATATCAATAATATCCTGCGGAAATACGTAGGGTTTGACCAGATCATCGATAAGGTACTCGGGCATTTAGGATCGGTAAAAAAAGCCTATATAACCGGAGATCTTGCAAGAGGAAAAGACACGAACAGGATCAACCTCTTCCTCATTGGCAGTGAGATCGACCTCGACTACCTTAAACGCCTAATCAATAAAACCAAAACACTGATCCACCGCGATATCATTTACAAACTGCTCGATGAATGCGAAGAAGTTGGGTTTCTTGAAAAAAACCCGGAAGCGTTCATCATTTGGAAGGAAAATGGCGATTAATGAGGGCAGTTTAAAGTGTTAAGTTTTAAGTGATTAAGTTTTAAGTTTTAAGTGATTAAGTTTTAAGTGTTAAGGATTATGTCGTATAGGTCATTTGAAGAGTTGGAAGTTTGGAAACGGGCATGTAAACTGGCTGTTGATACGTATATGCTTTACAAGATTGCCGGGAATTTGGTTTGAAAGACCAGATGAACAGGGCGGCTGTTTCAATACCCTCAAACATTGCAGAAGGAGCTGAGCGGGATTCAAAAAAGGAATTTATTCACTTCCTTAATATTGCTAAAGGTTCCGCTGCCGAATTACGAACCCAACTTTATATAACTGAAAAGATAGGAATTCTTGCTTCGATTATTACCCGACCATTAATATAAGAAACCAAAGAAATATCATCAATGCTCCAAGGCCTCATCAACTCTCAAAAACCAAAACAAAAAAATACTTAACACTTAAAACTTAACACTTAACACTTACAAACTGGTATCAAATACTAACATCATAATACTACTCCAGTAAACAAATTTGTACTATTTTTGTTTACTCTAATAAACATATGGATCAGCTGATCGAAAAATACAGGCGAAGGATGGATGCAGTTTCTCTTGATTTTATCAGGAGCCAGGAAACGTCAATCAAATGGGATTCCCGCCTGATTGGCATTAAAGGGGCCAGAGGTATCGGTAAAACCACCCTTCTGCTTCAGCATCTGAAACAACATTTCGGAGATGATCCGCGCGCTTTGTAGCTGATGATCATTGCCGAATCTGCCCCGTTTATTCCGAATATCACGAAACTCAGCGAGCGGATTGGTATCAACCGGGTTACACTGCTTTCATACCTGCATTACCTGAAAGAATCGGGACTGATTCATATGCTTTACAGGGAATCACAGGGAATCACACGGTTTCAGAAACCCGAAAAGATCTTTCTCGAAAATACGAACCTGGCCTATACTTTCCCTATCCCAAAGCCGGATAAAGGAACCTTGCGCGAAACTTTTTTCATGAATCAACTCTCCTTTGTCCATAATGTGACAATGCCGGTAAATGGCGACTTCCTGGTAGATGGGAAATATACTTTCGAAGTAGGTGGGAAAAATAAAACATTTCCGGTCACCAACACCGGAAAGGATATCTGGATAGCTGCCGATGACATCGAGACCGGAAACGGGAAAAAGATACCGCTTTGGTTACTGGGATTTCTTTATTGAACGCTGACTGTCAATCGTTGCCCGGGCGAAGCTGTAAAAAGTGGTTAAGTGTTAAGTTTTAAGTTTTAAGAATTATGGCGTATAGATCGTTTGAAGAGTTGGCTGTGTGGAAACGGGCATGTAAATTGGAATTCTTGCTTCGATTATTACCCGACCTTTAATACAAGATACCAAAGAAATATCCTCCATGCTTCAAGGCCTCATCAATTCTAAAAAACCAAAACTAAAAATCACTTAACACTTAATCACTTAACACTTAACACTTCCTCACTTCATCACTGTATTACTTCATCACTTTATCACTTCACCACTAACCCTATGAAACCAAAGATCGCCCTTATAACAGGAGCTGACGGATTTATCGGATCACATCTAACTGAATTGCTGCTTAAAAATGGCTATAAAGTAAAAGCTTTATCCTATTATAATTCTTTTAATTATTGGGGATGGCTTGAAGATATTCCTGCTACTCCTAACCTGGAAATTGTAAGTGGTGATATTCGTGATCCTCATTATGTGAGATATATCATGAAAGACATAGATATTGTTTTTCATCTGGCTGCTTTAATCGCAATACCTTTTTCATATCATGCCCCCGATAGCTATGTAGATACCAATATAAACGGTACGTTAAATGTTTGTCAGGCTGCCAAAGAACTGGGTGGAATAAGGGTTATCATAACTTCTACTTCTGAAGTTTACGGTACAGCCCAATATGTTCCTATTGATGAGAAACACCCAAAACAAGC
>Ga0224525_1000944_pt1 | contig 11541 bp, 16 predicted proteins | sample CFST100metaG_FD_179874 | JGI IMG/M metagenome (GOLD analysis project Ga0224525, IMG submission 179874) | Peat soil microbial communities from Stordalen Mire, Sweden - C.F.S.T100 | ecosystem: Environmental > Terrestrial > Soil > Wetlands > Peat | place: Sweden: Norrbotten County, Stordalen Mire...
TTTTTTTAACAATTTTTTTCTTATTCAAAACTTTCCTGCTTTTTGCAGGCTTTACAATTTTAGATTTCTTTACTTTTTTAATTATTTTTTTTGCTTTGGCCATTACATTTATTATTCTATGTTACCTCGTTAGATTTTTTTTTCAAGTGCTTGCCAAAAATTTATAAAAAAATAGGTCCAATGGCGTGTTTGTGCCAAAGGACCTTTTGTTTATGAGACAGACTGCATAACTTCTGCCAAACTGCCCCATTCATCTTTAGGTTTCCAAATTACATTGCCTTTCTCAATGTCTTTTACAACATCCGGATTATCCTGTTGCCATTGGTTAATCTGCAACCGGACGAGGCTGACCACGGGAATTTCACAAGACGCTGTAAGCGAGTGATAAAAATGATCCACCGTTAGCGAACGGTTTAAGAAGCATGCAATAGCAATAACGTTTCCGCCGGCAGATTTGATTAATGCAATCAATTCTTCTGAGGTGGAAAAGTTATTACACACATCTTCTACAATCACATAATCCTTACCAGATTCAATCTCGTGGCGACCAAAAAACAGTTTTGATTTCTCGCGCGACGTTTCAGTTGCCAACGCCGTAACTTTTTTCTCGGCTTTAATCGCCGAAATATCGGTGATAATACTAAGCGTAGTAGCCAAAGCATAACCACCAATTGGCGCGCCACAGAAAGTGTTAATGTTAAACGTCTGTATTTCCTTATTTAGCTTCGTTGCCAAACAACGGGCAAAAAACATTAACACGTTAGGATGGATCTCTGCTTTGGCAAAGTTAACGTAAACATCACCAACATACTGTTTTTTTTGGCCATCTGGGCCGTTATATTTGCCCGCATAGCCAACGAGCGGGCCGAGCCTTGCGCCGTTAGGACCCTTAGGACAACTATAAAATCCTCCGCAATTGCCCAACGTCTCTAAATGGTGATCTCCAGCAATTTTAACATACCCCATGCTCATTCTCCTTCTTAGTTAAGACCTTTTACAAAACCGCTTCAATTTCCTCGGCAATTTTTATCGCCGCTGACACTGGGCTTATAGCTCCCGTTATTGGTCGACCAATAACAAGCATATCGGCTCCTTCTTGAATCGCTTCGGCGGGAGTCAAAACGCGTTTTTGGTCATTAGCTTCCCCCCATTTAGGCCGTACGCCAGGCGTAACAATCATCAGCCGGTCAAAATCATGAATAGCCCGCAACAGGCTTAATTCTTTTGGCGAACAAATAATTCCGTCCGCATCGGCTTCCACAAGATTCTTAGCAAAATGCAAAACCTTCAAACCTGGGCCCGCACCAAAAATCGATAAACATTCTTCCGGATCGATTGACGTAAGAATCGTAACGCCTAACACCTTAGAAGAACCACGATTTGCAACGGCTGCTTTTATTGCAGCCAATCCTGCCGAGGCGTGCACATTGAAATAGCCCACTCCAAGCTGTGAGCAAGCAAGTGATGCTTTTCCTACAGTGTTTGGAATGTCATCAAACTTCCCATCCAAAAAGGCATGGGATGCGCCGATACTTTCCGCCAATTTACGAACTCCACGCAGATTTTTTATTGCTTGATCGTCATCATAGGTCAGCAAAGAAGCCATGGCTGAGTAAATGAATTCCAAACCAATCTTGAATGCCCCCACATAAGGCGCCAGTATATCCACTAAATGTTGAGCCATCTCAACATTTGAGACGTCCAATGGCAAAAAAATCCTATCTTTTGCCGATAGACCATTTTTAGGTCTCATAAAACCCTCTCTTTCTATATAGTTTAGTTGTAAACGAACTGTTTTGTCAGCGTGATGGACATCATCACTACAACTGACCTTTTGCTTTACATTAACAGCAAAATATTTATATGTCAATGTAATTTTAAAAACAAAAACCCGAGGGTTAGCTCGGGTTTATTTTATGTTTTAACTTATTCCTAATTTTGTTTTTACTTTTTCAATAATTTGGCTAACGTGAACATTTGATTTTACAATATAGTCTGATTCTTCAACTATTTTTTCTGCCACAGGTAGTTTTCCCATTAAATTTGTTAAAAAAATAATTTGAGAATTAACATTTTTTTCTTTTAATTTTTTTGCCACAGTTACTCCGTCCATTTTAGGCATAAGAATATCTAAAAGAATTAAATCTGGTTTTTGCTCTTCTGCTATTTTTAATCCTTCTTCGCCATCTTCAGCAAAAATTACAGAAAATGGTTGGCCAGTAAACCCCTGCTTAAGGATCCAAAGAAAATCTTTGTCATCTTCTACTATTAAAACTTTTTTATTTAAGTTTGCCATAGTTTATAATTATTAATAATAACTATTAATTAATCGTATAATATTAAAAATAAAAAAACTAGCCCCGCGACTAGTTTTTTGGTAATTCTATAATAAATGTAGAACCTTTTCCTTCACCCTCTGATTCTGCCCAGATTTTTCCATTATGAGCCTTTACAATTTGACTAGATAGATAAAGACCAATGCCCCGCCCTGTTGTAAAAGTTTTTTTGGCTTGCTCTGTTCTTTCAAAAGTGCTGTCAAAAAGTTTTGCCAATCTTTCTTTTGCAATTCCCATTCCTGTATCTTTAATTTCAATTCTTACTTTATCACTTTCAATTTTTAATTCCATTGTCACACTTCCCTTTTCTGTATATTTTACAGAATTATCAAAAATATTAACCAAGGCAGCTTTTAATTTTGACTCATCTGCTTTTATAATGCAATCTCCTTCTGGCTTTTCTAGTTTTAATTGAAGACCCTTTTTCTCTGCTTCAAGTTTTATATCTCCAATAATTTCTTCTAATATTGGCGCCAAATTAACTCCATCTTTTTCAGAAATTACATTTTTGCCCAGTTGAAACTGAGTAATATCCAAGAAATCATTAACCATTTTAATTAAACTGGTTGTAGAGTCTTCAAATTTTTGAATTATTGGCTCCATTTTTTTAGGAATCTTCCCAAATGACCCCGAAAGCAATAAATCAGAATATCCTCGCATTGAAGTTAACGGAGTCCTCAAATGATGCTGAATTGTCATTAAAAACTGGTTTTTAACTTCTGCTAATTGTTTTAATTCTTCATTAGCCCTTTTCTCAGTTGCATATGCCTTTTCAAGTTCTTTTTCAATTTTTTCTATCAACTCTCTCTGCTCAACTTCTTTTTTAACCGATTTAATAAGCAACCACCCAAAAACAATTACAGCAACAAAAGTCACACCCACCAATATATAATTAATCACCCCGCTAATAAAGAAAAACTCCGCCCCAATCAAAGCCACAAGCGCCCAAACCAATGCCTGCGTTGCAATAAGCTTTATATTAAAAGTTTTAAACCTAACTATCATATATGTTAACAAAGATAAAAATATCACCATCCCTATCGGCCCCATAAAGTTTATCGAATAAATATTTGTCCATTCTCCCAAAAGATTTGAAATAGAAAAAATAATAAGAAATAAGCTTGTACCTACGCCTAATAAAACAATTTCTTTCCTAAATGGATCATCTTTATTAATTTGTCTAAACTTTTTAACACAAATAAACATAATCCAAGCAGCGCAAAAAATCTCAAATAAATATACAATTTTTAATAATGGACCGACCAAGCTTTCGCAGTCAGAAATATCAAAAGCATACATATTCCAATTTGTAGGAAGTAGAATTGCTGTTACTGAAATAATCAATGAAAAAATTATTTTTAACCGGAAAGAAATGTCTTGATCTTTGTTTAAGAAAACTGAAACAAAATAAACAGTCAAAATAGGTATAAATATTTCTATAATTGTTGTAATCTGCCAAGCAAAATGCATAAAAAGAGCATTCGCGTTTATCCATTGAAAAATCATATTTATAAGCCAAACTGAAAATGTAATTCCTAATAGAAGAAGTAACTTACTCTTTAAAGAAAACTTATCTTTAATAAAAATAAAAATACCTAAAAATAATACAACAAAAATTATTGGAACAAATGCGTAAAACAAAATTGGGCTAGCGGCACTAAAATCAAAAATTTTTAAAAATATGGGAGCAGTATCAATGCATAAAAAAGAATTAATCATAAAAAAATTATTCAATAAATTTGCCTTTGAAATTTTGGTATCCTCTACCAAAAATATAATTAATTTCTAATTGGATAATTTCACCTTTTTGTACTTTTCTTTGTGGCATAGGGATAACTACTGGAGCATTAAGAGAGTTTGTATCATCTATTGAAATTTTTTCATCTAATATTGTTTTGCTAGAAAAATATATACTATTTACTATTCCAGTCTTATAACATTTCAAAGAAATATTTCCTTTAAAATTTTCATCGATGGGCTTAGAAAAATCTATATCATTAAGCATTACCGGCTTACTAAAAAATTTCAACAAATAGCGATTTTTATTATGTTTCCAAAGGTGACGCACCATTTTCATATCAAATTTGTCTATTGTAAAATCAAAATTAGACAGTGTAATAAATGTTTTCTGGTGCGAAGGAAAAAGAATTGTTGATTGGTCTATAACTTTTTGTTTATGCAAATTATTTACTGCAGCGACTTGAGCCTCATCTACCATACCTGTCGTAAGCATCTCCATCAAAACCATATCAAAATAACTTCCTTGTGGATATTTATAATTTGTAGCGTCTGCGTGTATAACCGATATTGTATCCTGAAAATTATTATGTTCAATATCTTTCTTAGCGACATCTACAATAAACTTGTCAAATTCTATGGCTGTAATTTTTTTGGCTCCTTCTCTAGCAGCTAATAAAGCTAAAATTCCAGAACCAGTCCCAATATCAAGCACACTTTGTTCTGGTTTTATTCGTTTTCTTATTGCTTTTTTAAAACCATCTATCTTTTCTCCATCAATAAGGCATTGGCTTACTAAGTCAATTGAACTAAATATTTCTTCATTATTAACATTATTTTTCATGTTATTAATTATAGTTAACAATCTCAAACTGATTTCTGACAACAGTTTGATAATAGGTGTATGAAATAGAAAAAACTATGATTAAAATTAATATAATTAAAAGTATTTTTGATTTTTTATCCATAGCAAATATATTTATTTATTATACCACATATTTTTATTCATTATGACATAAAGAATAAATATGTTTCAATAGTTATGCGTTTTGTTTAATACTCACAATAAATTTTTTAAGATAAAAAACGGGATGATACTTTTCTTTAGATTTTCTCAGCCCCGGAATTCCTAAATCTTGTTCCCAATTGAAATATTCAACACCGAACGAATCCAAAATTTTTGCTTCTGCCCAATTTAAAATATCGTTAGTCCCGCGATGACATTCCATATCAGCTTTTGCAAAATGGGAAATGACATATTTAGCCGATAAGATTTCATATATAGTAAACCCAACTAAGATATTATTCACATATAAAGATATTACTTTTACATTATCTTGTTTTATTTGAAAAATTCTATCCAAGGCTTTATATTCATTTAATTCCAAACTATTCTCTAAACCTTTATTATCTGCCCATTTCTTAAACATTTTTAGATAATTGCTTTTGTCTAAATCTTTAATATAATTATTTTTAACAACATAATTAGGATATGATTTAAAAAAACTTCTAATATTTTTACTAGAACTGTGCTTGGGCCATTTGTCCATATTAGAAAAATGCGATATAGAGAAAATATAATCGTATGAATCTTGTTCCGATGAAAAATTAAAATCTGATTTAGATAGATTATTTATAGTATTCTCGGGAATTAATTTCAAAAAATTTTTATTATATTCTTTTTCAGAAAAAGAGATCAATTCTTTTGTTGTTTCGTCAACTTTGTTATCTCCTAAAAAAGAAAAAAAAGGTTCTTTTGTTAAATAGTCTGTAAAACGCACAACTAAATTGCCATTTAAAATAGAAATACGCATTTCTCCCTTTATATCCCAAGACCACATAGACACAAAATTAAAGTCCGAATAAGGCGGATATTTATTTGTTATTTTTTCCACATCTTCTCGGTCTGAAAGCTCAATTTGTTTAAATTTTGGAAATTCCGGCAACATATTATTACGATAATGATTATAATTATTTTTTAAAAAATATTTTTATCAGGATAATTCATCCCCCTTTTAATAAAATGCTTTTCAATATCTTTCAATTCAAAACTATCTTTAAAATAATTAATAATAAATTCAATATTATATCCATTCTTGCAACTATACACATCGGCGCTTATAAATCCTCTTGCGGGAAAGGTATGAATGCTTATATGACTTTCTTGTATTATAACAAACCCAGTCCAACCTCCCGGATCATTTTTACCATTTGCCAACGCTTTATATATAAAAGGTTTTGTCATCTTTCTCATCCCAATTTTTTCAGGCAACTCATTTAGTATTTTAAAAACAAGCTTTTTATCATTAAGCAATTCTTTTTTACCACCATATCCATCAATTGTTAAATGTTCTCCAAAATGCATCTATTTATTTTTTACGTTTTATTATTTATTAGAAATATTTTTATTCATTATGACATAAAGAGTAAATATGTTCCAATACCGGTTATGCAAATGGCAATGATTTTTTGCCATATGTGTTTTGCGTGGATCTTTTCAACTAATAGATTAGGAATAAATATGGTCAGGACCAAACCAATAATAAAAACGAAAATTGCTTGGAAAGAATTCATAAGAAGTATAAGCGAAATTGGGGCTACCATATATGAAAAAGCAAATACAACGTTGGCCGATATATATAATAATTCGTTAAATGCATTAAGTGACAAAATTGCTTTAGAATTACTTCGCAATGCCAACAAAAAATTGATGCGGTAAGAACGGATAAAAACAAAAATACATATCCCAGCTAATACCAACATTGTGTTTTCCCAAAAAAGCGACCTCCAAACATTTTCTTCAATTGCAGCTGCTTTGAATAAAACCGAGCCGGCCGCCCAAAAAAATGAGGCGGCAATCATTGGCAAAATAGTTTTTTTACGCAATTTAAATTTATTTTCTGAATCCACTTCTAGAGAAATAATTGTCGTACCTAAAAGAATTATTGCCATAGACACAATTTGCATATGCGTTAAAGACTCTCCAAGAATGAGATAACCTAGCACACACGCAAATAACGGCACAAGCTGATAAAATACAATAACAATTGAAGTTTCATCATCCCTTAAAGCCAACAAATAACACCAAAGCACCCCTATATTTAACATTCCCGACAAACAAAGGATTAAAATGTCTTTATAGTTAACATTCAGCACTGTAGGGTCTGCCCATAAAAAAAACGGCAATGCAAATAAAGAAATTAAAGAAGAAAATAGAAGGATTACTCCAATTCCACTCTTTTTAAAATATTTCTCCAACAAAATTTTATCTATATAATTTGTCAGAGCGTATAAAAATGGAGCTATAAGCGCTATAAAAAAATAAGTCATAATCAATAATAATATTATAACATTTTTAAACTCCACCTAAAACATCTATTCCAAATTCTTTTAGCTCTATGGCTAAGGGCAAAATAGGAAGCCCAATAATATTAAAATAGTCTCCTTCTATCTTTTCTATAAAAAATCCTCCAAAATGTTGCATTGCATAAGCTCCGGCTTTCTCTAAAGGTTCCCCCGTGGCAATATAATCGTCTATTTCCTTTTCAGAAAGGTCTCTAAAATAGATTTTTGTCTCAACTGATTTTGAAGCCTGCTTGTTTGTTTCTGTATCAATTATAGTAAAGCCAGTCATAACAGAATGGGTTTTGCCGCTAAATTTTTACAGCATCTCTTTTGCTCTTTCTGCTGTATGTGGTTTACCAAAAACTTCATTATCAAGGACACAAAAAGTATCACCTGAAATAATAATTGAATTTTTGTGTCTTTTTGCCACGTCTTTTGCCTTCCCTAAAGACAAAAATTCAGCCAATTTGCTTGGCTCCATATCTAAAGTCATATCCTCTTCATAATTACTAGGATCAACCTCAAACTTTATTCCAATTTGTGAAAGCAATCTTTCTCTCCTAGGCGAAGATGATGCTAAAATTATCTTTTTCATATTTTTATTATTTCTAATAATGGTTTAAATAACTTTTCTTGTTTTATAACTTCTTCATAAAATTTATTATTTTTCCAATAAACTTTATATGCATTGGCAACTTTCTTTGAGGAAATAATACGATATTTTTCATCTATTATTTCTAAAGCACAACAGTTATCTACTGCAATTGCCATGCCAGAAGTTTTTCTCATAATCATTTTAAGCCCGTCTTTTCTTTCTGGCTCAAAATCGTAATGTGGACAATATAAAATATTTATTAATCCAAGTCCTGAAACTTTGATTAGCCCAGCTTTTGGGTTGTTAAATTTTCTTGAATCAGATAGTCCATATTTAGACCAACAGATTGCGCCAGCACTTATTCCAGAGAGTATAATACCTTTTTTTCCTGCTTCTTTCAAAATTTTATCTGTTCCAGTTTTTCTCCAAACTTTCATCAATTTTGCCGTATTTCCTCCGCCTACATAAATTATATCTGAATTTAAAATTTTATCTTTTATTTGTCTTTTTGTTAATTTTTCTTTTATCAAATAGAGAACATCTGTTTTGCATCCTAATCTTTTTCCAAAATGTTTTTTTACAACTTCGTAATAAGACTCTGAATCAGAACTAGCCGTAGTAATAAAAAGAACACTTGGATTGTTTTTCCCAGACAAACTAATAATTTCTTTATCAATTTTAATTGTTTCTACTGGGAAACCAGGCCTGCCAATTTCTCCCCCGCCAATCGCTACTATTTTCATATTTTTAAAATTATATTTTAATTTTCATTCCGTCGTAAGCAAAATCAAAGTTTACGTCTGGATATTGTTTTTTTGATTTTTCAAAATGTTTTTCTCCAAATTCATTAAGCTCAATTTCTTCAATGTGAGTTATAATAGTTTTCTTGGGTTTAATTTCTCTAATCCTCTCCATTAATGCGCTAAAAGAAATTTCTGTTTTGTCGCCTGAAAACAATCCACATTCATTAATTAATAAATCTAAATTGCTAAAATTTTTATAATTGTCAAAGCTAATTGTATCACAAGGAGCATATAAAACTTTTTTACCCTTGCTTTCTATCAAATATGCGTAAATATCAGATTGTTTTCCTTTATAGCCAACAACTGATATTTTCATATCCCCTATTTTTATTTTGTCACCATCATCAACCAAATGCAAAACCACCAATTTTTGCACATTTATAAAATAATCAATAGCAGAAATTTTTTCTTTTAAAGTTTCAAAAGTTTTTTTAGGAACATAAAGATTAATTTTTTTATATGGCTTGTCTTTTTCAAAATCCAAATTTGCCTGCAATATCGGCCTTAACCCAAAAGTGTGGTCTGGATGCCAATGAGTTATAAACAAATTATCTATTTTTTGTATATTTCTTTTATTCAACGAATCTGCAATATCTTCTCCGCAATCAATAACACCATTTATATCCTGTATAAACAAAGAACTACTATTCCTTTTATAAGGCTCCCCCAATTTTCGAGCCTTCCTACAAATTATACACTGACAAAATGGTCTAGGCGTAGGTATAGCCCCACCCGAACCTAATATTGTTAACTTCATATTTTTTATAATATTAATTGTATTTCGGGCATTGTTTTTCCATTAGGAAATTTGCAATCACTGACAACTCCTGTTTTAACAAAACTATATTTTTCATAAAACTTAATTGCTTTTTCGTTATATTCCACAACTTCCACTATTATGTCTTTATTTTTGCCTAACCATTCAAGTCCTTTTTCAATTAATTTCTTTCCAACTCCCATTTTTTGATACTCTGGCAAAATATATATTGTTTTTAATTCGTTATGTTTCTTTCCTTTTGAGACTTGGCAAAATCCTATAATCTTATCTTTATTTTTAGCTACGCAAAGATATACGTCGTTTTTCCCGTTATTTTTTATTATTTTTTTCCAGTTATTTAATTTTTCGTCACTATCAAAATCCTTAAGCAATATATCTTCCCTGCTTATGCCATATTTTTCGTTTGGATATGTTGAAAGCCAGGTTTCTTTATGCACTAAAACAATCTGCTTTTCATCACCTTTAACAGGATTTGTAATTATAATTTTATTATTTTTGTTATCCATAAACTATTCATCTTTATTATTTAATAATTAACTCTTTTAACATCAAAAAGCAAGCACCAATAAAAAAGGGCAATTTTCATTGCCCAATGCCATCTGAAATATCCTTGAAGCATCTAAATAAGGGAAGAACGATACCAAGCCGAAAATAATAGAAAGTATTATAAAAAATATTTTGGCATCTATCATTTTATTAGACTTTCACTAATTTATATTCGGAACCGTTATGGATTAGTTTGTATTTGGTGGCCATGTGGTCTTCGAATGTGGCGGAGCCATGTTCGAAGGCTTGGGTGAAAAATACTTTTTTCTCTTCTTCGTTTAAAGTATACATTAAATAGCGTAATCCTGCGCTAACACTTTCGTCGTGAGACACAATATGACCGCTCACTGTTGTTTTTGTTTCCATAAATTTATACTATTTCAATAATTTTATTTCTTGATGAATGGCCTGAAATAATTTTTACTCTTGAGGAACCAGTTTTAAAATATACTGCCAGAGCATTTCTAATTGCTTCGTTAGCTTTTCCTTTTATTGGCGGTTCTTTAACCGAGACTATATAATTTAAATCATCAACTTTTTCTACTTTTTCCTCTCTTGCGCTTGGTTTTGCTTTTACAAATATTTTCATTTTATTTTAAATTACTATAGCTTCTCCTTCGCCAATTAAGTCCACTTCACTGCCTTGAACCAAAATTGCTTGCTCGTCTGTTAATATTTTTAAATTTTTTGCTCGTTTTTTTGGATTTTTAATTTCTTTTTTTATAATTTCGGCATCTTCTGGTTTATAATGCACAAAAATATCAAACGGAACAATATTTAAGCCTTTTAAACTTTTCAATTTAACAACATTTTGATCTCCGCCCCAGCTAGCTGTTTTTATGGTTTTGCCTGCAACAATGCTTCCAGCCGAAGCTCCAATATAAACCTTGCCTTCTTTTAATAATTTTTTAATAACTTTTTCAAAATTACATTTTCGCATTGAATTTAACAAATAAAAAGTGTTTCCTCCTTCAACAAAAATAATATCTTTTAGTTCTAATAATTTCATTACTTCTGATTCTTTTTTCTCGTCTATATCAACTTCTTCAACATTAAAACCCATTTCATCTCGCATAATATCCCAATCTTTTTTAACGTAATCAGTATTTTCTTCTGCTTTTGAGGCAGTAGAAATAAAAGCAACGGTAATATCATAAGCTGGCTTTTGCAGTAATCTCATTATTTCTTTTTTCATTTGCATTCCACCCGAAGTTAAAAGCAAAGTTTTTGCCTTATTATGTTTTATAAATTCTTTAATTGAGCCCACTAAATAATAAATTAAAGCCAAAAATATTAATATTGCGCCAATTACCGCCACGCCGGCTATTCCAAAAGGCGTAAGAAAAAATTGTAAAACAGATGTTTTAAAAAACATTATTTTCAACAACGGCAATTGCCAAT
>Ga0224525_1000947_pt1 | contig 11515 bp, 9 predicted proteins | sample CFST100metaG_FD_179874 | JGI IMG/M metagenome (GOLD analysis project Ga0224525, IMG submission 179874) | Peat soil microbial communities from Stordalen Mire, Sweden - C.F.S.T100 | ecosystem: Environmental > Terrestrial > Soil > Wetlands > Peat | place: Sweden: Norrbotten County, Stordalen Mire...
TTCGAAAAAAGTTATTATGAAAATATAAGCGTTTAATTTGTTTAAAATATATGAAAGAAATAAAACCTGAGCTTGAGACTTTTGCCAGAATCAAGGTAGTGGGAGTAGGAGGAAGCGGCAACCATGCCATAAGCCGTATGATGGAAGTCAATTTGAGGGGAATTGATTTTATCGCGGTTAATGCCGACGCGCAGGATTTGCATCATTGCAAGGTATCTGAAAAGATACATATAGGGAAAAACCTGACCCGTGGGTTGGGTGCTGGAATGAACCCCGATATCGGGCGCCAGGCGGCGGAAGAAAATAAAGATGAGATTCAAGATGCGCTCAAGAACGCCGATATGGTTTTTGTGACCTGCGGACTCGGTGGAGGAACGGGAACCGGTGCTGCGCCTATAATTGCTCAGGCCGCGAAAGAGGCGGGAGCTTTGACGGTGGCAGTCGTCACCAAGCCTTTTGCTTTTGAGGGAATGCAGAGAAAGAAGATTGCGGAAGCGGGGCTGGAAGCGCTAAAAGCCAATGTGGATACGATTATAACTATTCCGAATGATAAGATTCTTCAGGTTATTGATAAAAAAACTCCTCTTTTGGACTCTTTCAGGATTGTTGATGATGTTCTCAGACAAGGGGTTCAGGGTATTTCCGATCTTATAACCATTCCCGGAATCGTAAATGTGGACTTTGCCGATGTGAAAGCGATTATGCAGAATACCGGACCTGCTCTGATGGGAATCGGAAGGTCTTCAGGTGAAAATAGGGCGGTGGAGGCTGCCAAGATGGCGATAAACAGTCCGCTTTTAGAGCTTTCCATCCATGGAGCAAGAGGCGTACTTTTCAATATAAGCGGCGGGCCGGATTTGACGATGATGGAGGTCAACGATGCCGCTCAGATTATCACCGAATCTGCCGATCCGGAAGCGAAAGTCATCTTCGGAGCTATTACCGATGAAGATCTGAAGAAAGGCGAAATCAAGATTACAGTGATTGCAACCGGTTTTCAGGCTCCGAGTTATCCTCGTGTCAGGGAACTTGAAAAGATGCTGGATGAAGTCGAAAAAGTCGCTCCAGCCCCCGAGCCTTTCCAGGCACCGGAAAAAGATATTTTCAGACCTAAAGAAATCACGGTTCTTTCCAAGCCGGCTCAAGCTTTTTCGAAAAAGAACCTGTCTTCTTCGATTGCCGATGTCTTTAAAAAAGATGTGAAAGAGAAAGAAAAGGAAAAGGAAATTGCGGATGAAGTGGAATATGACTTGCCGAAAGAAGAGATAAAAAAGGAAGCGGCTCAAGACAGAGTATTCACTCCGAAACCGGATGTGATAAGACATGAAGAAAACATAAGACGCGATGAATATGAAACGCCTAATTTTATAGACAGGAGAGAAGCGGATAGGCATATGCAAGAAAAGAGAATTGATGCTATCAAGAACGAAAAAAGACAAGAAGAGAGTAGCGTGAACAAACCATTTTCCTCAAAAATAAGCAATATAAAATATAATGACGAATATGACATTCCCGCTTTTCTAAGAAAAAAGATGGATAAAAATAAAAAAGAATCAGAATAAGTTTCTATATATCAAAAAAATCAAAAAGTAAACAAAAATAAAAATTCTGCCCTTTAAGGAAGTCGCTGTTTTAGTTCTATTCTAAACGAAGGCAGTTTTTTGTTTGATAATTTATAAAGTTTTTTGCGGAAAATCCGTAGAGGGTGTATGGAGTGAGGAGAATAAATGTTAGAAGTTGCATTCGTATTTTATAAAGACAATGGTGTTGTTTTGTCTCGGTTGCCCCATTACTTTTAGAATTATAAAAAGTGCAGAAGATAAAAACCACATGGTGAAATTTAGAAACCTAAGGAGCGGGTCAGAAATGTTGCTCCTGCGTAAGTCGAGGTAATTAAGCTAAAAACTAAATCAATGGAACCCCAAAAAATAAAAGTGATCCAGGTTAGAAAGAGAGATGGACGAGTGGTGAAATTCGACAAGAAGAAAATCATAGAAGTTATCATGAAGGCATTCAAGGCGACTGACGAAGGCAATCTCCGGAATGCTCAGGATTTGGCAAGAAAAATCGAGCATGAAGTCAATAAAAGATTTACAGTGAGAAATGGCGGTGGGAAAATGAAAGCTGAGATTCCGACAGTGGAAGAAATTCAGGATATCGTTGAAGGACTTTTGATAAGAGAGAATTATGTCGATACTGCCAAGTCTTTCATTATTTATAGAGAGCAGCACAGGAGGCTGCGAGAAAACCAGGAAGTTTTGAAAAATTCTGTGGACTTGGTGGATGATTATCTGGGCGAAATGGACTGGAAGGTCAAAGAAAATAGCAATATGTCTTATTCGCTGCAGGGGCTTAATAACTATATCGCTGAAATCGTCACTTCCAAGTATTGGATTGAAAAGATCTATCCGCCTGAAATCAGAGATGCTTATGCGGATGGGGATTTTCATATCCATGATTTGGGAATGCTTTCCGTCTATTGCTGTGGATGGGATTTGAAAGATCTTCTCACGAGAGGATTCGGCGGGGTTAAAGGCAAGGTTGAAAGTGGGCCGCCTAAGCATTTTCGAACGGCATTGGGACAGTTGGTGAATTATCTATATACCATGCAAGGAGAGGCTGCCGGAGCGCAGGCCATTTCGAATTTTGATACCTTGCTTGCGCCTTTTATCAAATATGACCAGCTTTCATATCGAGACGTAAAGCAGTCTATGCAGGAATTTCTTTTCAATATGAATGTTCCGACTCGGGTGGGTTTCCAGACGCCTTTTACGAATATAACTATGGATTTGACTGTGCCTTCGACGCTGGCCAATGAAGCGGTCATAATCGGTGGACAGCCCCAGAAGGAACAATATAAGGATTTTGCAAACGAGGTTGTTATGCTTAATAAGGCTTTTGCAGAAGTGATGACGGCAGGAGATTCGAGCGGAAGAGTGTTTACTTTTCCGATTCCGACTTATAATATTACCAAAGATTTCAACTGGGATGATCCCGAACTGGATCCGCTTTGGGAAATGACTGCTAAATACGGAATTCCCTATTTTTCCAACTATATCAATAGCGATATGAGCCCGGAAGACGCCCGCTCGATGTGCTGCCGGCTCAGGCTTGATAATCGCGAACTCTATAAGCGAGGCGGGGGATTGTTCGGTGCCAACCCGATGACCGGATCGATCGGGGTTGTGACAATCAATTTGCCGCGGATCGGATATCTTTCCAAAAATAAGAAAGAATTTTTCAAAAGGATCGAGGATCTGATGGATCTGGCGAAACAAAGTCTGGAGATCAAGAGAAAAACTTTGGAAAAATTTACTGGCAGCGGACTCTATCCATATTCAAGGCACTATCTTGAAAACATAAAATTGCAGCGCGGCGAATATTGGGGAAACCATTTTTCCACGATTGGAATCATCGGTATGAATGAAGCTCTTATGAATTTTTTCGGTCCCAAGGTCAATATTGCCACCAAGAAAGGAAGCGAGTTTGCAGAGGAAATTTTGATTTTTATGCGGGAAAAGATGGTTCAGTATCAGGAAGAGACGGGAAATCTCTATAATCTGGAAGCGACTCCCGGCGAGGGAACATCTTACCGTCTTGCGCGCAAGGACGTGGCGAAATATCCGGATATCCTTACCGCCGCTTCGGAGATTTAATTTTTAAAACGCCTTGATAGGCGTTTTTTTATTTCAGAGGTGCGACCTTTCAGATGTCTTAAGGTCGGACCTCAAGATTCACATAAGACAAGGAAGTTATAAAAACAATATTGTAAGTTAACGAGGTGCGACCTTTTTGAACATCTGAAAGGTCGCATCTCTAAGCATGATTGACAATAAAACCCTGTAATCTATTATTAGATTATAAGATAAATATATGCTGATCGGCGGACTTCAAAAATTTACAGCTCTTGATTATCCCGGCAAGATTGCAGCGACGGTTTTTACTGTGGGTTGCAATTTTCGCTGTCCGTTTTGCCATAATCCGGAAATCGTAGAGATTGATAGCGGAATCAATCCTGAAGCCATAAAAGAAGCCGATGTGCTGGAATTTTTGGTTTCAAGGCGAGGGGAATTGGACGGCGTGTGCATTACCGGCGGAGAGCCGACGCTTCAAGCCGATCTCATCCGATTTATGGAGAGAGTGAAAGATATGGGATTTTTGTTGAAACTTGATACTAACGGATTCAACACACAGATCGTGAAAAACATAATTGAAAAAAATCTTGTCGATTATTTTGCCATAGACATCAAAACTGCTTTTGATAAATATCATCTTGTGAGCGCTCCGGTTTCAGCGCGCGGGAAAATTTTGGAGACTGTAAATCTCATAATAGAGAATGAAATTCCTCTAGAACTGCGAACGACGGTTGTTCCGGGAATCGTCGAAGTGGATGATTTTGATAAGATCGTGGAAGATATAAATCTTAAAAATCCTGAAATATTAAAAAACCTCATTCGTTATTCCGTGCAGGGATTCCGGCCGCAAAAATGTCTGGATAAGAAATTTGAAAAGATAGATCCTTATGAAGATGAAATCCTAGAAGAAATCGCGGAAAAAATGCGAAATCATTGCGAGAGAGTTGATGTTTTGAAATGAATCTAATATTTATTGTCATTTCGACCAGAGGGAGAAATCTGTGAACTACACTATACAAATAAAGCTTTATTATGCGTATAATATTATTAGCATATAATACAGTTCACAGATCTCTCAAGCCGAGTACGGCTTTCGAGATGACAATATCAGGCTGAAGGTATCTGAGTGTGTTTTATTTTTAAGATATAAATCATAAATCATGAAATTCACCTGCAAAGTCATAACGCGATCTTCCAAGAATGAAGTGGTGGGAATCGAGAATCTGTCGAGGCTCGGTTTGGATTTTGTTAAAAAAAATCTGGATCTTCCGGAAATCAAGGTTTATACGAAAGCGGTGCCGGTTGATGGCAAAGCTAATAAAGAGGTCATAAGCTTGCTCTCTGAGGCGCTTAAGCGGCCTAAAAGCAGGATAAGAATCGTGAAAGGCGAAACGAGCAATAAGAAAATAATCGAAGTTGATGACTAGAGACAAGAAATTCCTCTTGGGTTCTCTTTTTTTCGTTTTGGGTATATTTTTGTTTCCAATCGTGAAAATCGATCTATGGATTTTGTTTTTGGCGGCTGGAATCGTAATTTCATACGCTTTTTTATTTTCCGGCGAGAAAAGTAGGATTTTTGCAATCGTATTTTTGTGTTTTCTTTTCGGTTTTTTGCGTTTCAGCTTTTGCGAAAAGATTTCGGACGTGGAAGGGGATTTGCAGAAAATTAGTGGCAAGAAAGTCAGTTTAGAATGCAGGGTCGTGGGAATGCCGGAGATCAAGAATGGCAAGCAGCAGATTACGCTTGCAGCTGAGGATAAAAATTTTCCTCACGGTAAAATTCTCGCTTTTGCCAGCGCTTATAGTGATTTTTCTTATGGCGATACGGTGAAGCTTGAAGGAACTTTGAAAATTCCCGACAATCCGGAAGGTTTCGATTATAGGAAATATCTGTTCCAGAAAAATATCTATCTGGTTTCATATTATCCCAAACTGAAAAAAATTCAGGAAAATAAAGGCGGTTTTTATTCCGCGATTTATGATTTTCGCAAAAAAGCTAATGATAATATGACTAAAATCCTTCCGTCGCCGCAGGGAAATATCATGAGCGCGATGACTTTGGGAATGAATTCGGATGAGATCAAGAATGTGATGGCGAATTTCAACAAGACCGGAACCAGCCACATCATCGTTGTTTCCGGATCTCATCTGGTGATCATAATCGCCATTCTGATGTTTCTGTTTTTGGAAGCGGGAATAAACCGGAACAAGATATTTTATCTGGTGATTGTCGGTATTGCTTGTTTCATAATTCTCAGCGGATCGGCATCGGCGGCAATCAGATCGGCGGTTATGGCTTTCGTTTTTCTCTTTGCAACCAAGATCGGGCGGGCGAGCAACGCAGTAAATGCTCTGATTTTTTCCGCGGCGCTGATGATTTTTGTGAATCCGTATATTTTGTCCAGTGATGTCAGTTTTCAGCTTTCGTTTCTGGCGACTTTCGGAGTTGTCTGCATATTGCCTTTCTTAAATAAAAAGTTCGAAAAAGTATCGGATTATGGCGGAGTCAAAGAGATACTTTTGACGACACTGGCCGCGCAAGTTGCGACGCTTCCTGTTATCATTGCAAATTTCGGGCAATTCTCATTTCTTTCTTTTTTGGCTAATATACTTATTTTGCCGACAGTGCCGGTGCTGATGGTAGGCGGATTCGCTCTGGTTGCCGTGAGTTTTGTAAATTTAACCCTGGCGCAGATTCTTTCCTTACCGATTTATCTGATTCTGTCTTATCATCTGGCGGTGGTTAATTTTCTTTCCAGTACGGATTTCGGGTTGATAAAGTTTTAAGGAGGAAACGGGGCGTTAATTCCCCTCTTGAGAGGGGTGGTGCAAAACAGCGTCAGCTGTTTGTGTGCGGGGTGTGTTAAAGACTGTCGATATAAATTTAACGTTCCCTACACACCCCTCGCCATATTATAGCTTCACTATAATATGAGCTCTTACCCCTCTCAAGAGGGGAATCTAAATGTGGACTTAAGTCTAATTTTTACAAACAAATGATTAAAATCTCAAAAAACAAACTGAAAATATTTTTCCTGGTGATTGCAACGGGAGTCACTGTTTTTGTCGTGGCATCATATTTATCCAAATCTGTCTCGCAGAAACAAAAAGCGGAAGTCATTTTTCTGAACGTCGGACAGGGCGATGCGATACTTATACAGCAAAACCGGATGCAGATTCTTGTCGATGGCGGGAACGGGCAGGAAATTATGAATCGCCTGGGAGAAGTCATGCCTTTCGCCGATAAGAAAATAGATCTGGTAGTGATGACACATCCCGATGAAGATCATATGGGCGGACTGGTGAAAGTTTTGGAAAATTATAAGGTTGGCAAGATTATGGAGCCGGGAATCGCTTGCGACAAAGACATGTGCAAGAAATGGGACGAACTGATATCTCAAAAGCATATTTCGGTTCTGGATGCCAGGCTTGGACAAGAAATCAAATTCGGAGATAAAATTGATATTTCAGTGTTATACCCTTTCGAGAATCTGTCGGGAAAGAATTTTAAAAACACAAATGATTCTTCTTTGGTCTTGAAAGCTGATATCGACGGCAAAAAATATCTTCTGACGGGTGATGCGGAAGACAATACCGAAAAGGATCTGATAAACAGTAATCTGTATCTTGATGCGGACATTTTGAAAGTCGGACATCACGGCAGTAAATATTCAACCTCCGCTGCATTTCTTCAGGCCGTCACTCCTGAAAAAGCGGTAATTTCTGTCGGTGAGAATAAATATGGCCATCCCACGGAAGAAGTCTTGAATAGGCTTAAGAACATGAATATAGAGACTCTGAGGACGGATCAGGTGGGGAATGTGAGGTTTTAGAGGTCTGACCTTTCAGATATTTTAAGGTCAGTCCTCAAGACTTTCGATAGAATACTATTAGCGAGGTCCGACCTTTTTGAACATCTGAAAGGTCGCACCTCTGAAATGTGGTGGGATTTGTTATTTACTTTCTCTCCGCTTTCTGTTAAAATTCAACTGTCATAAAACTAACAAAATAATAAAAAAGTATGATGGAACGAACGTTAATCATTATCAAGCCGGATGCGGTGCAGAGAAGTCTCCTCGGGGAAATTGTCGGTAGATTCGAGAGAAAAGGGCTGAAAGTTATCGGACTCAAGATGATGCAATTGGAGGACGCTATTTTGGAGGATCACTATTCTCACTTAGCAGACAAGCCGTTTTTCGGAGGGATCAAAGATTTTATGAAGAGTACGCCGGTGGTTGTGATGGTGCTGGAAGGCGTTGATGCGGTTGATGCGGTTAGAATCATCGTAGGTCCGACAAAAGGACGTGCAGCTGACGCGGGAAGCATCCGTGGAGACTTGAGTATGAGCATTCAGACAAATTGCGTTCACGCTTCCGATTCAGTCGAAAATGCCAAAGCGGAAGTTGCCAGATTTTTCAAAGATGATGAGATTTTCTCTTACCAAAAAGTTGATCTTAGCTTTGTTTATTCAGAGGACGAACTTAGCCAGTAAAGACTAATAGAATAAAAAATATGAATTTCAAATCATTGCTGCAGACAAAAATAAAAACCCCGAAAGGAACTTTTTTGTCGGCTATCGGAATGGGATTTCTTGTTGCATTAGGCACTCTTTTGCTCTCTGGTCTTGTGCCGCTATTTTTGGAAATTGCAGGAAGAGCTAACGAAGATATAATGGGTCCAGTGGTTGTAATTACCACGATGGTTCTAGCTGCGTTTTCTTATGGATTGATTTTGCTAGTTCCAGCTATATGGCTTGGGGCGAAAAAGGGGTGGAAAGCGGGATTGTATACGATTGTGGCTGAAATAATTTGGCTGGTGATTTTTATTATCTCAGTTGCTTTTGTCATTGCGCCTAATACGTCATCTCCAATGACCTATTGATTTTTGTGAATAGGCAAGTTTTAAAAAAGAAAATCTGCTCTATACGACAACAAACATATAAAATAAATTCTTATGTATCTAAAGAGGCTGGAAATTTCGGGGTTCAAATCTTTTGCCAACAAGACGGTGCTGGATTTTCCGCATAATGTGACTTCCGTTGTCGGTCCGAACGGATCGGGCAAGTCCAATGTGGCGGATGCGATCAAGTGGGTTTTGGGCGAACAGAGTATGAAGAGTCTCCGAGGCAAGAAAAGCGAAGATATAATCTTCAATGGGAGCGACAAAAAAGCGAAGATGAGCGCGGCGACCGCTTCGCTGATTTTTGATAACCGTGATCGGAAAATGCCGCTTGATGCCGATGAAGTTTCAATCACTCGAAAATTATTCAGAAACGGCGAGAGCGAATATCTTATCAATAAGGACAAAGTGCGTCTGGTGGATATCATCGACCTTCTCGCGCGTTCCGGGATCAGCCAGCGCGGTTATTGCGTTATCAATCAAGGCATGGCGGATTCGATTCTGGTTGCAAGTCCGGCGGAAAGGATGGTAATTTTCGAGGAGGCCACGGGAGTCCGGAAATTCCAGATTAAGAAGGAACAGACTATCAAGAAGCTTGAAAGCACCAAGAAAAATTTGGATCGCGTGACCGAACTCCTCATCGAAATCGAGCCGCACCTCAATCTTCTGAAGAGGCAAGCGAGCAAGGCTGAGAAAAGAGGTGAAGTCGAGGAAGAACTCAAACGCGAGCAGAGAAGTTTTTATGATCACGTATGGCTGGATCTTATACAGAAAAATTCAGGATACAAGAAGGATGAACAGACTTTGAAAACGCAGATTGAAAGAAACTCGCAGGAAATTGAAAGGATTAAAAAAGAACTTTCAGAAAACAGTACGGACAATGAATCGTATAACAAGGATTTTGAGCAGCTCCAGAAAAAATCCAATGCGCTTCAGCAGGAGCTGAATAATTTTCAGAAAGAAATTTCCATCGTAGAGGGCAGGATCGAGATTGAGAAGGAAAAGATGGAAAAAGCGAAACGGCCCGAGTTCAAGCCGATTAATCTGGGTTATGTCAAAGAAAAGATTGGCAAAATCATCGAGTCTTATGATTTATTCGCCAAAAAGATTTCGGAAATCAAGGAAATCAGTGAGCTGGAATCGGTCAAGAAAGAAACTTCTGTCGTCAGGGCTGACATAGACGCGCTTTTCTCGGAGATCAAGGAAGGCAGGGTGTGCCTTAAAGGCGAGGAAAGTTTTGATGATAGCGGCCTCAGAAATTTCGAGAAAGAAAGAGAAGAAATTGTTTTAAAGGCGGAAAAAATCAGGGCTGATTATGAAGCTGTCCGTGCGCAAGTCAGTGAGCTCAATCGCAGTGAGCAGGAAAAAAGGCAGGCATTTTTCCGGTTGGAAAGAGAGCTTCAATCAAAGCAAGAAGAAATCAATCGGTTCAAGGATAATTTGAATAATATCAATATCGAGGTCGCCAAGTTTGAGGTGCGAAAAGAGGACATCATGAGCGAAATCAAAACCGAGTTCGGCGAAAGTGCACCGCTTTTGGAAAAAATCAGGAATAATGAAATCATTGAAATAAAAGAAGAGCAGGGATATTTCAATCGTGATGGCGCAGAGCTGAAAATCCGCCGGCTCAAAAATCAGCTGGAACAGATCGGCGGAATCGATCCGCTTATTATGGATGAATACAAAGAGACGCAAGAGCGTTATGAATTCTTGTCTAGCCAATCAAAGGATCTGGCAGAAGCTTCCGAGTCTCTGAGGAAAGTTATTGCGGAACTTGATGAGAAGGTCGAGAAGATGTTCAAGCTTTCTTTCAAGAGTATCAATGACGAGTTCGACCGGTATTTCAAGATTATTTTCGGTGGCGGCAAGGCTGGGCTTTCGATAAAATATGAAGCGGAGGAAAAAGAAGAAGCGGCCCCAGGCGAGGAGAATGCGGGGGAAAAAGAAATGTCCATGGAAGATAGCGGAGGAAAGAAAAAAATCGCGGGAATCGAAGTCAGTGCTTATCCGCCGGGAAAGAAAATCAGCAATCTCAGCATGCTTTCGGGAGGAGAGCGCGCACTCACTTCAATCGCGATTCTCTTCGCTATAATCGCCCACAATCCGCCGCCATTTTCCGTTCTTGATGAGATTGACGCGGCACTCGATGAAGCCAATTCTTTCCGTTTGTCCCGCATCATCAAGGAAATTGCCGACAAGACCCAATTCGTCATCATCACTCATAATCGTGAAATGATGAATCAGGCGGATGTGCTCTATGGTGTGACAATGCAGGATGACGGAGTTTCAAAGATTGTTTCGGTGAAATTGGATGAGTTTGGAGAGTAAGACTTTTATAATATTATAGATAAAAACGGCTTGTTATAGCCGTTTTTATGGCCTATAAGTAAAATAGTGGAATCGGTGCAATTATCAATAAAATGACCGCACCCCCGGCTCAAACACCGGAGGTATCTGTTTGGCAGGCTATGTCCGCTACTTGAGCTGGAGTTGTTGATTAGAGTTTGTTCGATGTACGTCTTTATTTTTGATGTAATTTATCATTGCACGGTATATAGATTTGTCATTCCGGAATTTTGGTACTCCAAAATATCCGGAATCTTCTTTATCATGACGTTTTGATTCTTACTATGCGGATGATACTAAATATGGATAAGGATCCTGAAATGAATTTATTTTCTAGGTAATTACAAGACTGCCGATATTCATTACATATTCGCAACTTTTATTTCTACGTGAATATCGAAATTACTCTTTCAAAACGCATAAACATTCTATCCTGCGATAAAACCATCAATTTGTCATTCTGGTGAGAATCCCTTCAATATTATTATTCGCATATAAATATTATTTATTTCCGAGATACTGCCTAAGGGATTCCTACAGAGCCTGTCCTCGACCTGATCGGGGAATGACAAAAGGAGGGCGTTATCACAAGAATAAAGCTGGGAGGTTTGAGAAGGTAATTTCGATATTCACGT
>Ga0224525_1000948_pt1 | contig 11510 bp, 9 predicted proteins | sample CFST100metaG_FD_179874 | JGI IMG/M metagenome (GOLD analysis project Ga0224525, IMG submission 179874) | Peat soil microbial communities from Stordalen Mire, Sweden - C.F.S.T100 | ecosystem: Environmental > Terrestrial > Soil > Wetlands > Peat | place: Sweden: Norrbotten County, Stordalen Mire...
GGCTTATACAGGGATGGGCGGCCGGAAAGACAGGCGTGCCTGCCGCGGTTTTTTGCGGAGTCTTATCCGGCGCTGCGTGCACCGTATGGTTCCTGTTTGACCTTAAAAAATTAAATCCTATGATAACAAAGGTTTATGCCGGAAAGGGAATGATAGCGGAGCCGGCGGCGCGGCATCAGGCGTGACAGCAAAAAGCAAAAACCGGTTAAGCCGGATTCCGTCGTTTATATTTTAATCTTTCAAGCAGAGAATACGAGCACCCGCAGTAATCCTGCCTGTAAAGGCCGTACTTTTTGCTCAGGACAAGGGATTTTTTAAATCCCTCCTGTTTTTTGAAATTTGATTCAAGATATTTAACCCCGTACTTTTGCGCGGCCGCCGCGCCAAGCGCGTTTATAAGATTATGGTCCTTATGCGGGGATATGGTGAGCGTCGTGGCAAATATCTCAAATCCGAGTTCTTTTGCCTTTTGCGCTGTTTTCTCCATCCTCATCCTGAAGCACACTTCGCACCGCTTCCCGCGCTCGGGCTCTTTCGCGTACGGCCCGCACATTCTGAACCATTCTTCCACATCATAGGTAACATCGTTGATATTTTCGACGTTTGTTTCTTTTGCAAGCTTTTTCATATCCTCGACCCTTTTATAATACTCGCTGCGGGGATGGATGTTAGGATTGTAAAAAAAAGCGGCCGGTTCATAGCCGGTTTCGCGCAGGGCGTTTATGGTATGGGTCGCGTCCGGCGCGCAGCACACGTTGAGCAAAATTTTTATCATGGGAATATAATACGTTCTAAATCATAAATTGTAAATCATATTTTTCAAAATCCTTGACAAAATCGATAGGTCTTGTTATATCTATATTGTCGACAAAAATAATAGACAAAGTCGTGATAAAATTTGGTGGAGGAACAATATGAAAATATCATATAAAGCGGATTACGCTATAAAGGCGCTTGTTTACCTGGCCGGGAGATATATAAGGGAGAATAAACCGGATAGTTTCAGCCAGATACAGGAAATTTCAAAGGATCAGGATATACCGGTAAAATTCCTGGAACAGATACTTTTAAACCTGAAAAATTCAGGCTATGTCAGGAGTTTGCGCGGCAAGAACGGCGGGTATGTGATAGCAAAGAGGCCGGAAGAGATAAAATTGGGGGAAATAATAAGATTGATGGACGGGCCGCTCGCTCCCATAGCCTGCGTTTCACGGTCGGCTTACCAGCATTGTGATTTTGAAAAGCGTTGTGTTCTTAAACCCATATGGGAGAGGGTAAATGAAGCTATAAGTTCCATAGTTGATAACATAGATTTCAGGCAGCTTGTTGATATGGAAAGCGAAATGAAGGGCAAGAACGCTGATGAATTTGTCTACAACATATAAAAATAAATAAGGAGGAACAGAGTGGACAGTTATAAGTTTGAAACTTTGCAGCTTCACGCGGGACAGGTACCGGACAGGGACACACATTCGAGGGCTGTACCTATTTATCAGACGACATCATATACATTTGACGATACAAAGGAGGCGGCGGACCTTTTTGCGCTTAAAAAAGGCGGGAATATTTATGCCAGGCTCCAGAACCCCACCACCGATGTCCTTGAAAAAAGGATAGCGGCTCTGGAGGGCGGGGCTGCCGCAGTCGCTTACGCGTCGGGAATGGCTGCGGTGACTGCCGCGATCATCGGCCTGGCGGAAGCCGGCGATGAGGTGGTTTCTGCTTCAAGCCTTTACGGAGGTACCGTAACGCTTTTCGCCCATACCCTGCGCAAGCTCGGGATCAATGTGAAATTTGTGGATTCAAAAGACCCGGATAATTTTAAAAGAGCCATAACACCGAAGACAAAAGCAATTTACGCGGAAACGCTTGGAAACCCGGAACTCAATATACTCGATATAGAAGCTGTAGCAAAGATAGCGCATGAAGCAAGGATACCGCTCATAGTGGATTCCACTATGACGCCTCCGGCCATCTTAAAGCCGATGGAGCATGGGGCCGATATAGTCGTGCATTCCATGACAAAATATATCGCGGGGCACGGGACTTCACTCGGAGGAATAGTCGTGGATTCCGGAAATTTCAACTGGGCGAACGGAAAATTCCAGGGACTCGTGGAGCCTGATCCGTCATACCACGGGATGAAATTTTACGAAACGTTCGGCGGGCTTGCTTATATCACAAGGCTAAGGGTGTCGGTCTTAAGGGATACCGGGGCGGCGTTAAGTCCCTTCAACGCGTTCCTTATACTGCTCGGCGTGGAAACGCTTTCACTGCGCATGGAAAGGCACTGTGATAACGCGCTGAAAACTGCAAAGTGGCTCAGCGAAAACCCGAAGATAAGCTGGGTGAACTATCCCGGCCTTGAAAAATCGCCGTCATACGGCCTCGCGAAAAAGTATCTGCCGAAAGGCGCCTCGGGTATGATCGGGTTCGGCATAAAAGGAGGCGTGGAATCGAGCGTTAAGTTCATAAATAACGTGAAACTCCTGTCGCATCTCGCCAATATCGGGGACGCGAAATCGCTCGTCATCCACCCGTGGTCCACAACGCACCAGCAGCTTTCAGACGCGGAAAAAAAAGCCGGCGGTATCTCGGAGGATTTTATCAGGCTCTCTGTTGGCATTGAGAACGCGGACGACATCATCGGGGACATAGAGCAGGCGCTGAATAAGATATAAAATAAAAAAGTTCAAAAGGTTAACTTTTTATCTGTCTGACGAAAAGGAGGATTTAAAATGAAAATTTATGAAGATATCACAAAGACCGTAGGTAATACCCCGCTTGTCAGGATAAACAAGCTTACGAAAGGCATCGCGGCGAAGCAGGTGCTGGCAAAGGTCGAGTCGTTCAATCCTTTATCAAGCGTAAAGGACAGGATAGGCGTGGCCATGATAGAGGACGCGGAAAAAAAAGGAAAAATAAAACCCGGCGACACTCTTATAGAACCAACAAGCGGTAATACAGGAGTAGGACTTGCTTTCACGGCGGCGGCAAAGGGTTATAAACTTATTCTTACGATGCCGGACAGCATGTCAATGGAGCGCAGGCAACTGCTGGCCATACTCGGCGCGAGGATAGTGCTTACCCCCGGCGCGGACGGGATGAAAGGCGCTGTGGCAAGGGCAGAAAAGATGGAAAAGGAGATAAAGGGTTCCCTTATAGTCGGGCAGTTTGATAATCCGGCAAATCCGGAGATACACAGAAAGACCACCGCGGAAGAGATATGGAAGGATACCGACGGCACTGTTGATATATTTGTGGCCGGAGTAGGCACCGGAGGCACGATCACCGGGGTCGGAGAAGCGCTGAAAAAGAAAAAGAAAAGCGTAAAGATAATAGCTGTTGAGCCGGATTCTTCGCCTCTGCTATCCACAGGACAGGCGGGGCCGCATAAAATACAGGGAATAGGCGCTAACTTTCTGCCTGCCGTACTGAATGTGGATATTCTGGATGAGATAATCCGCGTAAAGGACGAAGACGCCGGTGATATAGCGAGAAAACTTGCCAGCCAGGAAGGTATTTTTGCGGGAATATCCAGCGGAGCCGCTTTATGGGCCGCGATAGAAGCCGCAAAAAGGGCTGAAAACGCTGGAAAGACCATAGTCGCGCTGCTGCCGGACACAGGCGAGAGGTACCTTTCTACGTGGCTGTTCAAGGATATTTTAGGATAAATATAAATAAAATTTCCGGTAGTTATGTTATAATCTCAAAAGTAAAATAAAAAAAAGGAGCAATTTAAAGAAATGGAAAAACCTCCCAGCGATTCTGTCGGTATTGTAAAATTACAATATTTTACATTCGCGGAACTCCAGCTTGAAAGAGGCGGCAGGCTCGAATCCGTGACACTGGCCTATGAAACCTACGGCGTTCTTAACGCGGACAGATCAAACGCCCTGATGGTATGTCATGCTCTGTCCGGCGACGCCCACGCGGCCGGATATTACACGGAAGACGATATAAAAGGGGCAAAGAAAAATACCGGATGGTGGGAGCTTATGATAGGTCCGGGCAAGGCGCTGGATACAAATAAATATTTCATTATTTGTTCAAATATAATAGGGAGCTGTTACGGCTCCACGGGGCCGAACTCCATAGATCCGGCGACCGGTAAAGAATACGGGATGTCATTTCCGGAAGTAACCATACCGGATATGGTAAAAGCCCAGAAGGCGCTGCTGGAAAGTTTTGGGATAGAAAAACTTGTGACGGTTATCGGCGGGTCCATGGGAGGGATGCAGGCGCTGGAATGGGCGCTGCAATTTCCGGATGTACCGAAATCAATAGTGATCATAGCCACATCAGCAGGATTGTCCGCGCAGGAGATAGCGCTGGATGCGGTGGGCAGGAACGCGATAAAATCCGACCCCGAATGGCAGAACGGGAATTATCCGAGCAAAAAAGAGCTCAAGGGACTGGCTGTCGCGAGGATGGTCGGGCATATATCGTACCTCAGCGAAGAGGGCATGGAAAAAAAGTTCGGGCGCAGGCTGGAAGACCCGGCCATGGCGGCTTCCATGTCGGATTTTGAGAAGCAGTTCGATAACAATTTCGCGGTTGAAGGGTACCTCGCGCACCAGGGCAAAAAATTTGTGGAGCGGTTTGACGCCAATTCATATATTTACGTGACAAAAGCCATGGATTATTTTGACGTGGACAATAAATATGGCGGCGGGTCGCTTAATAAAGCTATGAAAAAGATAAAGGCCGAGGTCCTGATGGTCTCATTTTCATCGGATTGGCTTTTTTCCCCGGCGCAGGCAAAAGAGATAGTCCAGGCTCTTACCATGAACAACAAGGATGTTTCCTACATAGAAATAGAATCCATACACGGCCATGACGCGTTTTTGCTCGATAAAAAGTCGATAGCTGAGAACAAGATAATGGGGCAGGCGTTTAAGAACTTTCTTATACATATTAAGTAACAGGTAAATTTTCACTAAGACACCGGCTTGAAGCCGGTGGTGTGGCGTGGGGGCGAACCTTGTTCCACACATTGAAATCCGGCAACAAAGTTGGCGGAAGGTTTTGTATCATAGTTGTTATTGTCGCGCCAGGCCAATAAAAAAGATCACACCTGACGCGGCGCTGTCGAACCAGGCATGTATGCAATATTGTTGTGATGAAAGTACAGCAAAGGAGCAGAATCCACCGACGAAGTCGGTGGTGATGCAGTCAGTTATAAATTCTGAATTTTGAGACAACAGGAGTAATGAATGTACAAAGAAATTTACCTGAAGAACACATATGAAGAGATCGTGGACATGATCGAGGACGACTCGCGCATTCTTGACCTCGGATGCGGCAACGGGGAGCTCCTCGAGATGCTCTATAACCGTAAGAACGTTTACGGCCTCGGCGTGGATATAAACACGGAAGAGGTTTTGAGCTGCATAAAACGCGGGGTCTCTGTCATACAGGAAGATATAGAATCCGGCATATACAAATACAAGGACCAGTCGTTCGATTATGTCGTGCTGTCCGAAACACTGCAGGCCATAAGAAGGCCGGACTATGTCATGCACCAGATCATGAGGGTAGGGAAAAAGGTAATAGTAACGTTCCCGAACTTCGCGTATTATAAGCTGAGGTTGAAGTTTTTCATGACCGGAATGATGCCGAAATCCGAAATACTCCCTTTTGAATGGTACAGCACCCCGAATATACACCTGCTCACAATAAAGGATTTCAAAAATTTCTGCAAAAATAACGGCATAAAGCTGTTAAAAGAAGTTTATCTGGTGGGAAAACAGAAAAAAATAAACAATAATCTGGGACTTGAGAATATATTTGCCGAAGAGGCAGTATTCCTTATACAAAAAGAACCGCAGGAAAACAAGATAACCATCAAGGAAGTTCCTGTAAATAATAAAAAGTGACCGCCGGATAGAAACATTTAACCCTTAAAAAAGGCATAAAAATGAAAAAACCCCGTTATTTTTAAGGAAATAACGGGAAAATACAAAAAATCGCAATAAAACCCTTAAAAAACAACATTTTCTTGTTGACCTCATAATAATTGTGTGTTATAAATATGCAAAACACAATATATGGTATAAAACGACGGGGGAAGAACAAAATTTCATGTAGAAGATGTTAATAACATAAAACAGGAGGCAAAAGAATGACGAAATCGGAAATGATCACGGCAATAGCGGAAAAAGCTGGAGTTCAGAAAAAAGATGTGAAAAAGACAATGGACGCTTTCACGGAAGTTCTTATCGCAACGCTCAAGAAAGAAAAAAAGGTTAAACTTTCAGGGATCGGGATCCTGGCTGTAAAGAACCGTAAAGCAAGGACAGGAAGAAATCCTATGACGGGCGCAGCCATTCAGATACCTGCGAAAAGAGTCGTAAAAATGAGGATCGCAAAAGATTTGAAAGCAGCGGTTCTCTAGACTAATATAAATAAAAAAGCCCGGCGAAAGCCGGGCTTTTTTATATCAAAAAACGATGAAATAAAGACGGACTATTACGAGGCTGTCATATATGCAACAAAACGCAGCAATTGTCGTATTTTTTTAAAAGCGCAATTAGCTATAATTTGTATCCTGCCCAAAAAGTTAATGACCTTGTCTTTTGTGCCTCTTTGTTCTATAATTGGGGCCAGAGGACATTGAAGCAATTGAGGAGGTTTTGGCGTTGAAATACGGGAAAAAGTCAGTTTTTACACTCTTATTAATTGCTGCTTTTGCCTTCAGCCTCTTCGGGCTTATTCCAAAAGACGATATAGCAACAGCGCCGGGAGCAAGGGCTGCCGGTATGGGCGGAGCTTTTGCCGCCATTGCCGACGATTTTTCCTCCTATTATTACAATCCGGCCGGACTTGTACTGATCAACAGGGCGAACTTAAGCGTCTGTTTTGATTCGGTATTTAAAGGGAGCCAGTCGGATCCCGGCATAGTTTATGTACAGCCTCTGCAGGACGATTCATCCTTCGGACTCGCCTATTATAAAGACACATACGCTTCTTCTAAATTTTCCGATGACATGTTCTATATCTCATACGCGGCATACCTTGATGAAAAAAAGACATATTCGCTCGGCGCGAACCTGAAACACTTAAGCACTTCCGCGAGCGGATATAACGCGTATGGAAAGGCCGGAAGCATGGATATAGGCGTAATGGTGTTCCCCGATATTCTTGAGAAAAAAATAAGGTTCGGGTTCCTGGCCCAGGATATGGATGCCGTGATGATATGGAACAACGGCTTGAGGCAGAGGATACCCCTGCTCTTTAAAATGGGAACAAGTTATTCTTTTGACAAAACCGCTGTCGTGGACATGGATGTTGATATAATACAATCTGACGCCGGCCGGGACCACAGCAGGACAGGGGTCCACATGGGCGGCGAAAAATGGTTCCTTAATAAAGATATAGGCAATTTCGGGGTCAGGGGAGGTTTTTATTGGAGGGAAGCCGTGCAGCAGAACGCGAAATACGGTTTCGGAGTTTCATACGGCAGGGAGGATTTTGTCGTTGATTATGTTTTCATACCGGACTGGGAAAATTTCGGTGACACACACAAGATAAATATTTCATGGTTCATAGCAGGCATGGACAGGCACACGGTAAAATCTGAGGAAAAATCCCCGGGCGTTATTGCTGAAAAAACAGAGGCTAATGCCCCGGCGCCTGCCGCAACTGCATCGGAGCGTTTCAAATACATGGAGCCTGTGCTTTCACAGAAATACCTGTCGACTGCAAGGGGATCGCTTTACGGGCATGTTGATATAACATTAAGCGGAAGGCCGGTGGATATGACGGGCCTTGACTGGGTCTTTGATATAGTTGATCCAAAAGGAATGGTAATAAAAGAGACAAAAGGAAACGGAACGGTCCCGGATATTTTCAGCTGGGCCGGGGACGATAATTCCGGAGCGGCTGTAAAAGACGGGGATTATATCGCGCGCATCACCATTAATAAGGACGGCAGCATGATATGGCAGAAGGTAAAGGTGGTAACGGTCGATGCCACCCCTCCGTCTTTCAGCGCGGAGCTTGATCCAAAAGTATTCGCGCCGGTAAAAGGCAGCAGGGTAAATGAGCTGTCCGTAGCTATTAAAACGGATTTTAGCGATATAAAAGCATGGACACTGTCCATTAAGGACAGCAGTGGCGGTGTAATAAGGAAGATGTCGGGAGACGGATTCACGGATAAGCTTTCATGGGGAGGAAAAGACGCGCTCGGAGCCGCCGTAAAAGACGGCAGCTATCAGGCGGAAATATCCATGGAAGATTACGCCGGAAATTCATATACAGCAGCTGAATCCTTCAAAGTGGATACTTATATATCGAAGTTCACGGTAAATATAAATACAAAGATATTCAAACCCGGAAAAGAGAACGTGGAAATAGGGCCAAACTTTGTCGAACCCGGTAAAATAAAGTCATGGGACCTGCAGATAACTGATAAGAACAATAAGGCTGTAAGAAGTTTTGATAACAGGCCCTTGAAGGCGAAAAGCGCCGTCTGGGACGGGACCGATGAGAACAACGTCACAGTAAGGGCCGGAAGCGTATATAAATACAGGCTCGTCATACACCAGAAGAACGGAATAACGAATTACGCTGAGGGTTTGATAGAAACCGATCTTCCGGAATTTAAGGACGCAGGCATACAGCTTACTCTCGCGGCAATTGATTTTGAGGCAGGGGATAAGACAATACCGGCCGGAGCTTATTTAAGCCTGGACCAGGCCTGTGAAGCCGTAAAGAAATACGCGAAAGATTATTATCTCTATATAAAAGCCGCGGCAAACGATACGGGTACGGCGGACGAAAATATGAAATTGTCCATGGACAGGGCTCTGGCTGTCAAAGACTACCTTGTGACAACCCGCGGGCTTAATGAAGATAATATATATATAATAGGCTACGGAGACGGCGAATACGCAGACCGGGCCGTCAAAGACAAAGTGCTAAAAGCCGGTAAACGGGTGGAAGTCGAGCTTTTGACGAAATAACAGGGCAATATACTGGAAAGTGCCGGAACGGCAATTGATAATGGACAATTACAGGCCGGTGTATTATAATTAAATACATAATATATCTTATCGGGAGAGAATAGTGGAAGCTGAAGAAAAAAAACTGTACATAAAGCTGGCCTACGGCTACTATCAGAATAAGGAATATAAGAAAGCCGTCGACCTGTATGAAAAAATATACAAAGCCGATACCGAGGATTTTAACGTCCTTAATATGCTGTCGGACACATACTTTAAAGCGGGTATGAAGGACAGGGCGCTGGAAGCGTATGTGGACACGCTTAATATACTTGAACGTAAGGAACAGAATGAACGGATGCTCAGGCTCGCCAAAAAGATCCTTAAGAACATCCCCGATGACAGCAGGGTAAAGACAAAATTCAAGAACGCGGTCAGGAATATAATGAGGGACGCGGAAAAAAAGGCTTCAAACCATGAATACGCCGAAGCGCGTTCCATATATGAATCACTTCAGGAATTCAACTGCGACGAATTTCCGGTAAATATAAAAATAAAAGAACTCAACGACGACGAGGCGGCGTATGTGAACCACGCGCGCAAAGCCGAAGAATCAAAAAAGAACACGCCGCAGGATTCACAGAAAGACCTTATAATAAAATTTGACCGCATGGCGCAAAATTATATCAAGAACGGCGATTATGACGGTGCTGTGGAGACATATATAACCGCCCTGAAACTCGCGCCCGGAAATGAAGAGCTCAGGACAAAACTGCACGCGGTATATGTGAGGATAGCTTCCGGACAGATCGGGGAAAAAGTATGGGAAAAGCTGGATAAATCCCCGGCGAACAAAATGGAGGAAGCAAAGAGAAAGGCCATGGAAGACCGCCAGGCGCAGATAATGAAAGAAGAGGAAGACCGCGCGAGGAAACTGATGGAAGAGGAACAGAAGATACAGGACGATTACGAACAGAAGGAATCGGCTATCATACAGGCCGCCGCCATTGAGCTGAAAACAAAGCTCGAGGAAGCGCAGAAGAACGAGAAGTTCAAAGAAGAAGAAGTCCAGAGGATCATGAAAGAGCAGGAGGAAAAGAAAAGGGAACTGCTTGAAAAACTTAAACGCGAAGCTATCGATAAATTCAAGAAGCAGAAGGAAGCCATAATAGCGCAGGCAAAGGCAGCGCAGGAAGCGCATAATAAAGAGAACCTGACGGCGGGATCCGCTCCGGAAATACAGCCAGCCGGGGACGGGATATTTGGAGCAAGGCCGGCTTCCACAGCCGATCTTATGGATACGCTCAAAAAAACGTATGAAACCCCGGTCATCGGGGCCAGGGAACCGGATGATCATGAATTAAAACAGATGATGGAAGAAAAGGCAAAGGATATAAAGGTGGCTCCAGGAACGCGCGAGGAATTTGAAGAAGAGAACAAACAGCGCGCTAAAGAATCCGCTCAGGCCGGAGCAAAAAAAGAAGACAGCGAGGAGCCAAAGCAGGACGAGATACTCGATGATACCGGGGAAGCCGAGAAACGCAATGTCGCGGATGAAGAACTTGTGATAAACGACGACACGCTGGATTCGCTCATAACGATGTCTTACATATACATGAATCAGGGGGCCTTCAGGGACGCCATGAAAATATACAACAAACTTTCCGAAAAATATCCGGGCAACAGCGAAGTGAAGAATATAGCCAAAGAAATAAGCAAGAGGCAGAGGGCTTAAGGCAGTTTAAGAGTTCCCATTCACAATTATTCGCATAATATAGCGCGTATATCCCTATCGAGGTTAAGCATGGATAAATTCAAAATAAGCACCAAATACCAGCCTGCCGGAGACCAGCCTGAAGCCATTAAAAAACTTTCCGGGGGCATAACCGGCGGCCAAAAATTTCAAACCCTGCTCGGAGTGACCGGATCGGGGAAAACTTTTACCATGGCAAAGGTAATAGAAAAAACAAACAGGCCTTCCATAATAATTTCCCACAACAAAACCCTCGCTGCGCAGCTATATATGGAATTCAAGGAATTTTTCCCCGAGAACGCGGTCGAATATTTCGTGTCGTACTATGATTATTACCAGCCCGAAGCTTATATCCCGCACAGGGACCTGTACATAGAAAAAGATTCCGCCGTGAACGACGAGCTCGAGCGTCTCAGGCTTTCCGCGACGCATAAACTTTTGACGCGCAGGGATGTGATCATCGTTTCAAGCGTGTCGTGCATATACGGCCTGGGATCGCCTGAATACACCGAGCAGATGAGGCTGTATCTGGAAGGCGGGGATAAGATAAACAGGGACGTATTGCTCGGCAGGCTCGTGGAGCTGCAGTATAAGAGGAACGAGTTTGAGTTCAGCCAGGGTATATTCAGGGTGAAGGGCGACATAGTAGAAGTGTTCCCTGCGTATTCCACGACGGCCATCAGGCTGGAATTTTTTGGGGACACGCTTGAAAAAATATCTGAGATAGATCCGGTAAGCAAAAACACCATTGCTGTCTTTAAAAATGTCGCGATATATCCGGCAACGCAATATATCATGCCGGAGCCTATGAT
>Ga0224525_1000949_pt1 | contig 11499 bp, 8 predicted proteins | sample CFST100metaG_FD_179874 | JGI IMG/M metagenome (GOLD analysis project Ga0224525, IMG submission 179874) | Peat soil microbial communities from Stordalen Mire, Sweden - C.F.S.T100 | ecosystem: Environmental > Terrestrial > Soil > Wetlands > Peat | place: Sweden: Norrbotten County, Stordalen Mire...
GGACGCCGTCTATCTCGGGCTCGTTGACTTTAACGCTCGATTGCGGGCGAAGAACTTCACCGTTAAAACCCTTTCCTTCCTGGTTCCCTACGCGCATGCGAACAAGCGCAAGGTCTACGTGACCCTCAATACCCTTATTAAGCAATCCGAAGTCGAAAAGCTCGTGCATATACTGTATCAACTCGACCAGGTGCGGGTCGACGGCCTCATCGTGCAGGACCTCGGCCTCATCGAACTGTGCCGTACGGCGTTTCCCCGGCTTCGGTTGCACGCCAGCACGCAAATGGCCATCCACAACGTTTCCGGCCTCGCGGCGGCGCGGGAATTGGGCCTGCGCCGCGCGGTGGTTGCGCGGGAGTTGACTTTAAAGGAAATAACGGCGCTTCGGCGCGAAAGCTCCGTTGAACTGGAACTGTTCGTGCACGGAGCGCTGTGCTATTGCATTTCGGGCATGTGCCTGGCGTCAAGCTTTCTAGGCGGCTCCAGCGGCAACCGCGGCCGCTGCACGCAGGTGTGCAGACGGCCGTTCATCGCGCGGGAGGAACAAGGGTGTTTTTTTTCCCCTCACGATATGTGCGCGATGTCCTTCCTCGAACGCTTTCGCGATATCGGCATCGACAGCTTTAAAATCGAAGGCCGCATGAAGAGCGCGGACTATGTTTCAACGGTGGTGACCGCGTATCGCAAGGCCATCGACGATCCGTCTTCTCTACCTGGCCTTTTGGAAACCATTGACGAGGATCTCGCCAGAAACAAAACATCGTTCTTCCTCGGCGGCCTTCGGACAAACGGGATCATCGAACCCGCCGGGCCTACGGGAACCGGTCTTTTTTTGGGGACTATCGTAAGCCGCAATGGGGCCGAAATAACCGTAAGCGGCGCCGGCGTGGTTAAGGAAGGCGATGTAGTGAGACTACAGCCATCTTCCGGCTTTGAAGGAAAAAACGTGCGTGTTGCCGGAGTAAGGGCTGAGAATAATCGTTACACGATTATTCTCAGGGACAATATTGACGGTGCTATCGGCGATGCCGTCTATCTCACGCGGCGCGCGGCGCCCTTGGGCGAACAACAATCCCGGCGCGCGATTCCCTTGCGTCCCACCCCGTTCAAACAAATATATCCCAAAGCTCGCGGTTTGCTGCAACGTTATGGACCCAACTCTAAAGTACCGAAGACCGGGATACAACGCAGGCTCTTTGTAAAAATCGACGATCCGCGGTGGCTCCCTCTCCTCAATATCTCCGCCGCGGACGCGTTTATCGCGGCCTTTGACATGAAGGAAACAGAGGAACTACTGTTGAAAGGATCGATCTCGGACGCATGGGTAAAAAAAATGATTGTCGGGTTGCCGCATTTTATTCCTCAATCCCAACTATCGAATTGGGAAAGGATCGCGCGCGGTTTAACGCGCAAGGGATTTTTCCGCGTTATGTGTCAGAACCTGGGCCAGTGGAAGCTCTTTGACGCTTCGGTAAAAGCATACGGGGATGCGTGGTTATGGTGTTTCAACCGCGCGGCGCAGGAAACGTTGAAAAACGCGGGGTTGTCCCATTTTTCATTTTCGATTGAAGACGATTATCCCAACATAAGAAGCACCTCTTCGCCGGCCGCGATGACGTATGTTTATGCCCGTGTTCCGCTGTTCATATCAAGGATCGAACCCGCCGGCGCCGCGGGCGCGGAAGGGGCTCGGCACGCCGAGCCCCTGCTGACCGACGCCCATGGAAACGAATTTTATACGGCGCGCAAACACGGACTGTATTATCTTATTGCAAAGAAACCGTTCTGCATTTTCCATAAAATAGCGAAATTGGAAGAGGCGGGAATCACGACATTCATCATGGATTTGAGTTTTTGCGATCCAGATAAACGATTGTTCCAAAGTCTCATGGAGTATTATCAACACGGAATGAAACTCCCGGAATCGAGCATGTTCAATTTCAAGGAGGGTATTCGGTAATCCCTATGTATTTTCCAACCATCCTACGTAAAACCGCTTTTTTAGTATCGGGTAAAATCGTTTTATCCGACCACGTGAGAAATTTTGCCTACCAATGGGCATGGTCATACGTGCGCAAGCTTCCCCTGGGAAGCCGTATTTTGGACATAGGGAGCCGCGATAGTCTTTTCCCGGCATTTTTAGCGTGGCGCGGGTTCGATGTTTGCGCAATTGAAAAAGACCCTCGGTTTGCCATAAGGCAAACCAATATTTCCAGGCGATGGAATGTGCTATTTAGTGCGCAAACAACTGATTTTTTAGCCTATACGCCTCAAATGAGCCATAACGCCGTACTTACCCTGTTCAGCCTCCAGCACGCGGGAGACGATGACGCGCCGGCCTATCGCAAGGCCGCGGCAATGCTCGCGCCGGGCGGTATCGTGCTTTCGGTATGCGAATACGACCCCGGCGGCGCGAGGCGGCATGAGAGCCGCGATGACGGCGCGATGCGTATTTACGGGCCAAAGGATATTGAGGAGCGGATTGAACGGCCGCTGCGCGAAGGCGGCGTGGAAATATTGGAAAAAAGATTCGCGGGTTTTGTTGGGAATAATAAAACCATCGTATGGTGCGATGGATCGACTCAAATCAGGGGTTCCGAGGCATGCTCCCCGGCGTTTCTGTTTTTGCGCTGCGTAAAGAAAACCATGGAGGCAGAGGCATAGATTTTAAAGGGATGGTCGGTCGGGTGTTTTCTCAAGCGCGGCAGAGATGCTTTGAGGGGGCCCAGGTGTGGAGAAAATACCCGACCGCCCATCTTGATTCCTCCATGGTTTGCTACACATCGCTTCCGGTAAGCATGATGAACTTGAAGTCCTTGACCATTTTCGGGTATTCCTGCACGATTCTCCGGCGAATGGCGTCCACGCCCTGGACGGTAAGCGAATTGCGCTGCATCTCATAGAGTACCAACAGCTCGAAGGCCGCTGATTTCATCCAGTCGACGTCGCTTCGGTATCCGCAGATGGCCAAGGCTTCCGTTTTAACGAGGATCTTTTTTAATATCCTTTTGTCTATGCGCAGGGTCATGCAGGAGGCGAAAAAAATAATGGCGTTCTTGCATTTGCCGGCCAGAACCTCGGAGAGGCGGTTGACGGGGTATTTGGTTTTACCCATGTCGATGATGCCTTCCTGGCCGTGGAAGGCGAGGAAGAGAATGGGGAAGTACGCGTATTTTTCCTGAGTCCACTTTTGAAGGTAAAATTCCGTTTCCTCCGCGGTGGCGCAGCCGCGGTAAATGTATTCTATGGATTCGTTGAGATAGAGCAGTTCAAGGATCGGCTGGATCGTGGATTTTTTCGTGAGGTCCTGCTGCCAAAGACCTTCGAGGCAAAAAATGCCTTTTTTCTCTATAGTGAACATATCAACCCCGCGTCCTTGCCCGCAAGTGTTCCGATAGCACGCCGAACAACGTTCGAAGGCGATGGTCATAGGTATGCTGCGCAAGAACCCGTTTTCTGCCGCGCTCCGCAATGGCCTTGCGCTCCGCTTCGTGTAAAAGAAAATAATCGATAAGTTCCCTGCAATGGAGTTCATTATGGAAAACCACGACTTCGCGGTCTTCGCCTTCCGTTTTAAAGAATTCGCTGATAATCGATTTTTTGTCGGTCATGATGAAATTTCCTCCAGCCAGGCAATCAAACACTCGCTGTGTCAAGCCTTCAGTGATGACGACGCGATTGATGTCGATATTGATTCTGGTTTCTCCATAGGTTTGATTGAGGTTCGTATAATAACCCACGGAGAGCGATACTTGTTCCTTGGGCAGGTCGCAGAGCCAGAACTCATCGCCGAACACCACAAAATCCGGGTAGGCGCGCGCCAGGCCGCACACGAACCTCTTTCGGAACAGGTAGGATATAAAATGCTTGACAATGAAATTCGCCTTGCGGGCGGGCAGGGAAAGGGGAAGGACCTCCGAAGCAAGTTTCCTGGTCACTTCGGAGGATATATCCGTTGTTACGTCGGATTCCCGGTTTTTAAGTGCTTCTCCCATAAAAGGCACGAGGCGCTGCAAAAAGTCACCATGGCCCGCGCAAAATTCATCGAGCTGCTTTCTATAGGAGTTGCCGACGAAACACACGTTCCGTTTGTACCCCGTGTTTCCGGAAAATGGAAAAAACAGGGAAGGATCGGTCGCAAGCGGGAGAAAATGCGCAATGAACCCCTTGGCGCGCAGAGGCTCCACATAGGCCCGGTTTGAAACAAAGTCCAGGCGGTTAAAGGCGCTTTTTAGGGGGCGGTCGTGGAAAATTTCCATGAAAAACGGGTCATCGACGCACCAATTAACATGAAGCGCGGAAATCATCGCGATATACCGGGCAATGACGCCCGCTTCGTCCAGCCCCCACTCATTAATGGTAAAAACAACGCCGCAATGGTTTTCCCGTAACACTTCGCATGCCTTTTCGGCTTGCTCCGGCGTGGGCCGGTCGGCGATGTCGACGATTAGTACCCTTATTTCGGGAAGCCGTTTGAGCGCGCCGATGACTTCATTTTGCACTAAAAAATACTGGTTAAAAAAAGCCGCATTAATCATATTGACTATTGTGCCATCGTGTCGTATTTTTTGACAAGCTTAAAACGGCCGAGGACTCCATCAATGGCGAGGCGTCTTCGGCTATTTTTATACATCCGAACATTTTAAATATACCGGGGGAGCAAATCCATGTCGTCCGATCCGCAATCAATTGAACTCAATGAGACCATCAAGGCCGCGAATTCGCATGTTTATTCAATGCTGTCGGAAAAAGGAAAAAATATCTTTTTCCCTAAAAAAGGCATCCTTGCCCAAACCGCGGAAGCGGGAGGGAAGGAAATCAACGCGACCATCGGCACCGCGCTGGAGGACACCAATGTGCCGATGTGTCTTGAGTCCCTCGCGGATCAGATCAATTTGCACGGCAAACAGATTTTTTCATACGCGCCGAGTTTCGGCAGGCCGGAGATCAGGTCGATTTGGAAAGACATGCTTTTTAAAAAGAACCCTTCCCTGGCCGGCGCCGCGATCAGCCTTCCGGTGGTGACCAGCGCGCTTACTCACGGATTGTCAATGGCTGGGTACTTATTCGCCGACCCGGGCGACCGCATTATCCTGCCCGACCTGTATTGGGAAAATTACGACTTGGTGTTTTCAAACGCCTATGGGGCGGTGCTCGACGCTTATCCCATGTTCGAAGACGATTCTTTTAATGTCAAAGGACTGGAGCAGCGTTTGAAAGAGGGAGTCCCCGGAAAAAAAATCATCCTCCTCAATTTTCCCAATAATCCCACCGGCTATACCGTTACGCTAAAGGAAGCCGAGGCCATTCGGGACGTGATTATCAAGGCCGCCGAGGCGGGAAACGACATCGTGGTCTTTATTGATGATGCCTACTTCGGTCTCGTATTTGAGGAAAACATCATTCGGGAATCCCTGTTCGCGCTCATTGCAAACGCGCATGAGCGCGTTTTGGCGATAAAGTTCGACGGTCCCACGAAGGAGGATTACGTATGGGGGTTTCGCGTGGGGTTCGTCACGTTCGGCTGCGGCGCCAACAATGCGCAGATGTATACCGCGCTGGAGGCGAAGCTTGCCGGCGCGATTCGCGGCTGTATTTCCAATGCATCAAATATCGCCCAGTCGCTTCTCATTACTGCGTATAGGGATCAGCGCTACGAAACTGAAAAAGTGGAAAAGTCCGCGATCCTGAAAAAACGCTACGAAAAAATCCGCGAGATTTTATCGGAGCATGCCGAGTACAAAGAAGTTTTCAAGGCGCTGCCGTTTAACTCAGGGTATTTCATGTGCGTGCGAATTCTTACGGGTGAAGCCGAACCCGTGCGGCAAATATTACTTAAAAAATACAGCACCGGAATCATCGCCATGGGCGACCTGATTCGCATCGCCTTTTCCTCGACTCCCTATTCAAAGCTCGAACTGCTCATGAGCAACATCTATTGGGCCGCCAAGGAGGCGGCGGGGAAATAGCGGCCAAGGTCCTCATGCATCGGCATCAATAAAAAGGCGTTCGAGGCAGTCCTGGGCGAAGTGGTGAAATTGTTTACGAAACAATAACATAAAAGGGCATCATGAACCTACGTACCATTATCGGCGTTCATACTGCTACCGGGAGAATAATTCTGCCGGCGTTAGGCTGTCTTGCGGGAATTTTCGCGGTGACCTGTTTTCTCCGGTATGACGCCTGCGTGCTCGGCGCGAAGCGGGACTCGCAGCGCACGGTGATTCGGTTCGACTCGCTTGACGCGGGCGGCGGCAAGCCGGGCATAGTGGTTCAGGGCCCCGAGGCAACGGGGCTTCGGATGTATGTTCACGGACGGGAATACGCCGTATCGATGTGGGGCGAATTGCGGTTGCCCTTCGACAGACTCCCGCGGACCGACGAAGCTGTCCGGTTTGTCGCTTTTAAGGATGATGGAACAATCGTCGGCGTCAAGGACACGCTTTTCCGGTGGTCCCCCGGCTATTTTCCCTTGCATGTGGATTTTGCCTGTTCCATGGGCCCCGCGTCCGGTATCTGGGTTGCCGGAAACGCCACTCCCGGGGAACGCATTGAGGTGAAGGCATTGAACGGGCGGGATCTCGGAAGCGATTATGCGGGCGACGGGGGAGTGTTCAACATGGCGTCCGGCGCTATTCCGGGCGTTAGTCTTGACACCGTGCTTGTCTTATCTTCGTCGTCGCTTCAGCCGCAACGCTTTCCAATACGTTGCCCGGTGCTGAGCGTGTTCCCGTTTTCACGCAGCGTGACGTTCGATTTAGCGCCCTACGACAGTTTGACAAAATATGGCCCCGCCATCGACAGCATGCGCCGGAGGGATTATACGATGAGCGGTATCGGCCGCTATCCCCAGGCGCTTTCGAAGCTTACCATTTCCATGGAAATGCCCGCCGGGTATTCGGGTGTTGACGCATTGCAGCGGGCGTGGCTCGGCCCGGAGGATTTTTTAAGTCAAACCGTCGGTGATTTCCGGCAAGTGTTTTACGATCCGGGACAAGGCGATGCGCTGAGCTTCAAGACGCAAAGCAGGGAGAAAAAACGAGCGCCTTGCATCCGCATAGCCCGAAGCGGCGCGTCCGTGCATGTTACTATCGAAAAGAAATTTCTGTTGTTCGAGCGGCGCATCGGCGTGAGCGGCGACGGAGGGGAAAAACTTCCGGCGATGTTTGTATCGCAAAAAGACACCATGATCGTCAAGCTCAACGGTCATAGGGTGGAAAAATTCATGGGCCGCCTGCCGGACAGCAGCTCGGGCGCATGTATTGCGTGGTACGGCGGTGCGCGCGATTCCGCGGAAAAAGGCGCGTTAGCGGTTCTTGACGTCGGTTCCTTTTTAGTGGATGTCGGCAACAATCAATCCGATAACGGGACCTCCGCGGACACGAGCGAGTTGTATTTAAATGGATTTTTAAGGCAATATGACGAAAAGACGCTTGGGAGCCCCGCTGAATCCGTTATGAAACTGGTCACCTGGATCGTTATTTTTGCCGCGTTTCTGCATTTTACGCGTCTGCGGCGGATTAAGGATCAGAATGACGCCGGACAGGCGGGGGCGCTATCGCTTGTATTTTTAACATGGGGTATATGGTATTTCGGTCAACAGTGCCTTCCCCCGCAGTTTTGGGAGTGGATACATTCAGTGCTGCGGGGGCTTTTCAGAGGCCCGTCATCCGGATTCGGCGGATCGTATTCTTCGGGAGAATTCCTTTTAAAAAGCGGGTCGGCGCCATTGGATGCTTATGCGTACGCATGCGCCATGCTGTTCGCTTTTTTACCCTTCTATTTTCACAAAGCCGAGGCGGCATTTTTGGAAAACCCCGGCGACGTGATTAACAAAAAAGGTATTTGGACCATCGTCAGGCTGCTATGGCTTTTGATCGTTTTCGCGGGAGTGATCGCGCTAGGGTCCACGGATGCGCCGCGCTTTTCCCAACCATGGTCGCGGGCGTCGCTAGGGTTGGCGGCGCATGCATTTTCCCACGGCGCCGCGCCCTCCGCCGACATGATTTTGCAAATGGTCAAGTACTTGTTTCCGCTCGCGGCTCTGCCGCTCGCGGCCGCGGCTTTCGGCTGGGAAGCGCTGCTGTTCGCCGTTGGGCAAAGCGTAACGGTCGCCTACGCGGCAAACCTCACAACGGACGGGGTCCCGGTTTTTTTCATTTCCTTTGCACAGTGGCTGCAGAGGCTTCCCTGGTGGTGCGTCGGCGGGTTTGCCGTCGCGTGCGCCGCTGCGCCGCTGCGGCGGATATTCGTCCGCCTGTGCGCGAAGGATTCCGCAAGGTCAAGGCGCACATGGACCATCGCGGCCATTGCGGCGGCATTTTTTACCAGTGCCGTTGAATTTGTTCCGCAATCCTTCGCCATTCACCTGGCGGCCTTTGCGGTCACCATGGGATTAGCGTGGCTCATCGCCCATATCCTTAAAAACGAGCTTTCCCGCGCCGGAGCGGCATACAACGGCGCTTTGAACACATTCGCGCTTGTCGTGGTTATCATTGCCGGGCTTTACATGAGCGGGCCGATACCCGCGCCGGGAACGCGGTTGTCATTTTACAACTTTCTTGACTTTTCCGCGCTCATAAGCGACGCGCTTTTATATTGCGCCGGGTTAGCGGTGGTCTTTCACCTTATGGCGCAATCGGGCGCGAAGAATGCGCTTATTCATGATAAGAACGTCGTATTGGAAGGAACGTTTCTCTTTGCCGCCCTTTTAACCGGGTTAACGACATGGATGGGCGTTCCCATACCGTTCCTGCTTGCCCTTGTGGTGCCGTTTTTCTGGTTGCTGAGACCCCGGGCCGAAATGGACGCCATTGACGAGGAACTCAAGGAACATGGGGCCGACCTCGACAAGGTAATCGGCGATACGCTCCATTGCCTGATTCAAACCTCTCGCTATGACGCCATTATATCGAATTTGCGGAAGAAGTTCGAAAAAGCCGAAATGACGGCCGCTGATTTTGAAAAGAAGCGAAAGGAATGCAGCCGATATCTTTTAAAAACCGATGATCCCTTGGCGATTCCGGAGAAGAGGAAGCACCGTGAACTTCTGGCGCTGGGAACGGGCAGCATCCGGGAAAACGTACTGTGCGCGCTACGGGCGGGTTTTCTTTTATCCTCCATTCCCATTGGGATAAGCCTGGTAAATGAACTCCCCGCCTATAGGGTGAGTTACCCGTTTCCCATAGCGACCTTCGCTTTATTCGTCGTGTTGGCCACGGTACGGTATTTACTCTACGCTTTCATGTTCGGGTTTTTCTTTACGCACATCCGCGGACGGAGTGGGTTGATAAAAGGAATTATCTTCGCAGGCGCGATCATTATCCCATTTGCCGGCTATCAACTTGTGGCGCTGCGAGACCCCCTGGAGTTGCGGGCGTTTATCATTTGGGCGGCGCAGATTTTCCTGTTTTGCAGCGTGCTAGGACTGTGGATTGGGGATGTGCGGTTGCTTAAGAAGAACGGCTATGGCATTAAGGACGTAGTATACGTGCATAACGTTCCGATGCTCTCCGCGTATTCCTCGGCGGTTGCAGCGGCAATCGGTTCGGCGATTATTACGGTGTTGTCGGGTTCGGTGCAGGATTTATCCAAGTTTTTCATCAATATCGTCGTTCATTGATGGGGATGCTCCAACCTGCCTTAAAGCATTGAAGCATTCGCGTTTTTTACCTGCCTTGCTGGATGATCCAGTTCACCACGATGATGAGGCGGTATAAAAGCGCCATGAAACCGAAAACGGCCGCGTAGAGAAACGTGATGATGAAGTTCCTGTTTTTAGCAAAGGAAAGCAGCTTTTCCTTATTGCGGAAAAGAAGAAATCCGCCGGTTAAAAACAGAATGATTTTGAAAATTCGGGCAACCGGACGTAATGACTTTTTGTCTTTGGATCGAACGCTCATGATATATCCCCTCGCTTGTGTTAATAAAATAATCCATACCTATGCCTACAATGTAAATTTTTACGGTTCGCTGAATGATTTATTTGTCAATGGATAGGCAACGAACTATTTTTATTGTATCATGACTATGAACGACGGAATAGTTTTTGTGGACGATGATGAGGGCAACGCTCTTCTCGCGGAAGTGTGGCTGAGCAATGCGGGATTTACCAATGTCTCGTATTTCCGCGAACCCGAAAAGGCGTTGCGGTATATTGAAAGGAACCCCAAACCCGCCTTGGTTATTTCCGATTATAATATGCCCACGATGAATGGGGTTGATTTCCTCCAGGAGGTTAAAAAAAACAGTCCGGAAATAAAAACGATCATCGTTTCCGCCACTAGCCGGCTTCAATGGCACCCCATTCAACCGCATAAAGTGCTGGTGAAAGGGGTCGATTATCTGGATGATCTTGTTCGGGAGATCAAAAAGGAATTGGGAATTTAGTATTCCAGCGAAAACGAGAAGCGCGCGGGCACGCCTCCTACAATTATATCCGAATTGATTTCTATTTCCACTTCCATTTCTTTTGCGCGTACCGATACCTGTTCCTGAGATGTACAGACACGGTAGGCCGCCAACTCATTGTAAAGGAATTCCCGAAGGTCGGCCGCCAAGGTTTCCCTTGCCGCGGATGGTTGGCGTCCCATAAGTCTCAACGCGGAAAGACGCGCGATCCTGTTGACGAGGAAATTAAACGCGCAGGAACCGTAGGCGTCACCCGCGATGGAAGGGTCGATCACCGTCATTATTCGATCAAGCGTTGACGACATCGGTGCGGCATCGAAAAGCGTCAGCCCTCCATGGTCCGCGGCCTCTTTTCGTATATACGGCGAAACCTTACGGTCAAAGTCCGCGTTTGTTTCCAACAAGCTTTCGATAAAAGCGCCTGGAACGGCGATCGCGAAAGGATTCGCCCCGGAAACGAGCATTTCCAACCACCGAATAGCTATCGGCCAGCAACCGCGGGCGGCGACGGCGGGTTGCGAGTCTTGCAAGATCATATCGGGCCCGCATAAACAGAGGCATCTGGCCGCGACATTTGCCCTGAGCTTTTTTAAGGGAAGGAAACGGGGCTCCCGAAAAAGCGGCGCGATGGTATCCCTGTCCTTCAACTCCGTAAAAAGCGGGTCGTCCAAGGACAGCGGGGCCAGCAGCATGCATTTGTATTTGTCCGCCGCCTCGGCAAGCGCGGCGGCTCCTTCCATATGCGCGTTGGTGAAGGAGACGCCGTAATCCCAGAGGATGATGTCGGGAACGCCGGCCGTATCGACGCATTCTGTCAAAACTTTCGCGAAGGTCTCCTGAGCTTCCTCTCGCGGCGCGGAAAAAACATGAAGGCGGATTTCCTTACTACGCCCGATTATTTTCGCGCAGTACCGCAGGCATTGCCAGGAAGCATTTACTGAAGAGAAAAACGGCTGGGACTGCACGGCGGCAAGCCGTTGCCGCAGCAGGGTATTTCCCTTTTGAATATACGCTTCAATCCCGCTTTTGTCCGTTATGCCGGCTGAGTTTCCGGTTATTGAGGCGAACAATGATTCCGTGGCCGTATGG
>Ga0224525_1000953_pt1 | contig 11470 bp, 8 predicted proteins | sample CFST100metaG_FD_179874 | JGI IMG/M metagenome (GOLD analysis project Ga0224525, IMG submission 179874) | Peat soil microbial communities from Stordalen Mire, Sweden - C.F.S.T100 | ecosystem: Environmental > Terrestrial > Soil > Wetlands > Peat | place: Sweden: Norrbotten County, Stordalen Mire...
TTTTTGCAGAAAAATTTCCATGGCACTGTGTTTATCAATTATCATTAATCTTTTTGCTTTACAATAAACCTCCTTCTCGGAGGGGGCTCATAATTCAAATTTCAAACTCATAATTCATAATTTTAATAACTCGCCAGTTCACCAATTCACCAGATCGCCAGCTATTTCACCCTTTCCCTGAATGGTTCGAATGTCATAAAATCGACATGATGCACGATATACGCTTCCACGGTTCGCTTTACCATATCGCCTTCGCCGGCGTGGGTGGCAATAATATGACAAACGGCAGCCGGGACGCCACATTGTTCGGCCAGTGAAACCCCTGAGAATGGATGCCTCAGGTACTTGCCGTATTTTCCCTGGACCGATTTCCCTTCTTTGTCCAGTTCATATTCGAGTAACTTTCCTACATCCGCCAGGATTGCCCCGGAAATCAGAATGTCCATATCCACCGGAAGATCATCCTTGAAGAATTCATTCATTTTATTCCCGGCATCGCGGGCAATATGAACCACGCAACGTTTGTGCGCCATGAAAGAGACTTTCATATCCGGCCCGGCCAGCAGGGTAAATGGGATCTTTTGCAAGTCATCCGGGGTCAATACACTTTTCTCCAGCGCCAGTTCCCATGTTTTTGCTGTCTTTTCCCGCAGATCCGGATCCTGGATCCACATCAGTTCCGGCCAAAGGTTTAGAATTTGATCTGTCATATTTTTTTTATTTAATAAGTGGTGCCGTGGTGAATTGGTGAGTTAATAAACTAACCACTTCAATCCATCATTTTGTCTCTGTTTATTATTATGATTATTATTTTTTTTTGAGAATGAACGCGTAAACAAGTCAACGGGTAAACTCAAGCATCACTTGCCAGCTCATCAATTCATCAACTCGTCATCTCATCAGCTCATCATCTCATCATCTCATCAGCTTCTTAATAATGGCATCCGTTATCTGTTCCGTAGTGGCAGCGCCTTTGCTGAAAACGTCAGGATTTCCCGGAAGTTTCATCATATCGTAGGTTTTGACTTTCCCTTCCAGTACAATAGCTGCAACGGCATCGTAGATTCTTTTTGCCTTTTCATTCTCGCCTAAGTGCTCCAGCATCATGCATGCAGAAAGGATCATCGCGATGGGGTTAACGATGGAAGGATTGAATTCAGCGTACTTTGGGGCAGAGCCATGCGTTGGTTCAAAAACGGCTACTTCAGGGCCGATATTGGCGCTGCATGCAAACCCCAGTCCGCCAACCAATCCTGCAAAACCGTCGGAAATAATATCTCCGAACATATTACTGGCAACGATTACGTTGTAAGTCTCGGGATTCTTGGTAAGCCACATCATCTGGGCATCGATGTTGGTATCCTGGACCCTGATATCGGGATATTCGTTTTTCGACATTTCCTGTGCGATTTTCAGCATCATGCCGGAAGTCTCACGGATCACATTGGGTTTCTCACAAACTGTGACGGTCTTAAACCCTTTGGTTTTGGCATAATCAAAAGCGGCCTTTACGATCCGGGTGGTGTATTTTTTTGTCAGGATACGTGTGGAGACAGCCAGTTCAGGGCGCGGGCACCAGGCAAAATTTTCCTTGAATTTCTTATGTGTCATCAGGGCATCATAAACCTGATCGGGAGGATTGGTCCATTCCACGCCGCCATATAACCCTTCGGTATTCTGCCGGAAGATCATGGTGTCAATCACCGGCTCTTCAATGGTATTGTTCGGCCCTCGGCGGATGAAATTCAGCGTGTTTCCCTTAAATGTCTTACAGGGACGCATGCAGATGTCGAGATCATACTTCTGCCGCATGGCAACGATGGGACTGTAATAAACATGACCTTTTCCCTTTAATTCAGGAGAAAGTTCGGCTTCCGCTTTATCCTTGGGCTTGGATGTGATGGCTCCGAAAAGTCCAATTTTGTGCTCTTCGAGTAGTTTGAGTGTACGGTCGGGCAAGGGATTTCCTTCCTTGCACCAGAATTCCCAGCCGATATCTCCGTGAACATAATTTGCTTCGAAACCAACTGCATTCAATACCCTGACCGATTCTTTCAGTACATTTTTCCCGATGCCGTCACCGGGCATTGCAACGATTGTCCTTCTTGCCATATGAACAGAATTTAGATTGATGAATGATCAACAGAAATGGACGTCAAAGGTACAAAACACGGCGAAACCCGCAAAGGGGAAATCAATTTTTTATGAGGGTCGTAAGGTATGATTCACTAATTTTGCAAAAATTTCGCCATTTCTCTATTTCACTATTTAAAAATAATCAGCCAACAATGCCTTCTTATCTTAAGAATCCCATCTTCAAAGTCATTTCCCGTATTGCGGAGGAGATGAACGTTTCGGCCTTTGTCATTGGAGGATTCGTGAGGGATTGTATGATGGGAAGAGAAGTCAGAAAAGACATCGACATTGTGGTTACCGGCAGCGGAATTGATTTTGCACAGAAAGTGGCGGATAAACTGGGGCGTGATGTCCCGGTAAAATATTTTAAAAATTTCGGAACGGCCATGTTGAAATCCGGGGATATCCAGGTTGAATTCGTGGGTGCCCGGAAAGAATCCTATCACAGGGATTCACGGAAACCGGTGGTGGAAAATGGAACCCTCGAAGAAGATCAACACCGGCGTGATTTTACCATCAATGCCATGGCCTTCGACCTGGGAAAGAAAAATTTCGGGAATCTGGTAGATCCTTTTAACGGAATGTCAGACATCCATGAAAAGATTATCCGGACACCCCTCGATCCGGATATCACATTTTCGGATGACCCGTTACGGATGATGCGGGCGATCCGGTTTGCCTGCCAGCTGGGTTTCAACATCAACAGCGATTGCTTTGAAGCCATAAAACGCAATGCCGAACGAATCACTATCGTATCCGCAGAAAGGATAAGTGACGAGCTGAACCTGATCATCCAGGCGGATGTTCCTTCTGCCGGATTACGGATGCTTGAAGAAACCGGCCTGTTACAGATCATATTCCCTGACCTCGTTGCATTGAAGGGAACAGAAAGTATCGATGGAAAAGGTCATAAAGATAACTTCTATCATACCCTTGAAGTGCTCGACAATGTATCCGCTAATACGCAAAACCTCTGGCTGAGATGGGCTGCCATTCTTCACGACATAGCCAAACCGGGTACGAAAAAATTTGTTCCCGGTACCGGCTGGACTTTTCATGCACATGAATTCAGGGGTTCAAAGATGGTGTCTGCCGTGTTCAGGAAATTACGGTTACCCATGAATGAGAAGATGAAATATGTGGAGAAGCTGGTATTACTTCACCTTCGCCCCATCGCCATTACAGGAGAGGTTACCGATTCTGCGGTCAGAAGGCTGCTATTCGAGGCCGGCAATGATATCGACGACCTCATGTTGCTCTGTGAAGCCGACATCACTTCGAAAAATCCTGTCAAGGTGAAAAAATTTCTGGAGAACTTTGAAGAGGTCAGGAGAAAACTGAAAGAGATCGAAGAAAAGGACCGGCTGCGCAACTGGCAGCCTCCTGTTTCCGGGGAGATCATCATGAAAACATTCGGAATTCCTCCCTCAAAAGAAGTCGGCATCATCAAAGATGCGATCACGGAAGCCATCCTTGAAGGTGTAATCCCGAATGAATTTGATGCTGCATTCCAATTCATGCTGAAGGAAGGGGAGAAACTGGGACTAGCTCCCGGAACAAAGTAATTCGTGAGACTTAAATTTTTAGAACGAAGTGAAGAAAAATTTGTTAGTCGAACAATCCCGTCCCGAGTACTCGGGATCGGAGAATTTTTTACCCGTGATTCTTTTTTATCTTTTCAACAATACATTTTTAGTTTTATCGTAATTTTATACTTTTGGAACCATTAATGAAAATGGATTATGATAATATACAGGTTCAGGCTGACCAGCGAAGACCATGAAGACTTCTTAAGGGAGATAGAAATTCAGCCCGTGCAGACTTTTCTTGATTTCCACCAGGCGATCCTGGCATGTGCAAACCTGGAAAATTGCGATAATGCAGTATTCTATACCACGGATCACAAATTCAAAAAGAAACAGGAGTTTTCCTTTAAATATCAGAAAAAACAGGTAAGGAAATACGATGACGATATCGACCAGGTCATTACGGAAACCTATGTTCCCCACTTGATGAAAGAATCGGTGTTAAAGAAATTTATCGACGATCCTCATCAACGGTTGATGTATGAATTTACCGGGAAAGATTTTTTTGTGTTTTTCATTGAGTTATTCAAGATCATCAAAACGGATGAGCGTTTCCCTTTACCGCGCTGTGTGAATGCAAAAGGAGAACTTCCTAAAAAGGCAGAGGTGCCGGTCATCCCGGATGCTGAAAAGCCGGAAACCGCTGTACCCATTCAGGTTACTCCTCCACCTGCTTTCTTCCCCGGAGAAAAAAGTATGTTCAGCGAAATGCTGGAGAATGATTTGGGACTGGCGGAAATCGAAAGCCAGCTTGACGATATCCTGGAAGAGGGAACATTGACCGTTCCCGGGAACAAGATGCCTTCTCCGGATCTCAAAGAGGACGATCCATTTATTGAAGAGGATGACAATCACGAAAACATGGAAAGCCTCGATGAATATGACGATATTGAAGACCTTGAGATCAAGCACGGCAACTTCGACGGCGAATCCGATGATTACTGATCCGAAGCGAACCCTCCTCGTTGTTGCCGGGCCAACCGCCGTCGGGAAAACTGCCCTGACGCTTATTCTTGCCCAATCTCTTGAAACCGAAATCCTCTCTGCCGACTCCCGGCAGTTTTATCGTGAAATGAACATTGGAACTGCACGTCCCGGAGAAGAGGAACTTCAGCTTGTCCCACATCATTTTACCGGACATATCTCTATCCACGATGAATACAATGTCTCCCGGTTTGAATCGGATGCACTGAATTTATTGCGTCAATTATTTAAAAATCATCAGATGGTGATCATGACGGGCGGTTCCGGACTTTATATCAATGCCGTTTGTCATGGCATTGACGATCTCCCCGATCCGGATGACACCCTGCGCGAAGAGTTGAAGACAATGTGTGTCCGTGAGGGCATAGAATCCTTGCGTACAAAGCTGCGGTTACTGGATCCTGTCTATTACAGCAAGGTTGATGTTGCCAATCCCAAACGATTACTCCGGGCGCTGGAAGTATGTATCGGCACAGGAAAGCCATTTTCAGAGCTAAGGAAAAATGAACCCAAACCCCGTGACTTTGAAATTATCAGGATCGGGTTAACCCGGGAAAAAGAGGAACTGAACAAAAGGATCAACGATCGTGTTGACCGGATGATGGAAGATGGTCTTTTGGCAGAAGTTGAACAATTGCTTCCTTTCCGTAACCTCAATGCATTGAATACCGTTGGATACAAGGAGTTTTTCCCTTATTTTTCAGGCGAGATCTCTTTGGATATGGCTATCGCCAATGTCAAAACCCATTCCCGCCGCTATGCCAAACGACAGATGACATGGTTCAGGAAGGACAAGAATATCACCTGGTTCCATCCTGACCAGGTAGTAGAAATACTTAACTTTGTTCGGCAGAAAAGTTTATAAAGTGATAAAGTGATGAAGTGATAAAGTGATAAAGTGATAAAGTGATAAACAAATAAGCAACAGAGTAGCTAACCGAAATTTCGCTATTTCGCAATTTCGCCATTTCGCTATTTAATTCTACATTATGATACTTCTTGCGGACTCCGGCTCAACAAAAACAACCTGGACCTTGATGGAGGGCTCAAAGATTGTTACGTCGGTCCAGACAGCTGGGATGAACCCGTATTTTATCACCTCCGAAACAGTTGAGGCCATCCTTAAAGCCGATCTTGTTCCGAATGTTCCTGCCGATCTCGTGAAAGAGATCCATTTTTACGGTTCCGGATGTTCTACCGAAAATAACAACAACATGCTACGGGATGCCATGAAGATCTTTTTCCGAAAGGCATCGATTGCTGTTCACCATGATATCCTGGGGGCAGCACGATCGCTGCTCGGAAAGGAAAAAGGGATCGCATGTATCCTGGGAACGGGTTGCAATGCCTGTTATTATGATGGGGAAGAAGTGTTCAGCAAAGTTCCTTCATTGGGTTATCTTTTCGGAGATGAAGGCGCCGGCTCGAACCTGGGTAAAACGTTCATGGAAAAATACCTCAAGAATAAACTTCCGGAAGAGATCCGGACTGAGTTTGAACAGCAGGATAAATTATCGCTCGAAGATATCCTCAATGCCCTTTATAACCGTCCATTTCCAAATCGCTTTCTCGCCTCCTTCAGTGAGTTTATTGGCCCACGGAAAAATCACCCATTCTTTCATAACCTGGTTAAAACATCCTTTCAGTCTTTTATAGATGAACAGATCAGGAAATACCCGGATCATGAACACCTCACCATCAGCTTTGTAGGTTCAATTGCCTGGCATTACCGGGATATTCTTCTGGAAACTGCAATTGAGAATAATCTTCATGTGGGAACTATCCTGAAATCCCCGATGGAAGGGCTGATCAGATTTCATCTGAATGAAGAATGAAGAATGAAGAATGAAGAATGAAGAATGGATTATTTCTTAAGCACCTTTCTTACAACTAATCCATCTCTGAAATTGATTTTTATTAGATAAATTCCCGATGAATTTTCTTTCATTGGAATGGCGATGTTTTTTGTCTCCGGGAAAGATCCAGAATAAATTTTTTCTCCCAGGAAATTCAAAACATCAATACCAGTAAATGCCAGATCCGTTTCGATATTCAATACTTCTGAAACAGGGTTAGGGAAAATACGGACGCGTGTTTCATTCTGTTCAGGGATCCCGGAAGAATAGTGAACGCACAGGGTATCACTGGAGGATTCGCAAAGAAAAATCCTTGGAAAGTAGAAATCCTGGTAAGCCGCAGTAATAAAGTAACAGTAAGTTCCATTAATCAAAGGAATTGTGTCAAAGTATTCATTTACTGTCAGACGCGATTGGGTTAACTTCATATAAGGAGGGAGACTGTCAGCATTCGTACGGTAAACGTTGTAACCTATTAGTGTTGAACTGTCAATCTGATTCGGCTTAAGTTTTTTCTCTGTACAGGGTATTCCCCATGTAAGATGAACAATATTAACTGTCCTGTTCAGGGTAAAGTCGGGAGGTTTGAAGCAAACCGCATAGACCCGGATATTATCAACATCCCATTCGCCGATATCGGCAGAATTAATCCCTGTTGCCCGGAATCCCACCCTTGAATTTTTGCCGGCTGCCTCGGATATATCAATTTTGTGATGAACCCATCCTGTGGAGAGGTTGTTCACCAAAGTATCCTTTGGATACCAATTATTGTCATAAGAAATCTCAATGATAAGTTTCTCCAGGGATGTCGTATTGATAATGGTGAGCCTGGAATCGAATTCCAGATAAACATTGGCACAGGGCCAGTCAATACAATCCAAATGCATGCTTTGTAATGTATGGTCGTAATTTTTAAGAACCGGTGTGCCTGTATATGAGGCTGTGGGTAATGGATTACCCTGGCTGGTATTCATAACCCAATTCCCCTGTGAAGGTGCGAAGGTCCAATCTTGATAACTGAAATTAGCCTGGTCCCAGGGCTCATAAAATGGCAATACCGCCTTGCAATCCTTCATGGTAAACATCGATGAAATCGCTTCTGACTCTCCATACTGACCCGGGTAACCGTACTGAGTAAGATCATAATAGGCAGAAACGCTATCTGTGAAGATGCCAAAATTATTAATATAATCATAACAGGAGAGGCTGTCAGGATCCGAATTATAATGAATTAACACTCCGTCTCTATAAATCCTGTAACCCATTAATCCGGCTGGAGTGGTACCTCCGGGATCCTGAGGTTTGTCCCAGTTTAACCAGGCTAAACAAGCTTCTATTCGGTTTACCGTGAGGTTGGTCGGAGGATAAAGCACATACTTGGAACCATGTGGAGATAAGGGCAGGGGAGTGCCGGCATGGGCACCTACGCCCGTAATTGCAATCAGTATTACAATTATCCCTTTAAGAAGTTTATAAATATTTTTCATGATAAAGGAGGGCAGGATATATGAATGAATAAAGAAAGAGATAATATATTGATCTTGTAAATATACAAAAAAATATTTAGCAAAACAATATCACTTATTATTGTTCATTCTTCATTCTTCATTCTTCATTTTCAAATCAGCCTTCTCACTTTGGCTGTATATTTTTTCCATTCATCTCCGAAGCGGTCGGCATGGAATTCTTCTTCTCCCTTGATAATTTTAATAATTCGGATTATTTTAACGTCATCTTCCCATTCACGGTAATTGATTCTGTGACATTAACAGAAATGCCTGCATTGCTCTCTATAACAAGGTTGTTGCAGACAGCGGTTGGACTTGTAACAACAGGAAGATAATTCCTGAGAGGGATATACACATCTGTTGATGCATTTGGCACAACCTCATCGCCCCAATTCGTTGCAGTTTCCCAACTGTTAAGGTTTCCTGATGTCCCGCCAACCCAATAGCCAGGTGCTTTAATCGTGACATTGTCAATATACCAGTAATCGTAATTATACAAATTCCCTGAGATGACAAAAGCGATCAAAGTAGACGGTTCGTTCAGGTTGTGCGTGACTGTTGTATTGACTAATGTCGCAGCTACATTTCCTCCTCCTGAATTAAAGAACCAGGATTCATCTGTCCAGGTCAGCCCGTCACTGCTGGATTGTATCTTCATGGTTGCACCGGTTGCATAATCATCGAACATGTGCCTGAAACTCAGGTTAACTACACTCATACCAATACTGTTGAAAGGAAGGCAGATCAGCCTGGTGACATAACCGGAACCGACATTGTGTACATGGCCGGTTGCCTTCATCTCATATTCAGATCCACCTGCATTGGCAGTATTGGATATAGTCCAGTCAATGAAATTTCCGATCCCTGAAACCTGCTGGGTCCATCCGCAAGGAAAACTGCTTGATGCGAATAATTCACTGATCGGCAGGGTATTCGTCGCTGTGCAGAATGTGGTCGCTACAGCATTGAGCCCGCAGGAGTAATTTTTAGCCGGTGTAACCGACCAGGCTCGGTAATAATAGGTTGCGGAGGTTGTAAGAGAAGTGTGCTTGAAGGTATTCCCGCTTCCCGAAACTATAACGGTTCCACCTCCAGGGATTGTATTGCCAATAACATAGGAGTTCCCGTTGACTGGTGACCCGAAAATACCGGTCGACGACCATGCGATCACTACATTATCATTGCTTACATCCGGAGTCCAATTCAAGATGATCTCATTCGAAGCCGAAGCATTTGCAGTAAAAGGAACAGGGTCAGGTACCAAGGCATAAACACCGGTCACAATGATAGAAAAGGATTGAGATCCTCCCGAAAGGGTTCCTTTGTGTGTAACGGTTATCGAATGATTGCCGGCTGTAGGAGTAGCCATATAAACCTGTTCAACATTATCTGTACTATTATCCCCGGTTGTGGCGGCAGCCGAGGGATTAGAGCGCGTCAGCACCCATGGATAGTTGGTGCCATCAACCCTGAGGTCAAGGTCATTGACCAGCATTTTTGTGGGCGGGTTCAGGGAATTTGCAACCGGAGTGCCTGCAGGGTCGGTCCAGCAGATGGTGACTTTCAGTGGTTCAGCGCCAGTAGCATTGACATTGAGTGTATAGGTATTACCGTTATTCAGGGTTTGTTCACTGATGATGGAAGAAGCATCCTTTTGTCTTATCACTGTAACCGCTTTTGCCATGTCAAGCAATCCCCATCCATACATGTAGTCGGGACCAGGATTGGAGCCTGCCTCGTCGGCTGTTTCAATCACGAGCCCTTTCAATGTTGCTGACTTCATAAAACCTCCGTACAGGGAATTGTAATATTGCTGCAACAGGATCAGAGAGCCGCAGGTGTTTGGGGTGGCCATGGAAGTGCCGCTGTAGATCCCGTAATCCGTATTGCCCGTAGAAATGCACGAATACAGGTAGTCGCCGTTTGCTACGATATCAGGTTTGATCCGTCCGTCATCTGCGGGACCACATCCACTGAAGTAGTCCATGGAAACATCGGCAGGAGAACTGTATCCGTTCACAAGGTCAAGTACGGCACCAACCGTAAGAACATTCTTACTAAGCCCAAAACCGGAGATGCAATCATATCCGTTGGTATTTCCATCCAGATTTCTGATGGTGGTTGATGTAACCCAGTTTGTTCCGTTCCATACATAATGTGTGACCGGTTGAGATGAAGGCCCTTCAGTACGGTCATTTCCGGCTGCTTTGCAGATCAGGTAATAAGGTGCATTGAAGGCTATCGAATCAACCTTGCGTGCTTCGGTTGTATAAAATCCGAATAAATAATCCTCAGTCTGACTGATGGAGACATCACCGTACCAGTACCATCCGCCGTAGGAAGCATAATAGGCCCATCCGGTCACATAACCATAGGAATGATTAGAAAGCAAGGCTCCGGCGGCTGCTTCTGATGCCATTTCTGTATAATCGTAATTCCAGTCAAAAGCACGTAATGTCGCCTGATTAGCCATTCCCTTTGCCCCCGAAGACACACCTGTCGCTATCATGGTTCCGGCGACATGCGTGGAATGGTTACTGAGTGTGGACGCCCCGTCAACCTGCGTGATCCGCCCGGAAAGCTCCTGGTGGGTGTCGAGTACTTTCCCTTCATCCCATTCCCTGAGTACCATTCCACTTCCCGAAAGGGATAATCCCAGATCACCTCCCGACCAGAGTTTATTTGTAGCGACTGTTTTGGCTGCATTTACATTCCAGGTGGTATAATATACAGGTCTTCCCTTTTCATCGAGTTCCTTCAGTTCAATACCTTTTCCGTCCTCAAAACTTTTCTTCACGATCCATCCGTTTTGCATGGCAACCTTCACAGCTTCCGCATGCTTTGCTTCAGTCTGGATTCTCAGGCTCTCTGAAAGTCGTTGCAATTCTGTCGAATTTGTCCTGCTCATAATATAGTTCAGGCCTTCCTGATCCTGTGCCTGTGCTGGTTGCATAAAGCAAGAGCCGGCCAGGAAAAGAAAGATAATGAAAAGGCTTCTAGGTTTGTTAGAAGAAACATTCAATCTCATTATACCAACAGTTTTTTACAAATATATGATATATTTAGACTGTTTCTTAATAAATTCAAAAAATGTCGGATCACAATTCATGCAATAATCCGATTTTTTAATACTTTTGCATTCACACTCACACTCACACCCAAACCCACACACGCTTCGCGGTAGTAGCTCAGATGGTAGAGCATCAGCTTCCCAAGCTGAGGGTCGTGGGTTCGATCCCCATTTACCGCTCAACACGCGAAAGCGGCAAAAATCAAAGATTTTTGCCGCTTTCTTATTAATGAGTAATGAGTTATTCTGAAATTATTCAATTCTGCAATTACTCATTACTCATTTTCAGGCATTGATAATTATTCATTTTATATGAAAGGTGTTTAAAAT
>Ga0224525_1000958_pt1 | contig 11408 bp, 11 predicted proteins | sample CFST100metaG_FD_179874 | JGI IMG/M metagenome (GOLD analysis project Ga0224525, IMG submission 179874) | Peat soil microbial communities from Stordalen Mire, Sweden - C.F.S.T100 | ecosystem: Environmental > Terrestrial > Soil > Wetlands > Peat | place: Sweden: Norrbotten County, Stordalen Mire...
CGGGTATCGTATTCAACGGCAGCGGCAGTAAAAAAGAAACCGGCATTTCGGACAAAAAATATTTTGTACTTATTCCGGCCGCAGCGCTGCTGGCCGCTATTATTTTTTTTCAGATATCATTCCACGTTTCGGATGTAAACTTAAAAAGTGCTATTAATTATTCTCAGTCGGGCGACTGGCAGGACGCGATAAAGCTTTATGAAGCGTCGCTTGATAAAAATAAATATAACATAACCGCGGGATATTTCCTTGCCAGCGCTTACGCCGATTCAAAGGCGCCCGGTTCAATTCAAAAGGCGCTTGACAGGCTGAACGGGGTTGAAAAACTGGCTCCGGATTATGTCCTCCTTCATTATAAAAAAGCTTCCATATACGCTCAAACGGGCGAGAAGGACCTGGCGGAGGAAGAATACAGAAAAATGTTGAGGACCGACCCGTATTTTAAACCGGCCCTTGTAGAACTTGCCTTACTTTATTACAGCAAAAGAGACATGCCTTCAGCGGAACAATGCCTGCTCAAAGCCGCTGAAAAATACAACAACGACGCTTCCATATATAACAACCTCGCTAACATATATTTCATGGAAAAGCGGCCCGCTGATGCTGTCCTGGCCTACAAAAAAGCTATTGAAATAAACCCGAATAAAGATTATTATTATAACCTGAGTTGTGTGTATTACTCGCTCGGAGACCATGCCGGCGCCAAAAAGTGCATAAAGGAAGCGGCGGAAAGCGACACAACAGGCGATCCAAAGATAAGAAAAATGATGAATACATTAAATCTCAGCCGTTAAGACACAGCATGTATCAAATCGGTTAAGGAGCCATATGAAACATATAGCGGTTTTTGTCTCCGGCGGAGGCACAAATTTACAGGCGCTTATAGATGCTTTTGAGACAAAGGATATAACGAACGGGAAAATAGAGATGGTATTTTCAAACAAGAAAGGCGCGTTCGGCCTTGAAAGGGCGAAAAAGCATAATATACCAGTCCTTTATATGGACCCGAAGGATTTTAATTCGCCTGAGGATTACGACCTGGCGCTTGCCGGAAAAATGAACGCGCTCAATATTGACCTCGTATGCCTTGCCGGATACATGAAGATACTTACAAATGTTTTTCTTGATACTTTTAAGGGAAAGATCATGAATGTCCATCCGGCTCTTCTGCCCGCTTTCGGCGGCCCGGGAATGTTCGGATTGCACGTGCATGAAGCTGTAATTAAGCACGGTTCAAAGATATCAGGCTGCACCGTTCATTTTGCCGATTACGGCACGGATACGGGTCCCATCATAATACAAAAAGCGGTTCCGGTGGAGCAGGACGATACACCTGAAATATTGCAAAAACGGATACTTCCTTTTGAACATCGTTCTTATACCGAAGCGGTGAAGCTGTATTGTTCTGAAAAATTGGAAATAAAAGGAAGAAGGGTTTATATAAAGCCGTAGGAGGCGATATGTTCTGCCCAAAATGCCTTTATGAATATGAAAAAGGCATTACGAAATGCCCGGACTGCAAAGTTGATCTTGTAAATGATGACCCTATAAAGGACGATGAGGAAGGCGACCTGCCCGATATCCGCGTCGCGGAGCTTACCGATATTGATAATGAGGTACAGGCGCAGGTGCTGCGCGACATGCTGATGCAGGAAGGCGTGCATAGTTTTTTGCGGACGAATATCCTGCCGCACTCGAATATTACGCTGAGTTTTTTCAAGGAGCAAAAGTACGGCACCATAATAGTGGACAGGGAAGACATTAAAAAAGCAAAAGAGGTATTAAAGGAATTCAGAAATTTGTAACCACTCAAATAAAAACGGAGGCTGTGATGTTAACTGTAAAGCGCGCTTTGATCTCTGTTTCAGACAAGGAAGGCATCGTTGAATTCGCGAAAGAACTGAAGGCTCTGGGGGTCGAGATCATATCTACCGGAGGGACAAAAAAGGCTTTTAAGAACGCCGGACTTGATGTGCTCGATATATCGGATATAACCGGTTTCCCGGAAATGCTCGACGGCAGGGTTAAAACGCTCCATCCCGTGGTGCACGGCGGACTGCTTGCCTTAAGGAATAACAAGGAACACATGGAGACCATAGCAAAACACGGCATCAGGCCAATAGATATGGTCGTGGTAAATCTTTATCCTTTTAAACAGGTCATAAAAAAACCAGAAATATCCATCGAAGAGGTCATAGAAAATATAGATATCGGCGGGCCGTCCATGATAAGGTCGGCGGCGAAGAACGCGCAATCGGTGGCGGTGCTGACGGATAAAGCAGACTACGCGAAGGTGCTGGAGGAAATGAAATCAGGCGGAGTAACGCCGGAGACGCTGAATTATCTGCGCGTCAAGGCTTACAAAACGACGGCAGATTACGATACATATATATCAAATTATCTTGAAACAAGGATGCTGGGATCGAACGGAATATCGGACAGGATAATAATTTCAGCGGATAAAAAGCAGGAGATGCGTTACGGCGAGAATCCGCACCAGAAAGCGGCTTTTTATACATTCCCTGATTTCCCGGAGACCGGACCCGGCAACTGCGAACAGCTGCACGGAAAGGAACTATCATTTAATAACATCAACGACATTGACGCGGCTCTGACCATAGTAAAGGCATTTTATGACCCGGCGGCAGTCATTATCAAGCACGCCAACCCGTGCGGCGCGGCAATAAGCACTGATATCACCGACGCTTATGTGAAAGCGTATGAAGCGGATCCGCTTTCCGCTTACGGCGGGGTATGCGCCCTGAACAGGAAGTGTACAAAAGGGATAGCGGATAAGATAGAAAAAATGTTCATGGAAGTCATCATAGCTCCGGATTACGACGCCGAGGCGCTTTCCATACTTGAAAAGAAAAAGAACATAAGGATCATGAAATGCGGCGAACTCAAAAGGCCGGCCGGCACAGGCATACAATATATGGATATAAGAAAAGTTACAGGAGGATTTCTTGTACAGGAATATGACAGGAAGGACCTTGATAAAGCGGATTTGAAAACGGTTACAAAGAAGCAGCCGGACGACAAACAGATGAAGGATATGGAATTCGCGTGGAAGGTCTGTCAGTACGTAAAATCAAACGCGATTGTAATAGCAAAAGACGGCGTGGCGATAGGCATCGGGCCGGGACAGACGAACAGGGTCGGAGCTATGGAAATAGCCATAAAGAACGCCGGGGTTAAAGCCGGAGGCGCGGTGCTGGCCTCCGACGCGTACTTCCCTTTCAAGGATAACGTGGAAGCGGCTTCGGCTGCCGGTATATCGGCCATAATCCAGCCCGGAGGCTCCATAAGGGATGCCGAGTGTATAAAAGCCGCCGATGAGAGCGGCATAGCCATGGTATTTACAGGAGTAAGGCATTTCAGGCATTGACAAAAGAAAATATGGAGGGCTATTTGAAAAGCGTAGAAGAACAGCTTAAAGTAATAAAGCGCGGTGTTGTTGACATCGTTACAGAGGAAGACCTGATAAAAAAACTTAAAAAAGGCGTTCCGCTTGTTATTAAGCTTGGTATAGACCCGACTACGGCGGATATACACCTCGGGCATACGGTGCCGCTGAATAAATTAAGGCATTTTCAGGACCTCGGGCACAGGGTTGTTCTTATTATCGGCGACTATACCGCGATGGTCGGCGACCCCAGCGGAAAAACATCCGGCAGGCCGCCGCTAACGCGCGAACAGATACTTGAGAACGTCGCCACATACAAGGAACAGGTATATAAAATACTTAGCAAAGACAATCTTGATATTGTTTTTAACGGCACATGGTTTGAAAAACTGACTTTTGCAGACACTTTAAAGCTCGTTTCAAAATTCACTCTGGCGCAGATGCTTGAGCATGATTCTTTTGACAAACGGTATAAAGAGGGCAATCCGCTGACCCTTCAGGAGATGATGTACCCGGTAATGCAGGGGTATGATTCGGTGATGATAAAGGCCGATATAGAGATAGGCGGGACCGACCAGCGTTTCAATGTAATCGCCGGAAGGTTTTTGCAGCGGGAATCCGGGATCGAACCGCAGGTCGGCATGTTCACCCCTATCCTGCTCGGACTGGACGGGAAGAATAAAATGAGCAAATCCCTGGGTAATTATATAGGCCTGAACGATAAGCCCGAGGATATGTACGGTAAAGTTATGTCGATACCGGATGAGCTTATCAGGAATTACTATGAACTCCTGACGGATGTCGATATGGACGAGATCAGCGCCATGGAAATATCAATGAAAGACGGAAAAACAAACCCGCGCGACGTCAAAAAGAGGCTCGCGTTCGAGATAGTGAAAAAGTATATCGGCGAAGAAGGGGCCGAATACGGTCAGGGATATTTTGAGAAGTCGTTCGGAGCGAACAAAGCGATACCTTACGAAGCGCATATGTACTCATGGGATTTTGAAAAAGATGAGGTCGCCATATCCGATTTTTTAAAGGGCGTAAAAGCCGCGGCGTCAAGTTCGGACGCGAGGCGCATGGTGGAACAGGGCGGATTCTGTATCAATGATAAGAAAGTGGATGATTTTAAGAAAACAATAAAGAAGGCCGATATGCCGTTTACATTCAAGGCGGGCAAGAAGAACTTTGGGAAATTTGAATGAGATTAAGTTAAAAGGAGCTTTATGCGGATCATAGCTGATTTTCATGTTCATTCTAAATATTCGCGCGCTACATCAAAGGCGATGAATATACCCGATATAGCAAAGTGGGCGGATAAAAAAGGCATAAGCATCATCGCGAGCGGTGATTTTCAGCATCCGGCTTATCTCGGGGAACTTAAGAACAAACTTAAAGAATCCGAACCCGGGCTGTACAGGATAAAGGACGGCAAAACGAATGCGAGGATCGTTCTGTCCACGGAGATATCCAATATCTACAAACAGGACGGAAAAGTAAGGAAAATACACACGCTTGTCATAATGCCGACACTCAAGGACGCGGAGAAGTTCTCAAAATTCCTTTCTGAAAAGGGCAACACGGCCTCTGACGGAAGGCCGATATTCGGATTTTCAGTCCGAGATCTTTTGCGCTATGCCATGGACATAACGCCCGACGCTATGGTGGTGCCGGCCCACGCGTGGACGCCGTGGTTCTCTATATTCGGATCGAAATCGGGTTTTAATTCCATTGAGGAATGCTTCGGGCCGGAGTCAAAATACATACACGCTATAGAGACCGGGCTTTCATCCGATCCTGCGGATAACTGGAGAATATCGGCGCTGGATAATATTACGCTTATTTCAAATTCTGACGCGCATTCGCCGTCAAAAATAGGGCGCGAGGCGAATGTATTCGACTGCAAAATGGATTATTACGATATCAAGGATACTATTGAGACCAAGGACAAAAAAAGGTTCCTGTATACCATAGAATTTTTTCCGGAAGAGGGGAAGTACCATTATGACGGGCACAGGCAGTGCAATATATCATTTCATCCGAGGGAAACTATCGCGAAAAAGAACAGGTGTCCGGTCTGCTTCAAACCGCTTACGCTGGGAGTGCTTCACAGGATAGAGGAACTCGCCGACAGACCGTGGAATTTTGTACCGCCGAACGCGATACCGCAGAGACATATAATCCAGCTCCAGGAGATCATATCGGACTGCGTTGAGACGGCTCCGTCAAGCAAAAAGGTACAGGCCGAATACGAAAGTATGCTGAAAAAAGGCGGCGCGGAGTTCGGCATACTTCTGGACAGCCCGAAAGAGCAGCTTCTGAAAATAACAAGCGAAAAAATAGCCGAGGCCATAATGAGGGTCCGGGAAGAAAAGGTAAATATAGTCCCGGGCTATGACGGCGAATTCGGGAAAATTTCTATATTCAGAGAAACTGATAAGTTCAAGGATAAGACAAAGAACATGCAGATGAAGATGTTCGAACAATAGATGAAGAAAACAGCAGGGCGGGCTTTACTACTCGTTTTTACGCTGTTCATAGCGTTCAATGTATTTCTTAATATAGAACTGAGGCCGCTTGTGAACAAATACGCTCCGGGCGCCGATTATGCGATGGCATGCTCGGTTATCCCGGACAGGGTGGCCCTTATAGGATTTTCATACGGCAATATGGAAGCGCCGTTCATCATGGCGGATTTTAACCTCAAAAATATACTCAATAAAAGATATGACAGATTTCTGGACGGTGTAGCGGCTTACGGGCTGAAAATGAGATTTGTGAAAAAACCCGGAGTACAGCCGCCGCAGGATACGGGCGTGGAACCGTTTATAATGCCGTTCTGTAAATATATATATGTAATGAATTCATCCATAGAATATGAAGACATAGGCCGAAAATACCGGTTCTATATATCCGGTATAAACGGAAAAAGCGTTTACCGGGGGAAACAACACAGCACAGAATATATGACGCTGGAGAGCGCGGGATATATCCTTGGTAAAGCAGGACAGAAAGTATACCTGAAACTGGACCTCTATCCATATTATACGAATAGATTTTTTTTGAATGTGTTCGCTACCGCTATAAATCCGAAAATATTTGAGCCGATGTTCAGGGGCAACAATATTAAGTTTGATTCCGGCAGGGTTGATTTTATTTTGCAGATGAAAGGGGAAATGCGTAAGATTTGTGTCAATAATATAGTCCGGTTCGAACGGGTAAAGATCAGGGAAAACACAGGGCTGGACCTGAAAGCCCTTTTCGGGGTTTCTGTGGAACAGCTGACGGATTTTTTGAAGGATTCAAACGGCGATTTTTTTATAAATTTCACTTTCAACATAAATGATTCCGATCTCGGGAATGTTTTCAGGTATTACGGGGATGCTTTTGAAAGTTCCGTTACTGACAGGGTGAGACTCGGGATAATAACCGCCCCTGTAAGGCAGATAAAGGACCTTATATGGAATATGACGGGTGAGAACGTGGTAAGATTTTTTAAAATGTTTGGAGGCAACTAAAAGGTAAATTAACGGCCTGTAAAAGCCGATACTAATAATTGAAAGAATCAAATAAATGGGTTAAAATAGCACAATAAGGTTAATTTCGGCATTTTATATTTTAATAAAACACACAGGAGGTGTTTATGAAATACCGGGAACAGTACATGCTGGAGAACATAGCTGACGACTCGTGGAGAATGTTCCGCATAATATCGGAATTCGTGGAGGGTTTTGAAACGCTCGGAGAGGTCACAAACGCTGTCACTATATTCGGTTCTGCAAGGGAGGAAAAGAACGGCAAGTATTATGCGGCCGCGGAAAAAACGGCTAAATTGCTTGGAAAGAAGGGTTACGCGATAATAACCGGCGGCGGCGGCGGCATAATGGAGGCAGCTAATAAGGGAGCTTTTGAAGCCGGCGCGCAGTCCATAGGGCTTAATATAGAACTTCCGCACGAACAAAATCCCAACAAATACGCTACCATACAAATGGGCTTCAGATATTTTTTCGCCAGGAAGGTAATGTTCGTAAAATATACTTCGGCTTTTGTGGTCTTCCCCGGAGGCTACGGCACGCTGGATGAACTTTTTGAGTCCATGACGCTGATACAGACAAGGAAGATAAAACCTTTTCCAATCATACTTTACGGGAAAAGCTATTGGGATGACATGATAAAATGGATAGGTAAGGAACTTCACAGGGAAAAATATATATCCCCTGAGGACCTTGATATATTTACCGTGGTATCCACGCCTGAAGAGGCGGTTAACGCTATACTGGCAGCGCAGGGCAAAAAGGTCAAGGTAAAGGTAAAAAAAGGAAAATGATAAAAGCCGTATTTTTTGACGCGGGCGAAACGCTCATACACAGGAACCCGTCGCTCATAAAAATAACATACGCCTATTTTAGAAATGGCGGATACGATATTAGTGAAAAAGATATATCAGCGGCGCTTTCAAAAGAGGCGCTGTCCATGAAGGATATTACCGCTGAGGGGTCTATGACGGACTCGGAAAAATGGGACCATTACATGAGGCTGGTATTTAAGGCGCTTAAGGTAAGCGATCCCGTTATGCTGGAAAAGATAAAGAACAGGCTGAAAGCCGGCACGAGTTTCAGGCCTTATAAAGAAGTCCCCGGCGTCATAAGCGGGCTCAGAAAGAAAAAGATCAAACTCGGCGTTATATCGAACGCAGCGGCGCAGCTTAAGAACGTGCTTGTGAAAACCGGACTTCACGACAGGTTCGATCATATTATAATATCCGAACTGGCCGGAGTGGAAAAGCCGGACAGAAAGATATTTTTGATGGCCGTAAAAAAGGCCGGAGTTAAAAAGGATGAATTTCTATATGTCGGGGATAATTATATAGCCGATATAAAAGGCGGACTCGGGGCCGGGGTGCACGCGGTATGGCTCGAGAGGAAAACAGGCAACGCACAGTTCTCGTACGGCGGCGAGGCCGGTAAAGATGTATTGAAGATAAGGAACTTAAGGCAGCTCATGCCGCTTATGAAAAAGGAAGGATGGATATGATATCTATAGTATGCGCGACAAGGGACATCGGCAGGGAAAATGATATAATATCTAACATCGGTGCGAACACCGGATGCGAGATCGTGCTTGTTGAAGGCCGGAACCCGTCCTATCAAAGAAATGAAGGCGTTAAGCGGACGTCCGGCGATATTATTTATTTTATAGATGATGATTCAATAATACCCGAAGGCATATTGAAAAAAGCCGGGGATGTATTCGCTTCTGATGATAAGATCGCGGCTGCGGGCGGGCCTGAACTGACGCCGTCAACAGATACCGTCCTGCAGAAGGTATTCGGGTGCGTCTTCGCGAGCCCGTGGGCGTCCGGCAAAAGCAGCGCAAGGTATTCGCAAAAAGGCCTCCGCAGGGACAGCGATGAAAAGGAACTTATATTATGCAATATGCTGGTCCGCAGGAATGTTTTTGAAGAACTCGGAGGATTCAATGAAAAAATATACCCGAACGAAGAGAATGAATTCCTTGACAGGGTAAAGGCGGCAGGGTACAGGATGATATACAGCCCTGATATTTTTATTTACAGGTCAAAAAGGAAGGATATTAAGCTGTTCATGAAGCAGTGTTTTACTTATGGCCGGGGCAGGGCGGAACAGTCAACAGTATCTTTCGGACTCGGCGATATCATCAATTTCGTACCGGCGTTCTTTGTGCTGTACTTAATTTCTGTGGTGCTTTTCGGGCCGTCGGACGGTATACCTATTATAATTTATTTTATAGGGACCGGATATTTTTCGTTAAAAATATGGAGAGAACTCAAGTCAAATGTTTCTTTTTTTACGGCCTTTTTGTCATTTTTCCTGCTGCACGTGTGTTACGGGGCGGGTTCAATATACGGTATTTTCACAGGACTGAATTTAAAGGAAAAACAGGCTGATCATAATATTAATATAAAGAAGATATAGATGAAAATACTGGTGCTGTCTTCACAGGCAAAAAACACAGGGTCCAACCTCAGGGCGTATTACATATACAAATACCTGCGTAAAATTGAGCCGGAGACGGACTACATAGAACCGCCGTTTAATTCCATGCCTTTAATGCTGGATTTTGCCTTTTCATTTTTCTTTTACTTTTTTACCCTTATGAACAAAAAGTACGACCGGATAATAATAGTCAAACCATATCCCAATACGGTTATCCCGGCGCTTATGATAAAAGCCGGCGGCGCGAAGTTGATAATAGATATTGACGATCTTGATTACGGGTACAGGGACGGGGCATTATCGTCTCTGATAAGCTGGATGCAGCAAAAACTTCTAAAATGCGCGGATTCCCTTACGTCCCACAATCAAGAACTGATCGGACTTATAATAAAGGAAAATCCGGAATTCAGGAACAAAGTATATATGCTCAAGCAGTCCGTGGATATGGAATGTTTTAGCTGCGGCGCGGCCGGCAGGAAAAGAGTATCGGAAATAAAGCACGCTTATAAAGGCAAAACGCTCCTGTATTATATGGCTCATTTAAATATAGCCTGTTATCTGGATGATATATTGGGGTCGTTGAGCCTTATAAAAGATGAGAACACCATCCTCCTTATTGCCGGAGGCGGGCCAATGTTGGAACATTATAAAAGAATGGCCGTAAAAATGAAATTACAGGGCCGAACCGTATTTTTAGGGCAGTTAAAGCAGGGCGACGCGGCGGTTTATGCCTGTGCCGCGGATGTATGTCTGGTATATTATAAAGACGTTCCGGTGAACAGGTACAGGGCTTCAATGAAGCTCAGGGAATACCTCGCTCTGAGGAAAAAAGTTGCGGCTACGCTTGTAGGGGAAATAAAGCTGTTCAGGGATTATATATATGGTAGCAGGCCGGCGCCAAAAGTGTTCGCGGCGGTTATTGTAAAAGCCATAAAAACCCTTGATAAAAAACCGGAAAAGGGTTATAAATTTATCAAAGCAGCTTATAACTGGGATAAAGAATCACGGAATTTTTACAAATACCTTCATGGCGGTAAAAAATAATGGATAACAGGCAAAAGCAGTATAAATACGCCCGGGAATTCAAAAAAGGCGGGACGATCCTTGAACTCGGAAGCGGGGCAGGGGATTTCCTTTATATATGCGCCGAGATCGGGCTTAAAGCCGCAGGAGTTGACAGGTCGTCTGAGAAAAGAGAAGGCGTGAAGGTAATTAAAAAAGATATCCCGGCGTATTTAAGAACTGTAAAAAAACGCCAATATGACGGGGTATACGCGCGGCATATACTTGAACATTTTGGGGAAAAGGATCTTAATGGACTTGTAAAAGATATTGCAGGCACATTGAAAGAGGAAGGAAAACTTATAGCCATATTGCCGAATATAAAAAATATAGGCGTCGCGACGACGGAATTCTGGAAAGACAGGACGCATGTGAAGCCGCATACATCCGCTGAACTGAAGGTTATATTTGAAGCACACGATTTACAGGTCATAAGAAGCGGGGTTGATAATGACAGCTGGGACAATTCGGCGATAAAGAGGGGCCTGAGGATAATAAGGACGCTGATAAGCGGCGTAAAGAACGAACCTCCTGATTATTACATAATAGCAGTAAAAAAATAAGATCAGCCGGTTTTAGCGGCGTATAAAAACCTGAAAATCGCAGGTTGCCTTAAGGGGGCAAACAGTGCCGGATATTGAAGCAAAGTTCTATAAGAAGGAACCTGTTATGAAAACCCGGTGCGTTCTGTGCCCGCACAGATGTTCCCTTGGTAATAATAAAACCGGATTGTGCAAAGTCCGGTACAATAAGGACGGCATTCTTTATAGCAGGATATACGGCGAACTGACGTCATATGCCATGGATCCCATAGAAAAAAAGCCCCTGTATAATTTTTATCCGGGCAGTCATATTTTTTCCATAGGCTCGTGGGGATGTAATTTCAGGTGCACATTCTGCCAGAACTGGCAGATATCCCAGCAGAAGGCTGCAACGGAACATTTTGAAAAAGAGGATATAGT
>Ga0224525_1000959_pt1 | contig 11384 bp, 10 predicted proteins | sample CFST100metaG_FD_179874 | JGI IMG/M metagenome (GOLD analysis project Ga0224525, IMG submission 179874) | Peat soil microbial communities from Stordalen Mire, Sweden - C.F.S.T100 | ecosystem: Environmental > Terrestrial > Soil > Wetlands > Peat | place: Sweden: Norrbotten County, Stordalen Mire...
GTATAGGTACGCGAGGCCGGATCAGCCGCCACGCCCACCGCTTCCACCTTGCCTTCAAACTGCTGACCGTCGAGCGAGGGGATTGTCACTGTGGCGCGCGCGCCCTGATGCACCTTGCCGATCTCCGACTCCGGAACAGCCACGCGCACCTTCACCGGATTCAGGTCCAACACGCCGATGACCGGCATTCCAGCCGCAATCGTGTCGCCCACGTCAATGCGCTTCATGCCCACAAAGCCCGCAATCGGCGCGCGCAACTGGCAGTCCGCCAGATGCTTCCGCGCCTCGTGCATCTGCGCCGCCGCCGCGTGGTACTGCCCGGTCGCGGCTTGCTTGTCCTGCATCCGAGTTCCCTGCTTCGCCATGTCGTAACGCTGTTGCGCCGCCTGATAGCCGGCTTCGATTTTCTTGAAGTCGTTGGCCGGCAGGCTCTTGTGCTCGTAGAGGTACTTCATGCGGTTGTACTCATCCAGCCAGCGGTCGTAGTCAATGCGCGCCTGCTCCAGCTCTTGCGCGCGTGGGCCTTCCTGCGCCTTGCGGTCCACCGCCTGAGCCGCATCAGCCTGTCCCTTGGCCGCGTCGTAGCCGTTGCGGTAGTCGGTCGCGTCCAGCTCCGCCAGCACCTGACCCTTTTTCACCGGCTGGCCCTCATCCACCAGAACCCGCGCCACGCGCCCGGCAATCTGGAAGGCGCCTTGCGCCGTCACGTTGGCCTCAACCGCGCCGCTAGCCGCCACGGAAACAGGCTGCTTGACGTGATTCGGCGCGCGCAGCCGCACCGCCACCGGCTGATCAGCTGCTACCTTCGCCTTTGGTCCACAACCAGCCAGGGGCAACAGGGCCAGCAGGCATGCTGTAGCCGCGCCCGCACGAAGAATAGACTTAAACCGGCGGCCATCAGCGGCTGTCAGCAAATCCGAATGAATGTACTGTGCTTTGCTCATAGGTTTCTTTCTTGACAAGAATAGAATGACACGTCATTCTATTCTTGACAAGAGTCCTTCAGGATTAAAAAATGGCATATCGCAAGACTCCCGCTACCGAAGCCCGCAAAGACGCTCGCCGCAGGACAATTCTCGAGGCGGCATCGCTGCTTTTCGGCAGAAACGGCTATCACTCCACCACAGTTCCCATGATCGTAGCCGAGGCGGGCAGTTCTGTTGGTAGCTTTTACGCGCACTTTCGCAATAAGGAAGACGTTTTTGCCGCGGTTCTCAATGATCTTGGGGAAAAGGTACACGAGATTGTTCGCCAGGCCGAGGACTCCAAGCTCGATCCCCTTTCGGGAATTCCCCGCGCCGTGGAGTCGCTGTTTATGTTCCTGGCCGAGAATCCGGGCGATGCACGCATTCTGATTGTCGAGTCCTCCGGTCTCAGTCCCCGCCTGGAGCTGGTGAGGCGCGCCATTCTCCGCCGCCAGGCCGATCAAGTCCGCCACTCGTTTGAATTGGCATCGGAGGCGATCACGGTCGCCAATCCGGCCATCGCCGCCCGCTGCCTGGTCGGCGCAGTGTTTGAGAACCTTACCAGTTGGCAGGAACAAAGCCCGGAGCATCGCGCTCCGGCTGCCGTTGTCGCCCGCGCCGTGGCGGACTACAACCTGCGCGCCCTGCGCCGCTGACTCCCCCGTTCAATGTGTCTGCCGTACACTGAATGCGTGCACTCTGCGCCGGCGCACCTGGCCCAAGTGAAAAGTGCATCCGGGTGGAGGAGCCATGAAGAAGATCGGCATCCTGTTCGGCGTCGAGAACAGCTTTCCCAGCGCACTGGTTGAGAATATTAACGCCCGCAACCTCGAGGGCATTGAGGCCGAGTTCGTTTCGACCGGGGCCGTCCAACTCGACAAAGCGCCGCGTTACTCGGTGATCGTTGATCGCATCTCCCATGACATCCCTTTTTACAGGGCCTTTTTGAAGCACGCGGCGTTGCATGGAACGACCGTCATCAACAACCCCTTCTGGGCTTCAGCCGACGACAAATTCTTCAACTACACGCTGGCCAGACAGCTTGGCGTGGCGGTGCCGCCGACCGTCATTCTGCCGCACAAGCAACTGCCCCAGGGCGTCACGGACCGCTCGCTGCGCAACCTTGAATTCCCGCTCGACTGGGAGGCCGTCTTTGCGTACGTTGGCGAGCACGGCTACCTGAAGCCCATCGACGGCGGCGGCGGGCGCAGTGTGTGCGAAGTGCGCAGCCGCGAAGAGTTCTTCCGCGCCTACGACCAGTCCGGCGATCTGTGCATGGCCTACCAGAAGGCCGTCGATTTCGAGCTGTACTTCCGCTGCTATGTCGTGGGCCAGAAGAAGGTCCGCATCATGCCCTACGACCCGCGCCGGCCGCACGCCGAGCGCTACATCCAGAACGCGCCCTATTCCAGCAGAAAACTGCTCAAACGCATCCGGCAGGACGCGCTTACGCTATGCCGCGCCCTCGGCTATGACTTCAACACGGTTGAATTTGCCGTCCAGAATGGCATTCCCTACGCCATCGACTTCATGAACCCCGTGCCCGACGCCGACCTGCGCTCCGTCGGTCAGGCCAACTTCAACTGGATCGTCGAAGAAGCCGCGGAGCTGGCAATTGCCAGGGCCAGAACCGCCCCACCCTTGCCCGCATTGCACTGGCCGGCCTTTCTCGGCGCCGGAGCCGCCTACGCCAAGGCCGCCAGCAAAAATCCAGCCCTGAAGAAAAAGGCAAAATCCGCGGAGAATAAGCCGAAGAAAAAAAGATGACCGTGGAGGATTACCGCGGACGCTGGAAGGAGGCGGACTGCGCCATCCACGGCGAGGTTGTGGAGCCTATTCTCTTGGGCGCTGTAAAGTTATAAGCATATTATATGAGTGCCCTGCAAGCATATTAACGGAATGCTCATGCGTATGGCTTGTGCGCAATTCTATACGCAGCCTATAATCGAAACTTCAGGGAAAACTTTAGTACGGCAGGAATGGGTGGGAATTTTTAGTGCCATCAGGGATGGCGGAAAACTCCGGTAAACTTAGGATGACCTAGTTTTGGGTTGGGGGATGCCTACTGTGAATGCTTTGATGAATGCTTTGAAATCCGCGTTACCCTTTTCCCATGCGCATTCCAAATCGGCTGTACAGCAACAGGAAGTTCGTTGTGCCGTGCGTTTTCCCATTGCGCTGCCTGTGGTTATGTCATCGGAACGAGGAGAAATTACCGCTGTTACCTTGAATGTTTCCGCCAGCGGCGTGGTTTTTGAAATGAACAGGCCAATTCAGACAGGATTGGAAATCCATTTTTCACTGCGCATGCCCAGTGCGATCTTAGGTACTCCTCATGATGTTCTGGTGAATTGTCAGGGGCGCGTGGTACGTTGCTCCATGAACCGAAGTAACTACCTGGCTGCCTCGACGATTGATGATTATCAGTTCGTTGAGCAGTGATTGCCGGAATTGTTAGGACGATAATCTTTTTCCTTTGGCAAAAATGACTTATGGATTCTTTGAACAATTCGACAAACGGTGAACCTCTCGATGCTCCGGTCAAGCCGGGGACGATTCGCGTAATTCTGGCGGACTCCCAGGCAATTTACCGCGTTGGAATCCGCAAGATTTTCGCTCTTGAAGACGACCTTCGCGTTGTGGCCCAGGCCGACTCTCTGGAAAATCTGTGCGCGGCCGTTGAGCGTTTCCCCACGGATGTTGTCCTTATGGATGGCAGTCTTCTGGCTGGGACGGCCAATGCCATTCCCGACCTTCTCCGCATTGCTCCTGATGTGAAACTGATCGTGCAAGCCGTGGCGGCCGATGAAAACCAGACCGTCGAGCTTTATCGGCGCGGCGTTCGCGGCATCGTCTCCCGCGCCATCTCGCCCGATCTGCTGGTCCGCTGCGTGCGCCGCATCTCCGCCGGCGAAACCTGGATCGACAATCAGTCGGTCAGTTGGGTCATCGAGGCTTATCGCGCCCAGGCCGCCGCGCTGGTCAATCCACGCACCCAGCCCAAGATCTCGCCCAAGGAGATGTCCATCATCACCTGTATTACGCAGGGCAAACGCAACAAGGAAATTGCTTTCCAGTTGGGAACCACCGAGCAGGTAATCAAAAATTATCTACGGAAGATCTACGACAAGCTGGGTGTCAGCGACCGGTTGGAACTGGCTCTCTATTGCCTGCACAACAAGATTATTAAAAACGAATCGGATGAGGACTTGGTCTCGGAGCAGCTCGTGAACCAATAGGGCAGTTCTCCTGATGCCATCGAAGGGAAATACAGCTTCCATGTAGCTTTTCGATCCGCGAAAAACCGCCACCGTCCGTCTCTCCGATCCGGCTACTGCTTGACGGCCTCCAGTTCGATAATGAGCTTGACATCTTCGCCCACAATGGCTGCCGGAAACTTGGGGCCGATGCCATAGGCAGTGCGATTGATGATTGTGCTGGCCGTGAAGCCGCGATGCAGCTTGTGGTCCATGACGCTCTCCAGCGGCGCACTGACAGCTTCCACGTCCAAAACCACGGGACGGGTGACGCCGTGCAGGGTAAAGTTGCCAGTCACTGCCAGCCGGTTACCGTTCCTCGTCACGCTGGTGCTAGTGAAGGTGGCCGTAGAAAACTTCGCCACATCAAAGAAATCCGACGTCTTGAGGTGCGTATCGCGGGGCGCTACGCCAGTATCCACGGTGCTCACGTCGATCGTGGCCGCCACGCTGGATTTGGCTATATTTGCCTCGTTCAAGTGAATCGTAGCCGCCACCCCGCCGATGCGGCCATGGATGTTGGATACGCTCAAGTGCCTGATGTTGAAGTCAACCTCGCTGTGTTGCGGGTCGCTGGTCCAGGTCGAGGTTTGCGCCAGGGCCAGGGGCGCCGCCAGCGCCAGAATGCCGATCACAAATGCCAAACGCTTCATCGCGAATTCCTTTCGAGTCGTGAGCCGCCAGTATCGGCGGCGAGGGAAACACTCGCAGGTGCGCGCGAAACGAAGGGGAAATCCGGACTGCTCCGCGCGGCATCTTGCTGCAAATAAGATGCGCAGGGCAAACATTCGTTGCAACAAATAATTATGGAAAGATGAACTTGCAAGCGCGTGACCGTCACCGCGGCGCAAGCGCAGGCTCGCTCTATTGCTTATAGAGGCCGGTCAGTTCACTCCGCGCCAGCGTGTGCCCTTGCATGGCCGCTTCCACCTGCGCCCGGGTTACTCCCGCAGGCAGATTCAGCTTTATGTCCAGCGCGTAGAGCGTGAAAACGTAGCGATGTGCCGTGTGTCCGGGCGGGCAGGGGCCTCCATAGCCGATGCCCCCAAAATCGCTGCGCCCCTGGCGGGAACCATCGACGAGCTGGCCCTTGTCCGGCAATCCTTCATGAAGCGACCGCGTTCCGGCAGGCAAGCCGTAGAGCACCCAATGCGTGAATGTCCCGCCAGGAGCGTCCGGATCAGTGACAATCAGCGCCAAACTAGCCGTTCCTGCTGGAGGCGCGCTCCAGGCCAGTTCCGGCGAGACACCCGCGCCGTTGCAGGTGAATTTTGCCGGGATATGGCTGCCCTGGAAACTGGTAGCCGTCAGTTTCATCGTCTCTGCCATCAGCATTCCTCCGCGGCAGCCCGGCAGCACCGCCAGCAACAGGACGATCGCCGCCGCAATGCCCCACGCCGTCTGCCGCCGTCCCCGCTCGAAATTGTGCCAATTTTCGTCCGCCGTCATGAGCATTCCATAGCCGTCCGCACAGCAACCTTGCCAATGCAAAGGAATTTTAGCATTATTCTTGGATGGTGTAGAGAACTCCCGCCCTAGGTCTCTGACCGGATGAAGAAGTTTCATTGAGTTCGTGGTTTCCCACATCTCAAAATCGAGATGTGGGGCACCCAGCGATGGTACAAAATCAAGCGGTCAGAGACCTAGACGCAAAAACAAATACGCGGCGAGGGTGGGGCACCCGAACTCTATACCTATTGATCCGGCAACTAAATACTGTCAGAGGGCCCCATCCACTTCCGCGCTTTTTGCGGAAATGGGTGGGAAGCAATGTCACTGTTTTCTTGCCGGATCAATAAAGAAAAAATGCTCTGGATACGTTTGATCCCTGATCCCTGCTCATTCCGACGGAATCAAGTCGAAACGGTCGCGGGTGCGAACCCAGGTATGACCTGCCATCCGGCCCACGGCATCTAACCCGGCTGAATCGATGCGGAAGCCCTCGACCAGCTCTGCGCGCACATGAAAGCGAACAACCTCGCCCAGCACAATAACGCCGCTGCGCTGCGCATGGCCGGTGTAGATGACTTGGAGCAGCTTGCACTCCATTTGGGCGGGCGACTGGCTGACGCGTGGCGGACGGACGGCCTCGCTCGCAAGCGGCGTCAGCCCGGCGAGAGGAAATTCGTCCACCTCCGGCGACACGTCGGCAGCAGCGGCGTTGGCCGCCACGGCCATCGCTTCGCTGACCACATTGATGACAAATTCACCCGTTTCCTCCACGTTGCGCAGCGTGTCCTTTCTCTCGGCCATCCCGGTTGAACCGACCTCGCGCAGCGCCGGGCAAAAGAGCACCGTGGGCGGCGCGGAGCCTACGCCGGAGAAAAAGCTGAAGGGCGCCAGGTTGACCACGCCCTCCCGGCTCATGGTTGAAACCAGCGCGATTGGCCGCGGCACAATCATGCCGCTCAACAGCTTGTAAACCTGCTGGGGCTGGCAATCGGCCGGGTTGAAACTGACCATCGGGCCAGGTGAAACGCTTGTAATACCCATAGTGATAGCCTACAGCGAGGCCTGTGCTCCCCGAGCGAGAAAAGCATCGTTTTCCGGAATGAATTATTTCTGCTTCGTGACCTCATATTCTTCTGCTGGTAACATTGCAGGATGCACAATCAAGGTTAGGAGAATTGTCGTGCCTCGCATTCATTTTCAACTCGAACTTTCCGAACTCAAGGACATGCTCATGGCGATGGCCGCCCTGTCGCAGCAGGCGGTCGAATCCGCGGTAGAAGCCTTTGTGCAGCGAGACAAGGGTCTGTGCAAGTACATCAAGCGCAACGAGACGGCCATTAACGCCGCGCAGCGGTCTCTGGACGAGATGTCCTATGAGCTGCTGGCCAAGGAACAGCCCATGGCCATCGATCTGCGCTTTATCCTGGCGGGCATCAAGATTAACGGCGACCTCGAGCGGGTTGGCGACCAGGCGATGGGCATTGCGCGTCGCACCAAGGAGATTCTGAAGCAGGAGCCGGTCGATTTGCCAGTGGATTTTGCGACCATGGGCGAGTTTGCCGCACACATGATCCGCTCGGCGGTGCAGTCGCTGCTGGAGGGCGACGTGGAGTTGGCCGAGCAGGTGCGCGGGATGGACGACGAGATTGACAGCATGAACCAGCGCGCCTACGTCGGCCTGCTCCATCTTATCCAGGAACAGCCGCGCTACACGCAGCAGGCCATGCGCGGCATTTTGGTCGCCAAAAATCTGGAGCGGATCGGCGACCATGCCTCGAACATTGCCACCGACGTCATCTTCTGGATTCGCGGCGCCGATGTGCGCCACCAGATGAGCGGGACGATGGAACTGGGTGCGGAAGCAGCGCCCGGAAAAGACTATTGATCCGGCCCAAAAGATTTGCATCGCTCCTTCCCACCCTAGCGACAAAAACTAAGGCGTCGCGAGGGTGGGGCCCCCATACAGTCAGTGTTGCAATACATAAAGGCCGGATCAAGAAGCAAAACAGAATCGACATACTCTTCGAGTCGTAAGCGCATCAAGCGCTCTTTGCAGAGCGCTGCAAATACGCCTGGAACTCTTCCAGCGGCAGCGGGCGGCTGAACAGGTAGCCCTGGAAGGCATGGCAACCAAGATTGGTGAGGAAGCCTCTCTGCTCCTCGGTTTCCACGCCCTCGGCAATCACCGACAAGCCCATCGCGCGGCCCATTGCAATGATGGTTTGCGCAATGGCTCCGCTGGTCGCGTCCACCATCATGTCGCGCACGAACGCGCGGTCGATCTTCAGTTGGTCCAGCGGCAGGCGCTTGAGGTAGGTCAGCGAGGAATAGCCCGTGCCAAAGTCGTCCAGCGAGAAGCTCACGTTGTGGAACTTCAGTTCCTTCATCTTCCAGACGACTTCGTCCAGGTTTTCCGCGAACACGCTCTCGGTCAGTTCCAGCTTGAGGGTCATCGCGTTGATGCCGGTGCTGCTGAGGGCCATCAGTACTTGTTCAACGAACTCCGGCTGACGAAATTGCAGGGCGCTGATGTTCACTGCGAGCACGAAATTGTGCGGGGACAGCTTCAGCGCAGCCCATGAGGCGAGCTGTGCGCAGGCGGTTTTCAGAACCCATTCGCCCAGAGGCAGAATCAGGCCTGTTTCCTCTGCCATCGGAATGAACTCGTCCGGCTTCACAAGGCCGCGCGTGGGGTGATTCCAGCGAATCAGGGTTTCCGCGCCCATCAGCCGGTCCAATTCCACTTGAGGCTGGTAGTAGAGCACGAACTGGTCGTTTTTGAGTGCCTGGCGAAGTTCATCTTCCAGCGTCGCGCGGGCGTTGACTGCTTTCTGCAAGTCGGAAGAAAAAAAGCGGAAGGTGTTGCGCCCGGCCGACTTGGCATGATGCAGAGCAATATCGGCCTGCTGCAAAAAATCGTCCGTGCTGTTCTGCTGGTTTCCGAAAACGGTGACGCCAATGCTGGCGGCCGAAAGGCACTCGCGGCTCTCAATCATATATGGCTGACTGATTGCATCCAGAATCCGCGAGCACACGGCCTTGGCCTGATTCGCCGCCTCCGCCGCAACGTCGCTCAGATCTTTGAGCAGCACGGCAAACTCATCGCCGCCCAGCCGGCTCACGGTGTCCGATCCGTGGACGCACGTGCTGATTCGCCGTGCGATTTCCTGAAGCAGAAGATCGCCCTTTCGATGGCCAAGCGTCTCGTTCAGTATTTTGAAATCATCCAGATCGATCATCAGCAGCGCGCGCGAGTGGACGCCTGTGACGTCATCCGTCACGAGTGTGCGCAGACGGTCCATCAACATACGCCGGTTTGACAGGCCGGTCAGCGGGTCAAAGAAGGCCAGGCTCCGGATCTCATCCTCCGCCGCCTTCACCGAGGAGAGATCCCGCGTAATACATAAACGGTGCGGAACGCCGTGAATCTTCATCTCCGAAGCCGACATCTCCACCCACTGAATTTTTCCGCCCTTCCTCTTGAGCTGGAACTCTGATCTGCGGTAAAAGGAGTTCTCGTGCGCCAGCTTCATCATTATTTCTTCATCGTCTGGATTCACCCAGATACCCAGTTCCCGTGGTGTCCGCCCGATGATTTCGTCGCGCTTGTATCCCAGGTCATCAAGAAGTGCCTGATTGCAGTCGACAAATTTGTTATCGCTCATGCGTAGGATCGCGATGGCGTCAATACTGGCTTCAAAGACCGCGCGGTAGCGTTCCTCGCTGAGGCGCAAGGCCTCGGCCGACGCCTTGGCCTCGGAAACATCCCGAATCACAAGATGGATGCTGGAAACGCCCGCCAGCATAATCCGCGACCCCGAGATCTGAACCCACAGCTTCTGCCCTCCCTTTTTATGAAGATGGAATTCCATATCCTTGCAAGTGTTCTCCTTGCGCAGCGCCTCGATCAATCTCGACCGGTCCTGCGGGTTTGACCATAGGTTGAGCTCCGCGAAGGTGTGCCCCAGCACTTCCTCGCGCACGTATCCAAACATGCGCAGCGCTGCCTGATTGACATCGACGATCTTTTCGTTCGTAATGTTAAGGATGGTGATGGCGTCAATGCTGGTCTGGAATGCAACGCGGTAGTGCTCTTCGCTCAACCGCAACGCTTCCTGGGATGCGGCCAACTGCGCCTCAACGACCTTTTGGGCATTGATATCCTCGGCCAGGGAGACCATGTAAAGCATGTTCCCCTTGTTGTCCCGCTGTGGCCAGGTCGTCATTCTGACCCAAGTCAGGCTGCCGTCCTTGCGCACCAGGCGCTCTTCAAAATGGACATGATCGACTTCGCCCTTTGCCAACCTCATGCGAACCGACTCGTTTATGGCGCGATCAGCCGGATGCGTCACTTGCTGAACGGTCAGGCTGGGAACCTCCTCCAGCGGGTAACCGGCGATCTCGACGAAACGCGCATTGCACCGCAGATACTTGCCCTCAAATGAAATATGCGCGATGCCAACCGCGGCCTGCTCGATGGTGGCGCGATAACTCATCTCGCTGTCGCGCAGTTCCGACTCCGCCTGCTTGCGCTCGGTGATGTCAAGGATAAAACCCTCGACATAAAGATACAGGCCATCAATATCGCTGATTTTCCGGGCGCTCAATAAAGACCAGAAAATTGTACCGTCCTTGCGCCGCAACCGGCACTCGAAGTCCTGGATGGCTCCTTGCTCACGGATTTGCCGCCGAAATTTTGCGCTATCCTCCCGGTCAACCCACAGTTGCTCACTCAGGTTTGTGACCAAAGCCTGAAAATCTTCCAGGGAATCGTATCCCAGAATCTTCACGGCGGCGCGGTTCACCATCAGGACTTTGCCTTCGGGAGAGGATTGAAAGATTCCCTCGACTGCCCCATCGAAAATAACGCGATACCTTTTCTCCGCCTCCTGCAGCGCGATCTCAGCCGCCTTGCGCTTGGTAATGTCCTTGCCAAAGACAGAAATGCCCGCCGTTATCCCATCGGCAGTAATACGGTTGAATGCCAACTCCAGCGTGCGGCCATCGGCAAGCATGAACTCAATCGAGAACGGACCTTCCCGCAGCGCTCGTTCAAACAGAGACGGCCAAAGCGCCGCTATCTCTGGCGAAAGCCCTTCTGACGGCCCCATCCCTGCCTTTAGCTGAACACCATGTATTTCCAGCGCGTTCCGCGACAGCGCACTGTTGAATGCAATCAGCCGGCCATCAAGGTCCACCGACCAGATCAGATCCTTCGTGCTTTCGATCAATGCCGAAAGATTGGCTTCAGGTTGGATGCACATAGGAACCCTTTCCTACTTCAAAAGAAAAGGTGCTAACTTCAAAAAACTAGCTAGAGTGTACCCCTTGAAAAGCTATTTCTGGTGTCTCTTTTCGTTCACCAGATCTCTGGCCGCTTGAAATTGTACCAGCGATGGGCGCTCCAGCCTAGCGACGCCTTTGTTGCCAGGGTGGGGAAGCAGGATGCAAATCTTTTGGGCCGGATCAAGAGATAGATATGCTGCGGTTCCTTTATAAACCCCTATCCGGCAGTTGGCCAGTGGAAATCGTGTCAAAGGGTAGACTGGAAGCGGGTTTAATCGTCATGAGAGGTGTCACCCAATGGGTGAGTCGCCGCAGGCAGAGATTTCCCTCTACCGTCCCGATTTGGAGTCGTTTTCAGTGGAAACGCCAGGTGGTCGCATCTATATCCGCTGGGATAATGAAGCCCGCGCCACGCCGAATGCGC
>Ga0224525_1000960_pt1 | contig 11382 bp, 10 predicted proteins | sample CFST100metaG_FD_179874 | JGI IMG/M metagenome (GOLD analysis project Ga0224525, IMG submission 179874) | Peat soil microbial communities from Stordalen Mire, Sweden - C.F.S.T100 | ecosystem: Environmental > Terrestrial > Soil > Wetlands > Peat | place: Sweden: Norrbotten County, Stordalen Mire...
GGCTGGTTATTGCCCTTCTATCGATGATTTGGGGAACCAGCTATATCCTTATGAAAAAAGGGCTGCGCTCTTTTTCAACTTATCAGATGGCTTCACTTAGAATCCTGATTTCATTTGTATGCCTGCTGCCTATTGCACTGCGCAATTTGCCAAAGCTAAATAAGAATAATTTGCGTTCAATTCTCATAATAGGCTTTTTCGGAAGCGGAATACCTGCATTCCTCTATCCTCTTGCCCAGACAAGAATAGACAGTTCTCTTACGGGTATGCTGAATACTCTAAGTTCTGCATTTACTTTGGCAATCGGTATTTTATTCTATAAAAGAAAAGCTATCAGGTCGCAGATTGCAGGAGTGTTTCTTGGGTTCCTTGGAGCAGCAGGACTGCTGTACAGCGGCTCTTTCACAATAAATTATTATGGCCTGTTTGTGGTACTTGCGACACTTATGAATGGAGTCAGCAATAATGAAGTAAGCAAAGCGGAAGGGTTGAATGGACTGCAGATAACTTCGCTGTCATTTTTTGTTCTAAGTCCCTTCGCACTTGCCCTGCTTCTGAGCACAGACCTGCATGCCGTAACCCTTACTCCTCACTGGCTTCAGAACTTCGGCTATATTGCGATTCTATCAGTTTTAGGAAGCGCCTTTGCCAACGCAATTTATTATTCTCTAGTCAGGGATACCTCACCTGTGGTTGCTTCGGTTGTGGCTTATTTCATTCCGATTGTGGCAACATTATGGGGTATTTCCGACAATGAGCATCCTGCGCCAACAATGTTCATTTCCGTATTGCTGATCCTTGCAGGTGTTTACCTCATTAACAGACCAGGGATTATAAAGAAATATTTGAGAATTAATAAAGCAATTTAATATAATCTTGTCAGACTGGCATTTGCATGACAAATTACCCGTACACAAATTAAATATTTCCATTTTGAAGGGAATATGTGCAACCCCCGGGTCGACAAACTGTCTTTGATTTAAGTAAGAACACGAGGTGGATTATCAGGATATCAAGATAGTTGCTCCATTGATTGAGGAGTGCAGGAATGGAAGCATTAAAGCCCAGTTCAGGCTTTATAACCAATATTCAAAAGCCATGTACAACCTTGCATACAGGATGATGAATAACAGGGAAGATGCAGAGGACAGGCTCCAGGAAGCATTTCTTGAGTGCTTTCGCAGCATCGGAACTTTCAGGTTTGAGTCAACTTTCGGCGCATGGCTTAAAAGAATCCTGATAAACAGGTGTATTAATGAGCTCAGGAAAAAAAGAGTAGACCTGGTTCTCTATGAGAATTTTCCCGAGAACTTTGTTGAGGAAGAACCTGATGATCAGTACGATACTGGAAGAATAACGAGGGGGATAGATCAGCTTCCGGATGGCTATAGGATTATCATTACATTGTACCTGCTTGAAGGTTACGATCATACTGAAATAGCACAGATCCTTGGCATTAGCGAATCGACATCCAAATCTCAGTATTCTAGAGCAAAAGAGAAATTAAGAGTAATCCTTTCAAATAAGTAATTTATGGAAAAACTGGAAGATTTCATAAAACAAAACAGGGAAGGTCTTGATCAGCGAGATCCTTCTCCCGGGGTATGGAAAGGTATAAGAAGAAATTTGCAGAGACGCAGGCCTGGCTTAATGAAAAGGCTTGCGGCAGCAGCATTGATAATAGCAATTGTGACTGCAGCTGTATTCCATTACACTAAAGAGAATAAAGATAAATCCATGAATCCCGGAGAGGCATTACTGATAAAGAATAACCCTCAGTTGAGGGAAACTGAGTTTTATTATAATAATCTGGTAAACAGCCTTTATGTCGAAGTCGCTCCCCAATTGAAGGGATACCCTGAAATCAGGAATGAGTTCCTTCATGATATGTCGCATATAGACAGTATCTGCACCGACATTAAGAAAGACCTTAAGGATAATGTTTCGAACCAGGAGGTTATTGAAGCATTAATTAATAACTACAGGATTAAAATCCAGATACTTGAAGACATGCTCGGCCAGCTTAGGCAAAATGAGAATATACCTCTAAATAAAGAAAGCCATGAACTGTAAGTCATTTATAATATTAATATCCGCTCTGACCTTGACTTGTCCCGGACATAGTCAGTTCAACGAAAAAAGAAGCTTCAATAATTCACTCCATGTAAATAAAGAGATGTCCCTCGAAGTGAATAATAAATACGGAACTATCCATATCACGCCATGGAACAAGGATTCTGTATCGGTCAGGGTTGAGGTGGAGGCTAATTCATCAAGCCTTGAGCGGTTGCATAAAATGTTCAATGGAATAAATATTAATATTACCGGATCAAGCTTCCAGGTCAGGGCCGAATCGGAATTCAACCAGAATATCGACATCCTTTTCGAAACCTTCAAAGGAATGACCAGCAAGCTGATACCATATGAATCGAGGCTCCAGATCAACTACTTTATCAGCGCCCCTGAATATCTTGATATGCAGATAACCAACAAATACGGTGACGTTTACATGGAGAACAATACAGGAAAATTCTCACTATCCCTTTCAAACGGATCCTTCAAGGCCAACTCGCTCAATGAGTCTAACCAGATTGAACTTACGTTCTGCGATGCTACCATAAATAAAATCAGAAAAGGCTATATAAACTCCTCATTTTCTGATATCGAGATCGGTGAATCCCAGGAGATTAAGATCAGCTCCATATCATCGAAGTTTAACCTGAAGAAGGTAGGGAAGCTTGATGCTGAATCACGAAGGGATAAGTTCTATATCGGCACTGCTTCTGAAGTCAGGGGAAACTCTTACTTCACCGATTACAGGATTGGAGAGCTGGAAAAGGAGATTGATGTTGTTTCCAAATACGGCAGCCTGAATGCCGATGACATTCAGAAGGGGCTGGATTTTATCAATATTAATTCCTCTTATTCAGATATTAGTCTGACCTTCGATCCGGCAGTATCTTATAACCTTGATATCAGGCATGTAAATGCATTCCTTGTGCTTCCTGAAAAGAATTCAGATATTGAGAAAAAAAGTGTCAATGAGGATAAGAAGGAATATATGACATTCGGCACGGTTGGAAAGAATCCGGGAAGCGTAAAAGTATCAATAGATGCAACCCGGGGAAATATTTATATAAAATGATATTCCTAATCACAGGAGGTCAGTCAGGTAATTATTTCTTCCCTGAATTAAAAGCTTTCAATCCATTATCGAGCCAGTTTTTATAGTCTTCCGTTTTCAGGTTTGTCGGCATTGGACTGATAATGGCTTTGCCGTCGGAATCGGAGATCACATACAAAGGAAGGGCATTCGTGCTGAACCTGGTAATCTCAAGGTCTTCATTCAGTTTCCCTATTGTCTTCTTCATCTTTCCATCTACGGATGATACATACCACTCATTCTCCGGGAGAACGGTTCTGTCATCGGCATAAAGTGAGATTATCACGAAATCTTCCCTGAGTCTTTTCAGGATTTCCGGGTCGGACCAGACTTTTGCCTCCATGAGCTTGCAGTTTGCACATGCATGGCCCTTGAAATCAAGAAGTGCCGGCTTACCCTGCTCCCGAGCACAAGCAAGGCCCTGCTTCAGGTCAAAATACCCATGAAGTCCAAGGGGCATTTCAAACAAATCCTTGTATTCTGGTTCAGAGCACAAAATACTGACATTTTGGGGCACTGTTCCTCCCAATGCTGGATTTTTGTTTTCTAAAGCTTCTGAATGGCGGGAGAACCACGATGTCTCCTGAGGCGGAAGAAGAGACGCAACTCCTTCCAGAGGAGCGCCAAAAAGCCCAGGTACTAGGTAAAAAACAAAAGAGAAGACTGCAATTATAAGAAAGAGCCTGAATGGTCCTATATATTCCAGATCAGTATCATGGGCAAATTTGATCTTACCCATAAGGTAAAGTCCGAGAAGCGTGAAGAGGACAATCCAGACGGCCAGGAAAAGGTCCCGTGATAAAAGTCCAAGTGAATAGACACTGTCTATAGTCATAAGGAATTTCATGCTGAACGCAAGCATCAGAAATCCAAGAACTACTTTAATTGAATTAAGCCACCCTCCAGATCTTGGCAATTTTGTCAATAAGGCAGGAAAAAGGGCGAAGAGAGTAAATGGGAGAGCAAAAGCAAGCCCGAATGCGAACATCCCGACTGTTGGTCTTAACACGTCTCCCCTGGCAGCTTCAACCAAAAGTCCGCCGACAATGGGACCAGTACATGAGAATGATACGATAACTGTTGTAAGTGCCATGAAGAATGCTGCAAGCAAGCCACCTTTGTCAACTTTTGAATCTGCATTGTTTGCCCATTTATTGGGGAGCACCATTTCAAATGCTCCAAAGAAGGAAGCTGCAAACAAAACAAAAAGCATAAAAAATATCGTGTTGGGTATCCAGTGTGTACTAAGGGCGTTGGCAAACCCGGCACCGGCACCCGTAAGAGAAATTATAATACCTGGAGAAGCATAAATGAGCACTATTGAAATTCCGAATATAAATGCATTCAGAATTGTCTTTGATCTGTTTTCTGAGCCTCTGGTAAAGAAAGCAACTGTCATGGGGATCATCGGGTAAACACATGGAGTAATGACCCCAAGCAACCCAAGGAGGAATGAGGCAAGAAAAAATTTCAGAATCCCTTTTTTCGGAGGGAGAGTCTGTGAGCCTATGGTTCTTTTGCCGGATTCGAAAGCTGCAACTTTTTTAATATTGCCAACAGGAATTTCAAACCCCACTTCCTTTGGAGGAGAGCAGGTTGATTTATTGCATGACATGAAATTGACCTCTCCTTTTACTATGAATGAAGGGGCATTTCCAATAATTTTCTGCCTGAATTCAGCTTTCTCATTGAAGATCTTAATCTTAAAGCCAAAAGCTTCATCGAAGACCTCTTCAGGGAGGGTGATTTCATAAGGTTTGCCGTTGAAGGAATAGCCTGGTAATGAATCTATAAGGATTGTTGTAGGGATCGGCCCCCCTTCCGGGATATCCATTGAATATATATGCGATCCGGGCTGGATGGTTGCTGTGAAGATAAGGTCATAAATATTCTCACCTTTCTTTTCGTATCTGAAATCCCATGTTACAGGATCATAGATCTGAGCCTGGAGAGTAATTACAAGGAAGCTGAAAAGAAGTACTGATATGGTTCGTTTCTGCATGGTAACATGTGTTTTCATGCCAAAATTAATAAAACATTTAGAATAAGGAAGATAGAATGAGGGCAGATTGAGATTGGTAAAAGTTAAGCGAGGTCAATCTCATTGTCATACCGGTCATAGAAATGATATTCAAGCATGTGGTATGATGTAGCTGCCTGTATTTTAAGAATTATCTTATACTTAATATCCCATTTTCTGTATACCGGGAATAAGCCCTTTTTCAGATAGGCTGCAACGAATGGATGAACGTTGAGGATCAGTTTCCTGGTCTTAATTTTATCTACGATGAATGCCAGGCTGGTTTCGAGCTCATCAGTAAAAAGGATGGTCGGTTTTATCTGTCCGGTGCCCTGGCAGGAAGGACATTTTTCATCGGTAGTAATGCTCATCTCCGGTCTTACCCTTTGCCTTGTTATCTGCATAAGGCCGAATTTTGTGAGCGGAAGAATGTTATGCTTTGTCCTGTCATTAGCCATCAGTTCCCTGACTTTATCGAAAAGCTGCTGTTTGTTTTCAGCCGATTGCATATCGATAAAATCAATCACTATAATACCGCCCATATCCCTTAGCCTCAGCTGACGTACAATCTCGGTGGCTGCTTCCATGTTGACTTCAAGGGCGTTTAATTCCTGGTCATTGCCTGAACGTGAACGGTTTCCGCTGTTTACATCAATTACGTGAAGGGCTTCAGTATGTTCAATTATGAGATAGGCGCCATGTTTAAAAGATATAGATTTTCCGAAGAGGGCTTTGATCTGCTTGTTAACGCCAAAATGGTCGAAGATAGGAATAGTACCTTTGTAGAGCTTGACAATTTTGGCTGATTCCGGAGCAATCTCCTTGATATATTTACGTATATCTTCTACAAAAGCCTGATCATTGACATGAATGCTGTTAAAAGATACATTCAGCAAATCACGCAGAATAGCTGAGGTCCTGTTAAGTTCGCCGATGAAAAGCCGTGGGCTCTTAATTTCTTTTTTTACAGTTGAAAAAGCTGATTCCCATTTCCTTACAAGCTCCCTTAGTTCGGCATCCAGCACGGCAACCTTCTTGCCTTCTGCAGCCGTTCTGATTATAATCCCGTAATTTCTTGGCTTAATACTCTGCAGCAGGGTTTTCAGACGGTTTTTTTCATCCGGGCTTTCAATCTTCGAGGAGATGGAGACCTTATCCGAATTTGGGATCAGTACGAGGTTTCTTCCGGCAAGTGAGATCTCGGAAGAGAGCCTGGGTCCCTTTGTTGAAATAGGTTCTTTTGTGATCTGAACGATAACAGTCTGCCCCTGGGTAAGGACATCAGATATCTTACCATCCTTGTCAATGTCAGGTTCGGGTTTAAATTTATGAACAGGAATGATACGTCCCTGCCTCTGAAGTGTAGTTATATAATATTTCTGCTGGGTACGGAACTGGGCTCCCAGATCAAGGTAATGCAGAAATGCATCCCTTTCAAAACCTACATTGATGAAAGCCGCATTCAGCCCGGGCATTATCTTTTTAACCTTACCAAGATAAATGTCGCCGACTGAGAATTTTATATTGCGTTTTTCCTTATTGAGTTCAATTAACTGCTTGTCTTCCAATAATGCCAAAGAAACCTCGGAATCATTTACATCAATGATAAGATCCTTATTTGCCACTTCCTATATTAATCAGAGTCAATATAATATCAACCATTTCCAACACCTATATATAATAAACCTAAAGATCACCGGACCTTTAGGTTTAAAATACTCAGTTAAAGACCACTCAGCAATCAGCTATTTCTTTTTATGCCTATTCTTCCTCAAACGCTTTTTGCGTTTGTGAGTAGCCATTTTATGCCTTTTCCTTTTTTTACCGCTTGGCATGGATGATTATTTCTTAACGTGTGATTTAACTTTTGTTATAAATGATTTTGCCGGTTTGAAAGCAGGTATATTGTGTGCAGGAATAATAATAGTAGTATTTTTTGAAATATTCCTTGCAGTTTTCTTTGCTCTCTTTTTAACGATAAAGCTTCCAAAACCCCTTAGATAAACGTTATTCCCAGTTACCATAGAATGTTTTATGGTTTCCATTAAAGCCTCAACTGATTTTTGCACAGTTACCTTTTCAATACCAGTGTTCTTGGCAATTTCATTAACAATGTCTGCTTTAGTCATTTTACTTGAAGTTTAAAATTCAACAAATTATTTTGAGTATTCTTTTTTTTCAACCCTGCAAATATAGAAATATTATTTATTTAAATTGGAACACTTAAGTAATAATTTTTTATTATTGCCTTAAATACAATGAAATAGATAATTATATACCCTTCCCCTTTTTATACTGTCATACTAAAATCGGGAAAGTAAATAATTATTGCTGAAAAATTGTAAATACCTGACAACATGGATTTTTGCCTTTTAGTTCTTCAATGATTGTTTAGAGCTGTTTTTTTCTTAACTTTACACTCCTGTTTCGGATAATTAAATATTACATAACTACATGTCAATCAATAAAGTCATTCTCGTAGGCAATGTGGGTAAAGACCCAGTTGTCAGATATTTCGACAAGGGAGTTGCAAAAGCTGCTTTTCCGCTGGCAACAAGTGAAACCTATACCAATCAGCAAGGGGAGACAATTACCTCTACCGAATGGCATAATATTGTTCTATGGCGTGCACTGGCTGAAGTAGCTGAAAAAACCATTAAAAAAGGTACCCAGGTATACATTGTAGGGAAAATAAAAACCCGCTCATATGTCGACAAAGACGGGAACAACAAGTATATTACTGAGATTCTTGCTGATACTATGCTTGTGCTCGAGAAAAAGCAAAGCTCATATAACGGACAGCACGATTCATCCAGAACTGACTACTCTGAGAAGGGCACAATCGCCTCTGAGGCAAATGAAGCAGGCGGACCTTACCATACTCCAGGTGAAAGTATGAACAGACCTGAAAAAAATGTTCCAGGTCCTGAAGAACAAGGATCGGGCGGATCATTCCCTGACGGACCCGCTGCCGGAAGTAATGAAGATGATCTTCCCTTCTAGTCGTATTATTAATAAGAGTTTAATTGGAACCTGCATTTGCACTTACATATATTGCTGCCCATTCAGGAATAATCTTTAATCCTCCTGATTTAAAAATAATTATAGGATTAATTGTTCTCATTCTGCTCCTTCTTGGTTCAGCCTTTATGTCAGCCTCTGAGGTGGCATATTTCTCATTCGGACCAGAGGATATAGAAAAGTTCAGGAATGACAAGAGCCGGAAATCAAAAAGTGTCCTGAAGCTTTATGATATGCCTGAAAAGCTTCTTAGCACAATACTTGTCGCAAACAATACCATAAATATTACAATTGTACTCTTATCAGCATTCATCAGTTCAAAGCTTTTTGATTTCAGCGCAGATCCGGTGATAGGGTTCATTATTGAAGCAGTTGTAATTACGTTCCTGCTCTTATTTTTCGGAGAGATAATGCCTAAAGTATACGCATCAAGAAATAACGTAGCCACAGCCAAATTTATGGCATTGCCTCTCCTGGTTATGGAAAAGATCTTCAGGCCGATCACCATATTGCTCACGCTTTCATCGTCGTTTGTAAAAAAAAGAACAAGGACCAGGCGCTCAAAGATAAGCATGGACGACCTGTCGGATGCACTTGATCTCACTTCTGATGAGTTTAATGAAGATGAAAAGATCCTCAAGGGGATAGTTAATTTCGGGAATATCAATGTGAGCGCAATCATGTGCTCCAGGATCGGCGTCACTGCAGTCGATATCCATTCAGGCTTCAGCGAGGTAATCCCTGTAATAATAAGCTCGGGATTCTCAAGGATACCTGTTTATTCTGAATCTTTCGATAACGTCAAGGGAATCCTGTATGCAAAAGATGTCCTTCCCTATATGAAGAATGTTGATACATTCAAGTGGCAAACGCTTCTGAGACCTCCTTACTTTGTTCCCGAGACTAAAAAAATCAATGATCTTCTGAAGGAATTCCAGGTTAAGAAGAACCACATGGCTATCGTAATTGACGAATATGGCGGCACATCAGGGATAGTCACCCTTGAAGATGTCCTTGAGGAGATTGTCGGAGAGATTACAGATGAAAGCGATGCAGATGAAGTTCTGTACAGAAAAATCGATGAAAAGACATATTTATTTGAAGGCAAGATACTATTAAACGATTTTTATAAAATTCTGGGCATTGATAATGAACCATTTGAAGAGGTAAAGGGAGAATCAGAAACATTGGCAGGACTTATTCTTGAACTTACCGGCGAGATTCCCGAGAAAAACCAAGTAGTAAAATTCAAGAATTTCTCCTTCATGATCGAATCAGCCGACAGGAGGAGAATCAAGCAAATACATGTCGAAATAAATAAAGAAGATGACAAGTCTGAGGAAGTTTAGTTTTTTGCCCATATTCTTGTTATTGATAGCCATAGTGGGCTGCAGAAAAGTCGCAGTACCAAAACCGAAAGGCTACTTCAGGATCGATTTCCCTGCCAGACAATATATCCAATTCACCGGGAATGATTCTATCGGGCAGAATTTACCATTATCATTCGAATACCCTGCATATGGGAAATTATCATTCCAAACTGAAAATGGTTCTGAACCCGGGTGGTTCAATATTGATTTTTCAGGTTATAAGGCCAGGATATACCTGACTTACAGGGAAGTTAAGAAAGACCTGGAAAACATTATGGATCAGAGTTACAGGATGGATGTAAAAAATCACATAACCAAGGCTGATGCAATCAATGAAAATGTGATTTCCGATCCCGATCATAAAGTATATGGGATCCTTTACGATCTGAAGGGAAGCACCGCCACTGCTGTTCAGTTTTTTGCCACCGATAGCGTTAAGCATTTTTTCAGGGGTTCTCTTTACTTTGCTGCGGAACCAAATCCTGATTCTCTTGCACCATCCATTGCATTCTTCAGAGAAGATATCATTCATTTGATTGAAACTCTGAGATGGAAAAATAAATAATGAACCTGTCTATAAATGGGCTGTATTACAAAACATTTTCTCAACGAATCAACCATCCTCGGAGTATGGAAAATTGAGGAGGAAATTAATACCCTGCTTGAGATGGTTATCCTGGATGCCGATGATAAGAAAAAATATAAAGCTTTTACCAGCACTTCACGAAGACTTGAATTTCTGAGTGTCAGGGCCTTGCTCTCTGAAATGCTTGGAAAAGACGCTCGCATCGTATATAATAAGAACAATAAGCCATTCTTAAAAGATGGCTCAAGATTTATAAGCATCACCCACTCTCATAAACTCACAGCAATAATTTGCAGCGTGGATGAAAAGGTTGGAATAGATCTTGAGTACATGAGCTCAAATATCGGTGCATTTGCCTTCAAATTCCTTAACAGAAAGGAGAAGATAACCAAGAACCCTGATGTAAGAAAATATCATCTTTACATACACTGGTGCGCAAAAGAGTCTCTTTATAAGATCTGCGACAAGGAGGGAATAAGCATCAGGAAGGATATAACAGTCGAACCTTTTGATGTAAAGGAATCAGGAGAGATAAAAGGAAAAGTTCAAACTCAAAAGATTCATGAATCCTTCGATCTCTTTTATTCCAGATATGACAATTATGCAATAGTATGGACAAAAAAGAAGTATGAAAGCAAATAATTTCCCCGGTAACAGGAGCATTGCCCTTCTGCTTGACCCGGATAAGGCCAGTGGTGATTCGCTGAAGAATATTGTAAAAAGCGCGGTAAAATGCAAAACCGACTTTATAATGACGGGAGGAAGCCTGACATTCAGTAGTATTGACAACCTTATTGACTCTGTAAAGGGATATTGCACAATACCCGTTGTGCTCTTTCCCGGCAACCTTCTGCAGCTTAGCCGTAAAGCTGACCTGATATTGCTGCTATCACTTATTTCAGGCAGAAACCCTGAATTGCTTATTGGCAACCATGTCATTGCCGCTCCCTACCTTAAAGATGTCAGGGAAAAACTGGTCTCGACAGGTTATATCCTTATTGGCTGTGGTACCAAGACTTCGGTAGAATACATCAGTCAGACCGAAGCAATTCCTGCAGACAAACCGGAGATTGTTGTCGCTACCGCAATGGCAGGAGAAATGCTTGGACTAGGCATGATATATCTTGAAGCAGGAAGCGGTGCCACAAAGCATATTCCAACAGATATAATAAGTGCTGTCAGAAAAAATATTTCAATTCCGCTCGCTGTCGGAGGCGGGATA
>Ga0224525_1000962_pt1 | contig 11358 bp, 11 predicted proteins | sample CFST100metaG_FD_179874 | JGI IMG/M metagenome (GOLD analysis project Ga0224525, IMG submission 179874) | Peat soil microbial communities from Stordalen Mire, Sweden - C.F.S.T100 | ecosystem: Environmental > Terrestrial > Soil > Wetlands > Peat | place: Sweden: Norrbotten County, Stordalen Mire...
ATGTATTTCCCCTTTATAATTCATTAGCTCGCAAAGCAATTCTACTAAATCTTTAATACAAATCTCTATGCCCGAGCCAAGATTAACAGGACCAGATTTATTATATTTTTCAGTGGCTAAAATAATTCCCTCGGCTCCATCTTCAACATAAAGAAATTCCCTTGTGGCCTTGCCAGTCCCCCAAACTTCTATATAATCTTTATTTTCTTTTTTTGCTTCATAAATTTTTTTAATCAATGCAGCAATAACATGAGATTTTTTAGGATCAAAATTATCTCCAGGCCCATACATATTCACTGGCAACAAATAAATAACATCAAAGCCATACTGCTGTCTATAAGCTTCTGCTTGAACTAATAACATTTTTTTAGCTAATCCATAAGGAGCATTGGTTTCTTCAGGATAACCATTCCATAAAGTTTCTTCTTTAAATGGAGTTTCTGTAAACTTAGGATAAGCACAAATTGTACCGATAGCCACAAACTTTTCAACTTTAGCTTGGCGAGCAGCTTCCATTAAATGAGCTCCCATTATAAGATTGTCATAAAACATTTCTCCTGGTATTTCTCTATTTAAACCAATTCCGCCAACTACAGCTGCCAAATGTATAACTATATCTTGACCTTGCACTGCCTTTTGACAATCTTCCCATTTTCTCAAATCCAACTCTTTATGAGTAGGCAAATATAAATTATCTCTTGGCACATTTCTATTTTCTAATAAATTTTTGACTAAATTTTTTCCAACAAATCCATCAGCTCCAGTAATCAAAATTTTCTTTTTTTTAAGGTCAATCATATTTTTTTATTATTTTATTAATCTCCTTCCCACCATTTATTAGGAAATTTTCCTTTTAAAATTTTATCTCCCTCTCCTATCGGAGTTAAATTTAATGCCCTAAAATCAGAATCAATCATTATTCTTACTAATTCTTTGAATTTAATTTTTGGTTCCCAATTTAATATTTTTTTGGCTTTTGATGCATCTCCTATTAATGATTCTACTTCTGCTGGCCTAAAATACCGTGAATCAATCTCGACATATTCTTTCCAATCACCTAAACCAGCATATTGAAAAGCTTCTTCTAAAAAATCTTTAATAGAATGAGTTTCACTAGTAGCTATAACAAAATCTTCTGGATTATCTTGCTGGAGAATACTCCACATCGCTTCTATATATTCTTGAGCAAATCCCCAATCACGCTTTGAATCAAGATTCCCCATATAAATCTTTTTTTCTAAACCAGCTTTAATTCTTGCTACGGCCATAGTAATTTTTCTTGTTACAAATGTTGGCCCTCTTCTACATCCTTCATGATTAAATAAAATACCATTACAAGCAAAAATACCATAAGCTTCTCTATATAAGCGGGTTACATCATAAGAAAAAACTTTGGCGCATGCATAAGGACTTCTTGGATGAAACGGAGTATTTTCGTTCTGCGGAGGAGGATTACTCCCAAACATTTCAGAACTTGCTGCCATATAAAACTTTATTGGAAGTTTAGAATTTTTAATTGCTTCTAATATTCTAAGCGACCCTAAACCATCTATGTCTGCAGTTGACTCTGGCATATCAAAACTTACTCTAACGTGTGACATCGCACCTAAATGATAAATTTCATCTGGCTTTATTTGGTTAATCAATTTTTCTAAATTCCCAGTGTCTGATAGGTCTCCATAATGCAAAAACAATTTAACACCATTCAAATGCGGATCTTTATAAAGATGATCAATCCTTTCTGTTGTATAAATACTATCCCATCTTATAATACCGTGCACTTCATAATCCTTAGATAACAAAAACTCTGCTAAATAAGAACCATCTTGTCCGCAGATTCCAGTGATAAGGGCTTTCTTTTTTACTTGTATTTTTTCAGACATATTTTTATTTGTATTTTAAAATTAAATTTAAAGCTTCACTTTTAAAATGTTTTTTTAAAATTTCTGCGTTTGGCACAACACAATGCCCTCCTATTGGTTTTTTATCAACAAACATAACTGGTCTAATTACATTACTTTTTCCTAATTTTTTATAGCCTTCATTATAAGTTATATTAAAATCTGTTACTGTTTTATCAAAATCAACGCCAAATTTGTCGCATATTTTTTTCATTTCTTTGTGCCATGCTATACAAACTCCATAATAAGTAGTATCTAAAATTTTTCCTAATTCTGTTGTTTTTGATGGATAAACAACCTCTGTTTTAATGCCTAAAGATTTAAAATGTTTTTTAGCTAATTCACCAGCCTTTTTATCGTCGGCGCCAATATATTTTATAAATGTTTTTATTCCTTCAAACAATTTTGGGTGAACTCCCCTGCAAGGACTATGAACAATCATTCCTCCAATCTTTTTTGTAGTTTCTGGAGCCACAGTAGAATGAATAATAGTAAGTTTTGGCTTTGATTCTTTTATTTCTTTTTTTACTATATCTATAAATTTATCAGACCAAGGAATGCAAATATGCAAAATTTCAATTCCTTCAAAATTATCTTTTCTGTCTAAATCTTTAATTTTTAATTGTGGTGAACTTGCTGAACCATAAAATTTGGCAATTGCTTTGCCAATTTCACCATATCCTAAAATTCCTATTTTAGTATCTTTTTTAGACATAATTACCATTTTTTAATAATTTTATCTGTTTCTTCTCTAATATTTTTATAAACTTTATAAACTTTAGATTCTAACTTGGGAGATACAAGTATTAATATTTCACTGCCCCAAATCCTATATTGGCCAGAAACCTTATAAGCCTTAATAATACCGCCCTTAAGCATTCTTTTCATTGTGCTTTCTGAAACTTTCAAAAAATCCCGAGCTTCCTTTGGGGTATATATTTTGTTTGATTCAATTTCGTTTGCCATATATCAATAATAGACCCTTCTTAACGTGGTGTCAAGAAGGGTCAAAAATGGTCAATTATTATTTATCATCATTAGCGTTCTTTATCAGCCAAGAGGAGCTTTGTACCTTACCTCCACCTATATCATTAACTACTGTTATATTAAAATCTTCACAAGCTTTTGTTTCATTCTCCGGTATATTACCAGAATTTCTATCACCTCCTTTGGCGAAAAATATTTCTGCATCCGGATATTTTTTAGCTATAGATATTAAACTTTCTGCAACTGTTTTATCTTTATCAATAGCCAAAATAACATCGTCTGCATATCTTAACGCCTTAATTATTTCTATCCTTTCTTGTTCTGGCATAAAAGGAACACTACCCTTTAATTTCACTTGTTCATCACTATTTACAATTACAACCAAAAAATCTCCCAACTCTTTGGCTTTTTTTATCAAATTTATGTGACCAATATGCAAAGGGTTAAAATATCCTGAAGTTATTACTATTTTTTTGCCTGCCTGCGCAGGCGGGTTGCTTTTTAAGTCCATAATTTGTATTATACAACAATAATATATTTAATCTTTTTAACATAAACTATGTCTAAAATCAACGAGGTCAGCAATAAGCTTTATTGGCTATATATAGCCGGCTTTTTTATAATATTAGTATTACCGCTAATAAGTATTTCTCCATGGTTCTCCCCTCCATCATGGATACAAGCTGTATTATTTAGATCTTTATTAGCCATTTTAATATTTGTTTATTTATCCAAAGAAAAAATAAATTTTCAAAAAGTTAAAGACGTGCTAAGCCCCCACTCTAAAAATTTTATTATTTTAATTTCTCTTTTAGGATTTTTCTTGACCGTTTTTATTTCCACATTATTATCACTTGATGTTTCTTTTAGTTTATGGGGAAGCCCTATGAGGGGAGGAGGATTTATTAATTTTTCTTTCCTTATCCTGTTCTGCCTTATGTGCTTTATGATTGTGAAAGATAAAGATTGGAAAAAACTTCTTGATTTTTCATTAATTATCGGTTTTTTATTAGGTTTAATGGCCATAGCCCAGCAATCAAGTATTTTTAATACCACCATCGAATCTACTGCTTTTAGACCAAGCGCTTCGCTAGGAAATCCTATTATTCTTGCTCTTTTCCTTTTACCACTATTTTTTCTTTCTTTGTCATTTTTCATTAGCGAACAGACTAAAATTAAAAAATACTTTTATTTATTTTTAACGGTATTTTATGCTTTTTCTATTGTTTTTATAACCCAAACAAGAGCTGCAATTTTAGGGCTTTTTATTGGACTATTCTGGTTTTTAATTTCTTACCCTAAGAAGTTTACAAAATTAAAAATAGTGGCCATACTTTCGTCTATTACATTTATCATTTTTATTTTCTTCTTAAGTAACAACTCTCAAGTTTACGAAAAATGGCCTAGTTTAATAAAAGATCCAACAATAAGAATCACTTCCTTAGCAAAAGGGTTATCGGCTGATCCATCAAGAATATCTATATGGAAAATATCAATATCAGCTTTTTTTGAAAAACCATATTTTGGATATGGACCAGAAAACTTTTATATTGCTTTTAATAAACATTATGACCCAACCTTACCTTTAATGGAAGATTTAAAAGATTTTGATAGGGCACATAATTCTTTAATACAAATTTTAGTTGACTCTGGCATTTTTGCCTTAATTTTTTATCTTATATTTTTCTTTTCAATTTTGTGGCAACTCCAAAAAACCAAAAAAAAATATCCAGTTGCTCATGGGTTACAAGCCGGACTTATTGCTTATTTTATAGCATCTTTAGCGAGTATTGAAGGTTTTGCCCCTGTGCTTATTTTTTTCTTTTTTGTCGCCAGCTCTATGCATTTAATATTATTAAATTCTGAGAAAGAACCAGAAAATATTAAAACGCTGGAAAGTAAATTCAAATTTATCAGGATTCCAGCTCTTATAATTTTATTTTTAATTCTAATAATATTTCTTTGGCAATATAACTTTGTACCAATAGAAATGAATAAGCAACTCAATGTTGCTCAATCATTAGCAACAAAAAACTGGGAATATTCTTATAAAATATTAGATGATCAATCTAAGATTAAAACTTTTTTCTTACCCTTCACAAATTTAATTTATCTAAACCTATTAATTGATAGAATTATTTACCATCCTGAAGAGAATGATAGTCTTTATAAAAAAGTTAAAGAAATTTCGCAAGAAAACGTAAAATTGCAACCTTATGATTACCGGAATTGGTTGCGATTAGGAGAATCATATGCAACCGAAGCAAAAACAAATAAAGACTTAGAAATTGTAAAAAAGTCTGACGCTGCTTTTCAAAAAGCTTTAGACTTAAATCCCAAAAGTCCTGCAATTATTGCAAGTTTCTTTTTAGCCAATGTTTCGGTAAGAGACTTTAAGGGGGCCCAAGAAAAATCTAACTATTGTTTAAAATCATTCCCCGAAAGCCGAGAGTGCCTTTGGATATCCGGACTAATTAATATCTACTTAAATAACGTTAAAAAAGGGAAAGAGCTCATAATAAAATCAAAAGCGAACGGGTATTCAACAGAAAGCGAAAATTCTTTAAACCAGCTAGCAACGGCTTATTTAGAAAATAAAAATTATAAAGAAATGCTTCCTCTTTATCAAAAACTATTTGTAATCAATAGTTCACAAATACAATATAAAATTTCCACAATGCTCTGTTATAAAGAATTAGGAAATTATCAAATGGCTCAACAACTGGCTGAAGAGATTAATAAGTCAAACCCAGAACTAAAGAATCAAATTAAAGCTTTTCTTAGCAGTTTTTAAACATCAGACAAAACAAAAACCGCCCCTTCGGGCGGTTTTTGTTTTGTCTGATTACCTTTCACAAGAAGGCATTCAGTAAAAACTATCTAATTTGAGTTTGAGGTGTCTTGTAGTCAGTTAATCCCCATGTCTGAGAAGCAGATGCGGTTCCAACAGTCCAGTCGATTTCATAGATATTATAATATACGAAACCTGCTCCAGAATAAATTTGTGAAGCAGCTGAACCTTCTAACGCACCCAAGTTAACTTGTACATCGGCAATTTGACCGTCTGAAAGATTATCTCCTGCGCTTCCACCTCTTGGAGTAAATGTAACTGTATAGCTGGAGGAGGTAGCTGTAGGCATAATTTGCGATGCTGAGTTATTCATTTTCACCTTCACTGTACTATTTGTTAATGCTGTCATAGTTCCTCCGTTTGCTTGAACAGTGAAATTAATAACACCTGTTGTGTAACCCAATGATGGTGTTGTTGTATTTGGAGAAGGTATGTTTGTTGCATTAACGAATGCAAATGTTGGAGATTTTCCATCAAAGAAAGACATTGTCTTTCCTGTAATGATTGTTCCTGCAGGAGTTCCTGCGTCCATGCTTGGTGTTGTATATGTAAATCCAATTGCTGAAGTTACTGGAGTAATTGTTACATACAAATTATCTCCGCTTGTTACGCCTGCAGCCATATTAACTTTAACCATCAAAACTTTTGTAGCATCTTTTGCTATGTCGATTGCTAAGTTAGAAAATGTTGCTGTTTCTGTTGATCCAGATACATAAACTGGAGCTACTGAGCTCAATAAATTTGAACCATCATATAAGTTGACGGCATTTACTTTACCCAATATAGAAGCAGTGTTTCCATTAAGTGTGAAAACTAAGTCTGTTAATCTTGAAGCTCCTACTGTTGATTTTGCATCAAAAACTAACATTGGAACGTCTGTTGTTCCACTTGTGCTGTCAACCATAATTGAGGCTGCTACTGGTGTGCTTGAGTCAGCTGTACCTGTTAATGTTGAGTCTCCTACTGTTAAATATGTAACAGTGTAAGATCTTGAAGTAGTTGTACCACTTGATCTTGTTGCTCCTGATCCATCAACTGCACCCAATGAATCGCTGGCAAATAGGTTAATTGTTAATGTTCTATTTGCTTCTAATGATGGAGAGAAATCAGCTTTGATTGTTAATATCTTTGTAGTATTTGCAGGAACTACGAATTTAAATCCTGACAAAATTACATAGTATTTGGAACCATCTTTATAAACACTGTTTGTGTCAACTCCATATGAACCTAACAATGTTGCTCCATCGTAAACATAAAGTTTGTTTACTAATGTAGCTGGATGTTCAGCAGAAGTTTTTGTTACTGCTAATTGAACTTTTGCACTGTTAACTACCATGTCAGAGTTTATAGCTTTGACTTGTATTCCTAATACAGGAATATTTGATGTTGTTGTAACGTTTGCATCAGATGCTGGTGAAGCAGCTAATGTGCCTGCGTCAATAAATCCTGTTGCTCCAGGTGTTCCTGTAGTTGTTGTTGTAGTTGTTGTTGTAGTTGTTGTTCCAGCTAATTGAGCGTTTAATGCTGCAATTGTTAAAGGACCAACTCCGTTTGCAGGTGTCCATCCTTTTGCTGATTGATAAGCTTTTACTGCTTTTAAAGTAACAGGGCCAAAGTATCCTGATGTTGGTGTTACGCTCAAAAGAGATTGTAAGCATTTTACATCTGAACCTGATGAACCTACTGCTAAATTGCGAGTAAATGTGACTCCAGCGCACAATCCTGTTGCTGTTGAACCTGTTGTTGTGGTTGTGCCTGTTGTTGCTGTACCGTTTAATGAAGCGGTTACATTTGCAACTGTTGTTGCGTCTGCTCCAAATGATTGAAGCAAGCTAACGATTGCTGATACTTGTGCGCTTGTTAAAGCAGCTGCTGAAGCTCCGGCTGGAACTAATGCTACTAAAGCAAGTCCAAGTACAACTGATAAAATTTTTGTTTTTGTTGTCATTTTTTATTTAATTTTTTGTTTGTTCTTATCTTTATAAATATAAAATATTTATTAGACAAGAAGTTATTATTATTTTTTTACTTCTCGTCGGTCGACCTTGTTAGTTTGCGATTTTTGCTCGCGATTTTACGTACTAATCACGAACTTGTCGCTAACCACGACTCGTCAAATGTGCGAATGCATTGAGCACTCAGCACTTATTTATTTTCAAATTTAAATTTTAAAAAACAAATAAGTGCTGAGAAACCCGTACGTAATGCTTTTTCTATTTATTAATTAACAATATTTTTTCTAATGCGTCAGCGTATTTTTCTTGTTTATATAAATCTTCTATTTGTGTTAATGTATTATTTTGTTCACTTGTTAAAGTTGTTTTCTGCAAATCAGCAATCTGGTTTTCAACTAAATCTTTTATATCTGAATTTGTTGATAAATCTGTACTAGAAATATCGGCTAATGTTTTAACAATTTCTTGGATTGTTTGAGGATCTTTTATTTGGGTATTTTTTAAACTTTTTGCCAATGCTGAAACTTTACTATTTATATCTTTTGTAGAATTACCTGCTTTTGTTGCTGCCGCTAAATCGCTTATTTTGCTATTTAAATCTGACGTTTTTATATTTGCTTGTGTTTGAGATGTTAAACTTGCTGTTTGTTGAGATGCTTTTTCGGCTGGCATTAATTCGGCAAATCCAAATACTCCCACAACAAAAAATAATATAACTGCAAAAGAATAAGCCAATTTTTTTTGGCTTGTGCCCCGAGAGGTAGAAAATACAGAAGATAAAATCTGTTCAAAATTGGCAAATCTTGCAGGCTGAGATATTACTTCTGCTTTTTCCTCGGCCAAAATTTGTGACTTAAGCAAAATAGCCCATTCTGCTCTGGGTTTAATTTCTTTCATCTGCTTCAATGAGTCAATAAGTTGTTTTTCTGTTATTTTAGTCATTGTATGCTTTATAAGTATGACGCTTGATATGGCCGATTTGTTACACTTCTTTGATTATATCCTTTAAATCTTTCAATCCCCTGTGCAATACTACTCTCACGGTGCCCTCTGGTTTGCCCACTAATTCGGCAATATTGGCTATTGGCATATCTTCTAAATAATGCCAAATTATTATATCTTGATGTTCTGGTTTAAGTTTCTGAATAGCCTTTTTAACAACATTTATATCTGCGTTTAAAATTGCTTTATCTTGGGCATTTGTACCTGGGTCGGCTATCTGCGGGCTAGAATCTATAGATATAGTATTTGCCCTACCCTTTTCTCTATAATGGTCTACAACAGCATTTCTAGCTATCTGATACAAAAAAGCACCTGGGTTCTTTATATTAGCACCTTGATTTTGATAAGACTCCCAGCCTTTAATAAACACCTTAGACGTGATGTCTTCAGCTATTTCTTGAGAGCTTACCTTCAAATAAACAAACCTGTATATTTTCTCGATATATTGGTCGTAAATCTGTCCAAATTGTTCATTTAAACTATCCATCTGTTAATCCTATATATTACCTTAAAATTTATAAAAAGTCAATACAATTACGACTATATTATAGTAGGACATAGTATTTTGGAATAAATGTCCTACCTATGCTTTATTTGTCCTATCTTGTCCTACCCCCTGATTTCGTAAAACACTTGATTAAAATCACCCAATCTCACTATTCTATTAGACCCTAATAATTCGTCTAAATCCCTTCTGATAGTTCTTTTAGTGATATCTGGTAGTACTTTTTGCAAATCCATAACTTGCGCTTTCTTATTTTTTTCTAAAAAATTAAGAATCTTTTTCTGCCTGTCAGATATAGAAAAATTAGGAGTTTTTGGCTCCGTATTATTTAATACGGGGCTGGATGCTATTTGTGTTCTTTTTTCTATAATTGGCGTTTCTATTATTAGATTAATTATTGGGTTTATTTCTTTTTTTATATTCTCATATTCATTAGAAATTATGAGATAATTAGATGAGTTTAGCCACCCCTGCGATTTGCCAATCCAAAAATAACCTAAAAGAATATCTACATCTTCTAAAATTTGAACTTTTATTTTTTCTTTTTGAAAAGATGCCCAACCGCTATTATCATTAACCAAAATTAAGTTTTCCATTATTAACAAAGCTCTATCCTTTGCTCTGTTTTTTAATGGATCCGATTCTGGAAAAAACTCTAATATTTTATAAACTGTATTTGTTAGTTTTGTAAATTTTTCATTTTCCATAAAAATAAATTATCACTAAAAATAACAAAATATACAGCAAAAGTAAAGCGCTCTTGCATATAAAAACGTTTAATAATTATACCACAATTATTTATTTGTAGCGAATTGGCCACAAGCAGCCTGTATATCATCGCCAAACCTGTATCTTTGAGTATAGCGTATCTTTAATTTTTCCAATATTGCGCGGAAAGCTTCAACTCTTTTTGTTTCAGAGGCTTTATAAATACCAGTGTCATTATATAAAATTAAATTAACAAAATATAATTTTTTGTTCATTATTTTTGCCAATTCCTTTGCATGGATATCTAAATCATTTATATCTTTGATTAAAACATATTCAAACATTACTTTTCTCTTTGTTTTTTCTATGTAATCATCAACTGCTTTCAAAACATCTTCTAAAGGATATTTTTTGTCAACTGGCATTAATTCTCTTCTTAATTTGTCATTTGGGGCATGCAAAGAAATTGCCAAATTAACATGCAGGCTTTCTTGACTTAATCTTTTTATGCCTTCAATTATTCCAGCAGTTGAAATAGAAATAGACCTTACCCCAATATTAAAATATTTATAATCATTAAAAATTTTAACAGCTTCCCAAACATTATCATAATTTAAAAATGGCTCCCCCATTCCCATAAAAGTAATGTTGGTTACTGTTTGATTTTCTTTTTTTAAATATCTGCTAAAAAAAATCGCTTGTTCTACAATTTCATTTGTTGTTAAATTTCTTTTAAAACCCATTTTTCCAGTTGCGCAAAACAAACACCCCAATGGACATCCAACTTGTGAAGAAACGCAAACAGTGTTTCTGCCACTCGCCTCGGGTCGAAGCGGGTCTGAATGGCGCATTAAAACAGTTTCAATTTGTAATCCATCTTTTAAAGTTATTCTGGCTTTTACGCTATCTTCTTTTTTAGAAACTAAAACATCTACTTTGATTTCTAAAGGACATTCTTTGTTTAATTTATCACGCAATTCTTTTGTAAAAAAAGTTGCCTCTGACCAATCAGAAATAAAATTCTTCAAAACCGCCTCATTCGCCTGCTTAAAACGATATTTTGGCTCTCCTTCTAAAACTTTTTCCAAATTTGATAAATCCATTTATAAAGATATTATGGTCCTTTTGGTGTTGGTGTGTCAAGAATAACAAAATCTTTGCTGTTATCATCTGTATCTACACCATCGATTCTAGCAATACTTTTTGCATCTATTATGGCTGTAGCTGGAGTTCCTTCTGGGTCAGATGCTTCTCCCCAACCGACTTTATCTATAATGTCTCTATTCGAATTTTTTAGAACTAATGAATTATCTGTGCTAAGAGTTATATTAAATAAAATATCTGAACCTTCAATTTGCCTTGAAATTAAAAAATATCCATTTGCTGAAATTATTTTTCCCTCAAAATTAGTTGCTGAAACAAAAGAACCCCAAGAGCTAGATGTTTTAG
>Ga0224525_1000965_pt1 | contig 11346 bp, 14 predicted proteins | sample CFST100metaG_FD_179874 | JGI IMG/M metagenome (GOLD analysis project Ga0224525, IMG submission 179874) | Peat soil microbial communities from Stordalen Mire, Sweden - C.F.S.T100 | ecosystem: Environmental > Terrestrial > Soil > Wetlands > Peat | place: Sweden: Norrbotten County, Stordalen Mire...
GCCTCCTATAAAAGCAAAACTGGGGATGACTGCGCTTCCTTTGATAGCGACCAGGATGGCTACATCGACGGGGTCTATCTCGTTTATTCCTGCCCCGATTATCAGCGCGCGGAGAAATGGAATTCCTCCTATTACGCCAGTTACACCGGAACCGCCACGGTTTTAAGCGACAATTTTTGGGCTTATACGACTTGGGCGAGCGGAACTCCCGATGTTCTTTCGCCAGTCCCCAACGCCTATTCCTGGATCAGCTACGATTTCATGTATGCGGCGGTGGCGACCCCCAAAGTGGATGCCCACACCTTCATTCACGAAACCGGACATCTCTTTGGTTTGGATGATTATTATAACTACGACACCCCTTCGATCACCGACGATACCGCCACGACCAGCGATGCCTATAAGTATTATTCGCCTATGGGGGCTCTCGACATGATGGATTACAACATCCTCGATCAGGATATGTGGTCGAAATACGCTTTAGGCTGGGTCTCTCCCTATGTGATTGACAACTCCTTGAGTTTTCCCTTGACCCTCGAGATCGCCGAAGCGGAAACGAGCGGTGATTTTATCTTGATCCCTGACGCCTCCACAACGTTTAACGGCACGGCCTTCGGCGAATACCTCATGGTGGAGCTTTATACCCCCGATGGTCTGAACGAGCTCGACAGCGGCGGAGGCGCTTATGCCAATTATGGCTATCTCGATGCCTATCCGCGGGGTTTCTTCATCCCCGGGATCAAGATCACCCATATTGATTCGCGCCTTATCAACGTCAAAAACGGCAGCACGTTTTCCTTCGTGGATGCCGTGACTTCCGCGGAACTGTCGGTTTCTTCCTCTTCGTCATACTATGACGTCGGGGCCTCCAACACCCCAAGTCAAAGCGCGGCCGACAAAGGCTTCCGCCTGATCCATCTCTTGGAGGCCAACGGGGTCAACACCCTTCAGAACGCCGATCGGCCTTTGATCAAAAAGACTTATTTCGCCAATAACGGCACCCTCTTCCAAGGCGACAGCGACAGGGGCGATTTCAACATGACCAAGTTCTCCTCCTTTTTTGAGAACCAGGACCTGAATAGCAAAACCGCTCTTTTTAATAACGGCGATGTTTTCGGCTATGCGATCAAAATCAACGGCCTCCAAAAAAATAGCGATGGAACCTATAAGTCCTCTCTCACCATCAGTAGGGTATAATCCAGAGGATTGGACAAGCACATGTCGAGGAAAAAGGACAACGGATCGTTATTGGAAAACCACCGGGCGCACTTTGAGTACTTCCTGAGCGATTTTCTGACGGCCGGGATCGTCCTCACCGGAACGGAGATCAAAAGCCTCCGGGCCCATAACTCCAGCATTAACGACGCCTATGTCTATATCAAAAACGGCGAGGCTTACATCGCCAACATGCACATCGCCCCCTATAAGGAAGGCACCATCTTCAACGTGGACCACCTGAGAGACCGAAAACTCCTGCTCACGAAGAAGGAGATCAAACGGCTGGCTTCCCATATCGTCGGAACCGGGGTCACCTGCGTCCCCACCAAAGTCTTTCTCTCCCATGGCCACGCCAAAATCGAGATCGCGGTGGCCAAGGGCAAGCAACTTCATGACAAGCGCGACGCCATCAAGAAAAGAGATGCCGACCGCCATCTGACCGCGATCCGCCATTCCGGCGGGGAAGAAGGGGAATAACCCATGAAATTCCTGGAAGTCTTGGATTATCTCCAGGACCAAGACATGACGATGACCCGTTACGAAAGGGACGAATGGGACGCTTTCGTCGCCAAAATAAAGCTGAAGATCGCCTTTCCGTTCATCCATATCACCGGCAGCAACGGCAAAGGCTCCACCGCCCATTATCTTTATGAGATCTATCGGGCGGAGGGTTACAAAGTCGCCCTTTTCTCCAAACCCTATTTTCACCAGGTCAACGAGATGATGGAGGTGAACGGAAAACTCATCACCGATGAGGACTTCGCCCGGATCTTCACGCTTCGCGAAAAAGAAATCAAAGCTGGCGATCTCTCGTCTTTCGAAATCGAAACTTATGTCGCCTTGGCGTATTTCAACGAACAGAAACCCGATCTCGCCATCATCGAATGCGGAATGGGCGGGGCAACCGATAGCACGAATCTCGCGGCAGCCATCCCCGTTCTCTCCATCATCACGACCGTCTCGCTGGAGCATACCTCTTTTTTGGGCCGCACCGTGAGCGAGATCGCCCGCAACAAAGCCGGCATCATCAAAACCAAAGCCCCGATTCTCGTGGGAAAACTCGAAGATTCGGCCTCCGATGTCATCAAGGACATCGCCAAAAAACGGGAGAGCCCTTTCTTCCCGGTCGACGATTTCCATAATGAACGCTACGAAGCGCCTTATTATCATTTTGACTATCGCCCTTATGGCGACCTTCGAATCTCCACCCCCGCGAAGTATCAGCTTTCGAACGCGGCGGTGGCCCTGGAGGGCGTCAAAATCCTCCAAGGGCGCTTCCCCGTCAAGGAAACCAGCCTCCGGTCCGGATTATTGGCCTTGCCTTTGCCCTGCCGTCTCGAGCGCCATCAGCACATCATCCTCGATGGGGCCCACAACCCCGAAGCGGTGGAGGCCCTCATGGAGAGCCTGGTGCCCCTCGTCGGAGACAAGCCCATTCACGTCGTCTTCGCCTCCTATCGCGACAAGAACATCGCCGTCGAGCTTCCGCGCCTCGGGAGGGAAAGCAAAGACATCACCCTGACGACCTTCGCTTCTCCCAGAGCCCGTCGGGAAGAGGATTATCTTCTGTATGAAGGGGATTATCCCTTCGACCCCGATTACAAAAACGCCATCGCTTCGCTGGCCGCCCAGTTTCCCGACGATATCATTCTGGTGACCGGAAGCCTCTCGTTCGCCTCGATCGCGAGAACTTACGTCATGGAGGTGCTCAAACCATGAAAACCAATCTAAGACCCGTCCAGAAACTCGCCTTCGCCTCGATGCTTTTGGCGATGTCCATCGTCATGACCCTTTTGGCCAAAAAGATCAATATGGGAGGTTTCTTCTTCATCCGTTTTTCCCTGACCCCGAGTTTGGTGGTTTATTCCTCGCTTGTCTTGGGTCCTTTTTATGGCATTCTCATTGGGGTTTTTTCCGATTTCATCCCCGCCTTTCTTGAAGCGACGGGCCCCTACAATTTCCTCATCACCATCGTTTATGGCGTTTTAGGCCTCTTGCCTTGGGTCATCGAAAAGTTCTCCTGCCATTTCCGGACGGCGCTTCGGAAACCTTATATCTTTTACGCTTCCTTAGCTCTGATTCTCGGGATTGTGGCCACCCTCTTTTATGCGACAAACTGGCTGGATGACTCTTTCGGCAGCGCCGCCATCTGGGCCAAACCCTTGGTTTTGGGGACCACCGCGTTCCTTGACGTCGGTCTTTGCGTCTCTCTTTATTTTTGGAACAGGCACTATCAAAAAGAGATTCTCGATCTCCATGACATCCCTTCTCCCAACGAAGTGGCCTTCATCTCCCTGATTTCGGAAGTGGTGGTTATGGATTTGCTCAAGGCCCTGGCCTTTTGGGTCTATTACGTCTTTCTGGCCAATGATGCCTCCACCTTCACCTATGGCTTCATCTTTTCGATGCTCTTCATGGCTTCGAGCGTCAACATCATCATCATGACCTTTGTGGTCAGCTGGATGCTGATCTTCACGAAACGCTATATCCATCCGCTCGTGGAGCAGAATAAATGACGCCCGAAGAAAAAAAGAGCGAGCCCTCGGAGCAAACGCCTCTCGAAGAAGAGACGCCTGAGGAGATCCTTAAAGAGCGGAAAACCCGAAGGTCTTGGATTATTTTCTTCGTTGTCATGGCCGCCCTCATGATTCTCTGTTATATCGGCATCATGCTTTTCTCGGTCATTTATTGAGCCTTAGAAACGAGTCCCCGCGCGATTTTCTTTCGAAAACGTTGCAATTTGGCCGTTTGTTTGCTTTTCCCTTGCTTTTTTTGGATTTAGTCACAAAATTAAAATAGGAGCGGCGATAGTTAACGAAAAAACCATCCGCTTGAAGGGAGGGCTGAATCAATGGCCGAAATCGACATTCAGAGAGGAGACGGTTCCATCGTCAAATGCGATATGGAAAAACGCACACTCACGTATTTCCGCTACCACGTTCGCTTCACCCCCCTGGAATGGAAGATCCTCAAGGCGCTTTACGACGCCCGCCCCTCCGTCGTCGAGAGAAGCGATCTGGTCAAACTGATTTGGGGGACCGGGAAGAACTTCCCGACCCGGACCATTGATGTCCACATCTCGAGCATCCGCAAGAAACTGGCCTATATCAAGGGCGCGCGGATCGATTCGATTTATGGCAACGGTTATAAGTTCGTGATGCTGACGCGTTTCTGAACCTCACCTCTTAAGGCGGGTTTCGATAAGCCCGCTTTTTCTTTTGGGCGGAGGGCCCTATGGTCCTTTTATAAACTTGGACACTGTCCATGGCTCTCCCCTTGCCCTTAAGGCCGCGCTCCCATAAAATAAAAAACTGTTAAGAGGGCGTAAACGATGACCTACCCATTTTATGGCGTCGACGACAAGAAGATCACGTCGAATGATTACGACGATGCCCTCACCCTGGCCTTATCGAGTTCGAACGAAAACGTCCGCTCGGCCCTTGAAAAAGGCGCCATGGCTTCTCCCGAAAAGAAACGAAAATAGCCTTTGGCCCATCGAAAGATGGGTTTTTCTTTGATTGGCAATTCAAATAAAGCCCGTGAGGGTCTAACATAGAGCTCAGTGAGGCGTTTCATGGATCAGAAATATTTCCGTAACCACGCCGTTTATCAGATCTATCCTCGTTCTTATTGCGACAGCAACGGCGACGGCATCGGCGATATCAAAGGCATTCTCTCCAAACTCGATTATCTCAAAGACCTCGGAGTCGGCATCGTTTGGCTCTCCCCAGTCTATAAATCCCCCAACGCCGATTATGGCTATGATGTCTCCGATTATGAGGATATCAATCCGGAATTCGGGACCTTGGCGGACATGGATCTTCTCATCGCCGAAGCCAAGAAACGGGGCATCCGAGTGGTGATGGATCTCGTGGTCAATCATACCTCCGATGAGCACAAATGGTTCCTTGAATCCCAGAAACCCAATAGCCCTTATCGCGATTATTATTTTTGGCGGATCGGGAAAAAAAGCAATACCCTGCCCCCCAACAACTGGACCAGCAATTTCGGCGGGAGCGCTTGGACTTATGTGCCGGCCGCCGGAGCCTGGTATCTGCATATCTTCGGGGTCAAGCAGCCCGATCTCAATTGGCGGTGCCCCCGCGTTCTGGAAGAAGTGGAAGGCATCCTTCGCTTCTGGCTTGACCGCGGCATCTACGGTTTCCGCTGCGACGTCATCAACCAGATCTGGAAAGATTCGCTGGAGGATGGCAAGAAGACGCTGTGGGTCGTCGGGGCCGAGCATTACAGCATGAAGGAGGGGAACCATCAGGTTCTCCGAAAGCTTTATGAAGATGTCTTCTCCAAATACGATTGTCTGACGGTGGGGGAGACTTATAAAGTCGATTTCGTCAACGCCCGCCGCTATGAAGACAAGGAACTCGACATGTTCTTCCAGTTCGACACCATGGAATGCGACCAGGTGCTCCTTCCGGTTTGGCGGAAGAAGTTCCCGGCCAAAGCCTTCAAGAAGACCATCTTCGACTGGCAGCACGAGGTCGACTGGAACGCCAATTACCTTGAGAACCACGATCAAAGAAGATCCATCACCCGTTTCGGGGATGCCAAGAAGTACTGGAAAGAGTCGGGGAAGATGCTGGCGACGATGATCTTCACCCTGCGGGGAACGCCTTTCGTTTACGAAGGCCAGGAGATTGGGATGCTCGATTATCCGCTTTTTCAGAAAGAGCAATACAAGGATCCGGTCGACCATTACATCTATGCCAAAGCCCGAAAGCTGCATTTCTCGGCCAAGCAAGTTCTTCGAATGGTCCAGAACGCCAACCGCGACAATGCGCGGACCCCAATGCAATGGAGCAGCGCCGCCAACGCCGGTTTCTCCGAGGGCCAAGAAACCTGGCTCCCGGTCAACCCTTCCTATCCGAAGATCAACGTCACGGACGAGGAAAAGGACCCCGATTCGATTCTGGTTTATTACAAAAAATTGTTCGCCCTAAGGAAAGCCGACCCGATTTTATCCTATGGCGACTTTGAGCCGATGCGGACCAAAGCCTCGATCATGGCGTATTTTCGGGCCTATGATGGGTCCATGGAATTCGTGCTCCTCAATCTCACCAAAAAGAAAGTCCGCCTTCCGCGGGCCATCCGCCAGATGAAGGGGCAGGTCATCCTCTCGAATTACTTAGGCGCGGGCTTCACTTATAAGCATTACCTCCGCCCCTACGAGTCCCTCCTCGTCAAAATCCGCTAAACGGGTTGGGGGAAAGGAAAACCTTTTTCCCAACCCTTTTGCGTGAACTCCGGGCCCTTGGCGTTTATGATAATCGTGCCGAAAGGAGATTTTTTGATGGAAGAAAAGCACCGCACCGATTACATCAAATGGGATCAATATTTCATGGGCATCGCCCAACTCAGTGCCTTGAGGAGCAAAGATCCGGCCACCCAAGTCGGGGCCTGCATCGTCGATTCGGATCATAAAGTCGTCTCCATCGGCTATAACGGCATGCCCCGAGGCGTCGATGACGATAAGCTTCCGTGGGGCCACGGCGAAGGGCTGAGGAGCAAATACCTCTATGTCTGCCACGCCGAGTTCAACGCCATTCTCAATACCCGAGACGGGGCTCATCTCAACGGCTGCTCGCTGTACGTGACTTTGTTTCCCTGCAACGAATGCGCGAAAGCCATCATCCAGGTCGGAATCAAAGAAGTCGTTTATCTGAGCGACAAACATTCCGATGACGTCAGTTATGAAGCCTCCCAAAACCTTTTGGCCATGGCTGGCGTCGCCATTCGCGAATACTCAGGACCGATCGTAACGATTTCCGCATGATGAACAAGCGCGGATTCTTTTATCGCTTGGTCGTGATCCTCCTCGTTTGGGCTCTTTTCGCGAGCGTCGTCCTTATCGCTTTCGCTTCGGTGGGGGCGATGCCGGGTTGGGCTTACGGGACGATTTTCGGCGTTCTGGGCGGAATCCTCGTCCTCGCGGAAGCGGGAAACGAATTGGCCATCTCTCTGAGAAAGAAACGTCAGCATGAAAATCATCGAGGTTGAGCATTTAACCTATTCCTATGAAAGTTCCAGCGGAAACGCCCTTTCCGACGTTTCTTTTGGCGTGGAAGAAGGCCGTTACGTCGCCCTAATCGGTCATAACGGCTCAGGGAAAAGCACTTTGGCCAAGGTTTTGTCGGGCTTATTGGGCGGCTATGAGGGCAAAGTCTCCCTTTTTGGGACGGAACTGACCGCCAAAAGCCTTTATTCCCTTCGTTCGCGGATGGGGCTCGTGTTCCAAAACCCCGACAACCAATTCGTGGGTTCCACGGTCCGGGACGACATCGCTTTTGGCCTAGAGAACCGTCAGATTCCCCATGACCAAATGGAGTCGATCATCCTTCAATTCTCTCAAGAAGTGGGGATGGAGAGGTTCCTCGATTCCGCTCCGGAAAATCTTTCGGGCGGCCAGAAGCAGCGGGTCGCCATCGCCGGCGTTTTGGCCATGAAACCAGAACTCATCATCTATGACGAAGCCACCTCGATGCTCGATCCCGTCGGCAAAAAAGACATCTTGGATATCACCTTCAGGCTCCGGAAAGAGAATCCGAAGCTGACGGTCCTTTCCATCACCCACGACGTCGAAGAGGCCGCCAAAGCCGATGACGTCCTGGTCCTTAACGAAGGCAAACTCGTCCTTTCGGGCACCCCCAAAGAGGTTTTCGCCCACGAGCAAGCGCTGAAAGACATCCGTCTCGACTGCCCGTTCTTTGAGTCGCTGGTGAACGCGCTGAAGGCCAAAGGCCTCGCCGTCCCAAATAGCGTCGACAGCGAAGAAAAACTGGAGGAGTGGTTATGCCAATAGATTTCTCCTCCGTCGATTTCATCTATAACCGGAATTCGCCCTTCCAGTACGAAGCCCTTCATGGCGTGACGCTCCATCTCGACGAGGGGAAATTCATCGCCATCGTCGGAAGAACCGGCAGCGGAAAATCCACCCTCATCCAACACATCAACGCCTTACTCGTCCCGACGAAAGGGGAAGTGAGGATCGATGATTTCGTGAACTCTTCCGATAAGCATAAACGGAGCAAGAAAATCAAAGACCTGAGGCGCCGCGTCGGACTGGTCTTTCAATTCCCGGAGTATCAGCTTTTCGAGGAGACGGTGGAGCGCGACGTCGCTTTCGGGCCCAAGAATTTCGGGCTCAGCAAAGAAGACGCTTTGACCCAAGCCCACGAGGCTTTAGGCAAGGTCGGGCTCGACTCCTCTTTCTACGAACGCTCGCCTTTCGAACTCTCGGGCGGGGAGAAGCGGAAAGTCGCCATCGCCGGCATTCTGGCGATCGCGCCTTCGATTCTCATCGTCGATGAGCCGACCGCCGGGCTTGATCCCGCCGCCTCCAAAGACATGATGGCCCTTTTCGCCAAAATCCACGCCGAGGGCACGACCGTCATCTTGGTGACCCACGACATGGATCTTGTGGCCAGCTATTGCGATGAGGTGGTGGTCATGGAAAACGGGACCGTCGCCAAGCAATGCGCCCCTTTCGCTCTCTTTGGCCATGACCTTTCGGAATATTCGCTCCAGAACCCTCGGATCTACGATTTCGCGGAGCGGCTCCAGGACAAGGGCCTTTCGATTGACCCCACCGGGTTAAGGACCGTCGAGGATTTAGCTCAGAAGATCGCGGAGGCCAAAGGATGAGCAGCTTCGCGATGGGGCGTTACGTCCCCTATGATTCCTTTCTGCATCGCCTCGACCCCCGGGCCAAGTTCTTTTGCCTCGTGGCTCTGATCGTCGCGGTCTTCCTGCCCTTTCCGACCTGGAGCATGACCTTCGCGATGGAAGGCCTCATTTTCCTTCTCGTGGCCATGCTTCTTTGGATTTCGCGGATGAGCCTCCATCAATTATGGAATTCCCTCAAGTCGCTCTGGTTCATGGTGGTCTTCCTTTTGGTGGTCTATATCTTGGTTCCGCCCGCGAATCCGAGTTGGCCGGCCTTCACGCTGTGGGGCTATCAAATTTATTGGGATTCGATTTTGGAATCCGCCAAGATCTTCTTGCGCCTGGCTCTCATGATCATGATCAGCTTGATCTTGACCGCCACGACGAAGCCGCTGGATCTTACCGCCGCTTTGGAATGGTATATGGCTCCGCTGAAGCTCTTAGGCTTCCCGACCCACATCGTGGCCATGACCATCACTTTGGCCCTTCGTTTCATCCCGACGATCCTCGAGGATGTCGACCGCATCATGAAGGCCCAATCCTCCCGGGGCGTGGATTTCGAGCACGGCCACATCGGCGCCAAATTCAAAGCCATCATCTCTTTGATCGTGCCCTTATTCGTCAGCTCTTTCATTCGATCGGACGAATTGGCGAATGCCATGGAATGCCGGGGCTATGATCCCAAACTCAAGCGGACGCGTTATCGCCTCCTCCGGTTTGGCTGGGGCGATCTGGCCAACGCCGTCTTGGTCAGCGCCATCCTCGGCTTATTCCTCTACGTTTCTGTCACTTCCTTCGATGCTTTCAAGACTTTTTGGGGCCTCGTTCTGAGATGAAGTATTTGGGTGTCGTCCAGTATTTGGGCTCGGCCTACAAGGGTTTCGAGCGGCAAAAGGATTTTCCTTCGATCCAAGGTGCTTTGGAGAAAGCTTTGTCTTCCCTCCTGGGCCATCTCGAAATGGTGCATGGGGCCGGGAGGACGGACGCTGGGGTTTCGGCCAAGGGGCAAACCTTCTCTTTTTTCGCGGATAAAACCCTTGAAGACAAGGCTTCGTTCCTCCATTCCCTCAATTGCCTGCTGCCGAAGGACATCGTGGTTCTGTCCTTGGTCGAAGTGGCGGATTCCTTCGATGCCCGGCATAGCGCCATCGGCAAGGTCTATTCTTACTCCTTCCATTATGGGAAACGGGACCCCTTTCGAAGCGCCGAATACCAATTGGAATTCCCGGCTTTTGACTTTTCGCTCTTTGAGCAAGCCATGAAGCTTTATCTTGGCGAGCATGATTTCCGGGACTTCACGACCAAAGCCAGCGACAAGGACGGTTTCATCCGAAGCATCGACCACCTCGATTTTTCCCTCCAGGACAACCACATGAAGGTGACGCTCGAAGCCAATGGCTTCATGACGTATATGGTGCGGATCATGGTGGGGGTGGCCTTCCGGGTCGCCGAAGGGAAGATGCCGCTCGGAGAAGTGCGGGCCCTCTTGCAACCGGGGAAGCGTAAGATATTATCTTTCAAGGCCGATCCCAAAGGCTTGGTGCTTGAGGAGGTTATCTATGGATGAGCCGTTGGATTACACCTATCACTCGCACACCAAGCGATGCGGCCACGCCTTCGGGGAAGACGAGGACTACGCGAAGAAAGCGGTGGAAGGTCATTATAAGATCTTGGGTTACTCGGATCATATCATGCTTCCGGGGCGCGAGCAGCCCGGCATGCGCGGCACCTTCTCGCTCGTGGATGGGTATCTCGCTTCGGTCAGGGATCTCGAAAGCAAATATGCGGATAAATTGAAGATCTACTGCGCTTTCGAAGCCGAGTGGTACGGCGAGATTTACGCCCAGTACTATCACGACTTGTTGGCCCAGGGCAAAGTCGATTATCTGCTCCTTGGCCAGCATTGTTTCATCCTTGGCTCCAATCTTTACTTTTACGGAAGCCTCCCGGACAAGGCCGACGCCACGAGGCTTTACGCCAAAGCCATCCTCGAAGGCATCAAGAGCCACGACTTCCTCTATGTGGCCCATCCGGATCTCTTCATGAGCTGGTATGGGACCTGGGACATCTTGGCCGAAGAGACCGCCAAACTTATCATCGCCGCCGCCAAAGAAGCCAAGATGCCGCTCGAAGTCAACATGGGCCCCTCCCGCTGGGGAAGGAAGAATCTGGCGGGCCAGGAGATCGAAGTGGCCTATCCTTATCCTCAGTTCTGGGATCTCGTCGCCTCCTCTGGGGTGCCCGTGATCATCGGGGTGGACAGCCATAACCCCAATGAGCTTCTGGTCAGCCCCTTTGACTGGGTTCGTTCCTTCGTTGAGAAGCACCGCCTAAACTCCATCAGCCGACTCGAGATACCCTCCAAAGCTCTCTAAAGTCAAAAATCCTACATAGGAACGATAGCCGGGTGTTAGAATACCTAAGGCAAAAAGGAGTTTTATTTATGGG
>Ga0224525_1000969_pt1 | contig 11331 bp, 11 predicted proteins | sample CFST100metaG_FD_179874 | JGI IMG/M metagenome (GOLD analysis project Ga0224525, IMG submission 179874) | Peat soil microbial communities from Stordalen Mire, Sweden - C.F.S.T100 | ecosystem: Environmental > Terrestrial > Soil > Wetlands > Peat | place: Sweden: Norrbotten County, Stordalen Mire...
CCATCCGGAATGGCAGGCCAAAACCTCTTATACGAGCGGACTCTATGCCGGCTCATCGATCAACTACGCCGCTACTTTGGCCTTGGCTTTGGTGGGGTCCTTCTTCTTTGCCCTGGCGGGGGCCCTCCTGTGGAGCGCTTTTGCGATCCATTACTGGAAAAAGAAGCTAGAAGCGGCTCAGAAGCGCCTTTTCACTTGTCTTTTGTTTGGCTCGATCCCTTTCTTCGCGATTTTCTTCCTCATGGCGATGGAGGGCCTCGCGCCTTATCTTTATTACCCTTTGCTCAACGGCTTTGAGTTCACGACGAGCGGATTCCAATGGACGACCGCCGCTGACATGGCCCACTACGAAGGGCTCCACATCGCTTTCTATGGCATCATCATGCTTTTCGGGGTCTGCGTCTCCTACTGGGTCTGCGATCACCAGTTCTATAAGGAATTCCACAAGCACGGAATCCTCGACAACCTCGTTATCGTGGTCTTTCCGGCCGGTGTCATCGGGGCCCGGATCTGGTACGTCGTCGGCAACTATCAGCGGGAGTTCGCTTCGGCGAGTTTCTGGCAGATGTTCGCGGTTTGGGATGGGGGCCTCACGATCTTGGGCGGCGCCTTCGCTGGCATCGTGGCCGGTTTCCTCTTCCTCAAATTCCGCCGCCAATACGTCAACATCCGCTGGGCGATGGATGTCTGCGTTCCTTCGATTCTCTTGGCCCAGGCCATCGGGCGGTGGGGCAATTTCTTCAACTGCGAGGTCTATGGCAAGGTCGCTTCGCTAAACCAAGGCTGGTCCTGGCTGCCCAGCTGGATCGCCCAGCAGATGAACTGCAATTCCGGAGGGGGCTATCTCGCCGCCGGGTCGATCAACATCCCGCTTTTCCTCATCGAAGGCCTGCTTTCCCTCCTCGGCTATTTCGTGATCGTCTTCGCTCTTGGCAAAGGCCTGAAGAAATACCTCGTCAAAGGCGATTTGGCTGGCTTTTATTTCTTATGGTATGGCCTTGTCCGAGTCATCATGGAGCCGAGCCGGAACGCCCAATTCAACATGGGGACCGATAATGCCTGGAGCATTTGCAACTCCCTCGTCTACATCGCCATCGGGCTGGCCGTCCTCATGGCGCTTCATCTTCATGACTATTACGTGGCCAAGCGGAAAGCCTCTTCGTTCCCCGTTATCGCGGCGATCTTGCTGGGGCTAAGCCTTATTTCTCCTGCTCTGTCGAGCCTTACCGCCTCGAACAAAGATTTCAAAACCGAGGTCTTCGGCGGCTTTGGGCTTCTTTTCGGAGGGAAGGCGCCGGCGCTGCTCGTCGCCTATTGCCTCTTAGCGGCGGCCTTTCTTCTTTTTGGGATCGCCTTTCTTTTATTGAAGCTAAAAAAAGAGAAACCCTCGATGGCCGCTCTTTGGATCGGCATTGCGCTGGCGGTGGTGGGCTCCACGATGTTCCTCCTAGGCAAAGATTGGACGACCTTAAGCGACACTCTTGCCGACCTCGGCTCCGTGACGTACAGCCTTTCCTATGGCTTTGTCCTCGCCGCCATCTTCGGTTTGTGGGCCGCCGCCATCGGCTTGTCGCTCGTTTTGTCGCGGCGCGACGCCGCCAAAGCCGACAAACTGGCCCAAAGCACCACGCTCTGATTCTTGACATTCCCCTGATTTAAAGGCCCCTTGCTTCCGATAAGGGGCGGTCCGCGCTATCATTGAATGAAGAAAAGGATTTTGCTACGGAAGCCATGAAAGAAACCGAAGCCCTCATCATCGGAGCCGGTCCCGCCGGGATCACCGCCGCCCTCTATCTCAAAAGAGCTGGCGTTTCCTTGGTGTGGCTCGAAAAAGGCGCGCCCGGAGGCAAGATTCTGACCATTTCCGAGATCGGGAATTATCCTGGCCTCCCGGAGGCTTCCGGGCTCGAATTGGCCCAATCCTTATTGAAAAGCACCGCCGCCGAAGGCCTAGAGCCCGAATACGGGGATGTCAAATCCCTGACCAAAGAAAGGGGCCGCTTCAAAATCTTGACCGACGATGAGACGTATTTGGCCCAAGCGGTGGTGGTCGCCACCGGCTTGGCCAACGTCCCCACCCTCAAAGGCGAGAAAGCGTTTTTCGGAAGGGGCGTCAGCTACTGCGCGACCTGCGATGGGCCGATGTATAAGAACAAGGCCGCGGCCCTCTATGGGACCGGGGATCCTTCTCTCGAAGAAGCCCTTTACCTGAGCCCTCTCGTCAAGAAACTCTACGTCCTCACGCCGGAGGCGGAATACCAAGGAAGCCCGCTGCTTTTATCCGCGCTTGAAAAAGAGCCTTCCGTCGAAATGATTTGCTCCGCCAAGATCGAGGAAATCCTGGGGTCCAGCCACGTGGAGAAGATCGCCTATTCGGTGAAAGGCGTTGCAAAGGAAATACCGGTGGATGTGGTATTCCCCCTCTACGGGGAGAAAAGCGCCTCGGCCTTTCTGAGCCCCCTCAAAGTCAAAGAGGATCAGGGCTTCCTCCTCGTGGATGAGACGATGATGTGCAGCGTTTCAGGACTGTTCGCGGCCGGGGATATCGTGAAGAAAAAACTGCGCCAAGTCGTGACGGCTGCCTCCGATGGGGCCATCGCCTCCGCGGGCGTGGTGTCTTATCTCCGATCCTTGAAAGGAGACCATCATGCCTGACGAAAGCAAAATCGAGCTTCTCCTCGTTTCCGGGGTTTCCGGAGCCGGCAAAACCACGGTGGCCAGCGTTTGCGAGGAACATGGCTATTACGTCACCGAAGACATCCCCGCTTCGATGATCCCGTCGCTTCTCGCCGTCTTCAAGCGGGAGAAGGGGCAATATGGCAAGGTCGCCCTTTTCGTTGACCTCCCGAGTTTTCGGGAGGTGGTGAGCGAGGTCAAAAGCGACCAGGAGATCGAGGTCTCGGTTTGGGGCCTGGATTGCTCGCTTGATGTCTTGTTGACCCGCTACCGGCTGACCCGTCACATCCATCCGCTCCAGCCCAAAGGCTATTCCCTCAACGAAGCCCTTTTGGCGGACGCCAAGATCATGGAGCAGGATCTTCCGCTCTTCGATGTCTACCTCGACACGACGGGCCTCACGGAGAAGGCCCTGAGGATCAAAGCCTCGGCTCTCATGGAGAAAAGGGCCCATAACCTCAATCTCATCATTTCCTCGTTCGGCTATAAATACGGTCTGCCCCGGGATGCCGAGATCGTCATCGATTCCCGAGGCCTCATCAACCCTTATTGGGTTCCGACCCTCTCGCATCTGACTGGGCTCGACAAGCCCGTCATCGATTACCTCGCCAAAGACGCCCATACCCAGGAATTCATGGGCAAACTCATCACCCTCCTCGACGATTATCTCTTCCACGCCGAGAAAGAGGGGCGAACCTTCGTCATCGTCGACGTCGGCTGCAGCGGGGGCCAGCATCGGTCGGTTTATGTGGCTCAAGCCCTCTATGATCATTACCAAAACGAATACGATTGCACGGTCTATCACCGCGAGATCGCCCGCTACAAGGAGGACGATCGCGAGTGAAGAGCGTCTCTTTCGCTCAGACGGCGAAGGAAGAAGCCGCCCGCTTCGCGCGAAGCGACGAGGCCAAGCGGTCGCTCCTTTCGTCGTTTGTCCGGATCAATGGCTATCTTCGTCTCAATAAGGATAAAGAAGGCTTGGAATTGGCCTCCGAATCGGCCCCCATCGCCAAAGCCGTCTATCAGGATCTTCATGACCTTTACGGGGTTGAGGTCCGTTTCGCTTACACCCGTTCGGCCGGTTTCCTGAAGCGCATCGTCTATCATGTCATCGTCGGCGCCGAAGCTTCCGACATCCTGAGCGATCTGGGCGTGGATTTCTTCGCCCCCAGCGAGACCCCCAAGACCCTCGTGGCCTCTTCGGAGCAGCGAGCAGCCTACTTGGCGGGCGCTTTTCTGGCTTCCGGATCCGTCACCGACCCCGCCAGCAGCAACTACCATCTCGAGATCGCCTTATCCGATGAGACCTACGCCAAATGGCTCACCAAGCTCTTTGGCAAAAACGACCCCCGTCCTTTCTCGGCCAAACTCGTGAAGCGCCGCAGCAAATTCGTCGTCTACCTCAAACGGAGCGACGAGATCGCGGATTTCTTGGTCCTCATCGGGGCCAAGGAAAGCTGCCTGCAGTTCGAGGACGTCCGGATCTCCCGGGATTTCGCCTCCATCGGGAACCGCCTCCAGAATCTCGACACCGCTAACTACGGGAGGACCGAGAAAGCCGGAGCGCGGCAGGGGGAGGAGATCGCCTTTTACGTCAGCCTCGTAGGCTGGGATCATATCGACAATCCCAAATTCAAAGCGTTGTTGGAGCTCCGTCTCAAAACCCCCGACGCTTCCTACGAGGAGCTGGCCAAGATGCTCTCCGAAGAGCTCAACACCGAAATCTCCAAAAGCAACGTCAACCATCTCTTCCGCTCCTTAAGCGAAGAGGTGAGAAAGGCCCGCCATGAGAGCTCCCGATAGTTCCTTATCCGCCCTCGCCCAGCTCGGCAAGAGAATCGCCTATCTCCGGAAGGAGCGTCATCTTTCGCAACTTCAGCTGGCCCTGCAGGCCGGGGTCACCAAGAGTTATCTCTCCGATCTCGAGCGGGGCCAGCGGAATCCCACGGTCAAGGTTCTCCAAAAGATCGCGATGGGCCTCGGGGTCACCCTCGAAGAGCTCTTCCGGGGGGTCGTGCCGCTGGAGCAGCTGCTTTGAGGAGCGATCCGGATATCGGTAAAGATTGCGCGCCCTCCTTCCATATTTCCTGCCGCGTTTGTATAATCGTTATGCGGTTTAAAAAATCAAGGAGGACATCATAGCATGTCAATTAAACTAGCCATCAACGGATTTGGCCGCATTGGCCGTCTCGCGTTCCGGAGAGCCTATGACGAAGGTGGTTTCGAAGTCGTCGCGATCAACGATCTCGTTGACGCCGCCACTTTGGCCTACCTGCTCAAATACGACACCACGCATCGTGGCTGGAACCAGGACAAGATCGATTCCGAAGTCGTCAAGGATGCCGCCGGCAACATCACCGTCAACAATCTCATCTATGACGGCGTCAAGATCCCGGTCCTCGGCCAGAAAGATCCTTCCGCCCTTAAGTGGGGCGACTACAAGGTTGACATCGTCCTCGAGTGCACCGGACGCTTCAAGGGCGCCGCGGATGCCATGATTCACGTCACCAATGGCGCCAAAGGCGTCATCATCAGCGCTCCGAGCGACAGTTCCACCCCGACCTTCGTCTATGGGGTCAACAGCGATAAGCTGACCAAGGACATGAAGGTCATCTCGGGCGCCAGCTGCACCACCAACTGCCTCGCCCCGGTCATGAGAGTCTTAGTCGATAAATTCGGCGTCAAAGGCGGCTTTATGACCACCATCCACGCCTACACCAACGATCAGACCACGCTTGATCTCGCCAAGGGCGATTTCCGCCGCGGCCGCGCCGCTGCCGCCAACATCGTTCCGACGACCACCGGAGCTGCCAAGGCCATCAACCTCGTCGTCCCGGAACTCAAGAACCGGATGCAAGGCGTTTCGATCCGCGTCCCCGTCATCGATGGCTCCATGGTCGATCTGTCCCTCCTCCTCAACAAGGTCGTGACGGTCGATGATGTCAATTCCGCCATGAAGGAAGCCAGCGAAGGCTCCCTTAAGGACGTCCTTGGCTACACCGAAGACCAGATCGTCTCGAGCGATATCCTTGGCCGCACCGAAGGCTCGATCTTCGATGCCACCCAGACCTTGCTCTTCACCGATCCCGAAGGCCAGCAATACGTCAAAGTCGTGTCCTGGTACGATAACGAATACAGTTTCACCTGCCAGTACCTCCGTCTGGCGCGGGTTTACGCCAAAGTCCTTGGCGTCAAGTAATCTCCGTTTCGTTTGACCAAAGGCTCTTCCGCGCAAGCGGGGGGCCTTTTCTTATTCAATGCTCCACGGCTTCCACGCGGACGAAATCCAATAAAGCAAAGAAAAATGGCTTATGAAGCGATCTTTTTCCTGATTTGCAAAGACCTTTATCTATTGACAAAATGATTGAAAAAACGTAACAATATAAACAGAAATGGAGTTTCAATTATGAAAAAAGCACTTTATTTGGCCGTTTTGGCTGGAGCCATCCCATTAATGGCCTGCGGAAGCAGTTCCTCTTCCAGCCTGATTTTATCGAGCGGAACTTCGACTCCCATTTCCTCTGCCGCTTCCGCTTCCTCTTCTATTCCTTCTTCTGCTTCTTCTTCAGGCCTCATCCCCTCTGGGGGGAATTCCATCGCTGTCTCGGCCGGAGCCAACGCTTTGAGCGAAGCGGTGTCTGGCATTTCCAATAGCGATAAGATGGGTCTCACGCTCTCAAACGCAAATTTCTCGGCGGCCCTCAAGGCCTATGGAATTTCGGAAGAGGCTTCCGTTTCTTCCGTCAAGGCCGCCGCCGTTCCGGATTCCTATTTGCTTACCGGCATCAATGCCAGCGCTTCTTTGAGCAATTTCTCTGCTTCCTTATTGGCCGAAGGGCTCACTGCGACCGATCCCGCCAAGGTCAAGGCCTCTTTCAAGGCTGCGGGGGATGTGGCTTATTCCATCGATGTCACCAAGCCGGGCAACACGGAAATCACCCTTTCGCAAAGCCAAAGCGGAGTGACCGCGGCTGCTTATCTGTCCGCTCAGCATCTTTATCTCGATGCTTCCAACGCCGCTTTCGTCAACTTAATCAATGGCATCCTGGGGGAGGTCACTTCCGACGAAAGCCAAAGTTACAGCTCGATCTCCGGCGGGAAGTATGATTTCGGAGCCGTCCTTTCTCCTGATTCCCTGCCGATTTTGAGCAGCGAGACCATTTCTTCGATCCAAGGATTCGGAACTCAGATGGCCGCGGTGGTCAACGAATTCTCGACTTATTTCAAAGCGGTCCAATACACCGATGGCTCCTATGGTCTTTCCATCTCTTTGACGAAAAATGACCTCATGGCGATCGCCCTTAATGTCTATAATCAGGAAACGGAATCCTCCGCTGCGAGTTTGCCCGCCGACGTTTCGTCCCTATTCTCAGGTTTGACCGTCACTTCCCTGTCGGGAGGCATTGTCTATACTGATACCGGCCTCAAGAGCGTGACTACGGACATCGATGTTTCTTATTTGGGAACCTTGGCCGATGAACTCGCCGTCATGGACAACTCCGTGGCGCTTTCTTCGACCGATGCCGCCAAAGTCGTTTCCTGCGCCCTCAAAATCAGCGGAACCATAAATGTTTTGACGGGGTCGGATGTCACCGTTACGATTCCGGATTTGACCGATTATACCGCTGTTGATTTGGGTTCCTAAGCCTTCATCGACAATTCGAGCGCTGCGGCCAATTAAAGCGATTCTTTTGCCAGCCCGCCTCAAAAAGCGGGCTTTTTCATCGAAAAAAGGCGGCCTCTTCTAAAGAAGAAAACACTTCTTTAACAGTTTTTTGGAAGGCCGTTTTTTTAGTGGTATTATAGGAGTGCAAGGAGCATATTTACACCAATGCTAACCATCAGGGATTTAACCAAACCGCAACTCGAAGGCAAACGCGTTTACGTTCGCGTGGATTTCAACGTTCCGCAGACCAATGGCGTCATCCGGGATACCAGCCGCATTCAGGCGGCTCTTCCCACGCTCCGTTATCTTCTTAAAGACGGCGCGAGGGTGATCCTGATGTCGCACCTTGGGAAAATCGATTGGAAAGAACCCGATCCGGCGAAGATCGCGGCCATGAAGCAAGCCAACGATATGACCCCGGTGGCGGCCGTTCTCCAGAAATTCATCCCGCACAACAAAGTCCATTTCTCGCCCGCGACCAGCGGACCGGACCTCAAAGCCGCCGTCGACGCGCTTTTGAACGGGGAAGTCCTCCTCGTCCAGAACACCCGCTACGAAAAGGGCGAGGAGAAAAATGATCCCGCTCTGGCCGCCGAATGGGCTTCGCTGGCCGATGTGTTCGTGATGGATGCGTTCGGAAGCGCCCATCGCGCCCACGCTTCGACCGTTGGCGTGCCCACGGTGATGAAGACCCAGGGCAAGCCGGTCGCCGAAGGCTATCTCATGATCCGCGAGGTCGAGAACCTCACCCATTGCGTCCGTCCGACCGATCAGGACCGTCCTTATATCGCCGTCCTCGGCGGGCTCAAAGTCTCCGATAAGATCAAAGTCATCGATACGCTTCTCACCAAGTGCGATGAGATCCTGATCGGCGGGGCCATGGCCTATACCTTCCAAAAGGCTTTGGGCCTCAAAGTCGGCAATTCGCCGGTCGAAGACGATCAGCTGGCCTATGCCAAGAAATGCCTTGATGACGCCAAGGGGAAGATCATCCTCCCGGTCGACAGCATCATCACCAATAGCTTCGATCCGAAGCCGGATCGCCTCATCCAGACCATCAAGGGCGACATCCCCGATGGCTTCGAAGGCGTGGATATCGGACCCGAAACGGCCGTTCTCTTCAAAGCCGAAATCGCCAAGGCCCACCTCTTATTCTGGAACGGGCCGATGGGCGTCTTCGAGCAGCCGGAGTTCCAAGCCGGGACCAAAGCGATTTGCGATGGCGTCCGCGCGATCAAAGGGAAAGCCTTCACGGTCTGCGGCGGGGGCGACAGCGCCTCGGCCGTCAAGGAATTTGGCTATTCCAAGGATTTCTCCCATGTTTCCACGGGCGGCGGCGCTTCTCTCGAATTGATCGAGAATGACGGCCATCTCCCTGGCGTCGACGTCCTGCAATAAGGCACGCCCATGCGGAAGAAACTTCTTCTGGGCAACTGGAAAATGAATAAGACCCCCGCGGAGGCCGAGGCGTTTGCCTTGGCCGCCGGGGACGTCATCGATTTTGCGGTCACCCATGGCCTCGATGTCGGCGTGGCGCCGAGCTTCGTGTGCCTCCAAGCCGTCAAAGAGAACATCAATCCCAAATGCCTGGTCGCGGCCCAGAACGTCAATGAGCATGACCATGGCGCCTTCACGGGCGAGGTCTCAGTCCTGATGCTTCAGGCCCTAGGCATCGATTGGTGCCTCATCGGGCATTCGGAGCGGCGCGCCTATAACGGCGAGACCTCCGAGGCCTGCAACGCCAAGATCAAGGCCTTATTGGCCGCCGCTATGGTTCCGGTCTATTGCTGCGGCGAGTCGCTCGATACGTTCACGAAAGGCGAAACCAAGAAGTTCGTGGCGGAGCAGCTCCGCACCGGGCTCAAAGGCCTCACCCCGGCGGAGGCCCGCAAAGTCGTGGTAGCTTATGAGCCGATTTGGGCCATCGGGACTGGAAAATCAGCCTCGAAAGAAATCGCCGAAGATACGATTGGCTTCATTCGCCGAACCTTGCGCGAAAGCTTTGGGGACGTCGCGGTCGATATGCGCATTCTCTACGGCGGCAGCGTCAAACCCGAAAACATCGCCGAATATCTGTCGGCCCCCGATATCGATGGGGCTCTCGTCGGCGGCGCTTCCCTCGATCCGGTCTCGTTTCGGAGCCTCATCGAAGAAATCGTCAAATAAAAACGCTTTCTCAAGGGTTTATAATCGGTAACATGTTTTTCTTGGAGGCTTAATCTATGGAAATGTCATCAATTCTCACCGTAAACAAGAAGGTCTCGACCAAATTCTTGGCTGTGGTCTTCGGTTATATGTTCCTCGGGCTGCTCATTACGGCGGCCACCGCTTTGGGGTTCGCGGGCTTTGTCGTTCTCAATCCCGCCCTCAGCGATAGCAGCTATTCCCTCACGGATTTGGGGTATACGGTCGTCCTCGGCGTGGGGATCGCCTCCATGATCGCCGCCTGGATCGACAGCTTCGTCATCTCCATCGTTTCCGCCCGCACCGGCAAAGCCCCTTGGATCGGCTTTATCCTTTATGCCGTCTTCTTGGGCTTTGGGCTTTCGCTCATTTTCCTCGCCGGCGTGGACTTTCTGACGGTCGGGGAAGCGTTTGGCCTCACGGCCCTATGCTTCGGAATCATGTTCCTGATCGGCTATTTCAGCCCCGTCGATCTTTCGCCTTTTGCCTTCGTGGCTTTTGCCCTTTTGATCGGGCTCGGCCTCGTCAGCCTGTTCTTCTTCGTTTACTATTTGGTTCTTCTGGGCAGCGGAGCTTGGGCAACCATGGACCAAAGCCTCTTCCTTTTTGACTACATCGTCTCGATTGTGATGATCGTCATCGTGATGCTCATCACCGGGTATGACGCCAATCGGATGGGACGGATGGTGGAGAAAGGCGTGACCAATCGGAACATCGCCTTATTCTGCGCCTTCAGCCTCTATTGCGATTTCATCACCCTCTTCATCAACATCCTTTACGTCTTGCTGATTGCCAAAAACCGTCGTTAGAGAAGGCAGACCCCTGATAGCCCCGCTTCGGCGGGGCTTTTTCGTGGGCGGGATTTCGAGGCTCGCTTTCGGCGCCCCGTGCTACAATACCTATAAAAGGAGGGGCGAGACATGGCGAAATTCTTTACCGACAATAGCGGGACTATCGTGGGAATCATCCAAGAAGGGGCGAGCCCTCTCGAGAGGGCCGGCCTTCCGCTTAAGGAGCTGGTGGCGCACGGGGCGGAAAGCGAAGGCCAGGAGAAGCACGTCCCCCTCGTCCACGAGGAGAGCGGGAAGGTCTACGTCCAAGTCGGAAGCGTCCTGCACCCCATGGAGAAAGAGCATTACATCGACTGGATCTACCTCTTGACCGACCAAGGGGCCCAGCGCAAAATCCTGCATCCGGGACAGAAGCCGGAAGTGGTCTTTCTGATCGCCGAAGACGAGGTCGTTCTGGCGGTCGAAGCCCATTGCACCAAACACGGCCTTTGGAAGGCCGATCTCTGAGCGCTTTTCGGAACGCGCAAAGCCCCTGCGGAAACGGGGGCTTTTTCTTGGCCTTCGCGCGGGCAGACGCTCGCGCACGCGAGACAGAAAGACGGATAACGCTATTACATTTGTAAATATTATTCGACGATTCTTGTATTATCAGCCTTTTTTTGCCCGCCGCTTGACACGGAAAAATTAGCGGTTAGAATACTCCTTGCGCCCTTGATCCGGCAACGGGTCGAGGCGGGTTAGTAGAGGCTTGAGAAGCGATTCTTCGCTTATGGCGTAGGAAGCCCAATTTCTTTCAAAAAAAAGAGTTGACAGCCAATACCCAGAAGTCTATATTAATCAAGCGCGCGAAATTTGGGCAGAACCCATTTGCGGAAGCAAAATTCGCACCGACTGATCTTTGAAAACTAAACAGATGTACAACAAACACTAACGTCAGTTCCTTTTAATTAAGGAATTTAACAATAACCAGATAATTATGAACTAGATCTAACTTTTTGAGAGTTTGATCCTGGC
>Ga0224525_1000972_pt1 | contig 11305 bp, 5 predicted proteins | sample CFST100metaG_FD_179874 | JGI IMG/M metagenome (GOLD analysis project Ga0224525, IMG submission 179874) | Peat soil microbial communities from Stordalen Mire, Sweden - C.F.S.T100 | ecosystem: Environmental > Terrestrial > Soil > Wetlands > Peat | place: Sweden: Norrbotten County, Stordalen Mire...
ACTCCTATGACCATATAAAGTATAATTTAATTATAACAGTATGAAAAAATTTACTCATTACATCATTCGGAAAATTAGCACAACAATGTTTCCCGCAATACTTGTTTTATTACTTGCAGTATCAGGAAACAGCTTTGGGCAAATTTATCAACATAATTTTGGGACTACTACGATAAGTAGTTATCCGTATACTGTTGCGCCAAGTATTTTAGATGCAAATCTTTCTAACTCTTCTTGGACAAATAGCACCGGTGCATGGACTAGTTATGGCGGATCTTCCGGACAGGCAATAGCTTTAAGTAACTCCAGTGGAACGCCAACAATTACGCTTACATTTAAAGTAGCAGCGGGTTATTCTCTTTCATTATCGTCTTTTAGTTTCTGGTGTCAACGTAGTACAGCTGGCGCTCAGGGTTGGTCAATGAAGGTTAATGGAATAGCCGTTGGCAGCGGCGTGGTACCGACAACAGGAGCTAATACAGGAACAGTAACGCCAACAAATACTATTTCAGGAATAACCGGAACTGTAACTGTTGTTCTATCGCTTTCCGGAGCTTCAGGTACAGGAACATTCAGGCTGGATGATTTTACATTAAACGGAAGCGTAACTTCTGCTGCTTCCTGCACAATATCTACTTTTCCTTGGTCTGAAAATTTTGACGGATTAACTACTTTAGGCACATCTTATTTTCCTGCTTGCTGGTTAAATGAAAGTGGTAACTGGACTTCGGGTAATGCAGGCAGCCAAAGCTATAATAACCCAAGATCTTCCCCAAATTATATTTATGATGATTTTGATGCTTCGAATGATTATATCTGGACTCCCGGTTTTGCGCTTACGGCATCAACGACTTATACTTTTTCTTTTTGGTTTGTTGGCGATGGATCTTCGGGATGGACAGGTGATGTTCTTTACAACACGGTTCAATCATCAACAGGTGGAACGCTCACTCAATTAGCACCTTCATTTATCACAAGCGGAACTACCAGTTCTGCTTCCTATACTCAGGTTACAAGAACAATCACTCCTGCAGTTTCAGGAACATATTACTTTGCTATACGTGTTAGTTCTAATATAAACCCTTGGTATTTGGGTTTTGATGATTTTTCTTTAACCTGCCCGGCAAGTTGTTCTGCTCCTGCAACGCAGGCTACTAATGTTTCTTTCAGCAGCACTTGCTTTGCTAACTCTACAATAAGCTGGACAAGAGGAAACGGCGATGGTTGTGCTGTGTTTATCTACCAGGGCAATTCGGGAACAGCCTCACCTGCAGATGGTACTTCCTATGTGGCAAATACTTCATTCGGAAGCGGTGATCAGGCAGGAGCCGGATGGTATTGCATTTATAATGGAACAGGGACAAGTGTTAATGTTAGCGATTTAGTTGCAAGTACAGATTATATAGTTCATGTTTGTGAATACAATTGTTCGGGTACAAATATTAAATACAATTCAGCTTCATCTACAAATAATCCTAACACTACTACAACTTCAAGTACAGCTTGCGGTTATTGTACACCGAGCGCTACTACCTGCGACGAATATATATCTAATGTTCATGTTGGCACTATCAATAACTCTTCTGCTTGTACAAGCGGCGGATATAAAGATTACACTGCACTATCAACAAATATGACAATTGGAACAGGTTATACAATAACCGTAACAAATGGTAATGGTTATATAAGCGATCAGTGCGGTATATGGGTTGACTGGGATCATGATGGTGATTTTAGTGATGCAAATGAAACAATTACAGTTAACGGAACCCCCGGCGTTGGACCTTATACAGCTACAATTTCACCTCCTTTAGGTGCTGCTGTTGGTGCTACAAGAATGAGGATCCGCATAACATACACAGGAACGCTGGATCCATGCGATACTGTACAATATGGCGAAACTGAAGATTATACAATAAATGTAAGTGGGGGCGCCTGTACCACACCGGGAACACCATCAATTGTTTCTACTACCGGCATTACTGTAAATGGTGCTACTTTTACATGGGCAGCAGGGGCTCCTGCAGGAAGCTCAGTAGTTTCATATTATTGGGCTGTTGGAACAGCTCCCGGCGTAACATACAATGCCGGCTATGTAGATCGTGGAATTACCACAGGTTTATCGGACACTACTTCTGCTTTAACTTGTGCTACCGGTTATTATTGGGCCGTGCAAGCATATACAAGTTGTAATGCGTCAACTTCGGCTTATGCAACTTCCGGTTTGTTTAATACCAGTGCATGTCCGCCTGTTCCTTCAAATGATCAATGTGCAGGAGCAATTGCAGTAACATGCGGGTCAAGTACTCCCGGGACTACTGTTGGTGCAACAACAACCAATGATCCTGTTACTGCCTGTGGCGTTACAATTACATCTCCAGGAGTATGGTATAGTTTTGTAGGAACAGGGCAAGATATTACTGTCAGTTTTTGCGGATCAGCATTACCAACAAGCCTTAGCGTATATTCAGGCGCCTGCGGTGCTTTAACCTGTATTGGTGGAAACGAAGGTAATTATGCAAGTTGCGGAAATAATAATGCTTATTATACCTTTACTTCATCAAATGTAACCCAATATTATTTCTTTGTTCATGGGATAGGCACAGCGACCGGAACTTTCACAATGAATGTTTCATGTGCAAGCGTTTCATTGCCTGGCTGTCCAACGCCTACTACACCTGGAAACGCAGCTATAAATGTTGGTACAGCGGCATCGCTAAACTGGACAGCTCCAGGGGGTGCTGTTTCTTATTATAAACTTTATTTTGGTACTGATGCTGCGGCTACAAATATTAATAATGGAACGAATATCGGCAATGTGCTTACTTACTCGCCTACAATGGCTATTAATACAACATATTACTGGAAAGTTACAGCAGTGAATACGGCTGGCGAAAGCAGTGGTTGTGCCATATGGCATTTTACAACAGTTCCTACTTCAAATTTAATTGTTGATAATACTTCCTTTACACCTACTCAACTTGTACAGAATTACCTTATATCGGGCTGCCTTGTTGCCCAAAACATTAAATATACAGGAAATTCAAAGCAAATAGGATATTTTATTGGCGGTACAAATACAGTTGGTTATTATTCGGGTTTGGTGCTTTCAACTGGAAATGCTATTCAAGCTGAAGGTCCGAATTCATCACCAAAAACCAGTACAGATTATAACGGTGCAGGCGATGCAACCATTGCATCAATGATCGGTGTTACTACAAGCAAAACTCATGACGCTTCTATTCTTGAATTTGATTTTATCCCTTCAAGCAACAATGTTTCTTTCAGCTATACATTTGCTTCTGAAGAATATAATGAATACGTCAATACAGCATACAATGACGCCTTTGGCTTCTTCCTTAGCGGTGGACCTCAGAATTATTCAAATAAAAATATTGCTTTGATTCCGGGAACTACCACCCCTGTTGCAATTAATAATGTAAATAATGGATTTGCCGCTGCCGGATCTTTGGGCCCGGGACCAGGTAAGAATGCTTCTTATTACAGAGATAATGCTGATGGTCACATGAATATTCAGTGTGATGGGTTAACCACTGTACTCACGGCAACAGCTACAGTTACTGCTTGTCAAACGTATCATATAAAATTGGCCCTTGCCGATGTTAACGATGGTATATATGACAGCTGGGTTTTCCTTCAAGCAAATAGTTTTTCTTCAGGTGACGCTATTGCTATGGATTTAACCAATCCCACAGGTACAAAGGTCAGTTATAAAGGTTGTACTTCTTCGCTCACTTTTACAAGAGTTGACTCAAGTAATACCGTTAGCCCGGTTACTATAAATTATACAGTTGGCGGAACAGCAGTAGCTGGTTCAGATTATGTTGCTTTACCGAACCCAGTAGTTATTCCTTCGGGCGATACTTCTGTGACTATTCCTATAAACACAATTATTGGTGCTCCAACCGGGCAACGAATAATCGCTTTCGCTGTACCTGGCGGTGGATGCCCTTGCAGCATGGTAACGTTAAAAGACACCATTTATCTTAGAGATTATATTGCAGTAACTGCTAATATCAAACAACCTGATACAGCTATTTGTACAGGAACATCATTAATATTAAATGGTCTTGCTACCGGAAATTTGATTCAATATTCATGGCATACCGGTTCTACCAGTGGTCCTATAATTTCACATTCTCAAAATTATACTACACCTGTTTTAAATTCGGCTAAAAATTATTACCTTACCGTAAAAGACTCTTGCGGCCATTCAGCTGAAGATAGTATACATATAACAATAAACCCCGTTTCAAGCATTACGTCAGTGACAGGTGCAACGCCATTGTGTATAGGAGGAACAGCAACCTATACGGCCAATGGTGCAGTGCTGGGTGTTGGTACCGGAGCGTGGAGTAGTAGTAATAATGCCTTTGCCACTGTTGATGCAACTGGATTAGTAACCGGCGTATCAGCAGGTAGCTGCAATATTAAATATACAATTACAGGTGGGTGTCCCACGCCTGTATCGGCACAACAACTTATCACGGTAATTCCGAACAATACGATCACATTGACCTCGGCAGCAGGTACCGATGGGCAGACAGTCTGTTTGAACACAGCGATCACGAATATTAAATATTCCACGACAGGCGCAACAGGCGCAACCTTTTCAGGTTTACCTGCAGGCGTAATAGGGAACTGGGCAGGCAATGTGATAACGATAAGTGGAAGTCCATCAGTAACAGCAGGCAGTCCGTATACCTATACGATAACATTAACGGGCGGTTGCGGAAATATAACCAAGACAGGCACGATCACAGTAACTTCGAACAACACGATCACATTGACATCAGCAGCAGGTACAGATGCGCAGACAGTATGTGTTAACACAGCGATCACGAATATTAAATATTCCACGACAGGCGCAACAGGCGCAACCTTTTCAGGTTTACCTGCAGGCGTAATAGGCAACTGGGCAGGCAATGTGGTAACGATAAGCGGCAGTCCATCAGTAACGGCAGGCAGTCCGTATACCTACACTATCACATTAACAGGCGGTTGCGGAGTAGTGACCAAGACAGGCACTATCACGGTAACACCGAACAATACGATCACGTTGACCTCGGCAGCAGGTACCGATGCACAGACAGTATGTTTGAACACAATGATCGCAAATATCACTTATTCCACCACGGGAGCAACAGGAGCGACCTTTGCAGGCTTACCGGCAGGCATAACAGGATCGTGGGTAGCAGGAGTAGTAACGATAAGCGGAAAGCCGAGTACGATAGTAGGCAGTCCATTTACTTACACTATCACGCTGACAGGTGGTTGTGGTATAGTGACCAAGACAGGCACTATCACAGTTATTCCGTTCAATACGATCGCGTTGACCTCAGCAGCCGGTACCGATGCACAGACAGTATGTATCAACACAACAATAACGAATATTACCTATTCCACGACAGGCGCTACCGGAGCTACAATATCAGGTTTGCCAACAGGCGTAACAGGATCGTGGGTAGCAGGAGTAGTAACGATAAGCGGAACGCCGACAGTTTCGGGCGTATTTCCATATACTATTCTCTTATCAGGCGGTTGCGGAGCAGTGACAACAACAGGAACGATCACTGTAAATCCATCACCCGTAGCCAATGCCGGAAAGGATACTACTATTTCCAACGGGACAAGTACAACCCTGACAGGATCAGCGACAGGAGGATCAGGATCCTATAATTACAGCTGGTCGCCGGCAGGTTTGTTGGTAAATGCGAATGCTCAAAACCCAACGACAGTAAACCTGAGTGCAACAACGATATATACATTGACAGTAACAGATAAGGCAACAGGATGTACAGGCACCGACCAGGTTATAGTAACAATAGCCGGAGGTCCTTTAAATATAACAACACTTGATGCTTTACCAGATACGATATGCTTGGGCGATTCCACTCAATTGACCGGTCTGGCCAGTGGAGGCAGTGGAATTTACCACTACTCGTGGACATCCATCCCTGCAGGGTTTACATCATCAATATATGATCCGGTGGTCTATCCTACAGTAACAACGGAATATATACTTTCTGTCAATGATGGATTCAATACAGTAAAAGACACAATAACAGTAACAGTGAATCCATTACCAATAGTGACCTATAGCGTCACAGGCGGAGGTCCATATTGTACCGGAGGTGCAGGAGTTCCTATATGTTTAAGCGGTTCCCAGTCGGGAGTTAATTATACGTTGTACTATAATGGAACAGCTACAGGCTTAACTATCCCGGGAACAGGCTCGTCAATATGTTTTGCCAACCAGACAGCTTTGGGAACATATACGATACTAGCCACCAACGCAACAACAACATGTTCAAAATATCTAACCGACAGTGCAAAGGTCACCCATTATCCGGTGGTACAGGTAAATGCAGGACCAGACCAGTCGATATGCCTTGGAAAAAGCGTACAGCTGAGTGCATTCGGAGGAGTTAATTTTACATGGTCGCCATCGACATACTTGAACAACACGGCGATCTTTGACCCGATATCAACTCCTACATCATCAACGCCGGCATCAATAACATATACGGTAATAGCGACAGATGCCAATGGCTGTACCACAAAAGATAGTGTAACTGTATCAATAAATGCAGGAGTAATAGCATCGGCAGGAAAAGATACGACGATCTGCAGCGGGGGTAAGGTAACCTTGAGTGCATCAGGCGGGGGCAGTTATTCATGGGGCCCTGCAACAGGATTAAGCTCCACGAGCATTTATAATCCTGTCGCCAGCCCGGCATTCTCCACCACTTATATTGTTACCGTTACGAATACGAATGGATGCAGCGCCACAGATGATGTGACGGTATATGTAAATACATTTATTACAAGCGCAGGCCCTAATGTAAATTCATGTTACGGAACAAATACGATACTAACAGCAGTAGGAGGCGACAGCTATCTGTGGAACTTAGGACAAACGACAGCATCCATAACGGTATCGCCACAAACGCAGACTACATATACGGTAACGATCACATCAAAAACAGGATGTTCGGCAATAGATTCAGTAATAATTTATGTAAAACCGGCTCCTACAGTAAATGCAGGATCAGCGGTAACGATATGTAATCACGACACTGTTTCACTCACAGCTACCAGTACCGGTGGAATAAATTACCTGTGGAGTAACGGCACAGCTGCTGCAGTGGATCCTGTTTCTCCTAATCATACAACAACGTATACGGTAACAGTAACAGGAGCTAACGGATGTTTTGTAACAGATACGGTAACGGTATCGGTAAAACCATTCGAGCCGCCGGTAATAACGGCAAATGGACCAACAATATTCTGTAACTCATCTATCAATGCTACATTGAGCGCATCAGGCGGTTATGTTTCATACCTGTGGAGCAATGGAGCTACAACACAATCGATAACCACAACCACTGCCGGGAATTATTATGTTACAGGCGTATATCCAAACGGTTGTTCAGGCAAATCGAATACCATACAAGTTGGGACTTATCCGGCAATGACATCTCCGATCGTTCTGGCAAACGGGCCGGTGGTGTTCTGTGAAGGAGATACTGTTTCCGTGAACCTGTATACCAGCACTCCTTACTATACCTACAATTGGAACAGCGGTTCGCATACACGAACGATCCATGTGACAAGTACGGGCTATTATGTAGTAACGGTAGAAGATTCAAACAGGTGTACGGCAACAAGTCATCCACCGATACATGTTGAGCTGATACCCAAACCAGTTGCATACATGAACTTCAATGTAAGCGGCGGCACGGCAAGTTTCTATAATTATTCATTAAACGATTCGACGTATTATTGGATGTTTGGAGACGGAACAACATCAACACTGGAAAACCCCACGCATACCTATGCAACAGCAGGAACATATACCGTAACATTTATCGTGTTCAACGAATGCGGTTCAGATACGATGACGGCACAGGTGATCATTACTTCGGGCGCCGGAATTGTTGACAACAGCATTGTACAGAACCTTGTCATATTCCCCGTACCAACGACAGATCTTTTGAATATTTCATTTGAATTCAGCAATACCAGTGGCTTGAAGCTAAATATATTAAATGCCATAGGTCAATTGTTATATACTGACTCGAAAGAAAACTTCTCGGGAAAATATTTGAAGGTGTTTGATTTTACAGGATATCCAAAGGGAATGTACGATGTACAGATCCGCACCGATAACGGAATAATAAACAAAAAGATCATCGTAAACTAAGATGACCATCAAGTGAAAAGACCCCTCTTCCAGTCAATATCATTGACAGAAGAGGGGCTTTTTTATAAAATATAGTCACATGGAAAAAAGAAAATGCCTTGAATGTAAAGAACCTGTTACCGGCAGAACCGATAAAAAGTTTTGCTCTGACCAATGCAGAAATTTGTTCAATAACCGCCAGAACAGCGATTCCACAAACCTTGTAAGAAATATAAATAATGTTCTCCGTAAGAACAGAAGAATCCTGCAGGAGCTTAACCCTTCGGATAAAGCAAAAGTGCGCAAAGATAAAATGCTTGAAAGGGGTTTCAACTTTAATTATTTTACAAGCGTTTATACAACCAAGAAAGGGACAATATATTATTTCTGCTACGAATACGGGTATTTACAATTGGACGAAGGATATTATTTCCTGGTAATTAATAAACGGTTGAAAGAAGAAGAATAACGCATCAACGTACTTTTTAAATAATGCAAATTCAAATATATTGCAGAAATAACTATTTTTGTTGTAATAAAAAACCAGGAACTATCTAATACTAATTTAAACTCTTCTCCTTCATGAAAAAGAATAAAAATGCATTTTGGCTTTTCCCGTTAATGATCGCGGGAGTTTTGTTATTATTTTCTTATGGATGTAAAAAAGACAAAAACAGCACTACCGTGCCAGCAACTGTAACAGATTATGATGGCAATGTTTATAATACCATTACTATTGGCACACAGTCATGGCTTGTAGAAAATCTTAAAGTAACACATTACCGCAACGGTGATGCCATACCAAATGTATCAACAGCTTCATCATGGGGAGCATTGACCACAGGCGCTTATTGTTGTTATAATAATATGACCGCTGATATTGCTAAATACGGACTGCTTTATAACTGGTATGCGGCAGTTGATGGCCGAAACCTGGCACCAACAGGCTGGCATGTTGCTACCAATGCGGAATATTCAACATTGATCAGTTATCTTGGCAGCTCTGCAGGAGGAGCTTTAAAAGAAACAGGTACTTTAAGCTGGTCTACCCCGAATACAGGCGCTACTAACTCAAGCGGGTTTACTGGGCTTCCGGGAGGTTACTGCAGCAATACGGGCTCATTCTCTGATATTGGAATCAGTGGTGATTTTTGGACAACAACTGCTGCCAGTACTGCAAATGCAAATGCTCTCTATCTATACTATGGCAATGCTACTGCTTCACAATCCAATTATATAAAAGGCATCGGCCTTAGCGTGCGCTGTGTAATGGATTAAAAAAAAACAGTATACATAAGAAAGCCCGGTAATTTTGCACTGCCCCCAAAAAGTTAGACACTTAATGGGGGCATTTTTATGTATAAAAGAACTAAGTACAATTATGAATTTAGGCTTCAATGTGTAGAAGCAGTATTAAAAGAAAACCGTTCCATTAAAGCTGTAGCAAAAGAGAAAGGGTTTGAATACTCTAATCTTCGGCTGTGGGTCAGTTTTTATCAACAATATGGCAAATCAGGTCTTGAGCCAAGAGTTAAGCGGCATTATGATGTAGGCTTTAAACGTAAGGTTTTAGAGACGATAGACAAGGAATTTATATCTTTGCGTACAGCCTGTGTCCGATTTAATATACCAAGCGAATCAGTTATCATAAGTTGGCGAAAAGCTTATGAACTAAAGGGATATTTGGGCTTAATTCCACAACCTAAAGGACGTCCCAAGAATATGAAACTACCAATAAAAAGGAAGCCGAAACAAACAGCAAAGCCATTAACCAGGGAAGAAGAATTGCTGTTAGAAAACGAGTATTTAAAAGCAGAGAACGAACTGCTAAAAAAGCTTCAAGCCTTAGTTCAAATCAAGAAAAAACAATAGCCATAATGGAACTAAGGCATAAATATGATTTGGCAATACTTCTTAATTGTATGAATATGGCAAGAAGTAGTTATTATTATTATGCAAAACAATCTGCAACAACCGATAAATATCAAGATATCAAAGCAATCATTCAAAATATTTATAATAAACATAAGGGAAGGCTTGGATACAGGCGTATCACTCTGCTACTGCGTAAACAGGGGCTTATTATCAATCACAAAACAGTTTTACGGTTGATGCGAGTCTTAAAGCTAAAGAGTGTTATCAGGGTAAAGAAGTACAAATCCTATAAAGGTGAACAAGGTAAAATAGCTCCCAATCATCTAAACAGAGTTTTTAGAGCTGAAAAGCCTAATCAAAAATGGGCAACTGATGTTACAGAGTTTAATGTATCAGGAAAAAAATTGTATTTATCACCCGTTATAAATTTATACAACCAAGAAATAGTCAGCTATGATCTCTCAGAGAGTCCCAATTTTAATAGCGTTATGAAGATGTTAGGTAAGGCATTAAAAAAAGTAAGCAAAACTCAATCTCTACTTTTACACTCTGATCAAGGCTGGCAATATCAAATGAAACAATATCAACATGTATTACTAGAGAAAGGAATAATACAGAGTATGTCTAGAAAAGGAAATTGTTTAGATAATGCAGTAATAGAAAACTTTTTTGGAATACTAAAATCAGAACTTTTTTATCTAAAAAAGTACGACTCTATTTTTCAGTTGAAAGAAGAAATAAACGACTACATCAAATATTATAATAATGATAGAATAAAACTCAATTTAAAAGGAATGAGCCCGATAGAATACCGAGCTCATCATTATCAAAATTAATTTATAAATTTGTCTAAACTTTTGGGTGCAGTCTATTCCGGGCTTTTTCATTTATTTGCGGGAAATAATTAAGCCAATGATTGAATAAGCCTCTGCCCCATTTCAAATGCTTTCCGGCAATCGTTCGGAAACTCTTCTTTCCTGCGTTTTGCCTTGAGTTCGCCATCAAACATGGTTATTTTGTATTTCGAATAATCATCAAACTGGTAGGTATCGGTCACATAAAGCGACTCCACATCAGAACCGCTGAATAGCCTTTTTATTGATGATTCAATCGTCCCAAGTACCTTTTTATAATTTATTTCTTCCAGCTTGCTTTCGGGAACATTCATGGTGTAGATAATACCCGTAGGAGTTGCTTTTTTACGAAGCGAAGAATATACCACAT
>Ga0224525_1000979_pt1 | contig 11266 bp, 11 predicted proteins | sample CFST100metaG_FD_179874 | JGI IMG/M metagenome (GOLD analysis project Ga0224525, IMG submission 179874) | Peat soil microbial communities from Stordalen Mire, Sweden - C.F.S.T100 | ecosystem: Environmental > Terrestrial > Soil > Wetlands > Peat | place: Sweden: Norrbotten County, Stordalen Mire...
GAACCGATGATGCATCCTCCCGGCTGCTTGATCTTGAATTTATGGAATCGCGCCAGAAGGCTTCCCAAAAGCAGGATTGAGGATCGCAAATGTCCCACAAGCACAAAGTTCATCTTTTCCGGATCGACATTGTCGCCAGCCTTCACGCGCACTTTTCGCTCTCCGATCCGCTCGACTTCCACGCCCATGCTTTGCAGAATCTGAATCATTTTCATAACATCGGTTATGAGCGGCACGTTATCGATTATGCACTCTTCTTTTGTCAGGAGACACGCGGAAAGAATAGGCGTCGTGGCGTTTTTTGAGCCCATTACCTCGATTTCTCCTTTAAGCGGTTTTCCTCCGTTTATAATGAATTTTTCCATCGCTGATTTTTATTGTTTACTGGTTTAATGGTATAATAGAAAGGGTGAATTGACAAGGAAAGTTAGCCTAAGTATTTGTAGTTTGTTGTAGGTGTAGCGATTACTGTATCAGATTATTAAATCACAAATTCAAAGCACCAAGTTCCAAATAAATCACAATGACCAAAATTAAAAATTACAAACAAATACCGCATCAATTTTAATCAATTTAATCTTAGCCTGTATTGTATTTATTTCAGATTTTGACATTTGAATTTGAGATTTATCTGGAGCTTGTAATTTTGAATTTGGTGCTTTGAAGATTTATTCAATTGATTGCTTTGTCCTGTGACGCGTTCCTTGTAATAATAAAAAAGATATCGTAAAACAAACAATATGAAACTCAAAAAAATAGTCTGCTTCGGCGGAGGAAGCGCAATGCCGAAAGCTGTTCTTGAACCGCTTAAAAAATACCCGCTTGAAATATCTTCAATAACGTCCATGACCGATGATGGCGGCTCGACTGGTCAGCTCCGACGCGAACTCAATGTTCTTCCGCCGGGAGATATCCGCAGGCATATTCTGGCATTTTCCGACGCACCGCAGTGGAAGAAAAAGCTGTGGCAGCTCAGATTTGGAAATGAGGAATTTGAAGATGGACACAGAGGGCATAGCTTTGCGAATGTCTTCATGGCGGGACTTGAGAAGAATTTGAAGGATTATAGAGAAGCACTGGATGAATGTTGCAGATTCATGGAGGTCGATAAGAAGTACAAACCGCTTCCCGCGACTCTTTCCAAAACCGTCCTATGCGCGGAACTTGAGAACGGGCAGACAGTCGAAGGCGAGAGTGAAATCGATGTTCCGAAGAAACACGATGCCGATTTAAAAATCAAAAGAATATTCTTGAAGCCGCAAGTGAGGGCTCATAAAGAGGCGCTTTTGGCGATAGAAAAAGCGGACGCGCTGGTTTTCGGTCCGGGCGATCTGTATTCTTCCATCCTGCCTTGCTTCTTGCCGGGAGGAATCAAGTCTGCAATCTTCAGATCCAAAGCAAAGAAAATCCTCGTGTGCAATGTCATTACCAAAAGAGGAGAGACGAACGGTTTCTTGGTGGAAGATTTTGTGAGTGAGACTGAGAAATATATGGGCATGCAGCTTGATTATGTTCTGTATAATAAAAACATTCCGGATGAAAATATCATCGTAAAGGCCAGACAGGAAGATGCAAGCTTGCTGGAGCCGGTTTTTTATGGTAAGGATATTGATAAGAATAAATTTATAGGTGCGAATTTATTGAAAAAAGGAACTGTGGAGCATGACGCAAAAAAGACAGGAGAAGTATTATGGAAGCTTATTAATTGATTTGAATTTTGTTTGTATTATTTGTCTGCTCAAATCTACCAAACTATACTATTCACCACAGTCCTTCCTTTTTGTCATTCCGTTAGGAATCCCTTCAACAGTATGCTACAAATAACATTACTATAAAATGTCCAGAAGAAGATATAAATTTTATGTTTATATTATTGCAAGTCCAACCGGAACTTTATATACTGGAATGACAAATAATCTGCAAGTCAGGATAACACAGCATAAGGAAAAGATAAACGTTGGTTTTACTAAAAAGTATTCTTGTAATAAATTGGTTTATTATGAGGAGCATCAGTGCGTTTATAATGCTATTGAAAGAGAGAAAGAAATTAAGGATTGGACCAGAAAGGTCAAAGAAGAACTAATAAAGACAATCAATCCGCATCGGAAAGATTTGAGTGAATATTTTGAATAAAAAGAAATTGATAAAGTTGAAGGGATTCCTAACGGAATGACAAAATGAGTGATTTATTGCAGGATTGAAGATTAAGAGATTTGAGAAAATTTAATTATCTTAAATAGTTTAAATACTAATATGAAAATACTTCTAACGGGCGGTGGCACAGGCGGGCATTTGATTCCGCTTTTGTCTGTGGTTTCGGAAATCCGGAGGCGCGATAAAGATGCAGAATTTTTATTTATCGGTCCGAAAAGCGATTTCAATGAGACTTTGAGGGCGGCTGGCATCGAGGTGAAAGAAATAAGTGCCGGAAAATTCAGGCGGTATTTTTCTTTGGAAAATTTCACTGATGTTTTTAAAGTATTGATTGGAACAGACCAGGCATTTTTTCATATTCTGAAATTCAAGCCGGATGTTGTTTTTAGCAAAGGCGGGTTCGCGAGTTTCCCTGCAGTTTTGGCGGCTTCGTATATGCGGATTCCGATTTTGACACACGAGTCGGATACTGTGCCGGGACTTGCAAACAAAATCATTGGCAAGTTCGCAAACAAGATTTTTATTTCTTTTCCGAAGACGCGCGAATATTTTCTCGATAGCAAAATAATCGTTTCTGGAAATCCGATCCGTGAAGACATCTTGCATGGCGATAGGAATCACGCGCAAAGATTCTTCAATCTTCACGAAAATCTGCCGGTTATTCTGATTTTCGGCGGCAGCCAAGGCGCGCAGAATATCAATAATATTTTGATTGATTCTTTGGAGCAGCTTTTGTCTAAATTCCAAATCATTCATGTTTGCGGGGCGAAAAACTTTGAAGAAATAGAAAAGAAAATCGATGCTTTATCTACTGCAAACAAAAACCGTTATAAAGTTTATCCATATCTCCACGACGAGATGAAAGACGCTTTTGCACTTTCCGATTTCGTGATTTCCCGCGCCGGTGCGAACAGCCTGTCTGAAATCATTGCGCTACAGAAACCCAGTCTTATAATCCCGCTCCCGACTGCGGCCAATAATCATCAGTATCAGAATGCAAAATATTTTGCGGATGAGAATCTGGTTTTGGTGGTGGAAGAGAAAGAACTGGATAAGAAAAAATTTTTGGAAAAGCTTGATGAATTGCAAAGCAGGAAAGGTGAGATTACGGAGAATTTGAAAAAATATAATAATTCTATGGGAGGCAAGAAGCCAGCGCAGATCATTGCAGAGGAGATTTCAAAAATTAGAAAATAGTTTATTTTTGACTTATTTTGTAAAAATTGTATTATTCATATTAAGATTCGTCTTCAAAAATTATAACTAAAATTTATGAGTATTTTTAGCAGGAGAAAGAAGATCGATTTTGTAGCGTTTATAAAAGCAAATTATTTCCAGCTAATGATTATAATTTTATTATCGCTTGGCATAAGTGTTTATGCTTGGGGTGAGTATAATCGATCAAATGAGGTTAAGAATCAAGCACGAATAGAGGGGAGAAAAATTGATAATGCTAACCCCGTTAGTGCTCAGAAAAATAATGATCCAGTTACTCCGATTGTATCAACGTCTATTGATTCTTCTGCGCAACCTCCTGCTGTAACAGCCTCGGATAATTCTAACAAAGCTAGTGTTGCGAAGAAGGAAACTAAGCCTACTGTGTCATCCTCTCCTGTTTCTGTCACTTCTAAGCCTACGCCAACAACGCCTGTTGTTTCGGTTGATCCTGTTATTAAAATAGAAAAATGTAAGGCTCAGGCAAAATTTTCTGCAGATAAACAAGCTAAGAGTGAATATTTGGCTGCAATGGTACGAGCACAGGACAGTGGAGACTCGAAAACTGCGCAGTTCTATCTTGATGCAAGTATTAAGCCCGAACATCCTGCCGATTATGATGCAAATTACCAGTCAGAATACTTGTCTTGTCTAGATAATTAATTCAGTAAATTAACAATTAAAGAAATAAAATATGGCACTTTTTGATGAATTAAAGGCTATAGGAAAAACTCTACAAGAAGCTGGGAAAATCGAACTTTATGGACAGGTTTTAGGTGTTCAAGAAAAACTTATGGAAATACAGAAAAGACTTTTTACTTTAGAAAATGAAAACAGACAACTAAAAGAAAAATTAGAAATTAAGGGATCTCTCTTTTTTGAGAATAATGCATATTGGACAAAAGAAGGTGATAATAAAAATGGGCCATATTGTTCTTGCTGCTGGGATAATGACAAAAAGGTCATACACATGCAACCATGCGGAAATCCTGCTTATTTCGATTGTCCAAAATGTAGAAATCATAGTGTTCAAATTTATCCTGATAAAAGTGAATACTCGCAGGAGCCAGAGGAAGATTTTAATCCCTTTGCAATTTTTTAACAATGAACTCCCAATAACATAAATATATGTTAATACAAATAATTTTTGGTCTATTTGTTCTTTTTTGAGTATTACTTAATAGCAGAGACTTTAGCTGCTAGGCAATACAGAAAAAAGGAAAAAGAAGAGTGGCTAGAAAATTTTAATAAAAAATACAAATAACCGCTCTTGCTTAATCTAAGGATGAGTTAAAAACTGAGTAGAAAACTCAGTTTTTCGATGAAAAATATAACTGAATTTTGAAGTCTTTATTTTTTACCATCTTTCGATTATACTATATCCATATAAAAACCCATTTATCAAGTTAAATAACCACAATGAACTCAAAAGAACTGAGAGAGAAGTATATCAATTTTTTCATATCAAAAGGACATAAGAGGATTCCGTCGGCTTCGGTGGTGCCGGAGAATGATCCGACGGTGCTGTTTACGACTGCCGGGATGCATCCGTTGGTGCCATATTTGCTGGGCGAAAAGCATCCGGAAGGGACGAGACTTGTGAATGTGCAGAAGTGCGTGAGGACGGGGGATATTGAGGATGTGGGCGACAGTACGCATAACACTTTTTTCGAGATGCTCGGGAACTGGTCGCTGGGAGATTATTTCAAGAACGAGTCGATCAGGTGGAGCTTTGAGTTTTTGACGGATAAGAATTATCTGGGAATCGATCCGAAGCGGTTGAAAGTCACAGTGTTCGAGGGCGATGAGGATGCGCCGAAGGATGAGGAGTCGATCAAGATCTGGCAGGAATGTTTTGCGCAGTTCGGAATTGATGCGAAAGTTTGGGACGGCAAGAACAACGAATCTGCGAAAATTTTTCCTCTTCCTAAAGATGACAACTGGTGGGGTCCGGCCGGAATAACCGGTCCGTGCGGGCCTGATACTGAGATTTTTATTGATCTTACGAAATCGACCAACTCCGAGTTTTGTCCCGATGGCGAAGACTGCAAGCCGGGGTGCCACTGCGGTCGCTATGTTGAGATATGGAATAATGTTTTTATGCAATATAATAAAAACGCAGAAGGAAAGTTTGAATCGCTTTCACAGCAGAATGTGGATACGGGAATGGGATTGGAAAGAACGCTGGCGATGCTTAATGGGTTTGATAATATTTATGAAAGTGATGTTTTGAAGCCGATTGTGGAGAAAGTGAAGGAGCTATCTGGAAGGAATAATACAAATACACCCCCTCACCCCGACCCTCTCCCTGAGGGCGAGGGAGAAATACAAAACACTGATAAAATTAAGGCGGCACGTATTGTGGCTGATCATGTCCGCACATCTGTGTTTATGATTTCCGATGGAGTTATGTCGTCGAATTTGGATCGAGGATATATTTTGCGAAGGCTTATCCGTCGCGCGATTCGTAGTGCGAGGACTTTGGATATGCAAGAAAAGTTTCTGCCAGTGCTTGTCGATGTGATTGTGGAAATATACAAGGAAGAATATCCTGCGCTTCTAGAAAATAAAAATAATATTATTGAAGAGTTGGAGAAAGAAGAAGAGAAATTCGGAAAGACTCTGGAAATGGGGCTTCGTGAAATCGGAAAGATTGATGGAATTAATGGAGCGAAAGCGTTTAATATTTTCCAAACTTATGGTTTTCCGTATGAAATGATCGTTGAGGAGTTGGAAAAGCGGGGAGTTGCATTTGATAGTATCAAGCTTAAGGATGAATTTGATGAGAATTTTCATAATCACCAAGACCTTTCGCGAACTGCAACGGCTGGAAAATTCAAAGGCGGACTTGCGGACAATAGCGTAGAAACTACAAGACTTCACACCGCGGCGCATTTACTATTACAAGCATTAAGACTTGTTCTTGGCGATCATGTGTTCCAGAAAGGCAGCAATATAACTGCAGAAAGACTTCGTTTCGATTTCTCACATCCGGAAAAAATGACTGATGAGGAAAAGAAAAAAGTTGAGGCGATTGTGAATGAGCAGATTCAAAAAGCGCTCCCGGTCCATTATGAAGAAATGAGCTTGGAAGATGCAAAAAATATGGGCGCGATGGGAGTTTTTGAATCGAAATACGGCGAGAAAGTAAAGGTTTATATAATCGGCGATGAAGAGAAAGAAATTTTCTCCAAAGAAATCTGTGGCGGTCCGCATGTTGAAAACACTTCGGAGCTCGGACATTTCAAAATCCAAAAAGAAGAATCATCGTCTGCAAGCGTGAGAAGAATCAAGGCAGTGCTGGAATAGAAAATGAGGTGCGACCTTTCAGATGTTTAAAAGGTCGGACCTCGTTAGCTAGACTCAAACCGATTACAAATCTTGAGGACTGACCTTTAAACATCTGAAAGGTCAGACCTCTTTGTAAACTTTATGTTGCTGCTTGTCCTTTTGAAAAAATAGGTTTATTATAACCGTGTTATAAGGTCGCTTGGCTCAGTTGGTTAGAGCATTCGATTCACATTCGAAAGGTCGGTGGTTCGAGTCCACCAGCGACCACTAATGATCCAGATAAAAAAGAGAGCAATCAGATGATTGCTCTTTTGAATTTTACGGCTTTTTGAAATCTTATTTTTTAGACCATCGCTCATAATACGGTTGTCCGGTTTTAAATATGCCGCTGATACTGCTCGTTGTAACCTTTCCTGCCACATTCCACTCATGTATGAACTGATTATTTCCTATGTATATTCCTACATGTGTGGCAAGGTAATATTTTTTGCCATTTTGTGTGACATCTTTCTTCCAAAGGATTATGTCTCCTGGCCGAGGCGGAGAAATCACTTTGTAATAAGAACTCTTTTTTATCTGTGGAACGGTCATAAAAGAAATGCCTTTGGCGCCGACTTGTTTATATACTTGATAAACAAGATGGGAGCAGTCTATACCGGATCTGCTGTTGCCATTGCCCATAGTTTTGACTCCGATCCAGCTTTTAGCGGCTTTCACTGTTGCGGATTCGGATATTCCTACGGGAGCTGCAATTGCTAGCGGTATGGAAGCCAGCAATACAGCAGCAATAAACACTGCCAATAATTTTTTATTTTTATTGATTTTGACACCTCCATATTTTTACCAGTTCAATTGTGGCTAAAATGGCCATTGATTGATCAGGTTATGGTGAATTCATCATATAAAAAAGATTTAGTAAAGCCAAAAAATCAGTTAGAATTATTGACAAAAATAGCTTTATGGGCTATTTTTTAAAAAACAAAATGTGCAATGCAAAAATGGAGGAAAGCGAATGGTATCTTTAATAATGCTAGGGATTTTTTCTCTTCTAAGTGCTGCAGCTTGTCTGGCAAGCTTAGTGGGAGTACCTTTTGCAGATTATGAAACTATTGAAAAAAGTTTTAAGGCAGGGAGTTTTTATGAATTAATGAATCTGGGATGGGATATCATAAAATTGATTCCGCTCCCAATAAACACTGTTATTTTTTTAATCGCAGTGGCAGAGATTCTTTGCATAGAATTTTTGTATTTTGTTATGACTTTTTTCATGGGAAAAAGATTCTCGGTAATTATCTTCTTCATCTTTGTAGGATCTGTGATTTACCTTATAGCAGGGATCTTCTATCACAAGATTATAATGGGAAAGAGAGTCAGCCTGAGAAGTGATAATAAATATGGAATATTCATGGTTGGTTTCAGTTTATGTGCAGTTACTTGTTTGGCAGTTTTTCTTCATATTTTAAGAGGACATGAGGTTTACGGTATAATCCAGTTTGTTTGGATGTTTGTGGCGGTTGCTGCAATATGGTGTTGTTCACATTATTTCAGTTTCTCTCTTATTGAAAACGAGAAAGTATAAAATTAAGGGAGACAAAACAATAAAATTTATAAGATATGCTTTTATGGGCATATCCTTTTTTTAAGCGGTTTTAAGGTTTTCGAGAGTAATAAATCGAAAATTGACACTCTCAACTTTTTATAATATAATAGCCAGGTAAAAAGAATGACTCAAATTCGCCAGCTTCGAAAGCTGGTGGTTTATGTCTATTTAAAACATTTTTAATCGTTTAATTTAAGTTAAGGAAGGAAAAATATGCCTAGACAATATCAAATGGATAAGATACGGAATTTTGGTATTATTGCTCACATTGATGCCGGAAAGACGACTACGTCCGAAAGAATCCTGTTTTTTACCGGAGTCAGCCACAAAATCGGCGAGGTGCACGACGGAGAAGCGACCATGGACTGGATGGAACAGGAACGAGAGCGAGGAATCACTATCACTTCCGCCGCTACAACTTGTATCTGGAAGGATTATCAATTCAATTTGATCGACACTCCCGGACACGTGGATTTCACCGTGGAAGTGGAAAGAAGCTTGCGCGTTCTTGACGGCGGAGTCGTTGTATTCGACGGAGTTGCCGGTGTAGAATCGCAGAGTGAAACCGTTTGGCACCAGGCGGACAAATATCATGTACCAAGAATCTGCTTTATAAATAAGACAGACCGAATGGGAGCGGACTTTTACCGAAGTTTCGATTCCATTTTGGAGAGACTCAACAAGAATGCGGTTGCTGTCCAGCTTCCAATCGGAATCGAGGAAAAATTCGAGGGAGTCATCGATCTTGTTCGAAGAAAATCATATCATTTTGAAGGAGATCATGGGGAAAATGTGGCGGAAGGCGAAGTGCCGGAAGATATGAAAGAAAAAGTTGAGCAGTGGAGATCTCTTTTGGTGGAGAAAGTTGCGGAGTTCAATGACGACCTTATGGAAAAATATCTGGCGAGCGAAGAAATCACCGAAGAAGAACTGAAACGTGGAATTCGAAAAGCTACGATAAGCACTGAACTTTTCCCGGTTTTCTGTGGAACTGCACTCAAGAACAAAGGTGTGCAACCGGTTTTGGACGGAGTTATTGATTATCTGCCGTCACCGATTGATGTTCCAGCTATCAAGGGAATTGATCCGGAAACTGAACAGGAAATGGAAAGAAAGGCAGATGACAATGAGCCTCTTTCAATTTTGGCTTTCAAGGTTGCAACCGATCCGTTCGTAGGACAGCTTACTTTTTTCAGAGTTTACTCGGGAGTTTTGAAGGCGGGAACTTATGTTCTCAACTCCAGTACTGGCGAGAAAGAAAGAATCAGCCGAATTTTGCGGATGCACGCCAATCACCGCGAGGAAATCACCGAAGTTTATGCGGGAGGAATTGCGGCAACAATCGGACTCAAAAATACGACTACTGGAAACACTCTTTGTGATGAAAAATCTCCAATCATTTTGGAACAGATGGTTTTCCCTGAGCCGGTCATGGAGCTGGCAATCGAGCCAAAGACCAAGGCTGATCAGGAAAAGATGGGAATGGGGCTCAAAAAGCTTGCCGACGAGGATCCGACTTTCAGAGTGCACACCGATGAAGAAACCGGACAGACGATCATTGCCGGGATGGGCGAACTTCACTTGGAAGTTTTGGTGGACAGACTCATGCGCGAAATGAAAGTTGAGGCGAATGTTGGAAAGCCGAGAGTTGCTTATCGTGAAGCTATCAAGATGGAAGCGCAGGCGGAAGGAAAATATGTCCGCCAGTCAGGTGGACGCGGACAATACGGCCATTGCTGGGTCCGGATCGAACCGCTTGAACGAGGAAAGGGCTTTGAGTTCGTCAATGAAATCAAAGGTGGAGTCATTCCACAGGAATATATCAAGCCGATTTCGAAAGGAATCGAAGAAGCGATGGCGCGAGGTGTCATTGCCGGTTATCCGGTCATTGATGTCAAAGCCGCTGTTTATGACGGATCATACCATGAAGTCGACTCTTCCGAAGCTGCGTTCAAGATTGCCGGATCTCTGGCATTTCAGGCAGCATTCAAGAGGGCTGACCCGGTGATTCTCGAGCCGATCATGAAAGTGGAAGTTACTACGCCGGAACAATTCATGGGCGACATCGTAGGGGACTTGAGCGCCAAGCGAGGCCAGATTGAGAATATGGGCGACAGACCGGGCGGAATCAAAGTGATTACCGCGCACGTGCCGCTGAACTCAATGTTCGGATACTCGACTCAGATCCGTTCCATGAGTCAGGGACGTGCAAATTATTCTATGGAGTTCGACAAATATCAGGAATTGCCGAAGAATTTGGCTGCGGAACTTGCGGAGAAGAATGCCAGTGGGAAGTAATATCCAGTTAAATATTAAAAACAGTCTTCATACAGCGAAGACTGTTTTTTGGTGGAAAAATTGACTAATTTTATTTATTTGTTACATTATAATCACTTAATTAAACAAGGAGGAAATATATTGAGTAACAAAGAAGAAATTAAAGACAGGGCAAAATTACCCCTTATGGGATCAGTTTTAAACAATACAGAAAGGGAAGTGATTGCTTGGATTTTAACCCGAGTTCTTATAGAAAAACAAAAAAGTATCAAAGACATTATATCGGCTTCAGAGGCAAATAAGGCCAGGGAAGAACTTGTTGCTGAAAATTCTATTTATCGACGCCTTTTGGAATCTCCAGAAAATTTATGGATTGAACTCTTGCCGATGGCAGAGGAGGGAATGGTAGAAATCCACCGAGAAGAGGACTCGCAAAAAGATGAGTGGTTAAAAATAAAAGCGAACACACCACTGGCAGAAGTGATAAGTCTGGCTTTAACGGAATCATAAAATTATCGAGGATGATAGAACAGAAAGCAGAGCAAAACTAAAACTCTGCTTTTAATAATTTATAATATAGTCATTAACTTATATCGATAAAAGTAACCACTCACACCTCAAAACAGCCCTAACCCGTTTCTCCTCTCAGCTTAGGTAAAATAACCTCGAAGAATCTCTTATCGGGGTTTTGTTTTAGAAGGGTGTCGATAACTGAAGTGTTAACTTCCA
>Ga0224525_1000982_pt1 | contig 11255 bp, 8 predicted proteins | sample CFST100metaG_FD_179874 | JGI IMG/M metagenome (GOLD analysis project Ga0224525, IMG submission 179874) | Peat soil microbial communities from Stordalen Mire, Sweden - C.F.S.T100 | ecosystem: Environmental > Terrestrial > Soil > Wetlands > Peat | place: Sweden: Norrbotten County, Stordalen Mire...
TACAGTGTGGGGATAGGTTATTACGCAAAAGCAACAGGTATTTATTCTCATTCATTCGGATTGAAAGCACAGGCTTTAGGTACTGGAACACTTGCACTGGGAATGTATTCTTATTCCCTTGGTATATACTCAACTGCCCTTGGATATGGTTCAAACGCTATAAACCAATATTCAATAGCGCTGGGTTTCCGTGCAGCTACTACTGGTGATTATTCAACAGCCCTTGGTAGATCAGCAATTGCAAGCGGTCTTTCTTCAATGGCCCTGGGATACAGCGCAACAGCATCTGGAAATACTTCTTTTGCAGTAGGTTATAACGCTTCAGCAGTTGGCGATTATTCGTTCGCGATTGGTACATACGGACTTAATTCTGACGGATCCGTAAATACCAGCAGGCCCACCAAAACGACTCTTTCCTATTCGTTGGCAATGGGGATGGGTGCGCAATCTTCTCAAAAAGGAGATATTGCACTTGGAGTTAATACTACGGCTTCTGGTGGATATAGTACGGCACTTGGATACGGGCCTTCTGCTACTGGCATGTACAGCACTGCATTGGGATACAACGCTACTGGCAGCGGACAATATTCAAGCGTGCTTGGATACCTTGCTACATCGAGCGGTAATTATTCGACAGCAATAGGGATGAGTTCCCTTTCTGCAGGGGTTTATTCATCGGCTTTTGGCTATGGTTCACAGGCTAACGGAAGCAAATCATTATCCGTAGGAACTATCTATTCATATACCTGGTATACATTTTCATATAATCCTATTACCCACAGGTTTATTCTCATACCTCATACTGTAACTCAAAATAATATAGCCAACGGCGATTATTCACTCGCGTTTGGTAATGGGAACACATCGACTGACGGAGGTATCACAGTTGGATGCAATAATTCCGCTACCGGGACCGGGGCAACAGCAATAGGACACTCAAATAACGCAAATGCTCAGTTCTCATTTGCCGGAGGTTCATATTGTACCACAGTAGGTAACAATTCAATAGCTATGGGAGCAAACGTTACTGCTGAATCAGCAAACTGCTTTGCAATTGGAGCATATAACACTTTAGATGGCAGCGCAACTTCCTGGTATCCTTCTGATCCTTTATTTGTTGCCGGAAACGGTGTATCAGGAACTCCCCATGATGCACTTGTCATTTACAAGAATGGTTTGACAAAAATTAATGCCACAGACACTGTTGCCGGGCTATGGGCTTATAATTATGGTACGACCTGGGCTTCAACGATGTATGGAACCTACAGCTATGCACAACAAGCAAATACATCATCGGCAGCTTCTACTTATGGTGCATATCTAAGAGGGTATAGTGCTGGTACTGGATATACTTATGGTTCATATATTTATGCCTCTAATAGTACTGCTAGTACTAGTGCTATTTATAGTACAGATTCCAGATCTTATAATTATGGGTCTGGAATAAATTATGGTATATATAGTTATGCTTATAATTCCAGCGCGACTACGGGTGCTCTTTATAGCGGATATTTTACAGGTTATCAATATGGTTCAGGAACTTATTATGGATTATATGCCGATAAAATTACAAGCCCCTCAATAGATCTGGCAGAGTATATCTACGATTCAAACGGTACCACTCAACCGGCTGATGTTGTTGTAGCAGATCCAGATAAAAAGGAAAGTGTGATTAAATCAACTAAGGCATATCAGACTTCAGTTGTAGGAGTAATTACTACAGAACCGGCGTTAATAATGGGCATGGAACTCATTACAGATAAAAAGACCGGAGAGCCATTGAAGGGTGTTTCTGCAACCCGCCTAGCGTTAAGCGGACGCGTTCCTGTTAATGTATGCGGCGAAAACGGCGACATCAAACCAGGCGATTATCTCACATCTTCTTCCCTTCCGGGGGTTGCAATGAAATGGACTATCCTTGATGTAAATACTGCAAAGGACTTTGATGAACTGAAGAAGATACTTTCAGAGAACGAAAAAAGGCGTAATGCAATAATAGGTAAGGCCGTTGAAAGCTTCTCAGGAAGCGGAACGGGCAAGATCAAAGTTCTGATCTCACTGCAATAAATATTATAAAATCCATTTTAAATATAAAACCGTTCCATCCCGGAACGGTTTTTTTATTGTTAATGTTTATAAATATATCATATTATTTATTGAAATATATATGTGCTATGTTTATATATTTCATAAATTTATCATCAATAACATATAACATCTTCTAATTATTAAGATGAAGTATGTAATGTTTTCAGTCAACAAAAGTAGTTTTAGTTTAGGTGTGAGGGTGATTTGGTAAAACGGCTGCCGGATTTTTCCGGCAGCCACGTTTAATTTATAATCCAGCGGAATTATATTTTTTATGATTATTTTGCAGTACGGTAATACATACCGGAACTTGTGTCTCATTTCTTGTTTTATGGATGTAAAAATTGAATCAGGCTGGGGTTCTAAGCTTAAAAACGAGTTCGAGAAAGAATATTTCTCAAAACTTTCTGATTTTGTACACGAAGAATACAGGACTAAAGCTATATACCCTCCGGGAGCTCTCATTTTCAACGCCTTTAACCTCTGTCCATTAGATAGTGTGAAGGCAGTCATTATAGGTCAGGACCCATATCATGGGCCCGGACAAGCTCATGGATTATGCTTTTCTGTCAGGGAAGGAATAGATTTCCCTCCGAGCCTCATTAATATTTTTAAAGAGATCGAATCGGACCTTGGATATAAACCGGCAAGGTCCGGCAATCTTCAGCGATGGGCTTCCCAGGGTGTCCTTCTGCTCAATGCCACACTCACCGTAAGGGCTCATGCTGCCGGCTCACACCAGGGAAAGGGATGGGAACAATTCACTGATGCTGTTATAAGCATACTTAACCGAGATAAAGATAATCTGGTTTTTTTCCTATGGGGAGCCTATGCACAAAAGAAAGGAGGTACAATTGACAGGTCAAGGCACCTTGTGCTGGAATCCGTCCACCCCTCTCCTCTTTCTGCTTCCAAAGGCTTCTTTGGCAACAAGCATTTCAGTAAGTGCAACAGCTATCTTTCTGAAAAGGGAATAGTACCGATTGACTGGAAATAACATTAAACCACAATGGACACAAGGGATAACACCAAGAGCACAAAGTATTTTAGTTAACAGACCTTTGTGTCCTTCGAGTGAACTTAGTGCACTTTGTGGTTAAAAAGAAATTATCTAATTGAATTCAGAGCTGTCATTATTGTTGAAACAAGCTCATCTGTGTTCTCAAAGCCTGCAGATAGTCTGATCATCCCGGGTTCAGGATACTTTGCACCCCATACTGCTTCAACTGGCATTAAAATTGTGTGCGGATCACCAAGGGTGGGAATAAGCTTAATGCTTTCGGAGACCGCCTTAATGAAGCGATCCCTCCTTTTTTTCTTTTCCGCTCCATTGCTGCCGGCAAAATCAAAGGTGACCATCCCCCCGAAGCCTTTATCTCCAAATAGCTTCACAGCCTCTTTATGTGTAGTATGCCCTTTGAGTCCAGGATACCACACTTTACTGATCTTTTCTGATCTTCCCAGAATCTCAGCAACAAGAGAAGCATTAAAGCATTGCTGCCTGAACCGCAGGTTAAAAGTCTGGATCTGGGTGTGCAGCCTGTAAGCATCATCTGCCGATATCATATGCCCTGCAAACTTCCTGTATTCAATTGCGGCTTTCATAATAGCATTATTGTTTCCGCAAAGTACGCCGGCAGTAAGATTTCCATGTCCCGAAAAATATTTAGTCGCACTGTGAATTACAATATCGGCACCGCTCATCAGAGGTTTCCACAGATACGGAGTTGCAAAGGTATTGTCAACAATGATCTTTGCTCCGCATTTCTTTGCAATCTTAATTACAGCTTCTGCATCAGGAACAATCAGCATTGGGTTTGAGATCGACTCAATGTAAACTATCTCGGGTCTGAGCTTCTTGATTGACAGCTCAAAAGCCCTTAGGTCGTACTTATCATTTACCGGCACAAAACTTTTGATATCCAGTCCTCTGCGCTTTCTAAGGACATTTTCAGAATAAGAGATTGTACCGCCATATATTTCACTGAAAAAGAGCCAGGGCTTTACTTTATTCCCAACCTGGAAGATTGAAAATGCAACGTCGATAGCCGACATGCCCGATTGAGTAAGAAGAGCCCATTTTGAGCCTTCAAGGCGCATTATCTCCTTTTCAGCAGCGACAACAGTCGGGTTCCTGTATCGTGAATAAATATATAATTCGGGTTCATGCTCATTTTTTGTTTCCCCGGCAAATGCCTTTGAAGTTGTTTCGGCATCTGTCAATTCAAATCCCGCATCCCTGAATATTGGAATGCGGGCGCTATTGATCATCTTATTTTTCATAAGCTGTCAATAGGAGCTTCGTCAATAAAAGCGCTGATTTCAAGCAGCTTGCTTGTCATATTCTTGATATAGACTTCATAAGTTATTTTATCCTGCCCAATATAAGTCCAGTATGTACTGTTTATTGGTCCGGTTGAAAAAGTTTCACCATTTATTTTAGCAGATATTTCTGCCCATCGAAATGCTATTGCAAAACGTTTATATTGAGACACTTGTCCCGGAGCAATAGAACCAAGGTTCTTAATATTTCCTGTTGTGTCCCTGCCTCCTGCGGATTTGACTATAACGTCAGTGTAAGTATAAGTGCTCTGCACATTCCGCACCCTGATATCTGTCGGACCTTCAGGTTCGAATTTTGTTTTCTTGCAGGCGATAAGGGAAATAGCTATAATAAAAATGAAGACAACCTTTTTCATAGCAGGAAAGGATTAGTTAGTTTACTTATAACTGACCCTAAATATAGAAAAAAAGTTGCAGGAACACTAAATTATCTGGATGCTTCCAGCCGGCACCCATCCTTTGTTGCCATCAGAAAGCCTGATCTCGTACCATTCACCGACCTTCTCACCTGTGGTCACCTTCGTTCCTTCATGAAGCACAAAAAGATCCGTCCCGCTGTTATCCGGCGAGCTTTTGCCGCTGATCTGAGGGCTGAATATAATGGCTTTATGGCTATTGTGAACCATTTGCCTGTTACAGGCTGAAAAGGCAAGAGAGGAAAGCGAAATAATAATCAAGAGAAGGGCCAGCCAGAATCCAAGTACCTTGAGCTTGTATTTAGAAGAATAAAAATAAAGCGACAGGAAAATCAAACATAATATGAAAGCTGAAATGCTGATCCTTGCCCAGGCATTGGTCGATAAGGAAAGTGCCAGAAATCCAAACCATCTTACAAAAAAGAGCTCAGGAATCTCGTCAAAGCGATCAACAATTAAGGTTCTGGAAATCTGGAGGTTATAATTAATATCCTCGTCGGCAGGTTTCAAAAGATGTGCTCTCTCAAAAAACAGGATTGATCCTGGAATATTATTCAGCTTGAAATATGCGTTGCCGATATTATATTCAAGTTCGGCTGATCTGTAGCCGGTATTGTAAAGATCAATCCATTGTTCCAGCGCTTTATTAAAATTGCCGGATGAAAAGAGATCTACCCCCTGCCTGAATTTTTCATTTTTTGCATCCTGAGAGTATGCATTATGATAAAATAGCTGCAGGACAAGAAGAAATGATAGTGCAATTATTCTTGATTTCATCTTCTACCCGATTGAATTTTCAACATCACTTATAAACTTAGATGCTCCATTGTAGATATCGCCTGCACTGCTAACGTCAGCAGCAGGTGAATATCTTGCATATTCGCATCTGTCAAGAATATCGGTCAGAACCTTGATATTATCATCATCAATTCCTTTTTCCTTCAGGGAGGATATTGCATTATTCCTGGTCAGGTCCGAAACAGGGATATTCAGCTTGTCGCTAAGGTAGCCCCACAGAGCCTTGAGAATCTCCTCATGGAACCTGTCAATTTCATTTCTTTTCAGGCAGGCCGATGCAATACTGAGTCTCTTATTGGCTATTTTGCCGGCTTTACGATTCTTGACCGCTGTAATATCAGCGTTGCGCCTTATATGTTCCCGTCTGATAAAAAGGAAAGAGAGGAAAATAAGCAAGGCCAGAATAAAAAGGCTGTAGTACGATCTTTTTACCAGGAGTATATCAGCCGATTTAGAGAGATTTCCCGGATTATTCCTGATAAAACGAATATCCTTGCCAAGGTATTTCACATCCTCCTTTGAAACTCCTCCATAAACTGCAATTCCCGGGTTTCCCTGTTCGGTCCCCTTCCTTGCATGAAAATGGAATTCTCCGGAAGCTAGCTTCTCATATTTTCCGGTCGAAGTGTTGAAGAAAGAATATGATACGGATGGAATCGTAAAATCGCCATAATGGCGCGGGATGAGAAGGTACTCAAATGTCTTCTGACCGGACGTCCCGTTTATCGTATTCTTTAAGTCATCGGTGACCTTAGGATCATAGACTTCGACATCGGAAGAGAGTTTCAGAACAGGAGCTTCTGCAAGCTTGAGGTTTCCGCTTCCGGAAACTGTTATTCTGAAAGTCACTGCATCATTCACGTTTACAGAATCTTTGTTCAATGCAGCTTTAATATTAAGTTTACCCACCACACCGGAGAAATCTTCAGGTTTTACACCTGGAAGAGGTTTTACATTAATCCTGACTGGCTTGCTGGCGACAGCCCGGGGAACATTCTCGTAAGAAGAGAAAAAGTCCCCGAAAAATGAATCCGGCTGACCACTCTTTTGTTGAATAAGAACAGTTATTTGTACCGGATCAATAGTTATTTCGCCCGTAACCTGCGGATAAAGCAGGAACTGCTGTATCATTCCGGTTCCATAAACAGTACCATTGATGTTTTCTTGTTTCAATGAGGTGAGTTGGGGTGTCTCAATATCGGATTTCATAAAGTTTGTAAATGCCGGGTATTTTATCTCATTGATGCCTGCTATGTTTGTTCTTGTATAGATCTTGACACCAGCAACAATTCCTTCACCGAGATAAACATCTCTTTTGTTCACTGATAAATCAAGGGAAATACCGCTGCCGGCATTTTCGACATTTGGATTTGTCTTTGGCTGGTTCCCTCCTGCCTGAACATTCTGCTGAGCCGGCTGGTTATTACTGCTGACCACCTCGATCTTCATCGGGTCGGAATAATATGTTTTACCTTTTAACGTGAATGAGGCTGGAGCAATCTCGAACTTCCCAGCATTGATTGCCTGCAGATAATAAACATAACTATAGGATGTCTGGTGAGAGATCTTGCCATTGATTATCTGTGTACTTGAGCTGTACGATGTCTCGGGCCCCATAAGTTTATAGAATCCGTCAAATGCCGGCGCTGCGAATTCGCCCCCACCTTCATTGACCGTCCAGGTAACACCAAACTGCTGGCCTGCTTCCACAACAGAAGGATACTCAGTCTGGACCGAAATATCCTGTGACTTCAGTATAACAGGTAAGACCAGAAAAATAATATATATAATTGTTCTCTTCATTTCGATGTTTCAGATCACCAGTTTTTTGTTGTTCTGACCTTTTCCTTCGCTGCTTTTGCAAGTTTAACCTTTTCCTGGACATTTTTCTCATCATTAGCCAGGGCATTCAGAACACGCTGAGCATCTTCCTTCGATATTCCTTGGTCCTGCTGCTGTTGCTGCTGATCCTTGTTATTCTGATCCTGATCTTTATTATCCTGTTTATCCTTCTTATCTTTTTGATCTTTCTGATCCTTTTTCTGCTGTTGCTTATCCTGGTTTTTCTTATTCTGATCTTTCTGCTGCTGTTGTTGCTGCTTCAGGAGCAAGTCCTGGGCATATGCAAGGTTATATTTTGTCTCCATGTTTTTCGGATCAAGTTTCAGAGAACCTTTGTAAGCATCGATGCTCTCTTTCACTTTATTAGCCATCAGAAGAGAATTCCCCATATTATAAAGGCTGGCAGATTTCTTCTTTTTATCTTCATTCATTTTGAAATTCTCTTCAAACTCCTTGCCTGATTCCTCGAATTTCTTCTGCTTATAAAGGGCATCTCCGGTGTTAAAGAGAGCATCAGCAGATTCTTTGTTTTTGTCAAGAGCTTTTCTATAAGAGATTTCCGAGTCAGGGAATTTTCCTTTCTCATATTCATGATTTCCCTTCCTGATGAATTTTTTATCAGCCTGCGCATACGTCAGGACTACTGAAGTAAATAATAAAATTACAATCAGAATAAAAGGTTTTAAACCATGAGAATATGGATATTTTTCTTCAACCATTTTAATAGCAAGTTTATTCTTATAACCTGAATTTGAATAATCTGATATTTGAGAGCTTCCTGTTTTTGCGTTCCATGATTATAAAATCGAGTATTAACAGGAATATTGAAATTGCTGCAAAAATCTGGAATTGGTCATTATATTCAGTATAAACCGTGCTCTCCATCTCCTGTTTCTTCATTTTGTTTATCTCACTGAATATCTCATCAAGGCCGATATTTGAGTTATTTGCCCGCACATAGCTTCCTCCCGAGGCGATTGCAATTTTTTTCAGAATATCTTCATCCAGCTTGGAGATCACTGTATTACCGTCAATATCCTTAAGGAATTCCTTCTTCCCGTTAACTGTAACTGGCACCGGAACACCATCTTCCGATCCTATTCCTATTGTATGGATTACGATACCTGCTTTTGCAGCTTCAGCTGCGCTTGAGACCGGATCATCTTCATGATTCTCTCCGTCAGTGATAATGATCATAGCCTTGCTTTTACCTTCTCCCGGGCTGAATGATTTCATGCCAAGATCAATTGCCGCACCGATGGCAGTTCCCTGTTTTGGAACCATATCAGGTCCAATTGCATTCAGGAACATTTTGGCTGAAACATAATCAGTAGTTATAGGAATCTGGGTATAGGCATCGCCGGCAAAGACTATAAGGCCTATCCTGTCGTTGTCGAGGTTATCAATGAGCCTTGTAAGTGCTTGTTTCGCCCGAGTAAGGCGATCAGGCTGAATATCGCCGGCAAGCATAGAATTGCTTACGTCAAGAGCTATAATAACTTCCGCACCTTCTTTTTTAACTTCCTCAAGCTTTGAGCCGAATTGAGGTCTTGCAAGTATTATAATCACCATTGTAATAGCAAAAAGCTGAAGAGTGAACTTAATAGCAGGACGTAACCTTGAAAGATCCGGCATCAGCCGGCTGATCAAAGCAGGATCACCCATTCTGAGGATAGCTCTTTTCTTCCGGAATGCATTCAATATGTATAAAAGGACCATAACCGGAAGCAGCAGCAACAGGTACAGATAATCTGGATTGGCAAATCTGAATAACTGCATTTTCTTCCGTATTTAAGTAATGTTTTTATAAATTGTCAGTCGGGTAAATGCTTCAAGAGCCAGAAGGATAAGAACAATGAGTGAAGGAAGAAGAAATTTTTCCTCTTTTCGCTGGAACTGCCTTACATCGATCTTCGATTTCTCAAGTTTATCAATTTCGCTATAAACCTGGATCAGCTTGTTGTTATCAGTAGCTCTGAAGTACTTTCCTCCGGTCTTTGACGCAATATCCTTTAAAAGAGCTTCATCTATTTCGACTGGCATATCCTGGAACTGCATTCCATAGACGGTCTGAACAGGGTATGGCGCTGTTCCCTGAGTACCGACACCTATCGTATAAACCCTGACTCCAAATGTTTTTGCAATATCGGCAGCAGTTGAGGGCGCTATTTCTCCCCTGTTATTGACCCCATCAGTCAGCAATATGATCACCTTGCTTTTTGCTTTGGAATCTTTTATCCTGTTAACGGCGGTTGCCAGTCCGTTCCCCAATGCAGTTCCATCCTCAATCATGCCGCTCTTTATTTCTCTCATCAGGTTTATCAGAACAGCATGATCAGTTGTCAAAGGGCATTGTGTAAAGCTTTCACCGCTAAAAACAACAAGACCGATTCTGTCGTACGGACGTCCCGAGATAAATTCAGTTGCGACGTTCTTTGAAGCTTCAAGCCTGTCTGGTTTAAAGTCGCGGGCAAGCATGCTTCCGGAGATATCGAGTGTCAATATTATATCAATACCTTCAGTTGTTGAGTTTTGAAACTTATCGGTTTTCTGCGGGCGTGCAAGAACAAAGATCAAAAGTGTTATTGCAATGACTTTGAGTACAAACAGAATATGACGAAGATAGTTGCGGAATGTCTCACCTGATTTGTCAAATTGCTGAAGTCCCGGCATCTGTAGTGATGCTGATGTTTTCTGCTGTCTGAAAAGGTAATAGGCAACTATGCCAGGGACCATCAGAAGAAGCCAGAGGAAGAGTGGTTGAGCGAATGATATTCCAATCATGACTTCACCTCCTTCTTTTCATCTGACTTGCCATCTTCAGAAGTCTCTGCAATCATTTTTGTATTATCTACAAATTTCCATGAATTGTTAAAATGCTCTTCATTCTCAGCCGGATCAGGTTTATATTTTGCAAATTTCACCAGGTCGGAGCCATTAAGTATTGTCTTAAGAAGCATATAATACTCATCTTTTTTGAAACCTGTCTTCAGGAGAGCTTCAAGAGTCTCAGAAGTTGTCATTTCCAGAGAGCATATTCCAAACCTGTTCTCGAGGTACTCCCTTAATATCTCTGTAAGCCTTGTATAATAGTATTTCAGTTCGCCCTTTTGCCATAGCTGCTCCTCTTTAAGCTTTTCCAGCTCGCGGAATGCAATAATATGGGCAGGATCAGGATTTTTAACTGGCTCTTCACCTATTTTATTCTTTCTAAGCTTTCTGAAAAGCAATACAGCTCCCCAGGCAAGTGCTGCAGCAAGAACCAGGGCTATTATCCATGGAAGTAACTCGCCAAAAGAGACAGGTGCCCTATAAGGCTTTATTATGTCGAATATTTTAGCGGTTGTATCTGGTGGAGCAATTTTCACCCTCATTACCTGAAGAGGAGAATAATCTGAATAAAATCTTTTTATGCCGGCATCATCTTTTATCTCGGCATAGACCGGAGGAACCTGATAAAATCCTGAATCGAAAGATGTTACAAGATACTTTCTTGTTATTTTCACCATTTTATCCGGCATCATAAGGCTATCGGCAGAAGGCCCCGAGACTATTTCAATGTTTTTACACAGTGTATCCTTAAGTGTTTTGAAGGATACAGGAATTGCGGTTGGTTTAATTAAGGTTAAAGTAAAATGCACCTGATCTCCGATAAATATCTTCGATGAATCGAAAGATGCAGTGACTTTTATATCCTGTCCTTCAGTTGATAAAATCAAGGAAAAAAAAGCGATTATTATAAATATTTTTCTCATGACTATCTGTTCT
>Ga0224525_1000983_pt1 | contig 11227 bp, 8 predicted proteins | sample CFST100metaG_FD_179874 | JGI IMG/M metagenome (GOLD analysis project Ga0224525, IMG submission 179874) | Peat soil microbial communities from Stordalen Mire, Sweden - C.F.S.T100 | ecosystem: Environmental > Terrestrial > Soil > Wetlands > Peat | place: Sweden: Norrbotten County, Stordalen Mire...
GCTGATTTATTTTTTCTGAAGTTTCGGGTAAAAATGGTAAAAGTAAATCTGAAATTTCTTTTATGGCAAAAAATAAATTGTTTATAACTTTTTCATTTTTAGTTTCCCAAAGTTTTTCTTCATTTATATATTTGTCACAAAAACTTATAATTTCCCAAATAGAAGCTAAAGCATCGTTAAATTTAAAATTCTCTAAAGATTCTTTATAATTATTTTTTATCTCTTCAACTTTATCAGCAATTTTTTTAGTTGGCTTTGATTCTTTAATATCTAATTCTTTAGAAATTCCTAATGTTCTTGCAACAAGGTTTCCAATACCTCCGGCCAAATCTGCGTTGTATCTTTGCTCAAATTTTTCATAGGTAAAATCGCCGTCTTCTGCGGGATTTAATTCTCTTAGTAAATAATATCGAACGCTATCTGTGCCATACTTCTCAACTAAATCAAATGGATTTATTACGTTTCCTAGTGATTTTGACATCTTTTGGCCGTTGGCGGTTATGAAGCCGTGGATGAAGACTTGCTTTGAATTTGGCAAACCAGCCGACAAAAGCATTGCTTGCCACATAGAAGTTTGCTGGCGCAAATTATCTTTTCCTGCAACCTGAAGCCCAGGCCAATATTCATTAAATTTATTTTCGTCTTCTGGCCATCCTAAGGCTGAAACATAATTTACTAGCGCATCAAACCAAACATACATTACTTGTTTTTCATCGTTAGGAACTTCTATCCCCCAAGGCATCTTTTCTTTTATTCTTGAAATACTAAAATCTTCCAAACCTCTTTTTGTAAATTCTTTTATTTCGTTAAATCTTTTTTCTGGAATTACAAAGTCTGGATTTTTTTCATAAAAATCTAAAAGCTTTTCTTGATATTTTGAATATCTAAAAAAGTAATTTTCTTCATCAATCAATTCTAACTCCAAGTTTGGATGAATTGGGCATTTGTTATCAACCAATTCCGATTCTGTTTTTTCCAATTCACAACCAACACAATATTTTATTTTATAATTCTTTTTATAAATATCTCCATTTTTTTCACAGAGTTTCCAAAAATCTTGAGCAGCTTTTTGGTGATGTTCGTCAGTTGTTCTAATAAAATTGTTATAACTTAAATTTAAAGCTTTTTTTAGGTCATCAAATTTTTTAGCATAAATATCACAATATTCTTGCGGGCTTAATTTTTCTTCAATAGCTTTTCTATAAATTTTCAATCCATGCTCATCTACCCCAGTATTAAAAAATACTTCTTCACCTAGAGATTTATGATAACGAGCAATAACATCTGCCTGAATAATTTCCAAAGCAAAACCAATATGCGGGTCGGCATTAACATAAGGCAAAGTGGTGGTTAAATAAAATTTCTTATTTTTGTTTGTCATAGTATAATATATAAATTATATAATCTTAACATTTTTTTTATGATTTTACTTGTGCATATGCTATTTGGGGCAGCAATTGGGTCTTTAGCAAAAAATATTTATTTAGCTATTATCTTAGCTTTTTTGGGGCATTATCTCTTAGATTTCATACCTCATATTGATTATCCTCTCAAAAATATAGAAAAAAAGCAATGGCAAAAAGTGCTTCCAGACTTTCTAAAAATAGCTTTAGATTTAGGCTTAGGATTATTGCTTATTTTTTTATTTTCTAAAAATCAGCCAATTATCTATGTTTGCGCCTTTTTTGCATTAGTACCAGATGGCATTACTTTTTTAAGCCTTGCCTTCCCAAACAAAATTTTTGAGCCTTTGCAAAAATTTCATATAGAAAAAGCTCATTTTTTTAAAAATAACCCTTCGACAAGCTCAGGGCAAATAAAAATCTCCAATTTCTGGAGAATTTTAAGCCAAGTTGCCGTTGTCTTTATATCTATACTTTTACTAGTAGCGAGCTAATAATTTTAGGAAGCGAGAAAAATAATTTTCAGCGTATTACAGGACACGAAGTGCCTGTCGAAGCGAGTTTCTCGCCACAGCGAGACACGAGCGTTAGCAGAAAATTAATTTTCGAGCGATTATTCTTCTTCTGGGCTTGTTTCTTCTTTTCTTCTTTCTAAAAATTCTTTTATAAACTCATATATAATTCCAAAAACTGGAACTGCAAAAATCATTCCTAAAAATCCAAATATTTGGGCGCCCAACAATAAAGAGACCAAAACCAAAACTGGCGGAATATCTGCCATTTTTTTCATTAACAGCGGAGTTAAAAGTTTGTTTTCTATTTCTTGAACCAATGTTACTGCCACCAAAACATACACAACAGTTATCCATGAGCCAGAAGAAATAGCTATAAGCACAATCAATAAAATGCTTGTTACCCATGGGCCTATATATGGTATAAAGTTTAAAAATGCAGAAATCAATGCCAAAACAAAAGCATATTTTATTCCAAATATAAAAAAAACTATATAAGAGGCAATTCCAACAAACAAACAAGCTATCAATCTTGCAGCAAACCAGCCCGAAACTTTCTTTTGAACTCTTTTAAAAATATTTTTAATTTGGTTATCATATCTGTCTGGGCAAAGTAAAAGTATTATATTTTCTACTCCTTTTTCTTCCAAGGAAAGAAAAAACGCCATAGTCAAAATAGATATAGTTGCAGCAACCCCGCCGAAAAAAACCATCAATGCGTTTATTATACTCTTTGAGCTTTGCTGTAGATTTGTAGAAATAACATTAGTTAAATCATCAAAATTTTGGACAGTATCAACTCCAAACTGTTTTAAAAATGGACTAATCTGCTCAAAATATCCAGGTAAATATTGCAAAAACTGACGCATCTCAGAAATAAAAAGCGGAGCGGTAAGATAAATCAAAAGACCCAAAATTCCAAATATTGAAAAATAAACTACAAGTATAGCTATTATGCGTGGTATATGAATTTTTCTAAGGGCATTTATAGCAGGATCCAATAAAATAGAAATTGCTAATGCAAAAAGAAACCATAGAGCTATTTCTCTGGATAAATAAATAATGTAAAAAATAAAAATCGCTATAAATACTTTTATTATAGCTCCCCAAGAAATATCTAATGTATTTGTTTGAGACATTTTACAATTTTAATAATTTTTCTAATTTTTCTTTTTCAGATTCTTCAAACGGCCCAATGATTGCCAAGTTTAATTTTTCTGGCAAAAATATATCTTTAGCAATTTGTTGAATATCATCTATAGTAACTTCATAAATCTTTTTAAATTTTTCTTCTGGAGTTAAAATATTTTTTTCAAACAATTCTTGAACGGCATAAAAAGATGCTTGGCTGTCTGAAGAATCTAAAGATAAAGAAGTAGCTCCTTTCAAATAGTCTTTTGCCTTTTGCAATTCTTTTTTAGTAATCTTTTTTTCTTTTAAATTTTTATATTCTGCAAGAATTAGTTTTATAGATTTTTCCAAATTTTTATGGTCAATGCCAGCTTGTGTTACCAAATACCCAGCATCTGTAGAATTATCGGCCGATGTATGTATAGAATATGCCAAACCATTTCGTTCTCTTACTTTTATAAACAAACGAGAACTCATATTCCCTCCCAAAATTATAGACAATAAAGACAAAGCATATTTTCTTTTATCAAATAAATCATACGCCCTCACTCCCAAACAAAAATGCGTTTGATCTGTTTTTTTATAATGAATTAAAACTTGAGGGCTAGACTGGCTTTCTTTCACTTTAACTTTTTGTGAAATTCTGCCATCTTTTGAATTTGCAAAATAATCTTTTATTTTATTTTCCATTACGCCAGAGTCCACTGCCCCCGCAACGCAAACAATTATATTAGATGGAGAATAATGAGCGTTATAATAATCTAAAACTTTTTGTCTGTTAAAGCTCAATATATTTTCTTTTTCTCCAATAACTCGCCATCCAGCTGGCTGGTCTCCATACAAAAGTTTTTCCCAAAGGTCGCTAATATAAGCCATTGGGGTGTCCAAATACATATTGGCTTCTTCTATTATTACGCCTTTTTCTCTTTCCATTTCTTTCTCGTCAAATTTAGAATTCAAAAATATATCTGTTATCCAATCCAACGCCACGTCACTATGTGATTTATCAACCTTCGCCCAAAATCCTGTAATTTCTTGTGATGTAAAAGCATTATACTGCCCGCCAACCGAATCCAAAGTTTCTGAAATTTTTAAAGTGGTTGGACGCTTTGCTGTCCCTTTAAAAAACATATGCTCCAAAAAATGAGAAATTCCATTTATATCTTTCGTTTCATATTTAGACCCCGTGCCAACCAAAATCAAAACTGTAACACTGCTAGCATTTTCAATCGGCACAGTAATTATTCTCAACCCATTATTTAAAGTTATCTTTTTATATGAATTCATTTTATAAAATTTTATTATTTAAAAATTTTTCTAAATCATCTATTTTTACTCTTTCTTGTTTCATTGTGTCTCTGTCTCTTACTGTCACTTCTCCATTTTCCAAAGTATCAAAATCAACTGTAACGCAAAATGGAGTTCCAATTTCATCTTGGCTGTAATATCTTTTCCCAATATTTCCCCTGTCATCAAAAGCAACTGTAAAATTATTTTTCAACAAATGATAAACTTCCTGAGCCTTTTCAACTAGCTCTGGTTTATTTTTCAAAAGCGGAAACACAGCCACTTTATATGGAGCCAAACTTGGTTTTAATTTCAAAACAACTCTATCTTCCTCTTCTGTATAAGCATCACATAAAACTGCCAACACTGATCTGTCTACTCCAAAAGTTGGCTCAACAACATGAGGATAAAATTTTTCTCCTGATTCAGCGTCTTGATATGGCTCTTCTTTAAAATGATTTTTCAAATCAAAATCTGTTCTATAAGCTAATCCATAAAGTTCTTTTCTGCCAAAAGGATAATCATACTCAAAATCAATTGTCTTTTTTGAATAGTGAGCCCTCTCCCCATCTGGCACATCCAGCTCATGAATATTTTTTTTAGCCAATCCCAATACGTCAGTCATCCAAGACCACATTTCTTTTCTCCACATTTCAAAAACATTTTTCCATTCTTCTTCTTTAATAAAATATTCTATTTCCATTTGCTCAAACTCTCTTGTGCGGAAAATAAAATTCCCAGGCGTTATTTCATTTCTAAAAGCTTTCCCTGTTTGTGCAATTCCAAAAGGAAGTTTTCTTCTTGTTGTGTCTAAAACATTTTTAAAATCCACAAACATCGCCTGAGCAGTTTCTGGCCTAAAATACACAATACTGTCATCACCCTCAACTGGCCCCAAAAAAGTCTTTAACATTAAATTAAACTGTTTTGCAGGCATTAATTCTCCTTTGCAATCAGGACAATTTTTGCCATCTAATGTATCCTCACGAAATCTGTGATGGCATTTTTTACATTCAACTAGTGGGTCAGAAAAATTTTCTAGGTGGCCAGAAGCTACCCAAACTTTTGGATTCATTATTAAAGCCGCGTCAATCCCAACCATGTCATCTCTCTGATGTACAAATCTTTTCCACCAAGCATTTTTTATATTATTTTTTAATTCAACTCCCAATGGTCCATAATCCCATGAATTAGCTAAACCGCCATAAATTTCAGAGCCAGGGAATACAAAACCCCTTCTTTTACATAGAGATACTATTTTTTCAATTGAATTTTCTTCTTTTTTCATTTCTTTTATTTTTAGTTTGTTTTTTTATCTTACCCTTTTCAATACCAAAATTCAACTAAAAAGCCTTGTTTTGCAAGGCTTTTTTAAAATTATAACAATGGCTCAAAGTTATGAAACTGCCATAGATCAGCATCTGGGGCTGATTCTTTATTTTCTGCAAAAAAAACTTCTCTGTTTTTTAGTGGAGTCCAATCTGATTTTGTTGAGATAAAATCACCCAAATATGGTTTAGCAATTTCCAAAACAAAGTCATGTGGAATATCATCTGGGATTAAAAGCCCTTTCTTTGGATTTTCTATCATATATCTTACAGCCGAAATAATTCCAGCTGCCACTTGCAAAGTGGTTGGGTTCTGCCCAGGAGCCAATTCTCTTGTTTGTTCTATGCTCAAAGATGTTCCTGTCCACCAAGAATTAAATGCATGCCCCATTAAAAACGCTCCCAAAATGTCTTTACCTGAAGTTATCTCTGCATCTTCCAAAATTCTTAATTTTGGTTGCATTTTGTATCTTCTGGCTTTTAACTCTACCAATGAAGATAATGCTTCATGGCATGGCATATAAACATAATGAACTGTTGGTCTATAAACTGACTTTCCATTTTCCCAAACAGTTAATCTGTCTGAAATTCCAAAAGCTTCTCCATGTCTAACAATCATACCTTCTATTTCACCAACCTCTGGCACCCAAGATCTTGCCCAAGTATTTATTCCCATTCTTGCCAAAAATATTTGGTTGTCTGGCCCAAAAGGCGCTTTATAAGCAAGGGCTGGTAATGTTTTTTCGTGTGTACCCCATCCCATTTCAGCTGGAGCTGTGCCTTCTTCACGGAATCCCTCAATTGACCAAGTGTTAACAAACTCATCAACTTCTTTTGGTTTGTTTGTTATTTGAGTATCTCTTTCTGAACAATGTATCACTTTAACTCCCAAAATTTGTGCCAAGTGAGCAAAATCAAATTTTGATTTATATTCCTTTATTTTTTCCAAATCAGCATCAGAAGCTTTTTTATCTTTTATTACTGCGTCGGCAATATCTAGTAATCCTTGTTTAGCAAAATGAGATATTAAACCAGGATTTGCTCCGTGGTCTACAACTGCAGTTGTAGAATCTGTAGGCCAATTTTTAATAAGCTCTCTTAATTGCATTTGTCTCCAATAAAGAGTTTTATCAAAAATTTCTGTTGGAGCAGTAGCATCCCATAATTCAACAGATGTATTTATATACAAAGTATTGTGTTCATGACACCATCTTAAAATATCTCTTGCTCCTATATTCCAAGCCACATCAATAATCAATCCATTATCTCCAGCATACTTTTGCAAAACAGAATCTATATTATCTGGAGTTATTTTTTTCTGCACAAATTTAATCCCTTTATCAGTAAAAGGTTTTAGCGCAGATGCTTTATCTTCAAAATCCAAAACAGTAATTTTATCTAAAGCAACATCTATATGATCCAATATAATAGGAAGAGTGCATTGCGAAACCGACCCATACCCTATTATTAAAATATTATTGCCAAATTTTATTTTTTGCATATTTTTTATTATTAATTATTTTTAATATTATTATTTATATGAATAATTTTTGCAGGAGGATAACCATTAAAACTTGTTGCCGATGCATTTGAATATGCTCCAATATTTTCTTGATATATCAAATCCCCTTCGCTTAGTCTTGGTAAAAATGCATTTTTAGAACCGTGTATATAAGAATTTTCTGTGAGTTCATCTAAGCCATCGCAAGTTGGACCAAAAACTTTACATTCAATATTTTTTTCCCAATCTTTAAAAGATTTTAAAGACGGCTCAAAATGATCATACATTATAGCCGAATAAGTGTGATAAACTCCGTCATCAATATAATAACATGGCATTTCTGTAGAGTGTTTTGCTAAAACAACACTTGAAACCGCTATGCCTGCATTAGCCACCATAAACCTGCCAGGCTCTGCTATTATCAATGTTTTATCAGCAGGAAAAAGTCTGTCTAATTCTTTATTTATTAAACTTGCTAGTTCACCAAAAGATTGCTCTTCTCCATTATATTGAACAGGAAAGCCTCCTCCAATGTCTACAATTCTTATAGGATTTCCAGTGGTAACCGTTTCGCCTATTACTAATCCTCTATTCTCTACTTCTTTAAATATTTCTGCAATAGTTTCTAATGCTTTTATAAAATTTTCAGGATTATTGCACTGGCTCCCAGCATGAAAACTTATTCCCTCTACGCCTAATCCAGTTTTAATTGTTTTTTCTATTAAGTCTACTGCCAATTTTGGGTCAATGCCAAATTTATTGGCAAATTTAACTACAGACCCTTCATCTGATATTTTTATTCTTAACAATAATCCCGCTTCAGGACAATGCATTTTTATTTTTTCCATCTCTTCAACACTATCATAAGTTAAAAGTGGTTTATATAAATTTAAAACATGCAACGAATCTATTTTCTTAATTGGATTAGCATATATAATATTATTCCAAATAAAATTTTGTAACTTTTTTGGTTCCAAACTTTTTACTAAATCAAAAACAAGATTAAACTCGGGCAGAGAAGCAACATCAAAACTAGACCCTAAGTCATATAATGTTTTTATTATTTCTCGTTCTGAATTTGCTTTTACCGCATAATAAATCTGCACACGAGGAAGTTTTTCTCGAAACTCTAAATAATTTTTTATAATCTTTTCATGATCCATAACCAACAAAGGAGTCCCGTACTCTTGTGCCAAATCATAAATAATTTTCTTATCCATTATTTTTATATATTTTATTTAACTATTAAAAAATTATTTTCTGGAGGAATAAAAATTGCTGCAGAAATAACTGTTGTCCATAAACCATCTTTATTGCCTTGTGCTGATTGGGTGATATTAGTTGTACGAACTATTTTATTGGACATATTAAATACTTTTTCTTTTTCGTCCCAAGCCGAATTAGAATCAAATTCAACGCCCAAAGTTGTAGCCAGCATTGTTGCTGCTAAATCTTCTGCATAATCACCAGCTTTTTCATCTGTTTCACCAAAAGGATGATGTTCAGACAAATAGCCATATTGATTTTCTTCAGCAGGAATAGCACAACCAATAGAAGCAGCAATCAATCTATTTGGTTCATTTGTATTATTTCTAGCCATGACACAAAAAACAACTTCTCCGGGTTTTAAAGACTCTAGCCCCTTCTCTCTTGCAACCCTTTGGCATCCTGGCGGTAAAATACTAGAAACCGTAACTAAATTAAATTTTTCAATCCCAGCATCTCGCAAAGCCATTTCAAAAGACATCAACTGTTCTTTGGCTATGCCAACGCCTTTTGTAAAAAACATTTTTGATGGAACCATAATTTTTTAAATTTTAAGATTAAATATAGTTTACTCCTAGAAGAAAAAAATTCAAGACATTAAAACCACAAAAATTGTTTTTGTGGTTTTAAAAAGATATATATTTTATATTATTGCACTATTCCTCCGCCAGAATTTGCAAAATCATCTGGCAAGCTTGTGTCTATTCCAGAATCTTGAGATGTTGTTGTAGTATTTGTAAATTGATTTTCTCCCGAAGCTTGAACTTGTCCTATAAGTTGAGTCACAGATCCTTTTTGCGAGCTATCTGGAGTTAATGAAATTTGGAAAGAAAGATAGATTGGATCTCCGTTTACTCCTGTGCCAGCTGAAACATCGCCAACCGACCAAACAATTTCACGACTAGCCGAATCAAAAGAAAAATTTGATAATTGGTCTTGTGGCATAATCTGGCCAGTCAATTTAACATTTTTAGGCAAAGTTGCTTTTACTTTTACATTTTTAGTATCACTAAAATAATCTTTTATCTGCCAAGTTATTGTGTAAGTAGTTGCATTACCTACTTTTGGCGGAGTAGGGCCAGAGTTTGTAATATCAGAACTTTGATAATATCCTTTTTGTGAAATTATTAAACCAGAGCTTAATTTGACTGTAAACTTTTGAGTAATTTGAGAAATATTAATACTATCTGTTATTGTTGTATTATTTGCATCGGTTCCCGAAGGACTCCAATCACTTTTTACTTTAACACTAAAATCAACTTCCCCTTCTTGCTGAACATCTAAGTGCGCCAATTTAGATACTTGACTATGGTCCCAAACAATCATACTGTCATCTGCTTGCACTTGGCCGTTTGATTCAGCCTGAAGTGTAGACATATCTAATGCCGAACTATCAAGTTTTGCAATTAAAAATAAATTATCAAAAGAAGTAGATCCTATATTTGTAAAAAAGATTTGATAGTGCAAAGTTTCCCCAGGAGAGGCAACATATGAAGATGAACCGTTAACTTGTTGCGATATAGATAACAACGGCTGTATTACTTGCACATTAACGCTAGTTTGCTTAATAGCAACAAAATTTCCATTTTGCCACATTCCAAGCGAAGCTGAAAAAGTTAAATTTTGGTTATTATCAGCTGAAACTTTTCCAGTAATACTAATTCTTCCTCCCTGCGCCTTATTTAAAGTTTTTAATTTCCATTCTGTGTTATCTAGAGAAGTTGGATCTGCAGAAACAAAATTAAAGCCCGATGTTGGATCAATCTTTATACTAAGGTTTCCCAACGGATAATCTACATTAGAAAAATAATTGATTGAATACTGCAAGCTTTTTCCTTGCTCTACTTTGGTAGGCAAATCAAAATCCAAAGTTATAGGGCTTGCGTCAACTTTAGTAATAAATGTTGTGTCTGATTCGTAAGTAGCAGTTATATTTTTAGGAACATAAGAAATAGACGCTTTAGCAGTTTTCAAATCTCCATCTTTGCCCAAAAGTCGAGCTTTAAATTTTACAGATTCTTGATCTCCAGGATATATATCATCTAAATTTTGTGTAATTATTGTCTTGTTATCTTCTGTTAAAGAGTTGTCTGGCAAAACAAAAGTTAATTTGGGACTTTGCAAAACAAAATTGCCATTATTTTTATATTGCACAGTATATTCTATCTCGTCTCCTATTTTAGCCGTATTTGGCCCTAAAATTTCAATTTTCAAAATTTCTTTTGAAAACATTCCATTCTGGTAGAATACAAAAGCGATAATTCCAATAATAACAATAACCAGCAAAATTAAAAAAAGTTTTTTGTTCATATGTTTTTATTATATCACTTAGCCTAAGACGGGCAAAATGAATTCAAAGCATTCTCGGATATCTCTAATAATAGCTTTTGCGATGATGGCTCAACTTTTAGTTTAGATAATGTTTGCCAATCTTTTAATAAAATAATTCTTAATATTTTTACTATATCAGAATTTATTTGTTTTGCTAATTTATCTCTTACTGAACATTTCTTACAAATAGTTCCTCCATCTTTGCTTGAAAAATAAACATCTTGCGGAATTAGTTTATCATGGCAACATGCGCATGCATAAACTTCAGAATGGTAACCAAGCAAAGAAAAAATATTCCATAAAAAATAATAATATACTAATAAATATTTTTTATTATTTAAGTTATCATCTTCCAACTTACAAAATACCTCTTCCAATAAATTAAATATATCTTCATCCTTCTCTTCCCCTTTAATAAAATTATCCAAAACTAATCCTATCTTATTTGCTATTTTAAATTTTTCTAAA
>Ga0224525_1000986_pt1 | contig 11217 bp, 15 predicted proteins | sample CFST100metaG_FD_179874 | JGI IMG/M metagenome (GOLD analysis project Ga0224525, IMG submission 179874) | Peat soil microbial communities from Stordalen Mire, Sweden - C.F.S.T100 | ecosystem: Environmental > Terrestrial > Soil > Wetlands > Peat | place: Sweden: Norrbotten County, Stordalen Mire...
ATGTGAAATAATGTTTTTCGGGCGCTTCGGGTATGTTCTCGGCTTTAATAAAAGCAAACTTTTTACCGCTTTTGCAGTCTCTTAAAAAAGTTTCGCGATACACACGAACCCAACCGCCGCGTATGTAGTGGTTTTCGGCAACATAACCAAAATCAACTTTGGTAAATTCGGGCCATATCTGAACTCTTAATATTTTCAACTTATAAGCCTGATGCCTGCATTCAGGGTTATGAACGATAACCTTTGCCTTTGAGCTTGTTCCTGATCTCATCTTGTCTTTTTCTTATTGTGGTTTTACGTATAGAATCTGTTTTTGCTGCGCCATGCCTTTGCTCCACTTCCTGCCTTATAGCGTCGGGTGACATCACCACTGCATTGGCGCCATAGGATAGTATCATTTGAAAAAACTCTTCATCAGGATATACTTTCAGTTTTACAACCACACCTCCGTTTCCCATGTATTCCATTATTTCCTGCGATTCGTGTATGGGCTGCGTTTTAATATACCCTGCTACATCCCTGCTAAAATCAATGATAATTTCAGGGATTTCCTTTTCCATGTTTATAAAAATGCCAATGGAGTTTTTAAACAACTCATCGCCATTCAGCCCCGGTGTTTCAACAAACCTTTTTTCAAGCATCACCACATCTTCTATCCTGTCGAGCCCGAATATCCTTATGCATTTATGCATTTCCGAATGTCCTACAAGGTACCAACGGCTATGCTGCTCTTTCAGAAAATAAGGATGCACCACACAGGCTTTGAACCTGTGTTCCTGATAGGAATAATGTATGAACGAAACGGGGATCTTTTCAAGTATGCAATGAACAAAAAGATCAATTTTTTCCGTTCCTTTAAAATTGATGCTTTTCTCGGGGAATATAATATTGCCCGCCCTTTTGTCGCGTTGGTATTTCTGTCCTTTTATCCAGTTGATCACCTTGTCAACAGTCATGCTGAACGAGCCGCCTATGCCTGTATGCTTGTATTTTTCGATAATGCCTGCGGCAAATTCCAGGGCTTCCAGTTCGTGTTCGCCAAGGGGCACCTTGTTAATAGAGAATTCAGGATCTTCGTAATAATACCCGTTTTTCGACCTACTGTATTTAATTGGGGCATCATACAGCCTTGAATCCTTCATGGCGGTAATATCCTTTTGCATCATGGATATGCTGATGTTCTTGTCAAGTTTATCCATGCAGGCTTGCTGCAGTTTTTCAATGCTGCAATAGCGGTCGTACTTTGCGCTGAGGCATTGGTCAATTACCTGGTAACGGATAAGTGCATTTTTGGAGACAGGCATGTTGAATTATTTTTCATCAAAAGTAAAGAAAAAAAGTAAATCGCAATAAAATTGCTATTTGCCTGTTACATCTTTGCAGCGTCAAATAAATTGTAAAACCAAAATTTTTTAAAACAATGGAAACAAAAACAACATTCCCTTACGAACCTTCGCTGGTTTATGAATTGATCAGAACTTATGCTGATGATGCGGATAAAAGCCCGGAAAAAGAAAAAAAAGCAACCTATGTCACATGTTCACCCGATGGAAATTATGTAGTGTGCGGTTATGAGGATGGTGATGTGATCGTTTTTGATCGTGACAACGGGCAGATAGTAAAAAAGATCAAAGCGCATAAAGCCAAAGTGTGCCATATTGAATTTGATGCCGAACCTTACTTCGTGTGCACTGCGGGCGCTGACAGCAGTATAAAATTTTTCAGCTATGGTGACTTTACATTTGTAAAAGAAGTGCTGCATCCGTCTTTTTACAAAAATCAGCGCGATTATGAAATGCGCTTTATATTATTCGACAATGAAAAAGAGCATATGTATTTTGGCACTGACAGTGGATGCCTTTTTAGATATGACTTTGGCTCAGACAATAATCCTTTTATTCTTGTAAGTCCGAATGACATGTACCCGCCCGAACCTTACTTCCTGACCTGCGGCATTTTTTCGCCCGACAAGAAATATATCGTTTATGGCAGTGGATATTCACTAAAGGTTGTTAACCTCATCAGCGGAAAGGTTGAAAGAATAATCGGTCACACTTCACATTATATCAATGATGTTGTTTTCCATCCAAAGGAAAAAAATATCCTTGCAACATGGTCGCAAAACGGCGTTATTACCTACTGGAACTATTATTCGGGTAAAAAGCTTACATGTTTTGAGGCGGGTGATTCACATTATTGCCATCTTTCATTTTCTCCTGATGGAACATACCTTGCTTCGGCCAATTGCGACAACAAGGTAAGAATATGGAATGCTGCCACAAAACATCTTCTTACAGAAATTGAAACAAAGTTAGATGGTGACGGATTAACAGAAGCCCACAGTGACACTGTAAAGACCCTGACATTTATAAACGAAGATCATTTGCTGACAGGCAGCATGGATGGTACAGCAAAGATTTGGTATTTGTCCGAAAGATAAGCAACTGCAAAAAAATATTATTCTTATAAATTAACATGGAGCAAACCGATATACATAAACAGCAAAAGATAGTCTTTGAATACAGCCTCACCAAAACTGGCACAGCAATGGTAGCTTTGAAAACCGACAAACAAAAATTCACTACAGAAATTAGCTACCTCCGCGATCCTTTGTCAGATCTTCTGGATGGCCTGTTAAATGTCAGTCCTTTTTACCATAAAAGCTTATACCTATCTAAAGGCCCTGTGCTGCCATATTACACAGTTAACTGGGTAGGTGAGACAATCAGCCATGATATGTGTTTACGTCCGGGTGACAATGGTATGTTGGATATTATCATTAGGTCATTTAAAGTAAGTGAGAAGAAACCGGTAAAGGAAATTGTGTTTGCTGAAACCTGCTCTTATGATGTTTTTCTTGAAACAGTGATAAATGCGCTAACCGAACTTTTACACTTACACGGTATTGTTGGCTATTATGATACATGGGCAGGAAATTCAGGTTTCCCGTTTGCAAATTTTATCAAACTCCGGCATTATCTTGCAACAGGAAAACTTTATAAATCACGATTAATAAAATTTCAGGAGACTCCTGAAAAATATTATGGGAGATTCTGTACTTCCTTAAAGAAGGACCTTTCATTTATAATTCAAAAAAAACAGCGTTAAGTCCATGATCAAAGAAAAAATAAAAATAAAAAAAATAAAAATTGAGAAACCTGATATAAAGGAAATCAATTCGTGCGAGGATTTACCTATCACTTATTTGCATTGCCGTTTTACCGCTGCGCCAAAATACGATTTTGGCTGCTGGGTGAATATAAACAAGGATAGCTACCTTATTGATCCCATAACTAAAGAGCGGTTGCAGTTGATTTCGGCCATAGGAATTCCTTATTACCCTGGCAGGCTTTACCTAAAGAACAGGGGGGATTCGGTGAACTTCACCCTTATCTTCCCCCAGATACCAAAACATTGGCTTGTGTTTAATTTAAAAGAACACACACCAGATATGTCATACCTTTCGTCAGTCGGCATTGTTCGCAATGATACGGGGGTTTACAGGATTAGCGCATATTTACAAGATTAATTAACTCATAAAAAAAAAGGAAATGGAAAACATGAATAGCAACTATTTCGAAGTAAGATTTTATTTAAAAAGCGCCAGAGCACAGCTTGTAAAAGCAGGAATAGAACAAAATTTTGATTTTTACAAGAATACAGAGAAAGTAAAGGATGCTGCTAAAAGTGCATTATTCTCTATAAATATGGCTGCATATTATTATTTACATATCAATGGATTCAATGCTGATTCGGAAGATTATGCGACGAAACTTGATAATTTGATGAAGATAAATGCGGTTGCAGGCAACTATTACAATACCTGCTATGCATTGCTTGAAATTGCTATATGCAATTATGGATTGAATGAAATAACGGCAGTGGACAATGCATTTTATGCAGCAAGAAAATTCATTGAGTTCATAAAGTTCTACCAGATGCTGGAAGTTCAGTCATTTAAAATAACAAAAAACATCAACTTTGGCTGTGAATGCGTTGATCCTGACAATGACAAATTTGAAAAGGATGAATCCCATGCACAATGTGATCATTTTGCGTCCATTGAAGCTAAACCAGACAAAGAAGTTCACCTGCTGAAAGGCAAGGTGTTTTTTGCCACCAGGGTAAAAGAACACTATGAATATTGCAAGAAAGATGCATTTAAAGATGAACAGGCCAAAATTATTTGGGATAAATGTTTGGAAGTGTTTGGTCAACCGGAAACCAATACGGTGTATGTGCTTCTTCAGGGAATACTATTGGAAGAGATATAGCCAATTCAAATTGTAAAACAATTCAAATAAAAAATGATGAAGACAAAACAAATCAACTACAAAAAAGGCAACGCCCTTGAAAAAAGATTTGCGTCCTACTGTTTAACTGAGCTTGATTACGACAGTTACCAGTTGAAATACAAGCTGCGAATACCGGAAAAATTAAAGGGAACTAAAATTGATATTATCGGCTGGAAAATAAACAAAAATGGAAAGAAGAATAAACACCGCGGGGAAAAGCTGTTTTATATTGGTATAATTTCGCTTTTGCTTGGCCTTTTAGAAATCAGCATAATCGATGACATTTTAGTAGGATTACCTTTAATTTTGTTTTTTATCATTTTAGAAGCACTATCATTTTTGGCACACAGAAAAAGCAGAATGATGGGCATTGAGCATATTTGGGTGGAATGTTCGCATGCAAAAGCAGAATCCAATGCAGTTGCGCTGAATCAAATGCTTCAGAAAATTGCAATATATCAAAATAGCGATGATGGGAAATTGAACATAATAGAATTTGCTTTTGTTTCATTGTCCGGCTTTACTAATGATGCTATTGAATTTGCTAAGCGAATGGAAATAAAATGCTATACCGTGAACGAAAAAGGAGAGTTTATCAGACAGGCAGAAACAATAAATAATGTAAACGGACAGGAATGAAAAACAGTAAATTTGCAATATACCTTGATGATGATAAGGTAAACAGAAATCCTCCATCCGAAGAATGGATAAGGTTATATTCTTATGATGAATTTGTGTCCTGGATTGAAAAGAATGGATTGCCGGTAACAATTTCTTTCGATCATGATCTTGGTGAAGGAAAAACAGGAAAGGATTGCGCTAACTGGCTTGTTAATTATTGCATTGATCATGATCTGGACTTGCCAAAATATTATGTTCATTCAGCCAATCCTGTGGGGCGGGATAATATAATCTCACTGCTTGAGAATTATGAAAAATTCAGAGATGATAATAAATTTTAAAAAAACAACAAATGACTCAATCCCGTCCTTTTAGTAAACTAAAAAAAATCATAGCTGGACTTTTTGATCCCAATTTAAAAATGGAATTTTGCTGTGTTTCTTATCCTGTGAAAAGCCAGTATGGCAGCGGTTCTATCCCCCGGTTTTATTTAAAGATTAACAAGAAAATAATCTGGGATTATCCTAAGGATTTTGAAATAAAGAAAGTCCCCTTTTATATATGGGCTGATGCCAATAAAGTTTCGGAAGTTGTAAGGGAATACATTGATACGCCTTTGGATGAACTGTTGCATAAAAAATTCAAAAATGAAACAGGTGGTTTCATAGCGCAGTACCTGGGTTCCAATCATCAGGATAAAATTGAATGGGAATACAAATTAACAGAGTTGTTTAAAGCCGCTGATCGCCGCCTGGGAAAAGAAAAATTAATGGATTGGTCAGTGAAGATAAATAATCCAAAAGTTGACTTTATATTGTTTCATAGGTTTATAAAAGGAAATATTCCCAGCATGTCTTTTAATGATAGGGCAAGGTGGGGATTTGCATTGTTATCAATGCAGGGTCCGGTTACTCTGGAGCAGGCAAGGGCGCAAGTAAGATGGTTGAAAGAAAACAGCGTTGCGAAAAATAAGAAAAAACATTAATTACCATTCAAATCATTTAAGGATGCATTTAAACTTCACAATTTTAATAAAACCAATATTATGAAACTACCTTTAATCACAAAACGAACAAGACCTTTTTATCCCAGGGACCACAAGTGCCCGATATGCTCAAAATATGTCGGCGAGCCCGATTCCTTTCTTTGCTTTTCAGGTGGCGCCATGAAACAGATTGAGCCAAATTTTTACAGCATGGACGATGACTTGTTCGGCTTTCTTGACATTAATTTCCATGGAGCGCATGATTTCGGAAAAGGGAAATACCGTGATGCATTTTTAATGAAACACATAGTGGAGCACTCTGCCTGTGGTCAGTTTGAAATATATTTTTGTTCTACTTCCTGCTTTAGGAAATTCATGAATATGATGATTGATGATCTGGAAGAAGAATTGTCGGGCGGAAAAAAGAAAAATAAATCAGATGTTATCAGTTCTAAAAATAAAAAACAATGATGATAACAGATATTCAAAGAGAAGCTATTGTAAGGCAATTTGCGCTGGGTCTTCAAAAGCAGGACCTCGAATTAATTACTGATATAATCGACCCGGAATTAAGATTTCTTTACCGCATTGGCTATAATGGTCATGGTATCACGACGGATATAAGATTCATCGGTCATTTGTATAAAACCTTCCATTCGATGAAAAAAAAGGGCATAGGCATAAATATGAAATTTTGCTATGTGATAAAAAGCAATGTGAGGTATTTGGCTATCATGTTGCTGCCACCTCTTGATATGAGTATAGTTTTCCCTGCGTTTAATCAATTGTCCGATCTTGAAAAGGAATATTACTCAAAACAAGAAAGGATTATGATGTTTACCTTCAGGAATGATTTAATTTGCAAAATCGTATGCCTCAACATGCAGGATTTTAAGTCGAGGATTGATGGATATATCTTGCCATATAATGATTGAGGGTTCAGGTATTTTATAGACTAATGTTAATGTTTTACATCATTTCCATATAACCGGATATTGGGAGATACATGGGAAAAAAACATTGATTTTTTCTGTTATACACAAGGATCACCTGAACAAGTTTATAAAACCTCTTCAATTTTATTTAAGGGAATAATCTCAATTCCACTTTTCTGCCGCGACAGACATAACCGTCAATTGCCGGAGCGCAAAATAATTTATGGGTTTGCTTTTCGACAACAAGCGACTTGGTGATAACCGACTATTGTTATTAAACATTTTGCCCTTCAGAAAACCATAAAAACGCCACATTCTCCCAGGGCGTTATTCTTTTTTTAATAATTTTATCTTCCCATTATCATATTAATTACTAATTTTGCCATCTGGTTAAACCACCCAATTAAATCATTTGATTAAACCAAAGCGTTAAGACAATGGAACAAGATATAAATTCAGAAAAGTTGATACTGAATGCGGCCAAAGAAGTGTTTCTTGAGAAAGGCTTCGATGGTGCACGTATGCAGGAGATAGCCGATAAAGCAGGCATCAACAAAGCGCTGCTTCATTATTATTTTCGCAGCAAGGACAAATTGTTCGATGCCATTTTCAGCGAAGCTTTCGAACAGTTTTTTCCTAAAGTGGCTGAAATAATGACCACAGACAAACCTTTTTTTGAAAAACTTGGATTCTTCATAGATACGTACATTGATATGCTTTCAAAAAATCCGCATCTGCCGGTATTTGTAATGCACGAAATAAACCGAAGTCCCGAAGTATTGATCAACATCATCAGGGGTTCGGGCGTCAATCCCGAACATCTTGCGAAGGTGATCCAAAAAGAAGTGAAGGTGGGGAGAATAATACCTGTCAACCCGACGCATCTGATCGTGAACATTCTTGGCATGTGCCTTTTCCCCTTCATGGGACGACCGATAATACAGGGATTTCTTTTTAATAATGATGCCAAACTTTATCAGAAATTCCTTTCGGAAAGAAAAGAAGAGATCAAAAATTTTGTGTTCAACTCTATAAAGAAGAGGTAATCGGTAATCGGTAATCGGTTGCCGACTGTTGACTGAAGACTGTAGACTATAAAACAAAGGCCTATGAAAAGATTAATAATAATTCTGTTGTTTCCAGCAATGGCTTTTTCACAAAAGAGCGATAGCGTTACGCTGGATTACTGCCAGAAAAAAGCGCTGGAGAATTATCCGCTTATCAAACAAAAAGACCTGCTTAATAAGGCGAGCGAGATAAAACTTTTCAATATTAGCAAAACTTACCTGCCACAGTTGAGCCTTAACGGACAGGCTACTTACCAGTCAGCAGTCACCGAAATTCCCATACACATTCCGGGGATAACTATTCCTTCTTTGTATAAGGATATGTATAAAGCAACTTTCGATGTTACACAGGTGATCTATGACGGGGGGCTTACATCAGGTCAAAAGAAACTTGAAGAAATTACACTCAAATCCGACCTGCAGGATGTAGAGACTGAACTTTATAAAATCAAAGATAAGGTAAACACCATCTATTTTAGTATAGTGGCATTACAGGAAAACAAGAAGTTGCTGTTACTACTGAAGGAGGATATCGAAAGCAAACTGAAAAAGATCACATCGGGTGTAACCTATGGCACACTGCTGGAAAGCAATTCGGATGTGTTGAAAGCCGAGATCATTAAAATTGACGAACAGGTCATCGAGCTTGAATCAGGCATAGATGCCGGGTTTAAAATGCTTGGAGATTATATCAACCTCGACTTGCCCGATGAGACATTGCTGAGCCTTCCCGATACTGTTATAAGTACTACCAATTATGACAACAGCCGCCCAGAGTTAAAGGCTTTTGATCTGAAGAAACAGCAACTGGATGTTTCCAAATCGTTGCTCGATGTCAAACTGATGCCGAAGGTTGCCGGCTTTGGTCAGGCTGGCTACGGACGCCCGGGACTGAATATGCTATCCAATACTTTTGACCCTTTTTACATGGTGGGATTAAAAGTGAGTTGGACCATTTGGGATTGGAGCCAAAGCAAGAACGAAAAACAATTGCTAGACATTAAAAGCGATGTCATCACCACCCAAAAAGATGCATTTAACCAGGGCATAAAAATATTGCTCGAAAAGAATATTGCCGACATTCAGAAGTACAAAGACCTTCTGGTAAAAGACAAAGAGGCGATCGCTTTAAGAGAGAAAATCGTGAAAGCTTATGCTTCGCAACTGGAGAATGGAGTGATCACATCAACAGAATATCTCACAGAACTGAATGCAAAAGCTCAAGCAGAGGTGAATATGAAATATCACAAAATATTACTGGCAAAAGCACAGATTGATTATTTAACAACAAAAGGAAAATTTTAAAAAGTCGGCAGTCAGCACTTCGAGAACCTCAGTGCCCGGTCTCCGTTGGCTGAGGCTCTCAAAGCCAACTTTAAATAATAAACATTGAACAGAACAATAAAATATTTTACAATGAAAAGTAAACTTATCATAATCTCAATGGCATTGCTTGCCGCATGCACGGGAAACAACAAAAAATCGGATGCTTATGGTACTTTCGAATCAACGGAAGTTACCATCTCAAGTGAGAGTGCCGGCAAACTGCTTTCATTCAAAATTGATGAAGGGCAAGAGATAAAGAAAGGCGACACTGTTGCTTTAGTTGATACCATTCAGCTATCGCTGAAACGCGACGCTCTTGTGGCGCAGATGAAGGCCGCTTCGGATAAAGCCGATTACATCACAGCCCAGATAAATGTGATTGAAGAACAGAAGAAAAATTCAGGAGTAGAAAAAGTCCGAATTGACAAGCTGTTTAAAGAAGGTGCCGCAACACAACAGCAGGTGGATAATATCAACGGCATCATTGCCGTCTATGACAAGCAGATATCATCCATTGAAACCACAAATGCACCGGTATTGAACGAAGTGGATGCTTATGAGAAACAAATTGCGCAATACAACGACCAGATCAAAAGGGCTTATATTATTGCCCCCGATGATGGCACTGTGCTGACAAAATATGCCGAAGAAAGCGAAGTGGTGACCACCGGCAAGGCACTTTTTAAATTCGCCGACCTGAGTTATATCTACCTCAGGGTTTATGTGAGCGGAGCACAATTATCGCAGGTGAAGCTCGGACAAAAAGTAAAAGTGTTGATAGATAAAGATGAAAAAACAAACACCGAAATTGAAGGAATAGTAAGCTGGATATCTTCTTCGGCAGAGTTTACTCCAAAAATTATTCAGACAAAAGAAGAACGCGTGAATTTGGTTTATGCTGTGAAGGTAAAAGTAAAGAACGACGGGACATTGAAGATCGGGATGCCGGGAGAGGTTAACTTTTAATGTAAAATGTAAAACAGAGAAATTTAAAATGTGAAATTAAAGAAGTCAGATGATATCCGTTGCAGTTAATAATGTTGATAAGAATTACGGCAAGGTACAAGCCCTGACGGATATTTCTTTTTCCGTGGAGAAAGGGGAATTGTTCGGCATTATTGGTCCCGATGGAGCAGGGAAAACCACATTGTTCAGAATACTTACCACATTACTTTTACCTTCTAAAGGCAGTGCTACTGTTGAGGGTTTTGATGTTGTGAAGGATTATAAAAAGATAAGGAAGATTGCCGGATATATGCCCGGAAAATTTTCTTTGTACCCGGATCTTTCAGTGCAGGAAAATCTCGAATTCTTTGCAACCATATTTGGAACAACCATTCAGGAGAATTATGAATTGGTAAAGGATATTTACTCTCAGATAGAACCTTTCAAAAACCGTCCGGCAGGTAAGCTTTCCGGTGGTATGAAGCAAAAGCTGGCATTGAGTTGCGCGATGATACACAAGCCAGATATCCTTTTTCTTGATGAACCCACCACCGGTGTTGATGCTGTTTCAAGAAAAGAGTTTTGGGAAATGCTTATTCGACTTAAGAATTCGGGAATTACAATTTTGGTTTCAACTCCGTATATGGATGAAGCAAGTCTTTGCGACAGGGTCGCCCTGATACAGAGCGGCCGCATTTTGGCAATCGATAAACCGGATGATATAACGAAGACCTTTACTAAAAAACTATTCGCAGTTAAAACCAGTAATAATTATCAACTGTTGAAAACGCTGCAGGAATATAGTAAAACCGGGAGTATTTATCCGTTTGGAGAGTACTTGCATTTTACTCCTTCTGAAAATAGTTTCACGAAAGAAGAACTTGAAGAATATCTAAGATCAAAAGGTTGTATGTCTGTTGAAATAAATACGCAGGAACCTACGATCGAAGATTGTTTTATGAATTTAATGGTAAACAATGTATAAAAAAAATTACACCGGGAAAAATATCTCCATGACGCTCTGTGCGTCCTCTGTGTAACTC
>Ga0224525_1000989_pt1 | contig 11163 bp, 9 predicted proteins | sample CFST100metaG_FD_179874 | JGI IMG/M metagenome (GOLD analysis project Ga0224525, IMG submission 179874) | Peat soil microbial communities from Stordalen Mire, Sweden - C.F.S.T100 | ecosystem: Environmental > Terrestrial > Soil > Wetlands > Peat | place: Sweden: Norrbotten County, Stordalen Mire...
GGGCTTGCGTCTGCCCATTGAAGACACCCCTCTCCCGCGGAGAGAGCGGTTCAAAGAAGAACAGGCGTCGGCAGCACTTTCCACATGTTTTTGCCTGCTTCTCAAAAAGAAACCGGCCAAGGTCCGGTTACCGCGCAATCCTCGCAAACGCACAAGGGCACGGGCAGGATACTCGTCATGGACGACGAAGATTTCATGAGGGAAATCATCGGTAAAATGCTCAGAGAAATGGGCTATATGGTCTTCAAAGCCGGCCACGGCCAAGAGGCTGTGCGGCTGTGCGCCGATGCAATGAAAAAAAACGAACCCTTTATCGCCGCGGTACTCGACCTGACCATTCCGGGCGGCATGGGCGGCAGGGAAACGGTGGTCGAGCTGCTTAAGGAATGTCCCGACATGCCCGTTTTCGCTTCAAGCGGTTTTTCGGAAGACCCTGTGATGGCGCGGCCGCGCGATTACGGGTTCGTTGACAGCATCAGGAAACCTTATCGGAAAAACGAACTGGCGGAAGTGCTGAACAGGAATATGAGGAAAAATGCTTGACTTGAAGGTAATTGTTTAAAATCTGATATTACTTTTTCCGTCCGACCTCACCTCTACACCCCGGTCCTTCGACTTCGCTCAGGACCACCCCTCTTCCCCTCTCCTATCGGAGAGGGGAAGGGGGAGAAAGGGTGAGGTCACCAAACGAGGAGTGTTTTCACCATGGAAATCCAAGAAGGAATGCTCTACAGCATCGTCACCATGCCCGCAACCATCTCGATCGACGGGATCAACGAAACCATCAGGGACTTTAACGAGACGTTCCTGGTCGACCACCCCGCACCTCTCGTGCTTTTGAAAATGAAAGGGGTTTTCCAGCTTAACAAGGCCGGACTCATGTTCATCGATAAAATGCACGAATCGATTGTAAAGGCCGAAGGGGAATTGGTTATAGCCGAAGTAAACGACGGGGTTGAAGCCATCCTGAAGCACCTGGGCGTGCACGACAGGGTCCCCGTTTTTAAAACGATCCTTGATTTCGAGAAAAACAGGGGCCTCGACCTGCCGGTCGACGTCGCGGAAGATGTTCCCGGTCCCGTTTCCGGGGCCACGCAACCTCCGGCCGACCGTCGGCTCCCGACGAGAGTCATGCTTATAGAACCGTCTCTCACGTCCCGAACCAATCTTCGGAACAACCTGAAAAAGCTATCCATTGCCAACATATCGGAAGCAAAGGACTGTTCCGAGGCAATGCGAATGATTCGGACGGGGTCGGACAAAATCGACGTCATCATAATAAACATCGCGGAAACCGGGATGCAGGGCGTGTCGTTCATTAAAAACCTGCGCGCTTGTTCGAACTGCGTCCAGTCGCGGTGTTTGCTATTCATGGCCGACTCCGCCGACACCGCGATCGTGCGCGAAGCGATGGACGCCGGCGCGCAGGAACGGATACCCGGAATAGGGACGGAAGAAGAACTGAGGAATTGTTTGATAATGAAATGAAGTTTTTATTCCATTGCCCGCGCAATGGCGAAAATGCCCTGGATCTCGCCTTTTGAATCACGATACAGCGTTGCGTTTCGCAGGGAAACCTCAAAGGGTTTCCAGAATCCGGCGTTTTTTTCAAGTGGTTGCATGCTCTTTTTTGGCACGGCGCCTTGGTTATCGCGCGCCTGAAAGAATCCATTGCGTTTGCCCTTTTTGCTCATGTGTTGTTTCCGGGAATACAGGGTATCGAATAGAATCCGGAAAGCTTTTCACAAAGCCTAGCCGGATCAAGCGTAGCGGCAAAGAATTGTCTGACAGCTACATAAAATCAAAATTAACCTCGATAAAATATTTGAATGATGAGCCTAACAGCCTGATTGAAAATGTTTTACCACCCTGTCTTGCGCCTCGAACAAGCAGAGGTTTCCTATCGGTTGAATCAGACCATTCACGTAGTTTTAAGCTGATTGTCCGTTCCATAAGAACTTTATGTGTTAAAATAACAAGGCATATTGATACTGTAAGTATATATTAATCAAGCCGTATGTTCTTTGGTAGATCATGACTACTGTTCACTGGTCCTTATTTTTTGACATGCCTCTCCAGCATTTTCGAAAGTTCAGATTTCCTGAATGGTTTACAAATACTCGCAGTAAAACCATGTTCCGTCGGCTTTTTCATGACCGGATCGTCAGCATAACCGCTGGCCACAAAAACAGGAATTTCCATATTTGTTTTCCTGATTTCTTCAACAGCGGCTTTTCCGCCTTATCTGCCCATGCCAGTTCTGAGCGATGTCGAAGGGACGGGCAGGATTCTTGGCGCCGGCTCTTGTATTATTCGGTCTTGTCTTTTAATTGCGCGAGAATTTATACATCGGGTAGGTCAGGGGCTCGTCTCCGGCCATCCATCAACGGCCCCTTTGGGGGCGACTTCAATTCAGGATGTGCCGATATCATAAGGTACGCTATTGCATGATTTGGACGTTTTGCCATTGACATTACATCGAATATGATGTATTATAATGAGGTGGATACCAAACCTTTGAAATGGCATGTTATTTATTACGAAGACTTCAAAGGATGTTCCGAAGTCTTCGATTTTGTAGAAAAGGGGAGGGACAGGGAAAAAGCTAAAATTCTTGCTTTGTTGGCCGTTCTTGAAGAGCAAGGCCCCCAACTTCCGCGCCCCTATGCCGATTTTCTTGTGGACGGGATTCATGAACTGAGGATTAAGCTCAGCGGAAACCAAGTCAGAATTCTTTACTTTTTCTGTTATCGAGATTTTATTATTTTGACAAATATTTTCGTAAAGACATCTGATAAAGTACCAGTTAAGGAAATCAACAAGGCGAAATTGCTTCGCGCCGATTTTCTCAGGCGTTTTAATGAACAATCGTTGAGGAGAACAACAAATGAAAACACTTAAATCGCATCTCAAAGAATCTCTCAAGAATGAGAAGTTCAAGGAATTGTTTGAAGATGAGAAAGAACTTCTTGATGTATCTTTGCAGTTGCAGGAAGAACGCAAGAGCGCAGGTCTTAGCCAAAAAGAGCTTGCCGAAGCTGCTCATTTGACACAACAACAGGTTTCGAAAGTTGAAAACGGGACAAATTGTAATATCATAACTTATCTCAAAGCAAGTCGTGCGGTTGGCTTAAGACTGAGGTTGGCTCGATCTCATACACGAAGGCATTTCGCAAAAGTGTAATTTTCATTTTATCTCATTTCTGCACCGGGTAGGCTTCGGCTGCAGGTATTTGTTTAGCATTGCCGAAAGTTCGGATTTCCTGAACGGTTTGCAGATGCTTGCCGTAAATCCGTACTCATAAGGAACCGTGAGAAAAAGAAACAACACTGCCGGCAAGATAGAGCGGTATGACTGCAATGTCCTTATACCGTGAGCAATTTTCGAGCGAGAGACGGATTCCATATCTGCTTTTGTGTTCGGACATGAAAACGGACATGCTTTGCATGGATCCCCGTTTACCGGACTTGACCTCGATAGGAATAATATCCGCGCCTTTTTGCAGCAGATAATCGACTTCGGCATTGCTTGAACGCGCTTCTCTGTGCCAGTAGTACAATTGACATGCGCTATCAGGCGCGCCGCCGGCACAGAGTTCCAATCCGGCAAAAATCTCCGCAATACTTCCTTTGTTAATGAATTCCACCATGGGATCTGTCAGGAGTTCACTCAATTCCAGACCGAGCAGGCGCTGGTGCAAGCCGAGATCCAGGGGAATGACCTTGAATTTTTTAGCATTAATCTGGGCGCCTAAAGGAATCCCGGTTCCGGAGGTATGATAAACTTTATGGATAAGGCCGGCCATTTCGAGCAGATCGAGCGCCTGTTTGTAGGCGGTCTGGGGGCCGGTATCTGCAATGCGCGCATAGGTGAATTTGCACCCGGCCTGCAACGCCGCGGATTTAAGCGTCTCGAAAAGTTTAAGTTGTGATATTCGTGTTTTGTACTTTGCGAAATCATCCTTAAAGGTTGCCAGCAATTCGTCGAGCGCACTCCGGCATTTAGACAAATCATTTTTCTCTTTATATAGTTTTACCACGGCCGGCATGCCGCCGACAATGCTGTAGGAGCGAAACAGATCCAGAAATTTTGCATGAAAAACAGGATCAACCGCGATTCCTTTCCCGGGTATTTTTAACAACGCCGCGCTTCCAGCGCCCGCTATAGCCACAATAAATTCTTTAAAAGTCATTGGATACATATAGAGCGAAGATATTCTGCCGACACCAAAGGAGGGAAGTTGCTCAAGTGCAAATTCAAGCAACGACCCTGCGGCCGCCTTTCGGACATCAAGTCCCTCAAACTTGACAATTTAGGGTCATAATAGCTATATTCCTCCTTGATTAAATAGCCATTTTTTCCATTTAAATTTCCCTGGAGAACCTATGAAAATATTTACTCGCTTCGCCGGTATTTCAGTTGCTTTGCTCCTACTACCGTCATGCGGTCACCACAAGCCATCCCGGACCAGCGCCGGTCAATGGGCGCCGTATATTTCCGGATACACCTCCGGCCTTATTTCGCATGAATCGACCATCATCGTCCGAATGACCAATGAGGCGGCACGGGACAATGAACTCAACAAGCCTTTAAAGCAATGCCCTTTCAGTTTTTCTCCGTCGATCAAAGGGACCGCGTTTTTCAAGGACCGAAGCACTATTGAATTCAGGCCCGACCGGAGATTAAAGGATAAACAGAACTACAAGGCATCATTCGATCTTTCCCGTTTCATTAAAGTCCCCAAGCAGTGCGCATCCTTTCCTTTTGAGTTCAGCGCCATGGAACAAATGATCGATATGCGCGTGGACGGGCTTGCGCCGATGAAGAGCGATGATTGCAGATGGCAACGGCTTTCCGGAACCCTTATTACCGCGGACGTCGAGGATGCCGGCGCGGTGGAAAAGACGCTTGAAATCCGCCGGGAATCGAAAACCCTTGCTATACGGTGGGAGCATGCGGAAGACCGGTGCAGGCATTCGTTTACCATCGACAGCATCGAGCGCCGGGAAAAACCGTCGGCCGTGGAACTTTCCTGGAACGGTTCGGGCATAAACGCGCGGCAGCAAAGTTCGCAGCAGGTCAATATACCGGCCATCGATGAATTTTCCGTCCTGGAGGCCAAATGCATTCCCGGCGGCGAACAACGCATCATCATCAGGTTTTCCGATCCGCTTGAGCGCAACCAGAACCTGGCCGGGATCATCCAGGTGCCGGGCGACGACAATCCGCGCTACGCGATCGAAAACAATGAAATCCACATCTACCCCTCCACACACCTTGCCGGAACCATCGACATCGCGGTTAACCCGGGTGTGCGGAACATCGCGGGAAAAAAATATAAGGAAACCACGGCGGTGCGCGTAACCATCGAAAGCATCAAACCACAAGTCCGCTTCGCCGGCAAAGGCGTCATCATTCCCACCAGCGCCAACGCCGTGATACCCATCGAGGCTGTCAACCTGAAAGCAATCGACGTAAGGGCCATCAGGATTTACCGGAACAATATACCGCAATTCCTCCAGGTCAACGATCTTGCCGGCGCGCAGGAGCTCACGCGCGTGGGAAGCGCCGTGTGGCATAAAATCGTCCCTATAAACTTCACCGCCGACATGCGTGACCGCTGGGTCCATTGCGGATTCGATCTTTCTCCTCTCTTATCCGCCGAGCCCAACGCCTTGTATCGCATTGAACTCAGGTTTTCAAAAAAATACGCGGCCTATCCCTGCTCCGGGGCGGACACGGCAATAGATAACTCCGACGACAATACGTGGACGCTGGAGGAAGAGGAGGGGGGTTCCGATGATTCCTATGAGGATTCCTATAATTATTATAACGAATACGAGGGTGATAACGGCGAAAACAGCTGGCAACGGCGCGACGATCCGTGCAGCAACCGTTATTACCTGCAATATGGCGGAACATTCTACAGCCCCGCGGCGGCGCGAAATGTGCTTATTTCCGATATCGGGCTTATCGCCAAGATAGGCGGCCCCGACACGATGTTCATTACAACAACGAACATAAAAACCGCCCAGCCTTACACTGGGGTCAATGTGAAGGTCTTGAATTATCAGTACCGGATCATCGGCGAGGCGGTCAGCGACGGCAGCGGCCTGTGTTCCGCGCCTTTGCGCGGCAAACCTTATCTGGTAACGGCTGAAAGCGGAAAACAATGCGGCTATTTACGGGTCGATGAAGGATCGGCTTTGCAAATAAGCCACTTTGACGTCGGCGGCGCATCAGTCCCCAAAGGACTCAAAGGCTTCCTCTACGGAGAACGCGGCGTATGGCGGCCGGGCGATTCCCTGTTTTTGACCTTCGTGCTTGAGGATAAAACCCACCGTCTTCCCAAAGACCATCCGGTCACGCTCGAACTTATCAATCCGCGCGGGCAGACGATTCAAACCATTACCCGCACCACGTCAATTGATCATTTTTATTCATTCGCCACAGCCACCCCGCCCGACGCTCCCACCGGCGTCTATAACGCGCGTGTCAAAGTCGGCGGCGCCGTGTTTGAAAGCGGCCTCAAAATAGAGACCGTCATGCCCAACAGGCTCAAGGTAAACCTCGATTTCGGCTCGGATACGATCTTTATCGACCGTAAAGCGGCAAGCGGAAAACTATCCACGCGCTGGCTGAGCGGAGCCGTTGCGCACGATTTGAAGGCCGACGTTGAACTGAGGCTCGAACCGGCGGCAACGACCTTTTCAAAATTCAAGGAGTATCGTTTTGATGATCCGGTTCGGCAATTCGGTTTTGAACCCCAGATGATTTTCGAAGGAAAAGTGGACGCCGGCGGGTCCGCGTCCATTTCGCTGCCGGCAACCGAGTCTAATCCGCAGGGCATGCTTTCGGCAACGTTCAAGTCCCGCGTGTTCGAACCGGGCGGCGCATTCAGCGTGGACCGGCGAACGATGCCCTTTTCGCCGTTTTCCCGCTACATCGGCATCAAACTGCCCAAACCCGACGTTCCATGGGGGGCGTTCTGCACGGATTCGCAGCATAGCGTTTCAATCGCAACCGTTTCGGCGCATGGCATACCGGTAGCGGTAAAAAATATCAGGCTCCAACTTTTCAAAGTCGATTGGCGGTGGTGGTGGGAGCAAGGCGACCGTAACCTCGCCGATTTCATAGCCTCGCCCGAGCATAAACCCGTCGCATCGGCCGTTATCTCGACGGTCAATGGACTGGCGACCTGGTCGTTCAGCGTGTCTCATAATAATTGGGGGAGATATTTGCTCAGGGCCCAGGACCTTGACGGCGGACACGCCACCGGGGAATTTCTGTATGTGGACTGGGCCGACGGATACCCGCGCGGCGCTTCCGAAGCGCCCGGCGGCGCCTCGGTGCTTTCATTTACATCCGATAAAAACGAATACACGGTTGGTGAAAAAGCAATGCTGACCATATCCGGAGGCGGCGCCTCGGCGCAGATCCTAATTTCAATTGAAAACGGCAGTACCGTTCAAAAACAATTCTGGGTGCGCGGATCGGCGAAACAGACAAGCGTGCCCATCGACATTACCGGAGATATGGCCCCCACCGCCTATGTTTACGCAACGCTTCTCCAGCCCCACGGCCAGACCCAGAACGACCTGCCGATCAGGATGTACGGGGTTATCGCCCTGCGCGTCGTGGATCCCGCCACGAAGCTTTCGCCCACGCTTACGGCCCCCGACGTCTTGCGTCCGGGCGAAAAGGCGCTTGTCAAGGTCTCGGAATCCAAGGGCAGACCCATGGCCTATACGTTGGCGGTTGTCGACGAAGGGCTATTGGACCTGACCCGCTTTAAAACCCCGGACTTATGGAACTTTTTTTACCAGCGCGAGGCGCTCGGCGTTCGCACCTGGGATCTGTTCGACCTGGTGAGCGGGGCTTACGGAGCGCAGCTTGAGCGTATCCTTTCGATAGGCGGAGACCAGGGGCTTTCCGCCCCCGGACAAAAGCGCGGGAATCGTTTCCCGCCCATGGTGCGATTCATAGGACCTTGTCGCCTGAAGGCCGGGGAAACCGCTGAGCATCATATTGACGTGCCGCAGTACGTGGGATCGGTGCGCGTCATGGTGGTGGCCGGTGAAAACGGGGCCTACGGCAGCGCCGAGCGCGCCGTTGCGGTGCGCAACCCGCTCATGGTGCTGGCGACCCTACCGCGTGTTTTAGGCCCTTCCGAAACCACGCGTCTGCCGGTGTCGGTATTCGCGATGGAGAAACATGTCCATAACGTACAGGTGACCGTTTCGGTTTCGGGCAAAGCGCGGCTTACGGGCGCCGCGACAAAATCTCTTACGTTCAAAGAACCGGGCGACGAGCTTGTGGCCTTCGACCTGACGGCGTTACCGGCAACGGGACAAGCCCATGTGCTTATTGAAGCCTCCGGTCATGGCGAGAAAGCGCGCCAGGATATCGATATAGAGATCCGCAACCCCAACCTTCCCGTGGTAAGCGTCATCGACACCCTGCTTGCCGCCAGGCGGCAGTGGCGCTGCGCCTATACGCTTCCCGGCATAGAGGGAACAAACAGCGCACTCGTGGAAATTTCGCGCATGACCCCGCTTGACCTCGGAAAAAGGCTTGAATACCTTATTTCCTATCCGCATGGATGCGTTGAGCAAACGACCTCCGCGGTTTTTCCGCAGCTTTTTTTAGGCGCTCTGGTTGATCTCCCCGCCGAGCGGAAACACGAAATCCAGCAGAACGTCCAGGCCGGGATCATTCGAATGCAAAGTTTCCAATGCGGGTCCGGGGGCTTCAGTTATTGGCCGGGGTACGGCGACGCCGACGCCTGGGCCTCGTCCTATGCAGGCCACTTTTTGACGGAAGCGAAACTGGCGGGCTATTCGCTGCCCGATGGCCTGCAGGAACGCTGGATCCGTTTTCAGCAGCGCGCGGCCAACGAATGGAACGGCTCCGAGGGTTGGGCGAGGCTGACGCAAAGCTACCGGCTGTATACCCTGGCGCTCGCCCAGAAACCGGAGCTGGGGGCCATGAACCGGCTGCGCGAATTCCCCAAACTCGAAATCGCGGCCCGCTGGCGTCTGGCCGCCGCCTACCAGCTCGCTGGACAGCATGACATCGCCATGGCGCTTATCGCGAACGTTCCCGGGACCGTGGAACCCTATCGGGAACTAGGACAAACCTTCGGGTCGGACCTCCGGGACAACGCGATGATCCTGGAAACGATGACTCTTTGTAAAGACCAAACCAACGCGGCCCGGCTCGCCCAAAAAATCGGCGAACAGGTGGGTTCCAGCCAATGGATGAGTACCCAGACAACGGCATACGCGCTTCTTGCCCTGTCTAAATTCCTTGGATCGTCCGGAACGTCCGGAACAATCAACTGTTCGCTGCATCCGCAAGGCGAAAAAGAGCTGTCTCTAGTCACCAGCGCCGCGGTCCTGCAGCAGAAACTTGCCATCGGGCCCGACATGCTCCAAGGGACCCTGGACGTGACCAACCACGCAACCACCGGCGTGGCCTACGTGCGCCTTATCCTCAAGGGCACGCCCCTTGCCGGCCATGAGAGCATCGTCAATCAGGGAATAAGCATGCAGGTGGAATACGAAACCAAAAACGGACAACCGCTCAACCCGCTTGCCGTTGAACAGGGAACGGATTTTATCGCCACGGTTACCTTGACCGCGCCGCCCGCCGCCGGATCAATCGACCGGGTGGCCCTTACACAGGTTTTCCCGTCGGGCTGGGAAATCCGCAACATGCGGTTCGAACAGTTGTCCGAAAAGGAAAGCGGCTATGAATACCGCGACATTCGCGATGACCGCGTGTTTACGTATTGTTCGCTTAGTCCGCAATCCGTTAACCATTACAGAATCGAGCTCAATGCCGCCTATGTTGGCAAGTATTATCTGCCGGCGATCTATGCCTCCGCGATGTACGACGAAACGATTAACGCGGTTGTACCGGGAAAATGGGTTGAAGTAAAGGAGCCGGTGAAATAGTCTGAATTATGATTAACCGGATTAAAGGATGATAGGATTAAAAAATAAAAATTTTAAACTCTTCTTCGGGCTTTTTTGCGCCGCGCTGATGGCATGGACATTCTGGCCCAGGCATCTTTTCAACGACCCGTGGTCGTTCGTCCTTGAGGACAAAAACGGCGGTCTTTTAGGGGCGCGCATCGCGGCCGACGGACAATGGCGGTTTCCTCCGGGACGGGCGCTTTCACAAAAATTCGTCAGAGCCCTGACGCTCTATGAAGACAAACGGTTCTGGCTGCATCCCGGAATCGACCCGCTTGCGGGCTTGCGGGCTTTTTATTCCAATATTCATAACCGCAAAATCGTAAGCGGCGCGAGTACCATCCCGATGCAGGTTGTCCGCTTATCCCGCTATGGAAAGGCTCGGACGATTCAGGAAAAATGCATCGAAGTCGCCCTCGCGATACGGCTTTCCCTGACCGCCCGGAAAAAGACCGTTTTGTCGCTTTATGCCTCGCATGCGCCGTTCGGCGGAAACGTCGTGGGGCTTGAGGCCGCGTCGTGGAGGTATTTCGGCAGAAGCCCCGATAAGCTATCGTGGGCGGAGGCCGCCACGCTGGCCGTGCTGCCCAACAATCCTTCGCTTATCCATCCGGGGCGCAACCGTATATTTCTTCTGTATAAGCGCAATACGCTGCTCAAAAAATTATATGCTCATGGCGCGATGGATTCCCTTGGGCTCGCGGCGTCCGTTGCCGAACCGCTTGTCGGGCAGCCGCTCAGACTTCCCGATTACGCGCCGCACCTCCTCGAACGCGCGTACGCGGCATCGCGTCGGTCGAAGGCCGCCGATTATCGCATTAAATCAACAATCGATTGCGCTTTACAGGAGCGTGTTATCGATATTGTCAAACGACGCCATGCCGCGCTCGCCGCCGGCGGCATCCATAACATGGCGGCGCTTGTACTCAGCGTGAATAGCGGCGAAGCGCGGGCCTATGTGGGAAACGCGGGTCTCGAAGATACCGCGCGGGGCCGTTACGGCAACGACGTCGACGTTATAACCGCGCCCCGCAGCACCGGCAGCGTTCTCAAGCCGCTCCTGTACGCGGGCATGCTTGACGCGGGAGCCCTTTTGCCGACGACGCTTATTCCCGACATTCCCACGAGCATCGGAGGTTTTTCCCCGCAAAATTTTTGCCGCTCCTACGAAGGCGCGGTACC
>Ga0224525_1000990_pt1 | contig 11157 bp, 7 predicted proteins | sample CFST100metaG_FD_179874 | JGI IMG/M metagenome (GOLD analysis project Ga0224525, IMG submission 179874) | Peat soil microbial communities from Stordalen Mire, Sweden - C.F.S.T100 | ecosystem: Environmental > Terrestrial > Soil > Wetlands > Peat | place: Sweden: Norrbotten County, Stordalen Mire...
AAGGTTGGCTAGACCCGGATGGAAATCGGGTTGATAGTGCAAAGGCACAAGCCAGCTTTACTGCGAGCCTGATGGGGCAAGCAGTTGCGAAAGCAGAACTTAGTGATCCGACTTTTGATTGTAGTATCGAAGAAGCTCAACAGATAAAAGCTACTCTGGGGATAACAGGCTAGTCGCGCCCAAGCGTCCATAGCGACGGCGCGGTTCGGCACCTCGATGTCGGCTCATCTCATCCTGGGGGTGAAGAAGCTCCCAAGGGTTTGGCTGTTCGCCAATTAAAGAGGTACGCGAGCTGGGTTCAAACCGTCGTGAGACAGGTTGGACTCCTATCCGCTGCAGGCGTGGAAATTTGAGGAGGGTCTTCTTTAGTACGAGAGGACCGAGAAGAGTAGACCTCTGGTGTACCAGTTGTTCCGCCAGGAGCATCGCTGGGTAGCTAAGTCTATAAGAGATAAGCGCTGAAAGCATCTAAGCACGAAACTCGCTCCAAGATTAGATTTCGTCATAGACTCCTGGAAGATGACCAGGTTGATAGGGCGCAGGTGGAAGCATGGCAACGTGTTAAGCCGAGCGCTACTAATAAGTCAATGTTTTTTTAATGCACAATTGTAATCCGCAAGGATTGTAGTTGAAACGTTTAACCGGCAATTAATGATTGCCAAAACTCCTGTATGTTTTTCCCTCTAGATTCATTTTGTCATTCCGAGGAGCGCATTTGGCGACGAGGAATCTGTGAACAATACTATGCAAACATAATCTTATTATAAAGATAACGTTATTAGCATATTAGCCAGTTTACAGATCCCTCAGCCGATTACGGCTTTCGGGATGACAGTATAAAGTTCTATATTTAAAAATATAAAGTATATTTTTTCCGGTGATTTTAGCGACGAGGAAATACCTGATCCCATCCCGAACTCAGAAGTCAAGCTCGCCCGCGCCAATGGTACTTACCCCGTACGGGGTTGGGAGAGTAGGTCGTTGCCGGTTTTTTTGTGCCTAAAAAAGGCTTGACATATTTAATAAAGTATGCTATCGTTCACATTTGCCATCTAAATATTTTAGAGAAGCACATTTTGACAATTAAATACTAAAACAAAAAATCTAATTCCGGAGGATTATAATGGAAACTGCAGTCGCATCTTATAGAAATAGTAGAACAGGATACACATTGCCCAAAGACTTGACCTTTGAAAGCCTTTTGATAAGTAAAAAATATAATTTTACTCCCAAAGGTCCCGGCGAAACTGAATGCTTCGGATATTACCTTTCCAAACGAGTAAAGGGAGAAGGGGAGATAAATGAACTTCTAAGCGATGCAAAGATTTTTTTCAAAAATATTTCTCAAGTCAATATATCTCCTTATTGGAGTGAAGCTTACCAGTATGCATGATTGATAGTTGAAATAATTGGCTTTGGAATAACCGAAGAAGACGATTTTTGTATAGCCATTGAAGGAGAAACTGGAAAAAGCTCAGAAGTTTTACAAGAAAGTTTTGCAAAAGAAATCGAAGAGTTAACCAAAAAAGTAGATCCTGAAAAAATAGAAAGAATAAAAAAGCGGTAGCAGAATACAAACAAGGAAAACGAGTTTTGATTATTTCAGGAGCTTTCCATGAAAATCAAGGCTTCACTCTTGGACTTACTGTCATTGATCAACTATCCCTTTATGGAGTTGGCACTGGAATATACAGGGTTATTACAGTAGAAGAAGCAGAGCAATTCAAAAATAGTCCATATTGTAATAATAAGGACACCATAACAATTATTCTGGAACTTATGGGATTAGAATGAATCATTAAAACGAAATAGCATCTAATAAAGGGCGCTGGAAATAATTTTCTTTGCCCTTTCACTTTTTCCAAACCCACAAATCATTTTGCGGTTTTGGAAAAGTCTTTAAGCGAAAGTTTGAAGGGGCTATGATTGGTTGTAGGTCTATCAGGTTTTCTTATCCATTTTTTAGACTTAATTATAGCTTTACTATAAGAGTGAATAAAACTATAATTAAGCCTAAAAAAGGTGAAATATATTAAAAAAATCATTGAATGAAAATAAAAACAAAATAGAAGGAGAGATAAGATGGGCATAATAGTTAGTGCAATGGTAGGGGTAACTGGATTTTGTATCGGTTTATTTGCTTATTATCTTTTTGATAATAGCCCTGGGATGGGAATTGCATTTGCAGTGATTACAACACATTTTGTCGACAAGCTTTTTGAAAGTGTTTAAAAAGAGAGGTATATTATCAAAAACTTTAGATCAAAATCAGATACCGGTATTCCTTAAAATTTTTTGGACAGATATCTGTCCACTTTTTCCAAACCCACAAACCATTTGTAGTTTTGGAAAAGTCTTTAAGCGGAAGTTTGAAGGCGGTTATGATAAGAATAGGAATTGATAAAAAACAGCGGATGAAGGTTCGCTGTTTTTTGGGTTAGAGGTCTGACCTTTCAGATGTTCAAAAAGGTCAGTCCTCGGGATCTGGAATTACGATTAAATGCTGTTAACGAGGTCCGACCTCTTGGAACATCTGAAAGGTCGCACCTCTCGCCGCACCTCATCTCAGTTTATTTGACCATATTTTTTAAAAATATATAATTAAGTCATAATCATAAAAATAAAAACAGATGAATGGCTTCAGACGTTTCTTAAAAAAACTTTTTATAGTTATTATTCTGCTGTCAATTGCCGGCGGATTGGTCTATCTTGTTACCAGACCGAAGCCGAATTTGTGTTTGGATGGAAAGCAGGATAATGGCGAAACGGGAATCGATTGCGGGGGGTTTTGCGAGAAGGTGTGTCTCAATACGGATAAGCCTCCGACAGCGCAAACCATAAAAATCAATTGGGCGAAATTTGTGGAAGACGGAAGAAATAATTATGACTTTGTGGCCAGCATTTCCAACGACAATGAGAAATTCGGGGTTGCAAGTGCCGATTATGAATTCACTTATTATGACGAAAGTGGAAATGCTATCGGAACCAAAACGGGAGTTACTTCCATAATGCCTAAGGGGACATCAAACGGTGCAACAACAGGCGAAGAATCGGTAAAATATTTGATAGAAGACAATGTTGCTTCGAAGGTTCGGCCTTCCAGTGTCCAATTGAAGCTTTCAAATTATAAATGGGAAGAACTGACCAGCCAAAAAGATCTTGATAATCTGAATAAAAATATCGTTCAAATCTTAGAAAAAAGCTTTGAGAAAGATAACGACTTAAAAATCTACATGGCAAAGGGTGTCACTAAGAATACTTCCATGTATGATTTTGACAAAGTCGATATAAATATAGTGGTGTTCGGCAAAAACGATGAAGTTCTGGCGGTGGCAAAAACGGATCAGCTCACTATGAATGCTGGAAACGGATGGGGCTTCAGTGTTGCTTTTCCGAATTTGAATGTAGATAAAAGCGAGATAACGAAAGTGGATTATGATACAGAGACGAATGTTTTTGATTCGAAAAATTTTGTACAGGAATATAGGACAAATTGATAACAAAATGCAATATATCCCGCGTACAAACAGCCGAGGTCGTTTTGCGCCGCCACTCTCAAGAGCAGGGCTGGCTCATTCTACTTTATCAATCTCATGAACTTCTTTCCTGCGATAAAACCCACATTTTGTCATTCCGGAGCGGAGTAATCCTTTGGATACCGCCAGTCTGATAAGAATATGGGGGGTAAGTATTCGTTCCCCTCACCCCCCCTCTCCCGTTGGGAGAGGGGGGGGTAATACGAATGCTCATAATAAAAATTTCTGAAATATTATATTTGAATAGGTAAATTCCTAAGCCATAAAACTCTTGAAATGAATTTTTATTACATACGAAAAATAGATAAAACACTTTTTTTTGCGGTTCTACTGCTTGTGGTGATAGGCCTTATCACTATTTTCAGTGTTTCTTATAGTGGGGAAACGGCGAATTTCTTGAATTTCAGAAAGCAGATTTTTTTCGCCCTCATCGGCCTTTTTGGAATGTTTTTTGCCGCATCTGTGGATTACAGGATGCTGAAAAATTATTCAGGGCTTTTTTATGCGATCATTTTTTTCCTTTTGGGGGCGGTTCTTGTTTGGGGCAAGCTGACGCGCGGGACGGCAGGCTGGTTCAATTTCGGATATTTCAGCCTCCAGCCCGCCGAATTTGCGAAAATCGTCTTGATAATAGTTCTTGCAAAATGCCTTTCCGATCTGGGCAACTATTCACATACGACTAAAAAAATCCTCGTTTCGGGAACATATGTCGCCCTTCCGGTACTCTTAATCTTGCTTCAGCCGGACTTGGGAAGCGCGCTCGTGATCATGTTCATCTGGTTCGGACTTTTGTGCATGTTCGGCCTCAAAAAAAAACAGCTTGCATTTTTTTTGATTATGGGGATCATGGTTTCAAGCGTCAGCTGGGTTTTTGTACTCAAAGACTATCAGAAGGCCAGAATTATGACTTTTGTTGCTCCTCAGTCTGATCCTTTGGGCCGGGGATACAATGTTCTTCAATCTATGGTCGCCATCGGCTCGGGAAGTTTTTGGGGCAAAGGCTTGGGACATGGGTCGCAAAGCCAGCTCAATTTTCTTCCTGAAAAACATACTGATTTTATTTTTGCCGTGATTGCAGAGGAAATGGGATTCATAGGCGGCGCGCTGGTTCTTCTTCTTTTTGCAGTGATTTTCTATCGGCTTTTTGTGATTGCCGACGAAGCGCAGGATAATTTCGGGAAACTGATGGTGCTTGGAACGGTTTTTATGCTCGTGTTTCACATGACAGTAAATATCGGAATGAACATGGGAATCATGCCCGTTACCGGAATTCCGCTTCCATTCGTAAGTTATGGCGGGAGCTCTCTAATCGCATTTTCGATTATGATCGGAATAGTCCAAAGTGTTTATATAAACGGCAGAAGATATAGGTTTGAAAGAGGAGAGGAAGATAATATATCTTGATAACAAAAGTGCAACGCACCCCGCATATAAACAGCTAATGCTGTTTTGCGCCACCCCTCTCAAGAGGGGAATCTAAATACGCGATGTACTATTATTGTAAATCATTAGTTATAAGTTGTTTAGCAATCCACGCCTTAATTATTGACTTAATATTTCCAGGATGTATAATGGATACATACAATTCAAGAAAAAAGGGTGATTACATTTTTAATGGCGCCCTTTTTCTTTTGTTCGTATGTCTTATTTCCTGAAAATGACGGGTGATAGTTTATCGGAAATAAACGGATGATTTTATCAATAAAGAAATGTTATGTTAGAGACTAAAAGTCGGAAACTTACGGGAATTATTGCCACAATGGTCGTTTCTCTGGTAGTTTTTGCGAATATAAGCGCGGCATCCGCGTCTGAAATCACCTCGAAAAAAATGGTTGAACTCACCAACCAGTCAAGAGTCGACGCAGGATTGAACCCTCTGGATGTCAATTCAAAATTGATGCTGGCTGCCCAGCGGAAAGCCGATGATATGTTTGCCAATCAGTATTTTGAACATATCAGTCCCGATGGAGTGACTCCGTGGCACTGGTTCAACATGGTGGGATATGATTATACTTATGCCGCTGAAAACCTTGCCATAGATTTTACTACGGCTGAAGGAACTCACAGCGCTCTTATGAAAAGTACGGGACACAGGGAAAATATTCTTGGAGCGAATTATGAAGACATCGGAATCGCCGCCGTTTCCGGCAACTTCAATGGAAAAGAAAGCACTATAGTGGTTGAAGAATTCGGTGCTTCAAAAAATCGGGAGCAGAAGGGAGATAATGACGCTTTCTATGAAACGTCGACCCGGCAAAACGATCAAAATAACCCTGTTATAGAAGTTTCAAAAGCGAATGTTGAAGCGGGTTGTGGACAAAATTGCGGTTTGAAGCAGGAAAACAAAGAAGAATCTTATGGAAAAATTATTCCTGAAATATACTCGATCAGGGATCAGAGATCTTTGAAAAAAGTTTATGCCGAAAATATTTATTGGAAAAATGCAGATAAAGATGGTTGTAGCTTTCTTGATTCCAGCAAGGCCAGGCTTAAATCTCTGCTAAAAGGCTGGACAAATGGAAATTGTTGCAGTGCCGGCAGACAGGGAAAATAAAGATTGAAAAGAAAATCAGAGACCGCGAGGCCTCTATTTTTTTCGAAATAATTTATTTTATGCAGCGTCATCTCCTGAGGTGATCCGAGAGACCTTAGTCTGTCTCGCACAGGATCGGGATCCTTCGGAGTACCTCAGGATAACAGACGACGATTAGTCATTTTTTGCTTGTGGATAAGTTTATTGACTATTTGTCAATTTGTTATAGACTGTAATCAATGAAAATCCAGCGGGGGAGCTAGTGGTTGAAGTGCTACTTTTTAGATAGTACGAGTAATCATAGAGAAAGGGCGTCCAACAAGAATTCATTTTTGAGTTTGTGGTGGATGTTTTTTGTTTTGAGAATGGCTCGTTGATAGATTTGATTTATGGATTGAAACTATGGACATCAAGCAAAAAATGAATTCTTGCTTTTTACACTTCGTCGGTCAAGATGACAGATGAGAGATTAATCAATAATCGTTCAAAAAATGGAAAAGGATATCGAGAGACGACAGGAAAGCGGAATAGACAAGATCATAAGCAATGGCGAACCTTCCATTCCGGATCAGAAAGCTAAACAAAAACCATCTCTATTTAAAAAAAGGTTAAGATCGGTGTGTATATTTTTTCTAGTGCTGCTTGTTTGGGTGGCTATATTACAGTATCTGTCGGCGGAAAAATATGAGGCCGTGGTGAATGTCATAGGAGAAAACGGCGAGATGAAAACAAATCCTTTGACGGACAAACTCGACTATGGCGACCTGCCAAAAGGTAATTCTTCCATGAGAATGATCACTATAAAAAATAAAGGAAGATCCAATATATATGTAAAGATCATAAAAACGGGGGAAATTGCCGATTTATTGGAAATAAACAAGAATAATTTCATCCTTCACCCCGGTGAAGAAGACAAGATTGAACTCTCAATCCGAGTTCCGGCAAATGCAGGACAGAAAAAATATGATGGAGCCATAATAATCTTTAAATTTCCAAAAATATTTTAAAAAAATGAACAAGAAAATAAAATCAATCATCAATATTGTTGACAATCAGGTGGAGTGTGGTAAAGTTGTTGGAAAGACCGTCAGTTGGGACGGGAAATCCTTTAAGATTTCGAAACAAAATCCATCACAACGATCAGACTGGTGTGTTTGATTGTATTTTTCTTTTTAAAAAACAGGCAAGATCCAGCCAAACATATAATTTATAAATCAAAATTAATATGTCCATTAAAATCATAATCAAAAAAACGGCAGCCTTCATGTGCATATGGGGAATGGTTGCCATAACTAACGTTCCGCTTGTAAGCGCTTATGAGGCGCATGTCATGAATGTTACCGCTACCATTGTTGATGATAGCGTGTCTATCGGTCCGTCGGGAGATAAATTTTGCAATGATGGAAAATTGAAAATTGATTTAAAAACAGATCTGGCAGGAGCGAGCATTTATTATACTATCGACGGAACCGCTCCAAAATGCCAAACGAACGGAACTTTATACTCCGCGCCTTTTGCGCTCTCAGTAAGCAAAACCGTCAAAGCGGTTTCTTGCCATGACTCTATACAAAGTTTGATCATGTCCAGAAACTTTAATGTTTCAAGCGACTATTGTGACAATTCTTCAATAAAAATCAACAAGGTGTTCTACAACACGGACAAGGCTCACATGGCCACAACTTGCCCCAATGAAAACGAATGGGTTGAGCTTTATAACCCTACGGCCGGTGCAATCAACATAAAAGGCTGGAAAATTTGTGACGGACAGGCTTGCGATGTTTTGAGTTCCAAAGATTTATCGATTCCATCCAAAGGATATGCAGTCATAACTGACAAAGAGGCCACGTGGCAATTTTGGAATATTCCCAGCTATGCGATCAAGATCGTTTTGAACAGCGAGATCGGAGATGGCCTGACCAATACCGCTGATATGGTTGAGATCAAGGATGCGGCCGGCAAGATAATCGACGAGACAAACTGGGGAACTCCCAGCGCTTCTTGGGCAAATTATAATTCAGGCGTATGGAACCCGGGATTCGGCATGGCCGCGGAAGGAAGCATTTTTGCACGGATTACCAACGGTTATGATACCGACAAGATGACTGACTGGACAGTCTCCGCTTTGCCATCAGTCACTCTGGTTTATCCCAATGGTGGCGAAACCCTGACAGGGGGAAAGACCTATACGATAAAATGGACGGCAGCGAGCGGCAAGAGCGTGCTGAGTATGGATTTGTATTACTCGAATGACAGTGGAAAGACCTGGGTGAATATAGTTAATAATACTGAAAATGACGGAGCTTATGAGTGGAAAGTTCCATTGACGCTTAACAACAGCAATGAAGCCAGTCGTTGTGTTACTGCGTCTAAAAAGGCCAAGATCAAAGTCGTCGCTACCGATTATGCCAGAAATTTCATGTTCAGCAATTTTGACATAAGCAATAGTGATTTTTACCCTGCTATTGATTTGAGTCTTCTTAACACTGAAGAGCAAAATCTTCTGAAGACTATGGATACAACCGGAATGAATATTATTAATTCCGGCAGTATAGATATCATGACTTTGATCTCGACAGAAGTTTCTACTGACAGCGGTGACACAAGTGATACGAGCAAGAGTCCTGTAGACACCGGTTCACAATCAAAATCCAGCGAAATGCTTGGCAAGGACGACAAGGACTATCTTTTGAGTGAAAATGAAGAAAAAGACGCCGGCAAAGATGCTGATGACAAAGATGACATTTCTCAATCTGGAGTCAATGAAATATCATCCACATCCGCTTCTGTATCGACTGAAACGGCAGCAGGTACTGTAACAACTACAACCGTAAAAACTGCAAGTGAAAACGGCAGCAGCACGGCCGTTTCTACCGCCATCATAAATACGGAAAATGCCGCATTAATCGGAACGGCGATTCAAAGCGCCGCAACTTCCGCAGATAGTATCAAGACAGAAAATAAGGTTTCCGATAATCTGCAAGCAGCGCAAATAACAAAAACCGCTTCGGAAGGGTTATCTATAACATCCGACAAAGACGCAATAATTGAATTTAATTTGAACGCCTAAACATATGACATTAAAAACACAAAAAATTAAGGCCATTTCTCTGTTAATATTCTTTATGGCGCTCAGCGGTTTATATACTTTTCAAACCCAAAAAGATGTTTTCAGTGAGAGCTTGCCGATTGTCGTCAATCAGTTTCATTTGGAGTTTGGAAATGTTTTTCCGGGACAGGAAGCGCAAAAAACTTTCACGGTTTCATATTCCGGCGTCGGCAACGGGAAATATACTATTGAAAAGAAGTATAAGCCCAAGCCGAACGCAATCGTTCCTTGCGGATATAGCGGAACTATCAGTGATTATTGTCAGGAGCATCATGACGATCTGGTACGATGCTATCGTTATTTATGTCCATTCATCGATGTGTCCAGCAAAGAAGGCGAAGGCGACGTGATGACAGGCGCTTCGGTAAGTGCTACTGATCTGACCGACATTTGGACAGTTTTTTTGAAGACTCCGGCAATCACTGGAAAAGTGGCGCAGGATTATAATGGCAGCATAGTTTCTGAAAGCGGCGACTATGGGTGTGACCTTTCTTTCAATGTGGACGCTTCTTCGAAGCCGATCTGTGGGAATGGAAAACTGGAGGCCGGTGAAGAATGTGATGACGGAAACAAAATCGATAACGATGAATGTTCTAGCGCTTGCAAGATCAATAAGGGGTCGATTTCCGGATGTAAATATAATGATAAGAATAAGAATGGAAAAATCGATTGCGGTGAAGAGAAGATGAGCGGCTGGGAAGTCCAGCTCGTTAGATGTCCTTATTCTCCGCTGGCAATCGGAACTTCGACTTTCAATAAGAAAACTTCTATAAATTTGAATCCAGCTCCGGGATTAGTAGGCTTTTGCTCGGTGTCGGCCACAACCAAGACTGGCGCAGATGGATGCTACAGTTTTGCCAATTTAGATCCGGGAGACTATGGTGTGAATGAAATTGGTGAAAGTGGTTGGAGCCAGACTTTGCCTTCAAGCGACAGTTATTATTATTTCAACTTGACCGCGGGCAAGGATATAAAAGATGTGAATTTCCTGAACTATCAAGAGCCCACTCCGCCACCGGCACCGGTTTGTGGAAACAGTAAAGTTGAGAACGGAGAAGAGTGTGATGATGGAAACAAGGTCGATAATGATGGATGCTCAAATGCCTGCAAAATAAACACGGGATCGATTTCCGGCTGTAAATATAATGACAAGAATGGCAATGGGAAAATCGATTGCGGAGAAGAGAAGCTGCCCGGGTTCGAAATCCAACTCGTCAGATGCACCTATACCCCGATGACAAGCGGAGCTTCGACTCTCAATAAGAAAAGCACTATCAATTCCACGCCGGGATCGGTTGGCGGCTGTGTGGTGTCCGCCGTAACCACAACCGGCACGGACGGATGTTACAGTTTTACCAATCTGACTGCCGGAGATTACGGAATCAACGAGAGCGGCAAAACCGATTGGGCACAAACCTTGCCGGCAAGTGACAGTTATTATTTCTTCAATTTAGGCATAGGCCAGAACGCCAAAGATATAAATTTCTTGAACCACCACATAGATAATCCGCCTCCAACTCCTACTTGTACTTCGTGGACATACTCTGATTGGAGTACATGTTCAGGCGGAAAGCAGACTAGAACCGTATTAGCGTCTTTTCCTTGCGGATGTTCAGGCGGAAACCCTGTTCTTACTCAGGATTGTACAAATCCTTGCACTTCGTGGACATACTCCGACTGGAGTGCCTGTTCGAACGGAAAGCAGACTAGAACTTATACGGCACCTCTGCCTGCCGGATGTTCGGGCGGAAGTCCCATAACCAGCCAAGACTGTACGGAGACTTGTTCAACCTGGACTTATTCATCGTGGGGAGACTGTATAAATGGAAAACAAACCAGAACTTATATATTACCGATGCCAGCCGGATGTACTGGGGGAAATCCGATTTTCACTCAAGACTGTACGAATACTTGTACTTCTTGGACATACTCCGATTGGGGGGCTTGCGTAAACGGGCAACAGATTAGAAATTATATAACAT
>Ga0224525_1000991_pt1 | contig 11155 bp, 8 predicted proteins | sample CFST100metaG_FD_179874 | JGI IMG/M metagenome (GOLD analysis project Ga0224525, IMG submission 179874) | Peat soil microbial communities from Stordalen Mire, Sweden - C.F.S.T100 | ecosystem: Environmental > Terrestrial > Soil > Wetlands > Peat | place: Sweden: Norrbotten County, Stordalen Mire...
TCCTAAGGGAGAAGAAAATATTATAAAAAAGGTTTATTACCAAGTTGTTAGTGTTATTCCGGTTAAACCAGCGGCCAAACTAAACGTTCTTTATCATCATCAAGAGCATACTCTCTCTTGTGAAATTGCTTCTTTATTGATGGCTTTAAATTATAAAGGCGTTAAAGTTACCGAAACAGATTTAATTAAACAATTACCAGTGTCTGATCCAAGTCCGCGGCAAGCTAATAATATTTGGGGTGATCCTAATTTGGGTTTTGTCGGCAATATTGATGGTTTTATGCCTAATACTGGCTATGGCGTTTATGAAAAACCAATTTATGATTTAGCTTCTAAGTATCGTACAGCTAAAATCATTACTAATGTGTCACTAAACGATTTAATAACTGAAATAACTAATAATAATCCGGTCGTGGTTTGGGGCGTAGTCGGGGCTGGTCAAGATATTTCTTGGAAGACGCCGCAGGGTCAAACCATTTATGCTAAACTAGATGAACATGCCCGAACTTTAATCGGTTTTACTGGTAAATCAGACAATCCTCAGTTAATGATTTTATTAGATCCTATTTATGGTGAAGTAAGATTAAGTGTGGCGGATTTTTTAAAAAATTGGGAAAAACTCGATAAGAGAGCAGTGGTTATTTACTAGCTCTTTTTATTATTTTCTTTACCCTAGTCTTAATAAGTAGTATTATTAAAACAATATACTCTATTAATATTATAATTTGTGAGTAAGAAAACTATTATCTCCAGACCCTATAAAAAAGCTTTTAAGCTTAAGGTTTTAGCTAAGAAAAAGGAAAATATTAGGCGTAAATTGGTGGTGACCGCCAAAAAGCTTAGTCTTAAGGCCAAACAGCTAGCGGTGATTGCTAAGGAAAAAGAAAGCGTTAGACGCAAGCTAGTAGTGACTGATAAGAATCTTAAATTCAAAGCCAAGCAACTGGCTTTGACCGACGAGAACCTTGAACAGATTAAAGCCAAGGATGAGGCGATTATTTCAAGTATCGGCGATGGGTTGATGGTAATAGATAAAAATAGCAATATTGTTTTAGTAAACAAGGCTTTTGAAAAAATACTTGGTTGGAAAATAAAAGAAGTACAGGGAAAATCATTATTTAAGATAGTACCCACAGTAGATAGCGCTGGTAAAAACATAGCTGAATCCAAGCGACTTGTTACCAAAACACTTAAAGAACATACTACTACCACGGCCATCGTAAGCTATCTTCGTAAAGACAGGTCTCTTCTTCCAGTAGTGTTAACCGTATCCCCAATAATTGTTAAGGGAAATTTTATTGGCGCGGTCGAAGTATTTCGCGATGTTACTAAAGAAAAAGAAATAGATAAAGCTAAAACTGAATTCGTTTCGCTCGCCTCGCATCAACTTCGCACGCCGCTGACTACTGTTAGTTGGTATTCCGAAATGTTGTTAGCCGGCGACGTTGGTAAGCTCACTCCCGATCAGAATAAATATTTAGAAGAAATTTATAAGGGTAATAAACGAATGATTGCGTTGGTTAATACTCTTTTAAATGTTTCTCGTCTAGAATTAGGGACATCTTTAGTTGAACCAGAGCCAACTGACATAATCGCCTTGGCAAAAAATGTAGTCGTTGAACAAAAATTAAAAATTGAAGAAAAAAAACTTATCATTACTCAAAAATTTAGTACGGCTGTTCCGATTTTTTCGGCTGATCCGAAACTTCTTCGCATGGTCTTTCAAAATCTTTTAACTAATGCCATCAACTATACACCTGAAGGTGGTAAAATAACAATTGAGATTGCCTTATCAGCCGAAAGGTCAAAAATTTTAATAAAAATTTCTGATACAGGTTATGGCATACCAGAAAATCAGCAAGACAAAATTTTCACTAAACTTTTCCGAGCGGATAATGTACGAGATAAAGACACAGAAGGAACGGGTCTAGGGCTCTATATTGTAAAATCAATTATTGAAGACTCGAAAGGAAAAATTTGGTTTGAGTCTGAGGAAAATAAAGGCACTACTTTTTTTATAACATTGCCTCTTAAGGGAATGAAGAAAAATAAAGGAACAAAAAACCTTTCTTAACAAGTCTCTTAAGGCTATGTTATAATGAAATATATGATAAATGAAACTACAAAGGGAAAGACAGTGCTAGTCATTGAAGATGAACAACCTTTACTTAATGTCATCAAAACAAAACTTGAAAAAAATAGTTTTGTCGTCACTACAGCTCGTACTATTTTACAAGCATTAAATTATCTCAAAAAAGCAGGGTCTGTTGACGCAATTTGGCTTGATCACTACCTTTTAGGTAAAGAGGATGGACTTGATTTCGTGACTGAGCTTAAAAGTCATGAAGGACAGTGGAAAAAGATTCCTATTTTTGTTATTTCTAACACCGCCAGTCCCGATAATATTAAATCATATATCCGTTTAGGGATAAGTAAATATTTTGTAAAAAACGAATACCAACTTGATAATATTGTTGCAGAAATTAAATCTTTTTTAGAAAATTTAAAAGAATAATTATATGGCCGATCAATTAAAAAAACAAACAATTTTAATTGTTGATGATGAGATTTCGCTTCTGACTGCGCTTCGCGATAAACTCACACGTGAAAATTTTGCTACCCTTGAAGCAAAAAATGGCGAGGAGGGGTTAGAGATTGCCCTCTCTGAGCACCCTGATCTTATTTTGCTTGATATTGTTATGCCAAAGATGGACGGAATGGCAATGCTCAAAAAACTTCGTGAAGATGCGTGGGGAAAGAATGCGAAGGTTATTATGCTCACTAATTTGAGTGATATTAAAAACGTGGTCAATGCTATAAATCAACAGTCTTACGATTATCTTGTGAAATCCGATTGGAAACTTGAAGATGTGGTGGCTAAAATTCGTCAGCGCCTTGGTGAATAGTTAGCCTAAACTGGGCGTTTTTTTGAGTCCATAACAGCTAAAACTAAAACTAATATAAAAATACTTATTAGTATAACAATCTTCTCTGGAAGATTGTTATCATTAGGAGTAATTCCTGTATTTGGTAGTTTTATAACAACAGGAATGGTTTTAGTAATAGCATTAGCTACAACAACCGTAGCAATTGCGAAATCTCTGGCTGTTAAACCATTCGCCGTACCAGTCGCTATAGCCGTGTTGGTAGTAGTTTGAGTGAGTTTTGTTTTACAAGTATAAGTCCAGGTTTCACTTGGATCAAGTTTAGCATCGTTATTAACATCACCAGAAATATAATTTATAGGACTGCACTTATCATCAGTAAGATTAATATTACTTAAAGCTACGGTTCCTGGGTTAGTGATTCTTTCCGTGTAAGTAACTACTCCTCCTTCAACTGGTAAGGTTAAAGGATTAGGAGCTTTTGTTACGTGAATTAATGGTGGTACAACTGGTGCGCCAACAATTACCGTAGCATTAGCAATATCAATAGCGCTTATACCATTAGCCCAGCCAGTCGCCACAACAGTATTGGTGTGGGTGGCAGACAGCGTTGTTGAGCAACTATATATCCAGGTTTCGTTTACATCAAGATTATTATTAGCATTAGTATCTCCGGAAATAAAAGTGATGGATTTACAAGTATCATCAACCATTGTTACGTTAGTTACTGGAACAGTTCCGATGTTACGAAGCGTGTAAGTATAGGTTACAGATCCTGGGCCAGCTGGTAAGGCTAGTGGACTAGGTACTTTTACTACGTCAATTAGTGGTGGTACAGGTAGACTGTAGTATGAGCTAACACTAGACGAAGGTGTTTTATAAGTATTAGTTATGATACAAGTTTTGTTGTCACCAGGAAGAAGACTCACGCTACCATTTGGACAATCAAGAGCAAAGCTACGAGTGTAATTAGGATCAACAGTTTCGGTCACAGTATGCGCACCAACAGAAAAAACATTAGCTACGTTATGAATAACTGCTATGTCATCTATAAATAAATGAAAGTCATCAATAACCTTAGTTCCGCCAACAACAACTTTTATAACAGTTATTTTTGATATAAGCGGAGCAGACACGATGTCATCATTAGTAATGGTACAGGTTTTATTGTCACCAGGAAGAAGACTAACGCTACCAGTAAGAGCATCGCAATCTCCGCTAAAGGTTCGTACATAATAAGGGTTAGTATCTTCACTGACAGTGTAAGTGCCGGCAGCTAAAGTATAAGAAGTTCCAGGATCTTCAACTCCTACTTGTGGACTGGCTGGACTTTCAGTAACATCTCCTAGACTATTTTTTACGTGTACATTAAAACCAGAGGCAATTATTTTGCCACCGCTATTATTAATAACATGTTTAATGACATGAAGAGTGGCCGGAATGTCATCATTAGTAATTGTACAGACTGCTGTATCACCTAAGCCAAGTATAATTGAAGCGCCAGTAGCTGGAGGGCCACTATTTTTCACACAACTCCAAGAGGAAGCAGTATAACCAGCAGGTCCTATTGATTCAGATAAATTGTAGGTGCCGGCTGAAAAATTTGCCCCACTTATAACATCAGTTGATCCAGTTGCACCAGGGCCGGAAATTGGAGTTGGGCCAGCCGCTGTTAAAGTCCAATCTGCTTCAGTAGCTGTGCCGCCGTTGTTGTTAATTAAAACTTTGTCGAGGGTTAAAGTTGGTTTTTGGTCATCATTAGTAATAGTACAGGTTGCAGCGCCGCCACTAAGAATAACTAAGTTGGAACAATTATTATAACTAGTTGAATAGCCGGCAACCGCGGGTTCAGTAATAGTATAAGTGCCAGCACTAACAGTTATGTCATTTTGACCATCAGCTTCGAAGGCTTGGGCAGCGCCGCCGTTAATTGAAAAACTAAAATCTGTGTTATTTAAAGTACTGCCATTATTTTTGATAAGCGTTTTAATAACATGAATAGTAGCAGGCGCGGGCGTACAGATCGGTTTTGAAATAGTGTTGCCAACCGTTGTTAAAGAACTATTGAGTGATATAACTCGGCCGTTAACGGTTGCGCCAGATAGTAGAGAAATATCACGCGACGCAATAATAGTTCCTACAAAATTACTACCCGAAGCAATAGTTGTATCTCTACCGATTTGCCAAAATACATGGCAGGGTTGTGCATTGCCGAGCATGGTTACTGAACCAGAAAACACCATATCCCGCCCAATCTGAAAAACCCAAACATCATCATAACCGCCGCTGAGAGTAAGTGTTCCGGTAAAGGTAGTATCTAGGGGTTCAGTCCAGACACCTGGCGGCGGATTAGTAGTACCACTCCATAGTCCATTAGAACCTTGACCCGCTAAATTATTAAAAGCAATTAAAGCATCTGCTTGAGCATTTGTTGCTAGAGAAGATGGACCGAAATATTCTGTTCCTCCCACTATCCAAAAACCAGTTCTCGAGATTGCGAGACCTGGACTAAGACCTAAATCACCTGAGATAGTGGTACCAGTACCGGCGGCACTCATCGACAAATTTGCTAGGACCGAGAAGCTCGCTGCGGAGCCTAGTGTTGGCAAAGTAGCTGAAAGCGCAGTAATTGGCTTAATCAGGCTAAGTGTAAACGCCAGAGCCAATATAACTATTGAAGTATTAAATATTTTCATAGGTTTGTTTCTCTAAAGAGATTATCCTTAAAACCTTACTTATATATTACCACGTCTTCTTAATAAAATAAAAAATTAATATTTTATTTATGCTAAAAAGAAATATCAGATTTTTTATAAAAATTTCTAGAAAAAGACCGGCTAGAAGAAATAGACAAGATTATTTAAAGCATAAAAATCAGGCTCTGTTTTTAGTACAAACTAGACTTAAGTATTTTAGCGATATTTACGGAATTAAATTTAATCGCATCAGTATTAAAAATCAAAAAACTCGCTGGGGGAGCTGTTCTAAAAAAGGCAATCTTAATTTTAATTATAAACTTGTTTTACTGCCAGAAAAATTGGCTGATTATATTATAGTTCATGAGCTTTGTCATTTAAGAGAATTTAATCATTCTAAGGCTTTTTGGCAGTTAGTGGCTAAGACTGTGCCTGATTATTTAGAATTACGCCAAGCCTTAAAAAGCAATAAAAATCAGCTTTTTTGATTAAATCTATTTATTTTTATCTTTTTGCGATAGACTTATACCTATAAGTCTTAAATTAATGATCTATATGTCTTTCAAAATGCCATTGTTTAATAGAAAACAGGAGAACCTAACAAATCTATTATTAAGTTTATTGTTGATTTTGTTAGCTTTGCTTTGTGTTTTTTTATTTTTTAGATCCTTTCAGCTAATACGTAGCCATAGGTTCTCGGCGCCGCCCATCTCTGTGCATCATAAAATTTCTATGGCTGATGTTAACTCCATTGATGGCTGGATGACTTTTCATTATATTAATATCGTTTTTAGATTGCCGGAAAACTATCTATTAACTAATCTGAATATTAAATCGGGAAATTATTCTAATAGTACTTTAGATAAATATATTGAAAACAATAAGCTGGATAAAACTATCTTTATTAATCAGGTAAAACAAGCTGTTGGCGATTATTTACAAAGTAATAGTGCTCGCTAATTTTTTATGCTAGAAGCTTTGTTATCTTTTCTATTGCTCTATAAATATTTAGCGCTATTTGCTATAACTTTTTTAGCTTCCTTAGCGTTGCCTTTGCCGGCAACAATTATTTTAATTGCCACCGGCGCCTTTTCTGCTCAGGGTTATTTTAATTCTTATGAGATTTTAGTTATTGGTTTTATTGGTTGCGTTTTAGGCGACCTAGCCAGTTATTTTATTGTTAAGCGTTGGGGTATAAAATTTTTATCAAAAATTGGCTTTAAAAAAATATTATTATCTAATAAGTTTTTAGCTTTAGAAAAATTTTTTTTAAAACATTCTTTCTCAAGTATTTTTTATAGCCGCTTTTTAATTACTAACCTAGGCGTACCTATTAATTTTATCGCCGGGCTAGTAAGAATTAATTTTAGAAAATTTTTTATCCCGGAAATAATTGGTGAATTTATTTATGTTCTATTTTATGTTGGCTTAGGCTTTGTCTTAGGCAGTGAATGGAGATATGTTTCAGATATTTTTGAAAACGCGGTTTGGCTGATCGTGCTTATAGTTATTATTGTTTTAGGTCTTTTCTTCTTTAGGAAAAGTAATAAAATTAGTTATTAATATTAATTTCATCCAGGCCCCTCTAGTGTGTTATAATTAGAACATATGAAATTACTTCTGACCTCTAACGGCCTTTCTAATCAAACAATTGCTAAGTCTTTATTTGAATTAGTTGGTAAACCGGCCTCAGAAACCAGCATCGTTTTTATTCCAATTATATGGATTTAAAAATAAATTTTTTAAAAAATAATAAATTTTTTCTTTATTTTTTTGTTTTCAGCTTACTTTTATCAATGAGCTCTTTTCAAAGAGCCCTGGCCGCTACTGATCAGTCAGCGCCGACGGAAAGCGAAGTTTTGGTTGTTTACAATTCAGCTTATACCACTGATAGCGATAGCAGTGGTCTGCAGGACAGCCAACAAATTGCTGAATATTATAAAAGTAAAAGACCAGGGGTTACCGTGGTTGGTTTGGCTATGCCGACCACTGAAGAAATTACTTGGGATCAATATAATACTCAAGTAAAAGCGCCTTTAGAAAATTATTTAACAACTAATAATTTGGTTGATGCTTTTAAAGTGATTGTTACGGTTAAGGGTGTGCCTTTAAAGATTATGGGTGATTCAGCTAATAATGTTTCAAAAATTACTCCCGGCGGTAGTTCTAGTATTTTTGCTTCAACTGACTTAAATCCTTACGCCATGACGATTGATGCTTCAGGCAATCTTTATACCGCTAACTATTATAGTAATGATGTTACTAAAATTACCTCTGCCGGCGTATCTTCTACTCTAGGAACAACTGGCTCTCATCCTCGAGGAATTGTTGTTGATGCTTCAGGTAATGTTTATACAGCCAATTATAGTGATAATAATGTCACTAAAATTACTCCAGCCGGCGTTTCTTCTACTTTAGGCACAACTGGTAATTATCCTTATGCCATAACCATAGATTCTTCGGGTAATATTTATACGGCTAATAATGGTAGTTCTAATGTTACTAAAATTACTCCAGCCGGTGTGTCTTCAATTTTAGGTACCACCAGCCCACAGCCTTATGCTATTACTATTGATCCAGCTGGTAATATTTATACCGCTAATAGTGGTGGTAGTATAAATAATGTTACTAAAATTACTCCAGCCGGTGTGTCTTCAATTTTAGGTACCACTGGCCCTAGTCCTCGAGGTATTACCATAGATTCTTCAGGTAATATTTATACGGCTAATCAAGGACTTAATAATGTTACTAAAATTACTCCAGCCGGTGTTTCTTCAACCTTAGGAACAACCGGAAATAATCCCCTAGGAATCATTGTTGATCCTTCAGACAATGTTTATACAGCAAATTATAGTGATAATAATGTTACTAAAATTACTGCCGCTGGCGTATCTTCAATTTTTGCTACTGGCGTATCTGGACCAAGTGGTATTGTTATTGATGCTTCGGGTAACATTTATACAGCTAATGCTCATGGACATAATAATCCTTGGGCACCAGAATGTGGCACTTATTGTTATGACATGAACTACGCCGCAGTTGATGCGGGTATTAGTTTGTCTTATCAAGATTTTAAAACAACTGGCCGCCATACTAATCCTTATTACAATACTGATCCTAGTTTTTTAAAAAATGATCATTTTAAAAATAATTATTTTACCACTGGCGGGTTTACTTTAAAATATTTAGTTTCGCGTTTAGATGGTTATACGGTTTCTGATATTGAAAACATGATTGATCGGGGTATTAATGCTGATAAAACTGGAGTTGGTTATTGGGTTTTAGATGCCCCGAATGGCGGTGGGGTCATGCGCGCAGCTACAGCCAGAGATAAACTATTAAGTTTAAATAAAAATGTTATTTATGATTCAACTGCTTCATATATAACAACAAGTGCTAATAGCATTATGGGTTATTCATCATACGGCTATAATACCGGCATGGGCGATGGTTATGTTTCCAATAATCCGGTTAATGCTAATCATTTAGATTTTACATTGTTACCGGGAGCAGTTTTTTCTACTTATGAATCTTACAATGCTTGGGGGTTTATTTCAGAAGATCAAGCTCCAGAGACTGTGCAGGGTCAGTTAGGAGAATGGATTCAAATTGGCGGAACCGGTGGTATTGGAAATACTTATGAACCTTGGTCATCTGCTATTGCTAATGAAAGTATTTGGATGCCGTCTTATGCTGTAGGTTACCCTTGGGTAGAAGCTGCTTATATGAGTATGCCTTATATGGGTTTTGTGCAAATTGTTTTAGGTGATCCTTTAATGACGATAGTAGACACTACTTCTCCAGCGGCCGTGTCTAATATGCAGATAACACAAACTGTTGGCGGTACGGCTAATTTAACTTGGACCAATCCAACTGACCCTGATTTAGCTGGTGTAAAAATTGTCCGTAAGACCGGTTCTTATCCAACTAATTTTAGTGATGGAACCTTAGTTTATAATGGTTTATTAAGTTCAGTGGTTGATTCAGGTTTAACCAATGGTACTACTTATTATTACGCAGCCTTTGCTTATGATGCTGTTCCTAATTATTCTATATTAAATAGTGATTCTAAGGTTTCTGTTTTGATTGATACTGTAGCACCTAGCCCAGTGTCTAATATGCAGATAACACAAATTGTTGGCGGTACGGCTAATTTAACTTGGACCAATCCTTCTGATCCTGATTTGACTGGCGTAAAAATTGTTCGAAAGACTGGCTCTTATCCAACTAATTTTAGTGATGGAACCTTAGTTTATAATGGTTTATTAAGTTCAGTGATTGATTCAGGTTTAACCAATGGTACTACTTATTATTATGCAGCCTTTGCTTATGATGCTGTTCCTAATTATTCTATATTAAATAGTGATTCTAAGGTTTCTGTTTTGATTGATACTGTAGCACCTAGCCCAGCATCTAATATGCAAGCAACCGCTGGCAATACTTCAGCTAGCCTAACTTGGACCAATCCAACTGACCCTGATTTAGCTGGTGTAAAAATTGTCCGTAAGACCGGTTCTTATCCGACTAATATAACCGATGGTTTATTGGTTTATGATGGCTCACTAGCTTCTCTTAGTAACCAGGGTCTAAATAATGGTACTACTTATTATTATGCAGCCTTTGCTTATGATGCTGTTCCTAATTATTCTATATTAAATAGTGATTCTAAAATTTCAGTAACACCATACCAACCTAGCGGAGGAGGCGGGGGCGGCAATCCAATAGTAATTTATTGCACTTCAGTTACTTATTCTGATTGGAGCACGACTTGTCTTAATAATAAACAATATCGTTCAATTTTAAGCTCATCACCAAGTTCTTGCACCCAAACAACTGCCCAACAATTAGCTATGCAAAAAGATTGTGGTATAGTTATTCCAGTTGTTCCAGAAACATCACTTACCACGGGAACAGTTAGTGTTATAGAGCAAATTACTTCCGAAGCTGTTAATTGTATTGCTGGAAGATTTGAAGAATATGTTACGGCTTTCGGTGGAGTAATTGATAATTTAGGACAAAAACAAGCGGCTAAGAAATATAGCAATATAACCGGAGTTGATAATAAAGCTACTACAGAAACCAAGGATTTAGTTATTGATTTTATTTTTTATGGGACGCCTAGTACTAAAATTCTTGGCGAAGGAGAACGGGCCGGAGTAGTTAATTCTTATTTGCAGGTGCATGAAAAACTACCAAATTTACAGACTGATTGGCAGGATATTTTAAAAATTGCTAATGGACGTTGGCCAAGCCAAAGATTAGCCGTTGCTGAAACTAAGTCAGCAACATTTTTTAAAAAAGTTTATGGACGTCAGCCTAATTTAAAAAATAATATTGATGAAAATGCGGTTATGGTTATGACTTATGGCTTAATTCCGGCTAAGAGAAATTTACAAAGCGAAGCAGTAGCAATTAAAGCTTATAAATTTATTTATAAAAAAGCGCCCAAAGACTCCTTGTCCTGGAATATAGTCAGGGCCATTGCTTATTCTGGGGCAGCAAGATAAGTCTCTAAAATATCGTATTACTTATATAGGGTTGTTTTTATAGCCATGATTTTTGCTTTATTAACTA
>Ga0224525_1000992_pt1 | contig 11143 bp, 11 predicted proteins | sample CFST100metaG_FD_179874 | JGI IMG/M metagenome (GOLD analysis project Ga0224525, IMG submission 179874) | Peat soil microbial communities from Stordalen Mire, Sweden - C.F.S.T100 | ecosystem: Environmental > Terrestrial > Soil > Wetlands > Peat | place: Sweden: Norrbotten County, Stordalen Mire...
AAAGAGGTACTGCATCCCTTGTTTTCCGTGGGTGCCGAGAACCATTATATTGGCTTTTATCTCCGTGGCAACTTCATTGATGATCGTAAATATACTTCCTTCCCGGGCGATGGTTTTAATAGTCACCGAATGGCTCTCTTCATAGGTCTCCTTGTATTTTTTTAACTGTTCCTCCACATATTCGGTGGATAATTTTCCTTTTTTCAGAAACGATTTTGTTTGCTTGTTGATGACATGAAGGATGCAAACGCTATAATTCAGCGATTTTGCAAGTTCCACTCCATGATGAATAGCATTGTTACAGGCTTCCGAAAAATCGGTCGGAATAAGTACAACACTGTTATACTTGATACTTTCTTTGGCTTGATTTTCCATAACCTTGTTGTTAATCGTTGTTTACATCAATCTTTCCAGGATCGTCGTCATTTCCAGAAGATTTTTCCGTTTTTGCTCCTGCCTGAGCGCTTTTCCAGATTTAGTGAAATATTTATGGCTTGTAAAAAATTTGACTTCGAACCTGAGCCATTCTTCGAGGTTGGTTTTACAAATCCCGTTAAGGTTCCATTCGAGCTGAAGTTTGAACGACTCTATAAAGAAATCATCACGCCCCAGCGAGTCGAGATCTGCATCGCAAAGGATCTGTTCCGGAAAGGTAGTAGGCATCTGCGGAAGTTTGGTTACTAGGATAAGTCCTGCGACCTCGTCAATATCTTCCAGGAGGTAACCGAAAGTGGGTAGCATCTCCCCGGCAATGAGCACCGATTGGGTTTCATGGTCATTGTAGGAAACCATCATGCCGGCATCATGATAAATGGCGGCCGTTTCAATGAGCAACCGTTCATGCTCATCATCAAAGTTTTCCATCTCCATCAACCGGATCGCTGCACGATGCATATCCAAAGTGTGTTCGATGGTATGATAAGTCAGCGAAGGATTGAGTTCTTTCCTCATCCGGCCAATGATATAGTCGCGTGCACCAGTAAAATCCATAGGAGAAACAGATTATTTTGTAAAAGTAGGAAAAAATCGGAAAAAACAATGCATATAAAATATCCAAAATAAATACAATCGGAAAAACTCCGGTAGCCCGGAAACCAGCTTTCAGATATTCTTCAGCTGCCGGATGGTTTCGGCAGGATCAGGTGCTGAAAAGATGGTGTTCCCGGCCACCAGGACATCGGCTCCGGCTTTCAGCAACGGGGGTGCATTTTCCAGGTCGACGCCTCCGTCAACTTCGATCAGAGCGAGTGATTTCGTTTCCGTGATCAGCGCTTTCAGTTGTTCAATTTTAGGAATGCTGTGTTCGATGAATTTTTGTCCTCCAAAACCCGGGTTTACCGACATGATAAGAATCATATCGACATCACGGATGATATCATCAAGAAAGTGAACCGGTGTGTGGGGGTTTAGTACAACCCCGGCCTTGGCGCCAAGATCGCGGATCGCATGAACCGTTCGGTGTAAGTGGTTGCAAGCTTCATAATGCACACTGATAATATAGGCACCGGCTTTTTTGAAACGCTCGATGTAACGGTCGGGGTCCATGATCATCAGATGAACATCCAGGGGTTTCCTGGCTTTTTTGGCGATCTTCTCAACGATAGGAAACCCAAACGAGATATTGGGAACAAACATGCCATCCATTATATCAAGGTGGAACCAGTCGGCTGTACTGGCATTTACCATTTCGATATCTTTCTCAAGGTTCAGAAAATCTGCCGACAACAGGGAAGGGGCGATCAGGTGATTCATGCCTTACGGTTTATCCGAGATATGTTTTGAGGATTTTGCTCCGTGAAGTATGTTTGAGCCTGCGGATCGCTTTTTCTTTGATCTGCCGCACCCGTTCGCGTGTGAGGTCGAATTTCTCACCGATCTCTTCCAAGGTCATCGGGTGGCTTCCGTTGAGTCCAAAATAAAGCCGGATCACATCTGCTTCCCGCTGTGTGAGGGTCGACACTGCCCGTTCGATCTCTTTCCTCAACGATTCGTAAAGCAGGCCGGTGTCAGGCGTGGTATTTTCTTCGCTCTTCAGAACATCGTACATGGTGTTATCTTCATCCTGCACCAAAGGTGCATCCATGGAGACGTGACGCCCGGAATTCTTCAGCGATTCTTTCACCTCATTCTCAGAGATCTCAAGAAGGGTGGCAATTTCGTCGGCATTGGGTTCACGCTCAAATTGCTGTTCAAGCTGGGCGTAAGCTTTGTTGATCTTGTTGATGGAACCGATTTTATTCAGGGGTAGGCGGACGATACGGGATTGCTCGGCAAGAGCCTGAAGGATAGATTGACGGATCCACCACACCGCATAAGAGATGAATTTGAACCCACGGGTTTCATCAAACCTTTGTGCAGCTTTGATCAGACCGAGGTTACCTTCGTTGATCAGGTCGGGAAGGCTCAGGCCCTGGTTCTGGTATTGCTTTGAAACAGAAACCACGAAACGGAGATTTGCTTTAGTAAGTTTTTCCAACGCTGCCTGGTCGCCTTGCTTGATCCGCTGGGCCAGCGAAACTTCTTCGTCGGCGGTGATCAACTCGACCTTCCCGATCTCCTGGAGATACTTGTCCAGGGAAGCGGTTTCACGATTGGTAACCTGCTTGGTAATCTTTAATTGCCTCATGCGAAATGTTTTGAATTAACCCGGAAAGCTCCAAGTAGTTTTTACGAAAAAAAGTGGGCACGAGTTACAAAAAACTATTCTTTTTTGCTCTTTCTTTCAGGTTGTGGCAGCAATACTTTCCTTGAAAGTTTGATTTTTCCATTCTTCGGATCGACGCCGATGAGTTTTACCTGAATGATATCACCGACTTTCAATGCATCTTCCACTTTTTCCAAGCGGGTCCAGTCAATTTCCGAAATATGAAGAAGCCCGTCCTGTCCGGGAAGAATCTCAACAAATGCACCAAAAGGCATGATATTCTTAACCTTTCCGGTGTAGATTTCGCCGACTTCCGGAACTGCAATGATTCCTTTTATCTTAGCTACAACGGCATCCTTTGCTTCCACATTGTCTGCGATGATATCTACAATACCAAATTCTCCGATTTCCTGGATAACGATAGTGGTTCCGGTTTCGCGTTGCATCTCCTGGATGATCTTTCCGCCAGGCCCGATGATAGCGCCGATAAATTCCTTGGGAACTTTCATCTGGAAAATTCGCGGCACAAAAGGTTTGTAGTCGGGACGCGGTGCCGGGATTGTCTTTTCGATCTCTCCAAGAATATGAAGGCGTCCTATTTTTGCCTGTGCGAGCGCTTCTCTGAGAATATCGGAAGAAAGCCCGTCAACCTTGATGTCCATCTGGCAGGCTGTGATCCCGTCGCGGGTACCGCAGACTTTAAAATCCATGTCACCGAGATGGTCTTCATCGCCGAGAATATCCGAAAGAACGGCATATCTGCCGGTGGGTTTATCAGTGATCAATCCCATGGCAATTCCCGAAACCGGTTTCCGGATCTTCACACCGGCATCCATCAGGGCCATGGTTCCGGCACATACAGTAGCCATGGAAGAAGAACCGTTCGACTCAAGGATATCGGAAACAATCCGGATGGTATAGAGATTTTCCTCTGCAGTAGGTAAAACGTTTTTCAATGCACGCAATGCCAGGTTTCCATGTCCGATCTCCCGGCGACTGGTGCTGCGGATGGGTTTCACTTCACCGGTTGCAAATGATGGAAAGTTATAATGAAGGATAAAGTTGACTTTGCCTTCAATCACGGCACCGTCGATCATCTGCTCATCGAGCTTGGAACCGAGCGTAACCGTAGTCAGGGATTGGGTTTCTCCACGGGTAAAGATTGCCGAACCATGGGCGGCAGGAAGGTAATCTACCTCGCACCAGATCGGGCGGATCTCGTCGAGCCGACGACCGTCAATACGCGTTTTGTTGTCCAGGGTTGCATTCCGGATAGCTTCTTTTTCCACTTCATGAAAATACCGGTTGATCAGGGATTTCTTTTCTGCCTGTTCTTCTTCGGGAAGGGCAGCTACAAATTCTTCCTTCACGGCATCAAACATCTCCTTACGGATTTTCTTGTTGGCAATACCTTGTTTCGCAACCTCATAAATCTTCTGGTAGGTAGCATTCTTCAGCACCTCCTGGAATTCAGGGTCGTTTGTTTCATGACAGTATTCACGAACTGTTTTTGTGGTTTCCAGCATCTGCACCAGTTCTTTCTGGGCAATGCACTGCTGTTTTATGGCTTCATGTGCAAACATGATGGCCTGGACCATCTCCTCTTCCGATATTTCTTTCATCTCACCTTCTACCATCATAATATTGTCGTAAGATGCGGCAACCATGATATCAAGGTCGGAGGTCGTAAGATCTAAAATGGAGGGGTTGATGACAAACTGTCCGTTGATCCTTCCCACGCGGACTTCCGAAATGGGGCCGTTGAAGGGAATATCGCTCACTGCCAGCGCCGAAGATGCGGCAAGGCAGGCAAGTGCATCTGGCAACATGTTCTTGTCGGAAGACATCAGGGTAACAATCACCTGTACTTCTGCATGAAAATCATCCGGGAATAAAGGCCTGAGGGCACGGTCGACAAGGCGGGCGATCAGCACTTCATAATCAGAAGGCCGTGTTTCACGTTTGAAAAAACCACCGGGAAAACGTCCGGCAGCTGCATATTTTTCACGGTATTCAACCGTCAATGGCATAAAATCAACATCTTCTTTTGCCTCTTTTGCGGCAACGACTGTTGCCAGCAACATGGTATCACCCATCTTTACTACGACAGAACCGTCGGCTTGTTTGGCCAGTTTGCCGGTTTCAATGGAGATCGTTCTCCCGTCGGATAGCTGAAATTCTTTAACAATTTTACTCATCTTTTTTTCTTAAAATTATTTCTTTATCTATGGATACTAAAAGAGGCAATTGGTTGAATTGCCTCTTTTCTAAAAAACAGGAAAATAATGATTTATTTACGGATCTTCAGTTTCTTGATGATCACCCTGTAACGTTCAATTTCTTTAGCTTTGAGGTAATCCAGCAGTTTCCTGCGTTTTCCTACCATCATGACGAGCGAACGTTCTGTGGCCAGATCTTTCTTGAACTCCTTCAGATGTTCGGTGAGGTGTTGGATCTTTTTCGTAAACAATGCAACCTGTGCTTCTGCTGAACCGGAATCAAATTCTGATTTTCCGAATTCCTTAAATGCTTTTTTCTTTTCTTCTGGTGCAATATTCATACTGAACTTCTTGTAATTGATTAGGTTATTTCCTTTTTCTATTAGAATGGGGTGCAAAATTACTAATTTTTTTTGAAGAATACAAATAAATCTAAGCAGAAAATTCAATTACAGATTCAGTATTTTCAACGTTGATCATGATTCTTTGATACAGGATCTCCCCAAATGGAATCATGAACTTGTGAAAATGATATATTTTATTAGACTGGTATCTTGGTTTATTCCTTATTTATCCTGCTTAAATAAAAAAAACCTGACAAATCAAATCTGCCTTTTCCACAAATCAATCTTTGCTTTTCCACTTGACAAAAAATCCGGATCACCTTATCTTTGATCTGCTGGAAATCCTTTAATAATAATTATCTCCAGGATGAGTAACATGTTTAATTTTCAAGCATATGGAAAATTTCAAAGAAGAATTTAAGGTGAAAGGTGAGGAAGTGATCGGGAAGGTCAAGGAATTATTGCATGAAGGCAATGTCAGGAAGCTGATCATCAAGGATGAAGATGGGAAGGTATACCTCGAAATTCCTGTGACATTGGGCCTGGTTGGGGCTGTCCTTGCTCCGACAGTGGCTGCAGTAGGCGCATTGGCAGCCATGGTTGCAAACCTGAAGATCGAAGTGGTAAGGACAGAGGAGCCGGAGGCGCCGAAACCCCCGGAAAATAAAGCATAATTTTCCTCAGCTATACGGGGATGGGTTATAAGGGCCAATTTCCGGGGAATCTTTTTTCATTCATTCCAGATCCGGTAAGACAATTCGGCCTGGATCTCGAGCATCCGTAGTCCGTTTTGAACTATGGCACCTGCTGCTGATCCTTTCTTCAGAAAGATTGTCATTCCGGGATTATACACCAGATCGTAGAGGAAATGATTTTCCGAAAGAAAATGATAGGGGATGGGAGGAAACGTTTTTACCGAAGGGAACATCCCCAGTGGAGTTGCATTCACGATCAGGGTATGGCTTGAAAAAACTTCTGCTGAAAGTTCTTGGTAAGTAATATGATCTGCTGATTTTTTTGAGCGGGAGACAAAGAGAAAAAATATTCCCATTTCTGCCAATGCATAGGCAACTGCTTTTGCCGCACCCCCGCTTCCCAGGATCAGGGCATTCCGGTGTTTAGAGAAATCGGCAGATTTAAGGAATCCATCGGCGTCGGTGTTAAACCCTTTCAGGTGAATATGCTCTTTTTCGCGGTGGATGAGTATGGTATTGACTGCACCGATTTTTCCGGCTATTGGATCCAGTTCATCAAGCCAGGGAATGATCTGCTCTTTATAGGGAATGGTCACATTCAACCCTGTAAGACCTGTGTGTTTGCGCAGGAGAGCGGGGAACTTTTCCAGGGAAGACAAAGGGAAATTAAGATAACGGCAACCGGATCTGCCTTCTTTTCTGAGTTTCTCAGCAAACCACGATCCTGATCCGGAGTGTGAAAGGGGATATCCGATCAGTCCAAAGATAATCATGTCTGGTTATACCAGTTTGTATTTCTTGCATTCATCCGGGAGGAAACGAAAGAAAGTATCTCCCCGGAGGCCGAGGCGTAATGTTTCCAGGGGAATGACCTCATTGGGAGGAATGTTTCCCAGGTTCACATTGGCCCCGAAATGCTGGATGAACCATGCCTGCTGTGATTTCAGCGGAGCTTCCCAGAGTATCTGGTCGATTGCGATCTTCGAAAGGATCATGTTGATCAAAACGGTATGCGCTTTCCCGCTGGGTCGGTAAATGCCTGCGGTTCCGCTCTCGCGTGCTTCGGCAATCACCTTGAAGGCTCCGGCTGCCAGCTCCGTCTCCATCATCTCAATCCAGCGAGCTGGGGCGATCAGGATACCGGCCTCTTTGGAGCCGACTTCCGAGAGTACCGTGTAATTCTTCGAAAAATTGTTAATGACTTCACATTTCTTTACATGGTCAATCCGCATGGAACCATCCGAAATCTCAATGGTATCAATGCCGAGGCCATCAATAAACCGACGGTACTCATCCTCCATGTTGCGGATCAGAAAGGCTTCAAACAAGGTTCCCCCCAGGTAGACCTTGATATTTGCTTCCTGGTAAAGTTTAATCTTTTCTTTAACGTTGGGTGTGACGACTGAGGTTCCGAAACCCAGTTTCACAAAATCGGTAAGATCGCCTGAAACAGAGATGAAATCTTCGGCTTCGCGGATGCTGAGTCCTTTATCCATGACCATAGCGACTCCGTTTGTCCTTGGTTTCTTTGTTCTTTCCGGCATCAGAGGTAAATGGATGTTCTCCATAGGTATAGTTTTGTAATAAATAGATTCAGTTCCAATACGGATCAGAACTGGAAGGATGTTACTGACGTTTGTCGCGGTATCCTTCAATGATATCCGTGATGGTTTGATTTTCCCTGAGATCGGGAAAGACCTTAAATATCTTTCGGTGGCCGTCATAATCCATGGAAAGCGCTTTTTCGAGCACCTCGCAGGCATGCTTGGTCTTTCCTGATTTCAACAGGTAAATCGAACTTGCATAAAGAAAATCGGGATTCTGTTCATGCCACTTCATTCCTTCCTTCAATGTTTCCAGGGCTTTATCGTACTCTTTTTGGTCAGCATAGACCATGGAGAGTTCCAGCCATATCTCCGGGTCATTGGGTTCCAGCTCGATCACCTTGCGGTATGATAATACACCCTCTTCCACCTGCGCCAGTTTCACCTGGATGTCTCCCTTAAGGAACCAGTAATCAGGAATGGTAGGAGCAATTTTAATAGCGCGTTCAACATAGGTTAGCGCCACCTTCGGATTATTCAGGGCATCGTATGCAACGCCTGCACCCAGCCATGCATCCCCGAACTCGGGATCGATATCGATTGCCTTGGTGTAATATTGGATCGCTGCTTCAAACTTTTCCATCTTCTCATAACACTCGGCGATGTAATAGAAGGTCAGCGGTTCCGGATCCTCATAGAAACTGGTTTCAAGATAGGTTTCTATGGCACCGGAATAATTGTTGAGGTTCGCATAACAGTTTGCCTTGTTAAAATAAGCCGATGCAAAAGTCTCATCGATGGCAATGGCATAATCGTAAGCATCGATAGCCTTTTCGAAAAGTTCAAGGTTGCTGTAAGCAATTCCGAGGTTGAACCAGGCGGCCTTGGAAAACGGATGCTTTTCAAGATAGTTTTCCAGGAAAGTGATTGCCTTTTCAGTTTGCTGCGAAATCTCGAAACAAAATGAAAGCTCGTATAATGCAGCATCGTTGTCGGGATTCTGCTCTGTTGCCTTTGTAAGGAACTCGATGGCTTTCTCGTATTTTCCAAGGTTCTCGTATTCAAAAGCAATGTTCGACAGGATCTCATCCATTTCGTCGGAATCATGCAATGCCAGTGTATATTCCTCGATGGCCTTCTCCGAATCGTCGAGCTGGCTGTATAGGTTTCCCTTTGCAAGGTGAATTTCGTAATCACCGAAATTGTTTCCGTCGAGGTCTGAAAGGATCTTTAATGCTTTTTCGTTCTTGTCGGTGGAGATAAGGAACTGGGCCTTTTTCAGCAGGAGGCCTGTTTCGCTGGGGTACTGATCCAGGGCAATGGCGATGCAGGATTCAGCTTTGCGGATCTCATTGTTGAAAAGATAATAATCGATGAGCTCTTCGAATTCATCCAAATCGAAAAAATAATGCTGATCATCTCTTACCATTTGCTCGAAACGACGGGCAAGTTGAAGAGTTTCAGGATCTGAATAGGGATCGAAGGGATCTTCCATCATGTGTCAGCGATAAACCGCTTTTTAGAATCGTTGCAAAAATACGAAAAATAAATGAGGGTGATTCCCGGCTTTGCTCAGTTTTTATTTTTTTTCAACAACGCCTTTCTCAAACATTAAAAAAACTTTACTTTTGCCTCAAATTAAAAGAGATTATGAGCCTTATAAAGTCTATTTCCGGTATCAGGGGAACCATCGGCGGAAAACCCGGAGAAGGACTGACCCCGGACGATATTGTGAAATTTACGGCTGCCTTTACTGCATTTATTAAAAAGGAAAGTAAGAGCGAACGGCTGCAGGTAGTCATTGGCAGGGATGCCCGGATCTCCGGCAGCATGATGAGCGACCTGATCTCGGGAACTCTCCTTGCCATGGGCGCCGACGTGATCGATATCGGTCTTACCACGACACCTACTACTGAACTGGCTGTGCTCGAAACCGGAGCACAGGGAGGCATTATCATCACGGCAAGCCATAACCCAAAGCAATGGAATGCACTGAAGCTGCTCAACCATCTTGGGGAGTTTCTTTCTGCAGCCGACGGAGAAGAGGTGGTGAGGATCTCTGAAGCATCGGAATACTGGTATGCCGATGTGAGCCAGTTGGGAAGATATTCTTACGATGATTCCTTTATCCGGAAACATATTGATTTAATCCTGGCTCTTCCACTGGTCGATATCGATTCCATCAGGAAAGCACGCTTCAGCATTACCGTGGATGCGGTCAATTCAACAGGTGGTATTGCTGTCCCGATGTTGCTGAAAGCATTGGGAGTAAATAAAATCGATCCCATTAACTGTGAACCGGATGGGGAATTTGCACACAACCCGGAACCTCTGCCTGAACACCTAAGTGAGATCTGCGAAAGGGTGGTGAAGATCAATGCCGACCTTGGCATCGTGGTCGATCCCGATGTGGACCGCCTTGCCATCATCAACGAAGTAGGAGAACCCTTCGGCGAAGAATATACCCTGGTGGCTGTGGCCGATTATATCCTGCAGAACCAGCCGGGGAACACGGTCTCCAATTTATCCTCCACACAAGCGCTCAGGATTATCACAGAGAAAGCCGGCGGAAAATATTTTGCCTCAGCAGTAGGGGAAGTGAATGTGGTGGAGATGATGAAAAAGCAGAAAGCCGTGATCGGAGGCGAAGGAAATGGCGGCGTGATCTATCCTGAACTTCATTACGGAAGAGACGCCTTGGTGGGGATCGCACTTTTCCTTGCACACCTCGCACAATCGGGAAAGACTTGCTCGGGCCTCCGCGACAGTTATCCTTCCTTTTTTATTTCGAAGAACAAAATCGAATTTTCACCGGAAATGGACATCGACGAGATCCTGGAGAAAATCATCCGGAAATATAAATCGATGAAGATCACTACTATCGACGGAGTGAAAATCTATTTCGACAATGAATGGGTTCACCTGCGGAAATCGAATACCGAACCCATTGTCAGGATATATGCCGAAAGCGACCTTCTTGCCAAGGCCGAAAACCTGGCCAAAAAGATTATTAATGATTTCAAGGAAATCCTGAACGAGAAAAACGCGGAATGACTAGAAAGAAAGCCCGGAAACCTATACGCTACAAGACACTCAAGCTGAAATTGACCACGCGCCAAAAACGGTCCCTCGAGAATTTCTGCAGGAGTCGAGGCACAACACCCACCAAGATCATCAAAAAATCCATCCGCCCCCTGCTCGACAATTATACTGCCTCATCACCCTGTCCTCCGCAGGTATCAGCCAACCAACTCGATTTATTTGGTATAGATTGAAGGAATGCAGATTAATTGATAATTGACAATTGATACTTGATAATTATTTCGCTACTTCTTAAGGAACATTCCCTCATATGGCGTACGGTTCATGATGGAACGGCCCAGGGTAACCTCGTCGGTAAACTCCAGTTCATCACCGATGGAAACGCCACGGGCAAGGGTGGTGACTTTCAGGGTAAGATCCTTCAGCTTGCGGTAGAGGTAGAAATTAGTCGTGTCGCCTTCGATGGTGGTTGGAAGCGCCAGTATGATCTCCTTCACTTCTCCTTCTGCAACACGGGCGACCAGACTTTCGATGGCCAGGTCTTCAGGCCCCAAACCTTCCATGGGTGAAATGATCCCCCCGAGTACATGATAAACGCCGCCCATTTGCCCCGTATTCTCAATGGCCATCACATCGCGGGTGGTTTCCACCACAC